>Ga0326727_10000435_pt1 | contig 172216 bp, 153 predicted proteins | sample MB2enrmetagenome_FD_207643 | JGI IMG/M metagenome (GOLD analysis project Ga0326727, IMG submission 207643) | Lab enriched peat soil microbial communities from McLean, Ithaca, NY, United States - MB29MY | ecosystem: Environmental > Terrestrial > Soil > Wetlands > Peat | place: USA: New York... | reverse complement strand
CAATGGAGTCGAAGGGGCGGAACTTCACCTTGGGGTTATCCTTCGCCAGGACCTTGGTGATCGCCGAGGTCAACATCGTCTTGCCGTGGTCGATGTGCCCAATCGTCCCAATGTTCATGTGCGGCTTTGAACGATCAAATTTTTCTTTAGCCATTCGCCGTAGCCTCCCAAACGCCCTGAGGTAACTTCATCGCTGCCCTACCACCCGTCCTTGCACCCGGGCGATGACCTCCTCCGAAATCGCGGCCGGGGTCTGTTCGTATCGCAGGAAGTGCATCGTGTACGAGGCGCGCCCCTGGGTCCGGGAGCGCAAATCCGTAGCGTAGCCGAACATTTCCGCCAGGGGAACCTTGGAGCGAATGATCTGCGTCGAGCCGCGCTTTTCGATGCCCTCGATGTGGCCGCGGCGCGCGCTCAGGTCTCCCAGGACATCCCCCATGTACTCTTCCGGAACTACCACTTCCACCTTCATCACCGGTTCCAGCAAGACCGGCTTGGCCTTGCGAACCGCTTCTTTGAAGCCCAGCGAACCTGCAATCTTAAAGGCTATTTCAGAAGAATCGACTTCATGGTAGGAACCGTCGGACAAGGTTACAGAAATGCCGTTCATTTCGTAGCCGGCAAGGACGCCGGACTCCATGGCCTCGCGGATACCTTCATAGGTGGGCAGGATATATTCCCTCGGAACCACTCCACTCACAATCTCGTCGCGGAACAGAAGTTTCAACTCCGGATCAAATTTGTTGGTGGACTTTTTCCTGGTAAGTTCTGCGATGGCGTTGAGGTCAGGGTGAGGGAGGGGATCGACGCGCAGGAAGACGTGGCCATATTGGCCCCGGCCGCCGGTCTGTCGCACGTACTTCCCTTCTCCTTCCGCCGGAGCCAGGATGGTCTCACGGTAAGCCACCTGGGGACGTCCCACGTTCGCCGTCACGCCGAACTCGCGCACCATGCGGTCCACCAGGATCTCCAGGTGCAATTCTCCCATGCCCGAAATCAATGTCTGTCCCGTATCCGGGTCGGTATGAACCTTGAAGGTGGGGTCTTCTTGCGTCAATTTGGACAGGGCATTGCCCAGCTTTTCCTGGTCCGCTTTGGTCTTGGGCTCAATGGCCACGGAGATGACCGGAGCTGGGAAATCCATGGACTCGAGTACGATGGGGTGAGCCTCATCACAAATCGTGTCGCCCGTGGAGACGCTCTTCAAGCCTACCGCGGCCGCGATGTCACCCGCAAATACCTCAGTGATCTCCTCGCGTTTGTTGGCGTGCATCTGCAACAACCGCGAAATGCGCTCCCGGCGATCGCGGCGAGGATTGTAGACCGAATCTCCCTGTTGCAAGGCGCCCGAATAAACCCGCAGGAAGGCAAGCTGGCCGACATAGGGGTCAGTCATGATCTTGAACACCAGGGCAGCAAAAGGATCTTCATCCGAGGGCTTCCGGATCAGGATTTTCTCCTCGTCGTCGGGCGCCGTACCCTCAATCGGGGGAACATCGAGCGGTGAAGGCAAATAATCCACCACGGCATCAAGCAAGGGCTGAACCCCTTTGTTTTTGAAAGCCGCCCCGCAAAGCACAGGAAAGGCCTTCATGGCAATGGTGGCTCGCCGTAGGGCGGCGCGAGCATCCCCTTCCGGAATGGTCTCACCGTGGACGTACTTCTCCATAATCTGTTCATCGACTTCGCCCAACGATTCGATCATTCTCTCCCGATAATGGTGAGCTTTCTCCCGATGTTGGGCGGGGACTTCGACATCGTCGAAAGCGGCTCCCAGCGTTTCTTCTTTCCAAACAATGGCGCGCTGCCGGACCAGGTCAATGATTCCCTCGAAGTCGTCGCCGGCTCCCAGCGGCAACTGGACAGCGACGGGGTTGGCATGAAGTTTGGAGTGAAGCTGGCTGACACACGCTTCATAGTCCGCCCCCACCCGGTCCATCTTGTTCACGAAAACGATGCGCGGAACTCGATACTTGTCCGCCTGCCGCCAGACGGCTTCGGTCTGCGGCTCGACCCCCTCGACCGCGCCCAAAATGGCAATCGCTCCGTCAAGTACCCGGAGCGACCGTTCCACTTCCGCCGTAAAATCCACGTGACCCGGCGTGTCAATAATATTGATCCGAATATCGTTCCAAAAACAGGTGGTGGCTGCGGAAGTAATGGTAATGCCGCGTTCCTGCTCCTGCTCCATCCAGTCCATGACGGCGGTGCCCTCGTGCACTTCGCCCATCTTGTACGTCCTGCCGGTATAGTACAGGATGCGCTCCGTGGTCGTCGTCTTCCCGGCATCGATGTGGGCCATGATGCCGATGTTCCGAGTTTTTTCAAGCGGCGTCTGACGCGGCATAGATCCTTATGCAAACAAAACAAGCCAGCATCCTGATCCTCGGATCAAGATTCTGCCCCCCAGCAGCCTATTGATCGTTAGAGCCGCCTACGGCGGCCACAAAGCGGATCGTGGGCCAGGGTGGTCCCACCTCCCGCCTTGACCATGGTTACCAGCGGTAATGGGCAAAAGCCTTATTGGCTTCGGCCATGCGGTGCGTGTCGTCCCGCTTCTTGATGGCGCCTCCGCGGTTGTTCGCGGCATCCAGCAACTCCGCGGCCAGCTTCTCCACCATGGACTTCTCCCCCCGCTCCCGCGCGTAGCCGATAATCCAGCGGAGACTTAACGAGGTTTGACGATTCCGATTGACTTCCACCGGCACCTGATAGTTCGCTCCACCCACGCGCCGGGTCTTCACTTCCAGAGTCGGCTTGACGTTCTCCACCGCCTTCTTGAAGACCTTGAGCGGGTCATCGTTGGCCCGCTGTTGTATCAATTCGAAGGCGTCGTACACCACCTGCTGGGCGATGCTCTTCTCCCCCGTCAGCATGACGCAGTTCACAAACTTCTGAACCAATGGGCTGCCGTGAACCGGATCGGCGCTTACCTCTCGACGCTCAACTGTACCTTTGCGTGGCATAAAAAGTTGTCAGTCTTCAGTTATCAGTTTTCAGTGAAAGCTGTCAGCTCTCAGCTTTCAGCTCTCAGCAATCAATGCGGAAAGCAGCCTGCTGGCCCCTCTGCCCGCCACTTGCCACCGATTGCCAGATACTCACTCTCCGTTGCCCCCCATTGAGTGGTTCTGCTTTCTGCTTTCTGCTTTCTGCTTTCTGCCTACTCGCTACGTTGCCTTGGGCCTCTTGGCCCCGTACTTGGACCGCCCCTGGCGGCGATCCGTCACTCCTGCGGAATCGAGCGTCCCGCGAATCACGTGATAGCGAACTCCCGGCAGATCCTTGACCCGCCCGCCCCGGATCAGAACAATCGAGTGTTCTTGCAAATTGTGGCCCACGCCCGGAATATAGGTCGTCACTTCCATGGCATTCGTTAACCTGACTCGCGCCACCTTCCGCAGCGCTGAGTTCGGTTTCTTGGGCGTCTGTGTGTACACGCGAATGCACACCCCTCGCTTCTGGGGACAGCCTTGGAGCGCCGGGCTGGAAGTCTTGTATCTCGGCTGCTTCCGGCCAAGCCGAACCATCTGGCTAAAAGTTGGCATTCCAGGGCCTCTCCCGCTCCCACACCGGGTTCTTCACTCGTGTGCGCTTCTACGGAGCTAAATCAGGCTTACACTCAATCCTTACAAATTTAACAGACCTCTGCAAAAGGTGTCAAGCACGTTCAGGAAAAAACCTCATCCCATTCTGCGCCCTCTTAGCGCATTTCAAGAATCTCCCGCTCCTTGCTCTTGCCCACACTCTCCAGCTTCTCCATGGTCTCGTCCGTCAGCTTTTGAATCTCTTCCAGGCCGCGGCGCTCGTCATCTTCGGATATCTTCTTATCTTTGAGCAATCGCTTCAAATCCTCGTTTCCATCGCGGCGAATATTCCGCACTGCCGTCCGGTGGTTTTCCAGTACCTTGTGAAGGTGCTTGACCAGCTCCTTCCGCCGCTCCTCGGTGAGCGGAGGAATGGGGACCTTGAGGATTTTTCCGTCGTTGACCGGATTCAATCCCAGGTCCGAAGACCGAATGACCTTTTCGATCGCGGGCAACAAACTCGGGTCCCAGGGCTGGACCGTCAACAAAGAGGGATCGGGCACACCCAAAGTGGCGACCTGGTTCAGAGGTGTCGGCGTGCCGTAGTACTCGACCTTGAGGTGTTCCAACAAACTGGTGGAAGCCCGGCCCGTCCGCAATGAAGCCAGTTCTGCGCGCAGGTCGTCTGCCGCCTTCCCCATGCGGGCTTTCGTTTGTCCCAAAGTTTCCTTGATCATCTGCGACCCGCCTTTCCGGCCGTGCACTCAACGGGCGACCAGCGAGCCCACCTTTTCACCCAGAATGACGCGCTTGAGATTGCCCGGCACATTAAGATTAAATACGATGATAGGCAAACCATTATCCATGCACATCGAAATAGCCGTGGTGTCCATCACTTTCAGCCCGCGCGAGAGCACGTCCAGATAATTGATCCGCGAGAACATCTTGGCGTCAGTGACTTTCTGCGGATCGGCATCGTAAACGCCATCCACCTTGGTGGCTTTCAGGATCACGTCCGCCTTGATTTCAATGGCGCGCAGAGCGGCAGCCGTGTCCGTTGAAAAATAGGGACTGCCCGTCCCCGCCGCAAAAATCACCACTCGGCCCTTTTCCAAGTGACGAATCGCACGGCGACGAATAAAGGGCTCCGCAATCTCTCGGATTTCAATTGCCGTGGTCACCCGCGTGTGGCAGCCGCGCTTCTCCAGGGCGTCTTGCAAAGCCAAGCCGTTAATCACCGTGGCCAACATTCCCATTTGGTCCGCTACCACCCGGTCGATGCCGGACTCGGAAGCGGCCACGCCGCGAATAAAGTTCCCGCCGCCTACCACGATGCCGACCTCGACTCCCAGCTTTCGAACTTCCTCCACCTCTTCGGCAATCCGAGCCGCCGTCGTCGGGTCAACGCCGAATCCCTGAGAACCCATCAGCGCTTCGCCGCTCAGTTTCAGGAGAATGCGGCGAAAAACGGGCTCACTCATGATTTTCGTCCCCCCGGCCGTGTAGCTTGCCGGCCGTCCGAAATCCCCGGCCCCGCAGCAGCTTAACCGCCTTTGGGCGCTTCGGTCGAAACCCCCGCCGAAGGCGTCGCCAGGGCTTCGCCCACCTTGAAACGCGCGAATCGGCGGACCGTGATATTCTCACCAAACTTGGCAATCTTGGAAGCGATTAACTCCCCAATGGTGACCGCTCCCGTCGTGTCTTTGATGAAGTGTTGTTCGTAGAGGCAGGTGTCTTCGTAAAACTTTCCCAGCCTCCCCTCCACCATTCGATCCAACACCGACTCCGGCTTGCCCGAAGCCGCCGCCTGTTCCTTCAGGATTTCCTTTTCCCGCATCAGAACTTCAGCCGTGACATCTTCCTTGCGAATGAAGCGGGGATCGGCGGCACAGATTTGCATGGCCAGATCGTGGACGAATTGCTGGAATTCTTCGTTTCGGGCCACGAAATCAGACTCACAATTAACCTCCACCAGCACGCCCATCTTTCCACCTGCATGGATATAGGCCCCCACGACACCTTCGGAAGTCGCGCGGCCTGCCCTCTTGGCTGCCGCCGCCTGGCCTCGTTTTCTCAGCACCTTAAAAGCCTTCTCGAGGTCGCCCTCCGCCTCTTCCAGGGCTTTCTTGCACTCCAGCAAGGGAGCGCCGCTGATTTCGCGCAACTGCTTGACAAGCTCGGTGGGTACACTCATCCTTTTACATCCTCCGCACCGCAGAAAAGTAGGCGCCGCCAGCCGGCTCACCTATTTCAAGTTCTGGGTTTGAATTCACCGGCAATAAAGGGCCGCAGACCTAAAAGGCAGGTCTGCGCTACCCGGGTATGTCAGGCATCAGGGGGGCTATCGCCATCCTCTTCTTTTCGAGGACGGCCCTTCGGCTCCAGGCCCTTGCGTCTGATTTTGGGGACTCGCACCCTGCCGTCGGCGCTCTCCTCTGCCTCCAGTACAGCAGTAGAAAGGTCTCCCCCTTCTTTACCCATAAAGAACTCTTCGCCGCCCTCGATCTCCGGCGGCGGCGCCTCGCCGGCCGCTATGGCTGCGGCAAGGCGTTGAGCTTCCAACTCCTCCGCCGCCTTCTCGGCCGCGATCTTTTCTTCTTCCAGTTGTTTATCCAAGGCGGCCTGGCGTCCCTCCAAAATGGAGTCGGCAACTCGTGAGGTAAACAGCCGAATCGCACGCAACGCATCGTCGTTTCCGGCAATCACGTAATCGACCAGGTCGGGATCACAGTTGGTATCCACAATGCCCACTACGGGGATGCCAAGCTTTCGCGCTTCCCGGACGGCGATCTCCTCTTTGTGGGAATCCACCACAAAAAGCGCGCCCGGAAGTTCCGGCATGTCCTTAATACCGGAGAGGTTCTGTTCCAGATGGTGGCGTTCGCGCTCCAGCCGCTGAACTTCTTTCTTGGTGAGCAGGTCGTACCGTCCATCCCGGCTCATCTCCTCGAGCTCTTTGAGGCGCTGAATCGACTTCTGGATGGTGGAATGATTGGTCAGCAAGCCACCTAGCCAGCGGTGGTTCACGTAGTACATGGCGCAGCGAGTGGCTTCCTCGGCGATGGCCTCCTGCGCCTGCCGCTTGGTGCCCACAAACAACACCGTTTTGCCCTCGCGCGCGAGATCGGTAAGGAACTTGGCCGCCTCTTTGAACAGCTTCAGCGTCTTCTGCAAGTCGATAATGTAGATCCCGTTGCGTTCCCCGTAGATGTACTCCTTCATCTTCGGGTTCCAGCGGCGCGTTTGGTGACCGAAGTGAACTCCAGCCTCCAGGAATTCCTTCATCGTAATATTCGCCAAAAATTCCTCCTCACTCTTGTAGGGGCAGCCCTTGTGGCTGCCCGCGGGCGGCCACAAGGGCCACCCCTACGACACCCGGGGCGGCCACAAGGGCCGCCCCTACAACTATCGCTTCGAGAATTGGAACCGCTTGCGCGCACCCTTCTGCCCGTACTTCTTTCGTTCCTTGGCGCGCGGATCCCGGGTAAGGAAACCGCCCTGGCGCAAACGTGGGCGGAGTTCCGGATTGAAAACAATCAAGGCCCGAGCAATGCCCAGCTTGGTTGCACCCGCCTGCCCGTGAATACCCCCTCCCCGGGCATTGACGAAAATGTCGAATTTCCCCGCTAATTCGGTGCTGACCAACGGCTGCTGGATCTCGGCCCGCAGGGCCTCCGAGGGAAAATAACTTTGGAAAACACGGCGATTGACAACCAACTTGCCCTCGCCGGGCCTTAGAATGACTCTGGCTACAGAAGTTTTGCGACGTCCCGTCGCCATATATTGAGCAAGCTCTTCCACAAAGACTCCCGTCCGTGTTTGGATTCCGAAGATTTCCCACTACCGCGCCAGGGAAAGCAGTTCGGGGGATTGCGCGGTGTGCGGATGCGTGCTACCGGCGTAGACTTTCAACCGCCGAGCCAGCCGGGCATGCAGCCGATTCTTGGGCAGCATGCCCAGAATCGCTTCCCGGATCAGACCCTCCGGCCTCTTCTCAAAAAGCTTTCGCGCCGTAATCTCTTTCAACCCGCCCGGATATCCCGTAGTGTGCCGATAGACCTTGTCGTCCAGCTTCTTGGCGGTAAGGCGAATCTTCTCGGCATTGATGATAATCAACCCGCTGCGATGGTCCTGGTGCGGGGTGTAATCCGGGGAATCCTTCCCCATCAGCACCAGAGCCGCCCGGGCAGCCAAGCGCCCCAGCACCCATCCCTCAGCATCCACAATGCGCCAGTCAATTCTTCCCCGGCGCGCCTTTGCAAAGTAGGTTCCCACTCCACACTCCATCGCACGATGCAAACTACAAACCACTGATTATATCTCCCACAACAGTTTTTTTCAACCCATAATTCACTTCGCCAAACAAATTGCATCCTGGCGGAAGGGTAGATATACTCAAGGGGGCGATGGGCCTCAAAGAACCGAATCAGAGGAATCACTGTGACCAAAGCAGACCCTTATACTGAAGCCAACGGCAGTTCCAAAAATGCACCAAGCGCTATCGACCTGAGACGGGAGATCGAAGACCTTGTCCGGGAGTTTGGCGCGCCTCACCAACCGCAGGCCATCATGAATGCGATTGTAAACCGGCTGGTCAAGCAGTACGGCGTGGGAAGTGCCAGCCTCTGGCAGCTAGGAGAAGCTGAGTCCAAGCTCCGGTTGGGGGCCTGCGCGGGCCAGCCGAAACTGCCGCCCGAGCTCGCGCAAGCATCCTTGAGGAACTCCCTGCTCGGCAAGGCCGTGCAGGAGCAGCTTCCGCAGGTGCTGCCGGCAGAAGGGCCCCAGGGCGACGAACTCTCGGCGTGGGCGAGAGAAAACCAGCTCGGCTTTGTGGCCGCCTACCCGCTGGTGGAGGAATCGAGGGTCAAGGGCCTGCTGCTGGTGGCATGTGCGGAGACTCCCCCTGCCTCCAGGCTCGTCGTGTTCCAGTTGCACGCTTGGTTTTCCTCGGTCGCTCTGCGCGATGCCGAGTTAGTTTCCTCGGAGCAACAGACGCTCGCCAAGCTCCATTTTTTGATGGAGGCAACGAAGGCCCTCGCCTCAACATTGGACCTCGGCGAGCTGTTGGGGCGCATCCTGGAAGTGGCCAAAACTCAGGCCGATGCCGAGCGCGGCACCCTTTTCCTGGTGGATGAAAAAACTGAAGAGATCTGGTCGCTGATCGCCCAGGGAATGGAGAAGCGGGAAATCCGTTTGCCGCTCGGTAGTGGCATTGCAGGCTCCGTGGCCAAGAGCGGCGAAATCCTCAACATCCCCGATGCTTACGCCGACGCGCGATTCAACCGCGAAGTGGATGCGCGAACCGGCTATCGCACCCGCAACATTCTCTGCATTCCCATCCGCAACAAAAGCGGAAAGATCATCGCCGCCCTCCAGCTCCTGAATAAGAGGCATGGAGGCTTCACCTCTGAGGACGTGGACTTTCTGCTGACGCTTTCGGACCACATGGCGCTGGCGCTCGAGAATGCACAACTCCATCGTGCCTTGCTCGAGAAGGAGCGACTGGAACGCGAAATGGCGCTGGCTCGAGACATCCAGCGAGGCCTTTTACCTGAGACCGCACCGCAACTGCCGGGCTTCGACGTCGCCTTGACCAACGAACCTTGCTATGAAGTGGGAGGAGACTATTATGACTTCCTGCCGCTTGGCCCCGATAAACTCCTTGTAGTCATCGCCGACGTGGAGGGCAAAGGAATCAGCTCGGCCATGATCATGTCGAACGTCCAGGCAACTCTCCGCGCCCTCGCGCCGAATCTCCATGCCCTCGACCAACTTGCGGAGTCCTTGAACCACATGATCCTGGCGGGGACGCGTGGCGGGAAATACCTCACCATGTTCCTGGGGCTGATCGACATCCCCCGCAAATCCATCGACTACATCAACTGCGGACACGTTCCACCGGTTGTAGTCAGGACCGCAGGAGAGCCTGTGAATCTCACGGAAGGCGGCATGGTCGTGGGCCTGTTCGATGGCGTCCATTTCGATACCGGGCGATTCAAGTTCCAGGCTGGGGATGTGCTGGTTCTATGTACCGATGGCATCACGGAGTCGATGGATGAAGCGCAGGAGGAGTACGGGATGGAGCGCCTTGCTGCATGTGTTCAGGGCGCCGTCGCCCAAAGCGCGACAGAGATCGTCAAAGCGGTTAACGCCGAGGTCGCTGTGTTCTCCCGCAAGGGGACTCACCTCGACGACAAGGTTGTGATCGCTTTAAAGGTGAGGTGAAGAGAAAAGGTGCCAGGTGTCAGGTGTCAGGTGCTGGAAGAGCAGGTGTCAGGTTCCAGGTTCCAGGTGCCAGAAGAGCAGTGACGAACAGAATCCTCAATAGTGAATAGTAAATGGTGAATAGTAGATTCTGGACCGCCGACTCTGAGCCTGCATGGTCCGCCGCGCCGATGGCCTCGAATTGACCATTCACTATTCACCATTCACTATTCATAAATTCCTACCGACCTCATTCAGGGCCAAATTAATCTTCTTGCCTGCGCCAAACTTGCGCGTGAGCCAATCTTCAAGGTCTGCTTTCAATGCCTGAAGGTCAACGCCGAAACCCACTTCGATCAAGCCATCAGCGACGGGAAGACTCTCATCAAAAGCCGAGCGTCCGGTAAAGCTGCGCATGAAGAAGCTATCCAGCCAAGCCATGGGGCAGGCCCGCGGCCCCTCTGAACTCAATAATTGCACTTGGATTCTGCGTGCGAACACGAATAGCTCTCCGTGCTTAGCGCTGAGTATTCAGCTACCACCTACCTGCCGGTCAAGAAAGAAAGCCAGCCGTGTTTCCGTTCCTTTTTACTTAACTGGAGGGGTGGGGGCTGCGCGGGCATTGGCTGGCCGTTGATTACGGCCTCAGGGTTCCTCTTCAGTATCCTCTCCGCCGTTTCCTCCCCCATTGTTTCAGCCAGTTTGCGGTAGCAGGGCGAAAGGACAGGGCGGCGGTATTTGATGTCGTGGGCGTCGGAGGCGAAAAAGTGGACGAGGTTTCCCTCCAGCCAAGCTTCGGCCAAACGCAAGGCCAAAGAGCCGAATCGGCCCGTATAAGATTGGGCTGTGACCTGAACCAGGCATCCCCGTGTAACCCAGTGGTAGAGCAGCCCGGACTTGCGCGCAAAAACCGGGTTGCGCTCCGGGTGCGTGATGATCGGCGTCAGCCCCGCCACCTGAACCTCATAAAAGACGCGATCGAGTTGATCGGGAATGAACTGGTCAGGGAATTCCACCAGCAGGTACGAGCTGCGGTTGATAGTGAAATCCATCGGTGTCTCGACAAGACTCTGAATATTGTCGTAGGAAAGGTGAAAATCACATCCCAAAAGGAGCTTGGGCACTTCTCCGACGGCAGACTGAAGTTCTGCAAGCTTCTGGCGATTGACCTCAGGATTGAATGGGTAAGCATAATTACAATGCGGTGTGGCAACCAGATGCGTGGTGCCGTCCTCAGCCGCCATCTGGCACATGGCAATAGCATCCTCAATGGTCTTAGCGCCATCATCGAGTCCCCACAAAACGTGACTGTGAATATCAATCATCGAAGTGTCTGCAACCTCGCGCGATCGTTCAAACCGGCAACCCCTGGAACGGGGAGTCGAGCCAACCGTCTAGATTTGATTCAAAGCCCCAGCCGAAAAATGCCGTCGGGACATACAAAGTTTAGCATGGGTTGTGGTAGGCCGGTAAATTCCGAAATATGAAATTCGATTCCCGAATATAGAAAACTGTAGTGAATTGCGTCTGCGTTTAGCCGGGCCTTCCCTCAGACTCCGCACTGCCCATTGATATTAAAGCAGTTAGCGTGGAAGTGAAAGGCCCCAAGTTCCGAAGCGAATTGGAATGCCGCGTGCTCACATTGAGAAACGGACGAACACCGGACTAATAAAGATTGCGCATAAGAGTCCGGATAATAGACCCAAGACCCGACGCTTGGAGGGGGGAGGGGACTTCCCCCTCATTTTCTTTTTTACCGGCCGCTATGGCCAACGGTTTGCTCCCGGCAAAACACCTCTTCACCCCTTGCACCTCTGACTGAGACACTACCCGGCGCCCCTGCCGCTTGACTTCCCACACGCCCCTGGCTACAGTGGCTTAGGACCGACGAAGAGAGAGTTCGCCGAACCAAATATGATGCTCGGTACCTTGATCGATGAGTTTGTGAAGCGCTGGGTGCTGGCGGTCCAGGATTTCACTGTCCTACTGGTTAGTTCCCTGCGCCGCGCCTTCACCCCGCCGCATTACATCATCGACACGCTGTTCCAGATGGACGTCATCGGGGTTGGCTCCTTGCCGATCGTCCTACTGACGGGCTTTTTCACCGGCTGCGTGCTGGCCCTGCAAAGCTACCGGACTCTGAGCACCTTCGGCGAGGTCGGCCTTCTTGGGGAAATGGTTGCGCTGTCTGTCGTCCGAGAACTGGGTCCTGTCCTGACGGCGCTCATGGTCGCTGGGCGCATCGGTTCCGGGATCGCTTCCGAACTCGGGTCGATGCTGGTCAGCGAGCAGATCGACGCCATGCGCGCCTTCGGTACCGATCCCATCCGAAAACTGGTCCTGCCGCGCCTATTTGCAACCTTGATGACATTACCGCTTCTGACCGTTCTCTCCGACTTCTTCGGCATGTTGGGAGGGTATTTCATCAGCTCCTACTCGGTCCACCTGAGTAGCAGGGAGTATTGGAATTCCGTGAGTCAGTCGCTCACCTATCAGGACGTCACGCAGGGCATGCTCAAACCGTTTATCTTCGCGGTGGTGATCGCCATGGTGGGTTGTTACTGCGGATTGAGCACCAAGGGTGGCACGGAAGGCGTGGGGCGTTCGACCACACAGGCCATGGTGGTCGCCTCCGTCCTCATCCTTGTCCTTGACTTCTTTATCACCAAATTCCTGATCGCCATCGGATTCTTCTGAGGGTTCTCCGGGCGGTCATGTTAACATGCAGGTTGCAGTCGTTCTGCAAAGCCGTCGCAGCCCCCCACGGGGACCAGACCCTGACACGCGGCTGCCAATGTTGATTCCAAGCCATGGGCAAGCCCCCCGTCATCGAATTTCGCCAGGTCTCGTTGGCCTTTGATGAGAAGCAAGTTCTATCCAATATATCCTTCCGCGTGGATCAAGAGGAGACACTGTTTCTCCTCGGAGTCACGGGGACGGGAAAATCCGTGCTCCTCAAGCTGATTCTCGGCCTTATCAAGCCGGATTCGGGCCAAGTGCTGGCGCTAGGACGGGATCTCACGCCCATTTCGGAGGAGCAGCTCGATCCAATTCGGAGGCGCATGGGCATTGTTTTCCAGGAAGGAGCGCTCTTCGATTCGCTTTCGGTCCATGAGAATGTTGCCTACCGTCTGCGAGAAGAGGGGCCCGTCCGGGAAGAAGAGATCGAGCGGAGAGTCCGGGAGGTGCTGCGCTTTGTGGAGATGGAGGAGGCCATCGACAAGATGCCCTCGGAGCTTTCCGGCGGCATGCGCCGGCGCGTCGCCATCGCCCGCGCCATCATTAGCGAGCCAGAAATCATGCTCTATGATTCCCCCACCGCGGGGCTTGATCCGGTCACCAGCCACACTATTACCATGCAGATTGCGAAATTGCGCGACGTGCAACATGTGACCTCGCTGGTCGTCACGCACCATCTCCAGGATGCTTACGTGCTTTCGCACTACGCCTTCTCGGAGCGAAAACAGACGCTCGTCCCCCTCCTCAGCGTGAACCAGGGAGGCCCAAGGCCCCTTACTCGTTTCTTGATGTTGCGGGACGGGGGGATTTACTTCTCCGGAACTCCAGAGGAATTGGCTGGAACCAATGATCCCTACCTGCTCAAGTATCTCGCCTGAGCGCGATTCCGACAGCAACTTGGTCTACAATAGAAGGGTGACTTCCCTCGAAGGAGACGGACCATGCCTCAACAGGAACGACTAAAGTGGAGCCAACTGCGTGTCGGTGCAATGGCGATCATCGCCCTAGCTATCCTGGCTATGGGGATATTCTTCATTAGCGGGCAGGAGGGATTCTTCACCCGGCGATATGTGCTGAAAGCCTATGTCTCTGAGGCCGCAGGGCTGCGCCCGGGCGCCCAGGTCAGCCTGAACGGAGTCGCCGTGGGTGACGTTAAAACGATACAACTCTCACCCTACCCTGAGCCCGCACGCACCGTGGAAATTGTGATGCGCGTAGCGCGCACCTACCAGGACCGGATTCGCACTGACTCGACGGCAAGGATTGAAACCGTCGGACTGCTGGGCGACAGCTACGTGGATATTACGCGCGGGAGTTCTGGCCAGGAAGTGATTGCCGATGGCGGCGTGGTGAAAACCTCCGAAGAAGCTGATGTCAAACGGGTGGTTCAAAACGCCAACGATGTCATCGTCAACCTCGGCAAGTTGAGCGCCAAGCTCAGCGACATCTCGGGCCAGGTCCAGTCAGGAAAAGGGTCACTGGGAAAGCTCGTCTACGATCAAACCCTTTACAACCACCTGAATAGTGCCACCGGCACCCTCGATCGGATGGCTACTCGTATCGACCAGGGCCAGGGAACACTCGGCAAACTCATGGCCGATGAGACCCTGTATAACACAACGGTCGCCACTGTTGACCGCCTGAGTAAAGTGATCGACGACATGCAACACGGCTCGGGAAGTCTGGCCAAGTTTGTCTCTGACCCCTCGGTGTATAACAACGTGAACCACTTGCTGACCCAGGCTAACTCGTTCGTCGATAACCTCAATCAGGGCCAGGGCACCTTGGGAAAGCTCGCCAAGGACTCTCAGCTCTATGACCGTCTCAACGAAACCTTCAACCATCTCGATGCCGTTTCAACACGCATGGACCAAGGCCAGGGCACGCTGGGAAAGCTTTCTACCGACCCCACGCTCTACAACAATCTGAGCGAGAGTTCGCAGTCCTTGAGAGATTTCCTCACGGAATTCAAGAAGAGCCCCAAGAAGTATCTGTCAATAAAATTGCACATATTTTAGCAGGAGGCTGAAGAACGGGGGCTGGGAACCAGGGGCCCGGGACTAGGGGCCGGGGACTAGGGACTAGGGGCTGGGGTAATTTTGGATTTCGGATTTTGTATTGACCCTGCATACTGCCTACTGCTTACTGCCTACTTTTTGGACTATTGACCCTCCGACTCATCGAAAGCCGAAAACCGCCTTGAGGGAAACTCGGCGCTATGCTAACCTGTGGGTTCGAGACGCGCTGGAGTGGCGGAATTGGCAGACGCAGCAGACTCAAAATCTGCCGCCGGTCACCCGGCATGGGGGTTCAACTCCCCCCTCCAGCACCAAGCCTTGCAGGGTTTGATACGGGTTGTTCGTCATTCATAGAGGAAAAGGCGACTCCCTGTCATTCTGAGCGAAGCGAAGAATCCCGGCATTTTTCCGCGGCGACTGAGCTTTCAAATACAGGGATTCTTGGCGGAGTTTACCCTGAGCGGCAGAGCGAGATTCTTCGCTTCGCTCAGAATGACAGCGAACGGGCTCAGAATGACAGGTGATGGGGTTATCCTCTACGAATGACGGACATTGCGTATGAGGCCAACTGCCGACTGCTTACTGCCTACTGCAGACTGCTTACTGCCTACTTTAATAATTTATCTTTCTATATTTTATTATCTCATAATGGGTAGCGGCCGCAATCACGCGCCGTTTCATACATGGCCAGCACGTTGGCCACCGGCACCAGCGCCTGGATGTTATGGACGGCGTTAAAGACAAAGCCGCCCCGCGGGCCAAACAGCTTCAGGCGCTCGCGCACCTCCCTGCGAACCTCCTCGGCTGAGCCAAAAGGCAAGGTACGCTGAGTATCCACTCCTCCACCCCAGAAGGTGATCCGGTCGCCAAACTTTCTCTTCAGCTCCCGGGGGTCCATGTGGGCGGCCGAGGTTTGAACCGGATTCAGGATGTCGAATCCCGCGGCGATGAAATCTTCAATCAAGTCAAAGACCGAGCCGCAGGAGTGGATGAAAGTCTTCCACGTGGTGTGCTGGTGCACCCAGTCGTTAATCTGCTTGTGGAAAGGAAGAAACAATTCACGGTAAGCTTTCGGGGCCACAAGAGGCCCGGTCTGCGCGCCGAAATCGGACCCACTGAGGTAAGCGGCGGTGGCGCGATTACCCACGGCCTGATGAATTCTCTCCAGGTTAGCCAAGTTAATCTCGGTCTGACGTTCGAAGACCTTGTAGACGTAATCCCGCCGGGCGCTCAAGCTGATGTACCACTCGTCGACGCTGCGAATTCCTTTGGGGGCTTTGAGCATGGGAGCGGGGACCTTGGAAATGTCACCCAGGCTGAACATGCCGAGATTCAGAATGATCGCTTTGTCCGTCTCGGTGTAAAGTCTGAGGGCTTCACGTTGGAAATGTTCAAGCTCGGCTTGGGGGATAGGACCGAACTCTTCCAGGTTATCCTCCACTTTGAGATTGCCCTCGTCGATGGGAAGTTGGCGGAAAATGTGGTCGAAGTAAAGCCCGCCCTTCGGCATCCTCCCACTGGGCGGGGCGGAGCGGTCTCCTTGCGGGTACATGAGGAGATCTCCATCGGGCTCGGGAACGGTGTTGAATCCCTCCGGCACCAGAGCCGGAGTTCCATCAAAAGTCGTCCATTCCTTCCATCTTTCCAGCTTGAATCCAAAGGAAGTGCCGGTGCCGGCCAACCTGACGGTGTCAATTCCTAACGCCTCGATAAGATCGAGCTTGATCTCGCCCAACATTTGCAACGGCTCGATCACCTTCACCGGAGTGCCGGGCGCGTCGAGTGCGAGCGCTTGACGCAGCAAGTAGACGGCACTGACATGCATCCCACTCACCGTGGTCGCGCCAAGGTCCAAGGGGACCCGGTCCGCTTCCTGGTGTTGAAGCGCCAGATTCACTCGCTCTCGTGAATTCATCATCAATCACTCCTTCCTTCGCCTTGGGACCATGCGAGAATAACACAGCATTGAAATCAGTAGTCAGTGGTCAGTTGTCAGTAGTCAATTGCGTCAAATCCCCGGCGCAGGATGCCGGCAACGATGTCCTCATTGATACGGATTGTTCGTCATTCGTGGAGGAAAAGGCCACCTCCTCCCGTGAGGTCGGGTGAGGAACTATAGTATGATAGAATCAGAATTCATGGTGAGACGACTTAAAGACACTTCGTGGGACGCAGAGCGCGTACAAATCGAAATCCTGCGCTCCATGCCTTCGTGGCGAAAATTCCAGTTGTGGAACGACCTGAATATGGCGATGCGTCAGGTGGCGTTGGCAGGTCTCCGCGAACGATTCCCGTCCGCCACCCCACAAGAACTTCGCAGGCGGCTGGCAACAATTCTCTTGGGGCCGGAATTAGCCACCCAAGCGTACGGTTCTGAATCCGATCCCCCCACCAGCAGGTAGACGAATGGACATTCTCGAGGTCCTCCTACGGGTGATTTCTAAACTGGAGGAGTTGGGGATCCCTTACATGGTCAGCGGATCCGCGGCGAGCTCCTTTCATGCCTTCGTGCGAACCACCCAGGATGGGGATATAGTCGTGGCTCTTGGTCTGGATCAAGTCGAGAAGTTCGCCTCTGCTTTCGCGCCTGAGTTCTATCTGGATCGCGCCTCAATCCATCGTTCTCTGCAAATGGGCGGTTCATTCAACCTCATCCATTTGGAATCCTCCCTCAAAATCGATTTCTTCCCGCTTCGGAAAAGGACTTTCAGCCAACAGGAGTTCTCCCGCCGTCAACCCCGCCTCCTTCTAAAAGAATCGAGTTCACCTGCGTACGTTGCAACGGCGGAGGACACCATCCTCTCAAAGCTGGAGTGGTTCCGAGCAGGAGGTGAAGTCTCTGAGAATCAGTGGAAGGACGTGGTGGGCATTTTCAAGGTGCAGGCCGAGAGCTTGGACTTGGCCTATTTGCATCAATGGGCTCGCGAGTTGCAGGTCGAGGACTTGCTCGAAAAGGCTTTCAACGAGGCCAACCTTCGAGGCGGGATCGCCGATTTCCGAGCCTCGCCGTAAGGGCGGTTCGCGAGCCGCCCCAACTTCCATATCATGGGAGATCGTCAAAGGCCTTTGCGGCTGCCGCGATGGTCAAGGTCACGTCAGCCTCACTGTGGACCGTGGAAACGAATGCGGCCTCGAACTGTGAAGGGGGAAAGTAGACACCACGTTCGAGGAGGGAGCGGAAGAAGCGAGCGAACTTGGCGGTCTCCGATCTCTTGGCAGAAGCATAATCCGTCACCGGGTCGCGGGTGAAGAAGCAAGTGAACATGGACCCCACGCGGTTCACGGTGAGCGGCACACCGGCCTTCGCCGCCGCTGCGGCCAAGCCCGAGGCGAGCTTTTCCGAAATCACCTCGAGGCGCTCGTAAGTGCCGGGGCGGCGCAGGATTTCGAGCGTCTTGAGTCCCGCAGCGACCGCCAAAGGGTTCCCGGAGAGCGTTCCAGCCTGGTAAACAGGTCCCGCCGGCGCGACCCAATCCATCAGCGAGGCTTTCCCTCCATAGGCCCCCACCGGCAGCCCTCCGCCGATGATTTTCCCAAGTGTGGTGAGATCCGGCTGGATCTCGAACATTTCCTGCGCGCCCCCGTAGGCCACTCGGGACCCCGTCATCACTTCATCGAGAATGAGCACGGTTCCCTGCTCTGCCGTCAGTTTGCGAAGCTTCTCGAGGAATCCGGCTTGCGGCGGTATGCAGCCGGAGTTCCCCACCACAGGCTCGACGATGGCGGCGGCGAGCTGATTACGATGAATTCGGAAGGCCTCCTCGAGGGCCGCCGGATCGTTGAAGGGCAAGGTAAGAGTCAACTCCGCCAGTGCCCGAGGCACACCCGGGCTGTCGGGCAAGCCCAGGGTGGCAACGCCCGAGCCGGCTTTTACCAGCAAGCTGTCCCCATGGCCGTGGTAGCAACCTTCGAACTTCAGAATCTTGTCCCGGCCGGTGGCCGCACGGGCCACCCGCAGGGCGGAAAGTGTTGCCTCCGTCCCTGAGTTTACCAGCCGCACGCGCTCGATGGAGGGATAAGCGTCGCGAATGCGCTCTGCCAGCTCGACCTCGGCCGGAGTGCAGGCGCCGAAGCTGCTTCCCCTCTCGATCGCCTTGGCCAAGGCTTCCACCACTTCCGGGTGGCAATGGCCGAGAATCAAAGGGCCCCAGGACAAGACATAGTCGATGTAGCTCCTGCCCTCCACGTCAGTGATGCAAGAGCCTTTGCCGCTGGCCATGAACACGGGGTCGCCCCCCACGGCGCGAAAGGCGCGAACCGGCGAGTTCACTCCCCCCGGCATCAGGTTCAGGGCCCTTTGAAAGAGTTCGTGGGATTCAGTGGGCATGAGATTCTTCCGTGTAGCGGCGAGTTTACCTCGCCATCTGGCGAATATCGTCCTTTCTCCAATCCGTTGCGGCGTGCAGCAGTTCGCGGAGAGGATTTATGCCAACGTCCCAAAGCGCCGCGGCAAGGCCGAAATGGAGCTTTGCCGCCAGTCCCAGATAGGACTGCGACCCCTCGAGCATATCCTGAATGACGCCCAGGAATCTCCGGCTGCGCCCCCCAAACTCGACCATGCGCGTGGGGACCGCGCCACCCAGGAATTCTCCGTAATAGAAAGTGCGGGCGAGCAGTGCCCCCAGCGCCAGCGCCTTGCCGAATTCCTCCTGGACGCGCGCCGGGTAAAGCTCCGGCAGCCCCTCCAGCAGCGAGGCCGCGAGTAGCTGGCCGGAGCGCATCGCATAATAGATCCCCTCACCCGTGACGGGGTCAACCAGCCCGCCGGCATCGCCCGCCAGCGCCCATCCCGGCCCGCCCAAGCGCAGGCCGCTCCATGTGTCCACGCTGAGCGCGGGAAGCAAATGGCTGTAAACCTTGCCGTGCGCAAGGGGGTACCCGAAGCGGCGCATGAAGACGTGAAGCCGTTCCCGCAAACCCGCCATGCTATCCTCGCCCACTTTTCCGCAAATGCCCACCGAGAGGTGATCGGGGCGAGGAAATGACCAGGCATAGCCCTCGAACTTCTCGAAAAACTGCACGCGCAGCAAATCGTCGCGGCCCGGCAAGTAATAGCCAAACGTAAGCATGAAATCGCGAGGTCCGAAGTCCTCCGTCAAAAGGGACCGGAGCCGAGTCCGCGCCCCTCCCGCCAGGATGAGATAATCCGCCCGGTAATGACCCTTTCGGCTTTGCAATTCCCAGCCGGAGCCAGAACGCCGGAAATCGCGCACCCTATCTTCCACAACTTCCGCCCCCGCCGACTGCGCGCGGCAAAGCAGCAATCCATTCAAACTGCACCGGGAGTAAATCGCCAGGGGCCGGCGTAGCTGGAACCGAAGTGAGGCATTATTGCCGGCCAGAAACTCGACTTCCCGCACGGGCTTCGCTTCGCCCGTCGCCGGCGCCAAGAATGGATAGCGTTGCAGGGCCTTGTGAGTCACTCCGCCTCCACAAGGTTTTTCCCAGCCAAGCTTTTCCTCGAAGACTGTCACCCGCCCCCCGCCACGGGCAATCAGTGCCGCCGCCATCGCTCCCGCTGGCCCCCCTCCGATGATTGCCGTGTGCGTTGGTTTCATGATTGTCGTGTGAAATCCCGTCTCCTAGAAGGTGTGAGAGAATCGCGCTGTGGCGGCGCGTCGTAGGGGCAATCGCACAGGCGCGGGATGGTTGCCCCAGGGCGGCCACAAGGGCCGCCCCTACTACGCGGTTTTTTCACAACTTCCTACCGTCAGGATAACGCTTAGGGAGCCTGCGCGCCAAGCTTAAAGGCGCCCTGGAATGCGGCGAGCTAACCACCTTTCTTTTCAATGGCATTCCCGGATTAAGCGGCTAAGTACTTGTGTTTTCATAGAGATTCCCGCTCCGTTCCGGATTTTTTAGCACCTGTCCTTTTTTTTCATAGAGATTCCCGCTTCGTTCCGAAAAAAAAGGATTCTTCTCCAGCGTGGGTAGGCTTTCTTGAGCCCCAGAGCAGATTGAGCGAGTGATGCTGGGACGCGCCAGCGGCGAACAGACCTTCGTCACCAGTGCCCAGCCCCCAGTCCCTAGCCCCCAGTTGTCGATATGGGAGCGAAAAACAGGCAGTCGTCCCTGAGCTCAGTACGGTCACCGCAGAACACCCTGATAACGTCTGCTAGGCTATCATATTAAGCGTAGGTTGTCAAGAGTTTTTTTCTTGAGTTTTTTTCTTGGGGGGCAGGCGTGCTGGGTTCCGTTGAGTAGCTTGGGCAGAGCCTGCCTGATCCGCGCCGCCCCCAACTACCCCCTCACCCGGCCCGCGACGGCTGGTAAAAGCGCCGTCGCGGTCCCCCCCTCTCCCCCAAGGGGGAAAGGGCAGCCTTTCCACTGGGGAGAGGGCTACAATAGCCACTTCCCTTCCGCGCGCGCCGCTTCGCAGGTACAGCGATGAACCAAACCTCAAGGCAGGGGCGGCATCACCGGGTGATAATTGGGATACGCGGGCTTGGGGTATTCCGGCATGGGATGCTGCTTGAGCATCTCCATCACCGTCTCGACGGCCTTTTCGAGCTGGGGATCGTGCCCTTCCCGCACGAGTTTAGGATCCATGCCGATCTCGATATCGGGCGGGACGCCGTGGTTTTCCACCTCCCATTCGCCCTTCAGGCCGTAAATGGCCCAGCGTGGCGCCATGACGTGCCCGGAGTCAAGCAGGGGGGGATAGCCGCCGATGCCAATGAGCCCTCCCCAGGTTTTCTCGCCCACGATCGGACCGATTGCGAGCTTGCGGAAATACCAGGGCAAAGCATCACCCCCCGAGCCCGCGAATTGATTCACGATCATGACTTTGGGGCCGAAAATCGCTCCGGCGGGCTCCGATATATCCTTGCCCTCCCGAGTCATGACCCTGTTCAGAATGGGCCGGCGGAGGTAATCGACGATGAAGTCAGCGAGAAATCCGCCATGATTGAACCGCTCGTCAATGACGGCGGCTTCCTTGCCCACCTGCGCGAAGAAATAGCGGTTGAAATTCGTGTAGCCCCCCACAGAGGTGTCGGGCAAGTAGACGTAAGCAACCTTGCCGCCGGTCATCTGATCGACCTTGCGACGATTGCTTTCAATCCAGAAGAGGTGGCGTAAGCCCTGTTCATTATCGACAGGGACGACAGTGACTTCGCGGGAACCGGAGCCATCGGGTTTGGGGCCAACCTTAAGGACGGTTTGCTGGCCCGCTGTCTCCAAGAAAAAGCTGTAGATTTCGTCAGCCCCGCGCACCTCGCGGCCGTTTACCGCCAACAAGTATTCACCTTCCTTCACATCCACACCCGGCTGGGTGAGTGGGGCCTGAAGTTTGGGATTCCAGTTTTCGCCGTCGTAAACATGTGCAAAGCGATAACGACCGTTTTCGATTTTGTAGTCCGCGCCCAGCAGGCCGACTTTGATCTTGGGAATATCGGGTTGCGTGCCGCCTCCCACGAACATGTGACCAACGGACATGTAGCTGAGCATCTCGCGGAAGAGGTAGTTAAGGTCCTCCCGGCTGGCGACGTTATCCAGGTAGGGGGCAAAGGATTTTTCGGCCTGCTGCAAGTCGAGGCCATGATGGTGCGGGTCATAGAAGAAGTCGCGCTCGATGCGCCAAACCTCGTGGTAAATCTGCTTCCACTCGGCGCGGGGGTCCACGCGGACTTCCATGTCCGCCGTTTTCAAATTTCCCTTGCCCGCCTCGGGCGGCTTTTCGGTGGGGTTGATAAACCAGGTTTGGCCCACCTTGTAGAGCATCTTCTCGCCGTTGGAGGAAACGGAGAAAGCAGAGATGCCCTCCACCAGCTTGTCGGTCTTGCGGGTTTTGAAGGTGAACTTGTGTACGGTGAAACTGGGAGGACCCTCAGAGGGAAGAACCAGCGGCCCCTCCACCAGGAGGATTTCGCCTTCCTTGCCGGCGCTCAGGCCGAAATAGTTCCTGGCGGGAATGGGCAGGGCCAGGATGCGCTGGCTGATGTTGTCAAAGTCGATCTCGACCTTGGGCGGTTCCTTGGGCTTCTCTTTGTCCTTGGCTTCCGCAGCTTCCTTGGACTTGTCCGCGCCGGCGGCGTCACCTGAACTTCCCTTGGGGGTCTCGGCCTCCGGCTTCTTCTCGGGTTTTTCTTCGTCGCTCTCGGGGGCCAGCGGCGAGGCCACTCCCTTTTTGAGAACCACCACGTAAACGGAGCGTGTCACAGGCCGATCGAGGGCCGACATGTCGCCGGCCGCCACCAGGCCGATATCCGTGCTGGCGGTGAAGTAGAGGTACTTGCCGTTCTTGTCGAAGTCCGGAATGAGCGCGTCGCTCATGCCATCGGTGATCTGGGTGGCTTTCCCGGTTTCCAGGGAGTAAACGAAGACCGCGTGCAGGTGATTATCGAGTTGCTTGTTGTAAGCCAGCCACTTGCTGTCGGGAGACCAAACGGTGTTGAAGCTGGCGCCATCGTAAAGGTCCGTGTCCACGTGGACGGGAGTCTTCTTGTCGAGGTCAACGTACCAGACGTTCAGCCGCTTGTCGGAATAGGTGATTTTCTTGCTGTCCGGGGACCAGGTAGGCGAATAAAAGAACGAGGGAGGCTTGCCCAGGTCAATTTTGGTTATTGGTCCGAGACCGTTCTGTGGGCTGACGTGCAGCGCGTACTCGCCGGATTCGTCGGAGAAGTAGGCGATAGATTTCCCGTCCGGTGACCAGGCGGGATCGCGGTCGGCGACGGCGGGGGAATTGGTGATGTTGCGGATGTCACCTTTTTCCGCGGGGACGGTGAAGATCTCACCGTGTGCCTCGAAAACGGCTCGCGCCCCGGTGGGTGAAATCTGCGAGTTCTGAATCTGCGTCTCGACCTTTTCGAAGCGCGGGCGGACCTGCGGCATATCGCCGTTCACCGTGATTTCCACCCTTTTAGTCTTGCCGGAATGCAGGTCGTAAAGATAAATGGCGCCGAACTGCTCGTAGACGATGGCGCCCGGCCCCGCCGAGGCATTCTTGATGTCGATTCCTTCGTTCTTGATGAGCTGCTTTACTCGCTCGGTTTTCAGGTCATATTCAAAAAGGGTAACGGGACCATTCCGGTCCGAAAGGAAGTAAACCTTGTCACCAATCCAAAGAGGATTATGGTCGTTGGAACTGTCGCGCGGGACTTTCACGATGCTGGAATCGGCGAGGTCGGCAATCCAGATGGGCGTGGTTTGCCCGCCGCGGTAGTGCTTCCAGTCCGGTTCCCATTGAAAAAAGGGTGAATAGGCGAGGTGCGTCCCGTCCGGAGAATAACTGCCATCCTCGGCCATGGCCAGGGGCAGTGCCGTGGGGAAGGCACCCTCGGTCGGGACGGTGAAAAGCCGGTCCGAGTCGGAATAGCTGAGACGGTGCGAAACGAAGAGAACTGACTTGCCGTCGGGAGTCCAACCGACGGCTACGTCGGGGCTCGGATGATACGTCAGTCGGCGCGGCTGCCCACCCTGGGCGGGGACCACATAAACGTCGAGGTTGCCGTCGTAATCGCCGGTGTAGGCGACCATGGAGCCGTCCGGGGAAAAGTGGGGGCCGCTCAGCAGCCCGGTGCCCGTGACCAGGCGCTGAGCATCACCGCCCGCGCGGCTCACGATCCAAATGTCGCCGCCGTAGGCGAAAGCAATCTGGGTCTTGCTGAGCGTAGGAGTTTGAAGCAACAGCGGCCCGGAATCGGCTGAAAAAGCCAAACTGGAAGAGAAAAGCAGGAAGAAACATGCCAGCAGCATTCGACGCATAAACCCTCCGTAGCGGTGTGGTGAAGTCAGTTGAGGCGTCCTCAAGATCCGAACAAGATCGATTCAGAAGTACACTATTATGACAGATTTCTGCGTTCCACTCTACCTAACCTTTAGTTGCTCTAGATCGACCGCACGGGCATGTTGACGAGATCGTCCACGGCCGCAATCTCTCGGGTCACGAATGGCTCGCCATAGCGCACGCCGATCATGTCCCCGAAATGGCGGGCCTGGGCCGCCAACCGCTCCCGGCAGTCGGCGCGGGAGGGAAACAGGTTCCGCCAATCCTGGCGCGGCGAGAATTGCGAGGAGTAGCAAAGGACGGCCTTGAGCTTTTTTTCGAACTGCTCGGTGATGTCAACCACGAAGGTGGGGGGCAATGCGGGCAGGTAAAGTGAGGCGTAAATGATCTTGTGCGGGCGGTGGGGAGGGCCCTCGAGCGGCAACTTGGCGAGACCGGCAAGGAAGCAGGCTTCGTAGCTGATTTGCCCGGCAATGTAATGGTCGGGGTGGCGGCCCTCCCAGTAGGGCAAGACCACGGTCCGCGGCTGGAGGGCGCGGATGCGCTGGGCAATCTTCAGCTTGTAATCGCGCCGGTCCTCGACTCCGGCGTCGGGCAGGCCCAGGTTCTCCCGGTGAACGATGCCCATCACCTTGGAGGCGCGTTCGGATTCTTTCTGGCGCAGCGCCACGCTTCCGCGCGTGCCCGATTCACCGCCTGTAAGATCAACGATTCCCACCTTGTAGCCTGCTTCGACCATCTTGATGACGGCGCCCCCACAGGTGAGTTCGACATCGTCCCGATGCGCGGCGATGGCGAGGATGTCAAGCTTCATTGTTCCAGGGTTTTGAGGTTTTGGAGTTTTCATTTGTGAGCTATCCGCAGTCGCTCTCCAGTTTCTTCAGGAACTGCCTCTCGTCCAATCCGAGTAAACCAGCACGTCATTCATGGTCTAAATTGGGATTCTAGGGGATGGGCGGGTGAGCGTCAAGGAATTGCGCGGCAAGGAGGAAATACACTGAGGTCACGCAGAAGCCCTAAGATGATTAAGAAGGCGACGTCCTATTACGTAAACAAGTCCCGCAGGGACGAGAGAATTTAGCCCAGGGCGTCAGCCCTGGGAGATACCGTGCCATTACGCAAATAAGCCCCGCACGGGCGAAAGAAGCGTTAGCCGATGCAACGCTCAACGGTGGCAATCTTCCCACGAAACACCAAACTCTTTCGCCCCTCCGGGGCTTAATCAGGATTACGCGTTGGTCCTTGTTCCCAGGGCTCGCCCTGGGCTAAATTCTTTCGCCCCTCCGGGGCTGAGCGAAGATTGCCTGCTGGTCCCTCTTCTCGCTCAACGCGGCTAGTGATGCTCATGCAGTGTCACTGGCGTGCAGAGTCCTGCCGGGGAGTTCAATATGCCGTTGTTATTGAACCAAGTGTTTCCCGTCGGCAGCGGCGTGCCAGTGCCATATGTCGTCTCGTCCTTGCAGTCAAAATTGGCGTTGCCGCTGGCGTTGTTATCGAACAAGTCGATCCCGAAATTATCGTGTTCGGCCGCTTCGATCAAAATCCCATCTCTGCCGTTGTCATAGACCCCGTTGTCTATAATCGAAGAATTGTAGAGCATCCCCGTCCCCGCGTGCACCTTCGCCACGATTCCATAATCCGGGAATTGCTTGATCTTGTTGTGCACTACATTTAGCAGATGGTTGCTGCCCCCTCCATAAATATTTGTGAATGCTATACCGTTACTAATGGGCGCCGTTCCATTTTCCAGCTCATTGTAGCTGATCTCCAGGGAGGAATTGTCGGGACCGATGTCGACCGCCGCGTCAGGGTAAACGTGGGTCCCGAAGGCAATGACCCCCTCGTGGCCAAAGTTCTTGCCCTGGTTGTGGCTGAATTGGCAGCCAGTTGTATATTCGAAAATCACGAACGCGCCGTCGTTCTCTGAGGTGTTCTTCGTTAGCGTCGCACCCTCGGTGAAGCCGACGGCCATGGCGGCCGCCTTATTTTCTGTGAACTCGTTCTCAGTGATGACCACGCCTTCCGAAAAACCTGCGACAATCCCAAAACCATAGACCTCCGCGTTCTCCGCGTTGTTGTTGGTGAAAAGGTTGCGTTCTATAGCAGCGCCCTCGACGTCGCTCAGATAAACGCCGCCGCTGTTATCCTGGAGGATGCTGTTGAGGACTTGTGGCCCACATAAGTTCTCATCCTGCTCCGCGCATGGGGTGGTGGTCCCGCTCCTGGCGATGTAGATGCCCGCGCCAGGACTCCCTACCGTACTCCCCACAGTACCGCCCTGCACGGTGAAGCCATCGATAACCACATAGTTCGCAGTTACAAGAAACGCAGGACCCGCCTTCAGGGTCGCATCCACGATCGATTCCTTGCTCGGATCGTGCCGGTCCACCCGTGCATCATGTCCAGCTTGCGCACCGAAGAGGGAGATCCCGTCTCTAATCCCACCCGGACTAGTGATCCTTACCGACTCGTGGTACGTTCCGGGGCCAACGAAGATGATGTCGAAAGACGCGGCGGAATTCACCGCTCCCTGGATCGTGTCGGGCGAGGGCACGGCTGTGCAGCCAGGGTTGACGCTGGTGTTGGGCACGCACCACACCGTGTAAGCCCGCGCGTTCGCGCCTGCGGCGAGGAGAACAAGTACCGCGGCCATAGCGGCCGGGAATACAAAACGCTTCCGATCGTTCAAAGTGATATGTAGCCTGTTCATAGAGCCTCCTTATTAATGTCGCTCAACGCCGTTAGTCATGATCGGGCAGTGTCACTGGTGTGCAGAGTCCCGTCGGGGAGCTCAAACTGCCGAGGTTGTTGAACCAGAAGTTCGACGTACCAAGAGTGCCGAAGCCTCCATTCGTGCCGTCCTTACAGTCATAATTGGTGTTGTCTCCCGCGATGTTATCGAACAGGTCGTTCCCGTAATTAAACGCAAGTGTCCCTTCCATGAAGATCCCATCCACGCCGTTGTCAAAGACCTCGTTGCCTATGATCGAGGAATTGGTCAGAGTTCCGCCGCCAGACGTATCCTTCGCCATGATCCCATGGCCCGGGAATTCCCTGATCTTATTGTTTATTACATTCAGCAGATAGCTGTTGCCCGGGCCAAAAGCAGTGGTGAATGCTATACCGTTGCTAATGGGCGCCGTTCCATTTTCCAGCTCATTGTAGCTGATCTCCAGGGCTGAATTGAGGGGACCGATGTCAATCGCCGCGTCCGCATAAATGGTAGGGGGAGGGGGGTCGATCACGAAGCCCAGCGTCAAAACCCCCGCGTGGCCAAAGTTCTTGCCCCGGTTGTGGCTGAATTGGGAGTTTGTTGTAAGCACGAAAACCACAAACGCACCGTCGTTCTCTGAGGTGTTCTCCGTAATCGTTGCAGCTTGGTTGTCGGCGACGACCATGGCGGCCGCCTTGTTTTCAGTGAACTCGTTCTCAGTGATGACCAGGCCTTCTACAATAGCTGAGATAATCCCAAACCCGTAACCCAGAGGGTTCTCCGCGTTGTTGTTGCTGAAAAGGTTCCGCTCTATGGTTGCGCCCTGGATGAAGGGGGGGGCAGCGGGGTCGAGAAGAACGCCGACGCCGTTGTTCTGGATGATGTTGTTGAGGACTTGCGGCCCACATAAGCCCCCGCCCTCGCCACACGGGGTCCCGCTCGGCGCCTTGATGAAGATGCCCTCAGGATTACTCGCTGCCGCACCGCCCTGCACGGTGAAGCCATCGATAACCACATAGCTCGCAGTTACAAGAAATGCAGGACCCGCCTTCCCGGTCGCATCCACGATCGATTCCTTTGTGGGATCGTCTCGGCCTTCTCGCGCATCATTTCCAGCTTGCGCACCGAAGAGGGAGATACCGTCTCTACTGTGACCCGAGTCATTGATGGTTACGGACTCGTTGTACGTCCCGGGGCCAACGAAAATGATGTCGTATTGCGAGGCGGCATTTACCGCTGCCTGAATGTTGCCGTAATGGGCTGTGCAGGCAGGGTTTGGGTTTGTGAGGGGGACGCAGCGCACCGTAGGCGGAGTGGTTGCGCTCGCTGCGCCGGCGAGCACAACAAGCGCCGCGGCCATAGCGGCCGGGATTACAAAATGCTTCCGGCCATTCAACATGATATGTAGCCAGTTCATACAGCCTCCTTTGTCCGGTCCATGAGGAGTTGTCTTTCTTCGGCCCCCCCGATTCACATGCGGGCAGGCCCTCTACCTGACAAACGGTCAGGTTGATTCACGCGTGGAAAGCAGAGTAATTATGACGGCAAGGCGGCAATTGTCAAGCAACAAAATTGCTCTGAGGGCGCGACTAAAAACTGTGCTACCCTGCATGCATTAAGCTAAGTACAGATTATTTATCAAGGGGATCATCATGCCGGTTCAGACGATTATCGAGCCGTTCAAGATCAAGACTGTGGAGCCCATACGATGGACGACGCGCGAGGAGCGAGAGCGACTGCTCGGCGCCGCCCATTACAACCTCTTCCTGCTTCCGGCGGAGGACGTTTTGATTGACCTGCTTACGGATTCGGGCACTGGGGCAATGTCCACTCACCAGTGGGCAGCGATTATGGAAGGAGACGAGAGTTACGCGGGGAGCAAGAGCTTCGAGCGCTTCCGACGGTCGGTCCAAGGAATCTTCGGCTACCGGCACGTTATCCCCACCCATCAGGGGCGGGCGGCAGAGCGCATCCTTTTCAGCGTGATGTGCAAGCAGGGGGACGTGGTGCCGAACAACACGCATTTTGACACCACGCGCGCTAATGTCGAGTTCGTAGGCGCAGAGGCGGTGGACCTGCCCGCGCAGGAAGGTCGGCAACCGTCGGCCCCATATTCCTTCAAGGGGAATATGGATGTGGTGGGGCTCGAACGGCTGATCGAGCGCGTAGGCAGGGAGCGCGTGCCGCTGGTGATTTTGACGATTACCAATAACTCCGGGGGCGGGCAACCCGCTTCGCTGGAGAACATTCGCGCCGTCCGCGCGGTGTGTCTCAAGCATGGCATTCCGCTCTATTTTGATGCCTGCCGGTTTGCGGAGAATGCCTACTTCATCAAGCTGCGCGAACCGGGTTACGAATCGAAGACGCCGAAGGAAATTGCGCAAGAGATCTTCAGCCTGGGCGATGGTTGCACGATGTCCGCCAAGAAAGACGGGCTCGCCAATATCGGCGGCTTCCTTTGCACCAACGACGATGCGCTCGCCCAGCAGGAGAAGAACCTGCTGATTCTTACCGAAGGCTATCCCACTTATGGCGGCCTGGCAGGGCGAGACCTCGAAGCGGTCGCCGTAGGGGTCGAGGAAGTATTGGAGGAGGATTATCTGCGTTATCGGATAGTTTCCACCGCCTACCTGGGCAAGCACATCGCCGAGCAGGGTGTGCCCATCGTCCAGCCGCCCGGCGGGCACGCCATCTATCTGGACGCGCGAGCCTTCTTGCCACACATCCCTCTCGAGCAGTTTCCCGGTGTGGCGCTCTCCTGCGAACTCTACCTCGAGGGCGGTATCAGGTCGGTGGAAATCGGCACGCTCATGTTCGGCGCGGCGGCCAAAATGGATTTGGTGCGGTTGGCGATCCCGCGCCGCGTTTATACGCAGAGCCACATCGATTACGTCGTCGAGATTATTCTGGAGGTGTGGAAGAGGCGCGAGCAGATTCGAGGGCTGAAGCTCACCTATGAAGCTCCCTTCTTGAGGCATTTCACCGCCTGGCTCGAGCCTGTGTAGGAGCAAAGCTAATCCGCAGATTACGCAGATGACACAGATACCTGAAGACAGACGCGACGAAAGGACTTAAGCCATCATCGGGGCGGCGATGGAGGTGCACCGCGAGCTGCGGACAGGCTTTCTCGAGGCGGTATATCAAGAAGCACTGGCCCGTGAATTCATCTTGCGAGCAGTTCCATTTCGCCGCGAGGTCGAGTTGGCGGTGCTTTATAAAGGCGAAAAGCTCAGCACGAGTTACCGCGCCGATTTCATATGCTTCGACTCGGTGATTGTGGAGCTGAAAGCCTTGGCCCGGCTGACGGGGGTCGAGCAGGCTCAATTGATCAACTATCTCAAGGCCACGGGCTATGAAGTTGGCCTGCTACTGAACTTCGGCGCACCATCACTTGAATACAAGCGATTTGCGCACAGTAGGTGATCCGCAGACTGCGCAGAGGACGAAGATGAGTGAAGACTTGCGGGCAAAAACTAATCCGCAGATTGCGCAGATGACGCAGACATGTCAAGACTCATGGTAATCTGTGTAATCTGCGTAATGTGCGGATTATAGACAATGAACAATCCTCCACTTCAAAACCAGGTCGCCTTGGTAACCGGCGCGGGAAGGCGCATGGGCCGTGTCATCGCGTTGACCCTGGCGCGCGCCGGGGCCCATGTGGTTGTGCACTACAACGAATCGAAGGAAGGCGCGCAGGCTACCGTGCGCGAGATTGAGAGTTTGGGGGGCCAGGCCATCGCCGCGCGCGCGGACGTTTCCCGGCCGCGACAAGTGGCCGCGATGTTCCGGAGGATCGAGAAGCGCTTCCGGCGGCTCGATTTACTCGTCAACAACGCGGGCATCTTCTTTGCTGTCAAGTGGGACAAGCTCTCGGAAAACGATTGGGACAAGATACTGGGCATAAACCTGAAGGGAGCGTTTTTCTGTGCCCAGGCGGCAGCCCGAGTCATGCGGCGCCAGGGCCAGGGGCGAATTGTCATCATCTCTTCTCTTGGGGGGCTTCAGGCATGGCCCGATTACATCCATTACTGCGCTTCAAAGGCGGGCGTCATTTCGCTCACGCGCTCCCTGGCGAAGGCACTTGCGCCGCATATCCAGGTAAATAGCGTGGCTCCGGGGACGATTGTCTTCCCGGGCGAGCGGCGCGATGCAAGGCGGGAGAGAATAATCAGCAGTATTCCGCTCAGGAAGGCCGGCCGCCCCGAAGACATCGCAGAGATGGTCCTTTTTCTCGCCACCCGGAGCGATTTCATCACCGGGCAGGTTTTTGTGGTGGACGGGGGAAAGTCCATTCCCTAACCAACTGGGGCCCAGGGGATTGACGATTGTCAATTGACGATTGTCGATTGACGATTGAAAGCAGAGGCGGTTCCGCCGGGCTTTTCAATCGCCAATCACCAATGACCAATCGCAAATCACCAATCCTAAATCGGCAATCACTCCAGTGTGAAGTCCGCCGTGCGTATGGGGCTCGCCACACCCGCAGAATTCCGGGCCCGGACCTCCAGCCGGTATTCTCCTGCCTGAAGCTTGTCCATAGGAATCTCAAATGCAAAGGGGATCAATGGATTCCCCGAGCGCGCGAGCGTATCCACACGTATGGTGTTCGAGGAAAACACTTGCTGGTTGGTCTTGCGATCCACGATATTGAAGAGCACCCCCACGCGGGGTGCAAGGGCCGATTGCATCAGGGGTTCAAACACCTCGACGTAGAAAGCGACCTTGTCGGCCCGCTGGAAACGGTTGCCCGGCTGGGGGACTACTTCAGAATCGCGGTAGACCAGCGGAGTTTGATCTTCGAGCAGTTCTGAGTCCAGGCTGGCCACAAGCTGGTTCACGGGACGAAAATCATCGCTGAGGGCGGGACCGCTGAGCTCGAGCTGCTTACCGTCAAAGGGGGTAATGTTCAAAGGTGCGTCATACTTTGCAAACTTATTCCCGCCCGCGTTCAGAACCAGTTTCAGCGTGTACTTTCCTGGGGCAATGTTGAAGGTATTGTGATAATTGAAGGGCCCTTTGGAAAACTCCTTCAGATCTTTCTTTTCTATGTCCACCTTTACCGTATCGCTGAAGCGCGCGGCGACCCCTCCGTCCTCGCGGTAAGCAATACCCAGCACTTGCACGTCGGAATGAAAGTCCTTCTTCTGTTTTTCGAATTCGATGGCTGAAGCCGGGACCTGGAGCGAGACGTAAACGCGCGCCACGCCCGGCGAACTGTAGAAGTAAGGAGCACTCAGCAAGACGGGGACTTGTCCAGGCTGAGGACTTTCCGCCACCTCTTCAAGGCTCTTCCCCTCGGGTTTTCCGGCCAGCAGGTCGGGGGTCCTCAGGTCGTAGTAGCCGTTGCGGAAGCGGAGTTGCACTCCCTTTCGGATCACCTTCACGCCAATTTTGTGGTAGGTTCCGTCGTGGGCTTGGCTGGGTGGGACATAACCCAGAATGTAGTACTGGTCCAATTCGTTGGCGATCTTATTCAGCCCGGAAAGGAAGTCGTTGGTATTGAAAATGGTAAAGCCGCCGGTGCCCTTCGCCAAGGCGTAGAGAACCTGCTGGTTGGTGGCGACGCTGTGGTCAATCAAGCTCTGGAGGCGGCTCTGTGGGCAGTTCGGATTGGAAGAGGCCATCATCGGGTTGTTGCATTGATAAGTGCCGGTGGGCAGGTTGGAATAAGAATTGCCGGGATTGAAGGTACCGGTAGTTCCTCCTCCGCCCTTCCCCCCGCTACCGCTACCACTACCACCACTGCCACTCCCGCCACTCCCACCTTTCCCCCCGCCACCACTACCACCACTACCGCCACTGCCGCCGCTGCCGGTACCACCCCCTTTTCCACCGCCACCGCCTCCACCTCCAGTCCCGCCTCCACCCCCAGTCCCGCCTCCTCCACCTCCTCCGGGCCCGCCGGTCCCGCCACGCTGCAGGAAGGGGTCAGGCGGAGCCGCCAAGAAAGCGAGCAATCCCGGTTCATGCGGGAAGGGCGTATCGAGGAGAAACGCCCCTGGTGGTCTGCTTCCAGGGAATGACGGTGTCATTGGTTGAACCATCAAGCCCCGCACGTCCATGGAGTAAATGGCGACATTGGCCTTATTAGCAGCATCGATAGTGGCATCGAGCTCGGATTGGCGCTCTGGGGTAAGGGGAAAGCCTTCGGAGAAAAGAATCAGCGTCTTGCGGCCAGGGAGGGTACGCAAGGTTTTCGAGAGGTCCCGAATGGCCATAAGGAACGTCTGGACTCCGAAGTCGGCCTCAGCCGTAGAAATCTGTCCCATCCCCCCCATTCCGGAGGCCGCTCCCCCCAGGGACGCAAGGCCACCCGACGACGCGGGGACATTCGGCGAGACAGAAGAAAACTTGAGGTTGGCCGTGGCGCGTTTCAGCTTATCTCCATCCGAGGTGAAATTCTGGACGATTTGGGTTGTTCCTCCAAAGTCCACCACCGCCATCAAGCGCTCCGGCGACGCAGTCTTCTCCACAAACTCGTCTGCGGCCTTGCGTGCCACCATTTGGTCTCCGGTGGTCATGGTAGAGTCATCGAAGAAGAGCACGATATAGCGAGGCTGGCTCGGCCTAGTAGGACCCTGAGCCTCCACCGGGCGCGAAAAGGTGGTGATCTCTTGAGGCTGGTTATCCTCGAGAACCTGGAATTCCTTCACCTCCAGGTCTTTGATGTAATCGCCTTTGCTATTCGTGGCAACGACGTCGACGAGCACGAGATTCGATTCCGCTTTGATGACCTTAGCGGAGGTGGCCACAATCTGGGGACGAGCGTCCTGCGATCCTCCGGTCTGGGCAGGGCTGAGAGCCAGCCGCAGTCCCAGGATTCCGCTTGCCGCCAGCAGGAACACAGACAAACCAAGAATTGTCCTTAAACGCATATACCACCTCCTAATATGGAATCTCAATGGTACGGTTCAGCCCGGAGAGTCGTCCCGCCTCAGAGTCCCGAACGATCTGGCGCACCATATAGGTCCCGGGCTTCAGGTCGAATTCCGTCTTCAGTGTTATTCCGGTTTGCGTCAGCCTCGCCAGTGTACTATCGAAGAGTCGAAACATCACGCGTTTTTCTGTTCCCATGACGAACTTTCCGTCGCGGTCGAAGAGGACGGTTACAAAGGTCAGGTTGTCCAGATTGCGATCCTTATCCTTGCGGAAGCGGAGGGCACTCACATCAAGATGGGTAAGCACGGCAAGCCGCGCATCGGATTGGTTAAGCTTAAAGAATCGCGCATGGACATCGACCGGGAGTTCCTTCAATTCGTCTTGGGAGTAGATTGCCTGTTCGATTTCTTCTTTGGCCTTGGCAGCCGCATCTTCCGATGCTTTGGGCGCAAAATAGCCGCGTCGTGCCTGAAGGGTGAAGGGAGCGGGGTTCACCAAGCTGACCTTGAGCTTGTGAAACCGGCCGTCAAACTTGAGGTTGACAGGAGAAAAGGCCAGCACATAAGTCACCTCTGAAAGTGTGCCGACCTGTCGAAAGCCTTTGTCCAAGTCGTTGCTGTTGTGGAAGAACTGGCCGCCCGTATCCGCCGCAAGATCTCTTAGAACCGCCTCGGCTTGGGAGATTCCATCGATGATGATCTGTTCTTTCCTTCCCTGCAAAGCCGCGCTCATGGGCATAACTGGGTTTGCCTGGGTGGCGTCACCGCCAGGAATGATGACATACAGGCCCCTGGGATCCAGTGCATTGACGACCACATTGGAGCGAAGCGCGCGGTCCGAAATCTGGGCGATCCGGTCCTCCATGTCGTAGGAGATAAAGCCGGGCGAAAGGATAATGACGCTGCGCTGCCCGGGGAGGAGCGCGGTGCGGCGGACCACTTGTTCCAGGCCTCGCAGCACAGCCGTGAACTGCGTCTGCCACTCTTCCAGCACCCTCACTGCGTCAACATCAACGGTGTTTGCGGCCTGGGTCATACAAGCTTGCTGGGATTCGCCGATCATGTTCGAGCAATCGCACTGAAAAGCCTCATCTTGGGCAACGGCAATGGCATTGGGGTCGCGTTGCTCCGTGATCATGTAAGCCTGGTAAGCACCGATATCGGGGCAGGATTGCGTTTCATTTCCGAGGACGGGCCTCGGCCGGAGGCTGAAAAGGGTGTCGTGGAGCTTGGCGCGGTCATCAGTGAAGTCAAGAGTATTCTGGCCTGAGGAAGTGAAGATGCCTACCCTGTCCGCAGGAGTTAGTGTGGCTGCCAGATAGCGGTCCGCCGCATCGCGGGCGTGGGCGATGTCCTCGAACTTCATTTGAACGTCATCGAAATAAAGCGCTTGGTAGTTCCTCCGGGTAGAATTTGCCGGCGCCGGTTCTGAACCTGCTTCTTCATCCGGGGCCTTTGCGGGGGCTGGGCGCGCCACGGCCGAGGCGTGGCTGGAAGATTCCACGGCGAATTGGTCAATCGCCTGCGGCTTGCCGTTGTCAAGTAATCGAAAGTCTTCTTTGCGGAGGCCGGGTACGGGACGGCCATTCGAGTCCCGAACGATGACTCGCACCAACACCATATTGCGCTGCGCTTGGATTTTGAATGTGGATTGAACTTCTTGGGTAGTGATTTCCTGGTCACTCGAGCCCTGGCTGCCAGTAGCCATCGCGCTGATGAAAATGCCCACCGGCAGCAAGCCGGCAAATAGCAGAAGTGGGGCGAGCCTGGCGAGTCCACACAAGAGCGGCCGGCGGGCCCGGCTCGGGTCTAAACTGAGAGCAGTCGGGCGAGGTTCGCGGTAGTGCCGCTGGAGACCGTAATCCATTTCCGCCCCGGAGTTTGAAGGCCAACCAAGGGAAGTATGCGGCGGGGTGGCGAGAAAGTCAAGGAGGCCGCCAGTCACACCTTGATTTGGCCCGAGCAATCTGCAATGCTTCCAGGGCGTAGGAATTCCTATTTGCAGTTGAGAGGTCGCTGTGGCTTACAAAGACTTGCAGGAGTTCGTGAGGCGTTTGGAGCGCGAGGGAGAGTTGAAGCGCATTGCCATCCCCACGGATGTGGACCTGGAAATCACCGAAATCACCGACCGAGTATCCAAGGCTGGGGGACCGGCGCTCTTATTCGAGAGGCCGCGCCTGGCAAAAAACGACATCGAATACTCCATGCCCATCCTCATCAACATGCTGGGGTCCAAGAGGAGAATGGAGCTGGCGCTGGAGGTCAGCTCGCTCGAGGACGTGGCCCGGCGCATCGAGGACCTGTTGGACATGAAAGCGCCCGAAGGCTTTCTCGATAAAATGCGCATGCTCCCTAAGCTCTCCGAGCTCGGGTCTTTCTTCCCCAAGAGCGTGAAGTCCGGCCCCGCCCAGGAAATCGTCGAGAGGGAGAATGCCTCGCTGGGCAATTTACCTATCATGAAGTGCTGGCCTCAGGATGGGGGACATTTTATTACCTTCCCCCTGGTGGTCACCAAAAGTCCCAAAAACGGCCGACGCAACGTGGGCTGCTACCGCATGCAAGTGTACGATTCCCGGACCACCGGCATGCACTGGCAGATCCACAAGGGCGGGGCCGAGCATTTCCGATGGCTGGAGCGACAGGGCCAAGGCCGCCGCATGGAAGTAGCGGTGGCGATCGGGGCCGACCCGGCGACGATGCTTTCCGGCGTTTTGCCACTGCCCGAGGACCTGGACGAATTCCTCTTTGCGGGTTTCCTGCGCCAGGAGCCGGTGGAGTTGGTCCGCTGTTGCACCGTTGACCTGGAGGTGCCGGCCAACGCGGAAATCGTGCTCGAGGGCTTTGTGGACCTCGACGACATTCGCGTCGAGGGACCTTTCGGTGACCACACGGGATACTATTCGCTGGAAGACAGGTTCCCGGCGTTTCATCTTACCTGCCTGACGCGGCGCCGCGACCCCGTCTACGCCTCCACCATCGTTGGCCCTCCCCCCATGGAAGATTATTGGATGGGCTATGCCGTGGAACGCATCTTCCTTCCCCTGCTGCGAAAGCAGATGCCGGAAATTGTCAATATGCACATGCCCGCAGAGGGAGTATTTCATAATCTTCTCATTGTCGCGATTCGAAAGAGCTATCCGGGACATGCCCGGAAAGTGATGAACGCCATCTGGGGTCTGCCCGGAGCGATGTTCAGCAAGTGCATTGTGGTGGTGGACCACGATGTGGACGTTCAGAACCTGCGCGAAGTGGCCTGGAAGGCTTTCAACCATATCGACCCGGAGCGCGATATTCAGTTCACTCTTGGCCCCGTGGACCAACTCGAGCACGCCTCCCGCCTCCCCAGTTTCGGCTCCAAGATGGGCGTGGATGCGACCGCAAAATGGCCGTCCGAGGGCTTCACGCGCCCCTGGCCTGACGAGATCAAGATGGACCCGGAAGTGAAGAAGAAGATCGACGGGATTTGGAAGGCCTTGAATTTGTGATTTGCGATTTGTGATTTGCGATTTCTGTTCTAATTTCTACTTTCTGCTTTCTGCATTTATGGACAAGCCCGGTATAGAGATTGACATTCCCGGATTCGGCAAGATTCAAATCAACGCCATCCTCAGCGATTACACGGGGACCTTGGCCTTCCGCGGCAAGCTTGTGACCGGGGTCAAAGATCGGCTGCTCCGACTGGCAAAGCTCTTGGACATTCACGTTGTTACTGCGGATTCCTTTGGGACAGCGGAAGAAGAGCTGAAGGGCCTGCCGGTGGTTTGCAGAAGGCTCGAGGCAGGCCATGAAGACGTCCAGAAACGGCATTATGCCGTGGAGCTAAATCCCGGCCACGTGGCATCTTTCGGCAACGGGAATAATGACAGGCTTCAGTTGAAAGTCGTGAAAGAAGCAGGAGGGTTGGCTACTGCGGTTGAGAACGGGGAGGGTTGCGCGCTGGAAGCAATTCTGAGCGCCAACGTCTTTGTGGTCGGCGCAGTGAACGCCTTGGACCTGCTGCTCGAGCCTACCAGGCTTCGCGCAACATTGCGCTTCTAAGAGACCTTTAGGCGCACACATAAGCGAGAATATATGCGCGCCCGCGGGTGGCGCAGACATTGCTTTTCATGTCTGCGCCACCCGCGGGTCGCTTCGAACAATCTTTTCATTGAGTGGCGGCTGGGACTTCCTGCGTGGTCGGGTATATTTTGAGGACCCCATCCACTCTGGTGGTTTTCATCAGCGACTTGATCCGGTCTTGCACTGCTACCAGGACCAAGCGGCGTCCGGAATTGGCACAGGAAATGTGCGCGTTGACGATCGACCCCACCCCTGCCGAATCCACATAGGGAACCTGGCTGAAATCGAGAATCACCGTTTTTGCCGTCTTTTCGCCCCGCACCGCGTCCCGGAAGCCAAACAGGGTGTTAATAGTTATCGGGCCGATAAGTTGGAAGATTCGTTCACCTTCGTGTGCGCCTTGTGCAACGGTGATGGTAAGGTTCTCGTCCCACATAATTGTGCAATATAGCGGGCGTCGAAGATTTTGTCAATAGTTAATGGCCTGTTATGGGATGTTACAGTAATGTTACGTGCGGAGTAGGGGGCCCTCAATCCCCCGCGGCGCCAGAGTCCAAGACGCCGCCTTTTCCTGACGTTGACATACCCTTTGCCAAGCCCTAAGATACCGCTCAAAGGAGGCACGTCCCATGCAACTGACAATCGACCCCAGGGAAGTACAGGGTGTCCGCGTGTTGAATCTTAGCGGCAGAATCGTCGCCGGCCCCGAGTGCGACAGCGTGCGCAATTTCATCAAGGAGTTTCTGGCCAACCATTGGAACAACATTCTACTGGACCTCGCTAATGTGACGCGCATTGACAGCACCGGGATCGGCATGCTGGTGGAGTCGGTGATAGTTACCACCAAGGAGGGAGGACAACTAAAACTCGTGAATGTTCCGCGCCTGATTCATAACATCCTCTCTACCCATCGCTTGCTGCAAGCCTTCGACATCTATCCTACCGAAAGTGAGGCCTTGGCCAGTTTCACCACACCGGCGCCGTAGGGTAGTGGGTCAATTTGATGTAGTGGCGGCTTTACGCCGTCCGCCGCGGCGGACGAGGTAAACTCGCCGCTACACCATCAAATTGACCCACCACCCGCCGTAGGCGGCCGAGGACACTTGTTAGAAGGAGGAGTTCGGCCATGAACAGCATAATTGCACTTGAAATATCCGGGGTCGTGGTTAGCTGGGCGGTCCTTGCCTATGCGATTTGGAAGTGGGGTCCCGGTTTAAGGAAGAGGTCCGTTCGATGTCCGGAGAAAAGGGTGGGCGCCAAGGTCTTGGCTGACCAGCGCGAGGCGGAATTCGCCTGCCTCCACGTGGTGGAAGTGAAACAGTGCTCACTGTTTGGAAATGCTCCGGTTGCATGCGGCAAAGGTTGCCTGGCGCGGTTGTGAGGAAGTCCAAGTGGGACGCGAACCTGAAACGCCCACTGGGAACCCGGTGCCTCTCTGTTCCAATGACGGCCGACTGCACCCTTGCTACAAGGCGGTCATTCCTTTTTTATCTTCATAGCCGGTTCGCCGAACGAGACGCACAGTCCAATCACCGCAGCCACCCAGATGTACCACGGAATCGGGTCGTGATAGTGAAACTGTAGGACGACGCACACAGCAAACAACAGAGCTCCAAACATGATTCCTCCTATAAATGCCAAGAGAATCTCGGCACTACCCTGCCAAGCGCCCGCTGACGGCCAACGTAACGAACCCCAGGATAAGAAACAGAATCCCTGCCAGCATGGTGGTCAGCGCTTTCCGACCGGCGGTCTTCCATTCGCCCGTAACAAATCCCCAAACGTTTGAGGTAATGATAATGGACGACATGAAAAGCGGCCAACCTAAGATGGGACCGAGGCCCGCTAGCTGAGCCGTAGCTGCCCCGTAGATGACTGTGCTCCCGAACCAGAGCACGCCCATCATAGCGCCAAAGAGCCAGTAAATCGCCGTCCCCGATTGGAAGAAGAGGCGCCCCGTTTTGTTCTTCTTCCACAAATAGGCGCAGTAAATCAGGTAGGGCACGAGTGCAGCAGTCACCAAGGGGGCCCAGATGACGTTGGCTTGACTCATGGGACGTACTCCAAATTGCGCGGCTCGGTCCATGAGCGGCTTTCCAAACGCCAAACCGAAGTTGATGAGCGGAGAACCCACTCCCGCCAAAATGCAGATGAACAACCCTTTCTTGAAACTCATCTTCTTCATCGCCCCTTCTGGTTGTTCCTGAGCTGCACTCTGCATGGCCTTTTCTTTATGTCTTCCCGCCACCGCACAGAACACAATGCCCACCAGCATCAAAGCGACTCCCAAAATGATGACCATGCCTTTGGTGGTGAGAATCATGTCAGAATGCAACGCGACCAAGGGGACGAGCGAACCCAGCGCGGTCGAAAGACCGATGGCGATGGCGAAATTCAAGGCGATGCCGAGAGCGGCTATGCCCAGCCCGAAGAATATCTGGGCCAGACCAAACCCGACCCCAAATCCGGCAAGGAGAAGAATCTCGCGAGCCGCCACTTGCTGGTAAAACCCTACCATGTGGGGTACGGTCAAATAAACCATGAACCAGGGAAACACGAACATCCCCACCACCGCCCAAACTGCCCAGATGTTCTCCCATTTCCAATTCTTGGCGTACTTCATCGGCGTGGCGAAACTGCCGTTCAGAACTCCAGCCAGCAAGGCCAAACCAACTGCCAAAGCCACATTCGACATAGAAGATTCCTCGTTTCCAATAAAGTCAGGATTCAGGAGTCAGAAGTCAGGAGCCAGGAGTCAGAATAAGGGCCCTAGCCCCTAGTCCCTAGCCCCTAACACCTGACACCTGCCTTTCACGTGCGGACCTGCCCCGACCCCAGGATCTGGTACTTCACGGAAGTGAGTTCGGGCAAGGCAAACGGACCGCGACAATGGAGTTTTTGGGTGCTGATGCCCATTTCCGCGCCCAAGCCGAATTCACCTCCATCGGTGAAGCGTGTGGAAGCGTTCCAATAGACTGCGGCTGAGTCCACCCGGTCCAGAAACCTTTGCGCGCGCCTCGCGTCACGGGTGACGATGGCATCGGAGTGGCGGGTGGAGTAACGGTTGATGTGCGCGATGGCCTCGTCCAAATCCGCCACCACCGCTACGGCCATCTTCAAGTCCGCATACTCGATCAGCCAATCCTCGGCAGAAGCCGCTCGCACCTTGTCTTCGCCGGCGAAGCGGCGGGTGAGCTCGTCACCCCGCACTTCTACGCCGGCGGCGCGCAGCTTCGCGACAATTCTCGGCACGTATTCCGCAGCGATTTCCTCATGGACGAGCAGCTTTTCCGCGGCGTTGCACACGGAGGGACGCTGGGTCTTGGCGTTGAGCACGATCCGGTCCGCAAGCTCGAGCTCGGCGTCTTTATCCACGTAAACGTGGCAATTCCCTGCCCCGGTTTCGATCACCGGCACCACGGCCTGCTCCACCACGCGGTTGATTAATTCCGCTCCGCCGCGCGGGACCAGAACGTCGATGTAGCCGCGCGCGCGCATGAGCTCGTGCGCAGACTCATGGGAACGGGAATCGAGCAACTCGATAGCCCCCTCCGGCAATCCGGGCGCCCGGTTGAGAATCTCCACCAGCAATTCGTTCGTATGGAAAGCTTCGCGTCCCCCGCGCAGCACTACGGCGTTACCGGCCTTGAGGGCCAGGACTGCTGCATCCACGGTCACATTCGGGCGGGACTCGTAGATTACCCCCACAACCCCGAGCGGCACTCGCACCTTCCGTATGCGCAACCCGTTGGGACGAACCCCATCGGCCAGCACTTCCCCCACGGGGTCGGGCAAAGCGATGACCGCCCGGATTCCCTCCAGCATCTCCGCGATGCGCATGGGGTTAAGCAGCAGGCGGTCGCGGCTGGAAGGGCGGAGGTCGCTCGATTGAAGGTCGAGGCGGTTCGCCGCCAGAATGGCCTCCTGGTTCCCCGCGATAAGCTCCGCCATCGCTCCAAGCACTGCGTTCTTCTCCCGCGTGCTCAAGCAGGCCAAGCTTAGAGCCGCGGCTTGCGCGCGGCGCAGTTTGTCGTGGGTGGATTCCATGGTCATATGCCGTAATTCCCCTCCTTATTAAGGAGGGGGCAAGGGGGTGGTTGACCGCCACGCTTGGCACCCACCACCCCCTAACCCCTCCTCCGCCAAGGAGGGGAGTTCTGGCGCTCATGCGGGTTTCTCTCGCTTGGTGCGCAGTGGCGAGAAATAGGTCCCGACACGGCGCTGCAAGGCAAGTGGAATAACCTGGGGATGGTTTCCGTTGGCAATCACTACCTGAATTCCCGCCGCCGTGGCCCTGAGGGCCGCGCGCAACTTGGAGCGCATCCCCCCGCGCCCAAGCTGGCTTTTGCCGTTGCAGGCCGCTTCCATCGCCGGGGTGACGCGGCGGACCAGACGCACCAACCGGGGCTTTCCTCGCAGGCTCGGAGACCGGAAGAAGCCCTCCACGTCAGTAAGCAGCACCAGCCAGTCCGCCCCCAAGGCGCAAGCCACAAGAGCGCTCAACTCGTCGTTGTCACCGAATGCCCCCTCCAACTCACGCACCGAAACACTGTCGTTTTCATTGACGATGGGGAGCACCTTCATGCGAAGCAACTGGTGGAGTGTCTTCGAGAGGTTACGGTAGCGAAGGGGGGAGGAAAAGTCGTCACTGGAAAGCAGCAGTTGGGCCACCACCTTCTTCCCAAAAAGCAGCCGTTCGTAGGTGTGCATCAGGCGGCTCTGACCCACCGCCGCGGTCGCCTGCATCAATCCCAGCTTCTTTGGCCGCCGCTTGATTCCCAGGGAGAACATTCCGCAAGCGATCGCTCCTGAGCTGACGATCACATACTCGTGCTTCGCGAGATCAAGTTGATCGATCAACGACCGCATCCAGGTGAAGTTGATCTGCCCATCCGGGGCTATCAATCTGGTCCCAACTTTGATGACCACACGCATGAAAACATTCCGTGTTTGGAGTACTACCTGTCCCAAGCTGCCATTGCAGCCACTTGAGATTACGTCCTCAGGTTGCGGAAAGTCAAGAAGGGCGGGCTTAGGTTGTAGGGGCGGCCCTTGTGGCCGCCCTGGGGCAACCGCAAGTGATGTCCTCGGCCGCCAGCGCCGGCTCGGGGGCGGCCCTTGTGGCCGCCCTGGGGCAACACTCCGCCAGCCGGCGGAGGGCGGCCACAAGGGCCGCCCCTACACCCTGAGCCCGGCTGCGCCGGTCGAGGCGAGAACTGTTGGGATTATTGCTACGAAAGGGCGGCGCTACTTGCCGCCTGAGGCCTGTTTCTTGCCCTCCCACATGCCGTTCTCGGTGTCACTGGACCACTTGCCGGAAAGCTCCCCCTTCTTGAGTTGTCCCTTCAAGAGGTAGTTACCTTGCGGGGTGTCGATGTGGATTTCAAAATCATTTTTCTTGATCGTCCCCGCGCTGATCTCAGTCCCGCCCATAGGCGACGAAACTGATCCCGTCAGCGTGTCCTTGGTCTGTTCGAGATACAAGGTGAAGGGCAAGTCTCCTTGAGAGCCCCCGTGCGCCGTGCACTCCCATGTCCCGGTGAGAGGGCCGGGCTTGGGTTTGCTTTCTTTCCCATGTGCAAAGGCTGCGGCAAAAACAACCGTCAGGCATAGAACAATTGGAACCAACTTCCTCATCTTCATCTATTTGCTCCTTGTTCGTTCTCATGAAATCAACTGCGCACCCATTTTACTGCGGCCCCGGCTTTTCCGTCCAGAAAAACAGTCCAGAGTCGAAAGTCAAGAGTCGAAAGTCGAGACTCCTTCCTGGTAAGGCCACGAAAGGATCACCGCGCTCACAGGTAGTGATTCATTTTGACCAGCGCAATGAGCAATACCTTACAGACAGTGGGCAGAAAGACGGACAGAATCTAAGTTCCCCAAGGTTCTCACGAGGGAGGGGATTTCGTGAACAAAGTTGGTCTTGTGGACACTCTTGAGAAGAGCGGCGGCCCTTTCGCACCTGGGACTCGTGGCGCTCAGTCTGCTCCTGGCTATCGGGATGAGTTGGGGCATCGTGCGCCGGAAGCTGACCGGCCAGGTCGAGGTGGATACAAGGCGGCGCTAGGCGACTGCCCTAACTCGTGTGGTGGCGTCAACAAGAATACTGGCCTAGCTTCCAGCTCATGTCCTATAATCGAGCATTCATTCTTTGATTCAAGCAGGAGAATCACCATGAGTCCTTCGCAGAGCGCGCAAGTTGAGAGACCTGCCGGTTCCCCGGTCGCAGGGAGAAGGATTGCCTTTTGGATGCTGGCTACGTTTTTCCTCTGCGTAGCGGGTGCCCAGTCAAGCCCTCTGGCAAGAAGAGGATAGTACCTTTGTCCCGACGCGAGCGATCATATTTCTCCGCACCGTGCGTAAGCCTCGTTGTAGAGGAAAATCGGAGCCACGGAACCGAACTGATTTCCTTGAGAGTACAATAGCCCTCCTTGATGACTCCGCTAAAGTCGAGGCGTTGATCAGCGCTTGCGAAGGTCAGTTCTCTGTGTTTGTGGGGGGGGTAGTTGAGTAACTATCTGCTTTTAAGGCTTAAGCGCTGGAATTACTGGAGCTTTGCGTATTCCGTCTTGGCTTCCTTCAGGATGGGGATGTCGGGGTCAGCGTCTTTCCAGAGGGTGAGGAAGTCCTGATAGGCGGCGCGGGCTTTGGCCGTGTCGCCCTGCATGGCGTAAGCGCGTGCCAGTCCGAGGCGGGCCAGCGCGCCCCAGGGAAAGTTCTCCACCAGTCCTCGGTGGTCGATGAATTCCTGAAATTCCACTGCCGCTCGGTTGCCGTCATGGAGCATGAGATAGGCTTCCCCACGCAAATAAACCGGGCATAGAAATATCGTGAATTGCGTTGGTACGCCAAGTTCGATCGTGCTCGCCCCCTTCAACAGTTCGATCGCCCGGTTCGGGTCTTTACGTTCCAGGGCGACCCCCGCCCGGATGGTGGGCAGCCAATACCTCTGCACCCGCGTGTCCAGGGGGAAAGTCTTGTCAAGTTCGGCGGCCAGCTTCTCCGCCCCTGCCGTATCCCCTGCCCGCGCCAGGGCCAGCGCCGCCATGGCCCGCACATCGCGGCCCGGGGCCAGCTTCAACGCCGCATGGGCGTCAGCACGAGCCTGCTCCCGGTTTCCCGCTTCCACCTCGCGCAGCGCTGCCTCTGCCTGATATCCTGCGGCCGTCTCTTTGGCGTCGTTGTGCTGGGCTGAATCCATCGCCCGCCCGGTCAGCTCGTGCGCGTTCTTCAGCCTGCCGTACCAACCTTCCGTGTCCGCCTGCACGGCCAAGAACTCGTCGTCTTCCCTGCCTGGCTTTCCCATGACCTCCAAGGCCAACTGCGCCATCTGCGCCGCATCGCCCTTCACAAGAGCCAAGAAGTAGCGGTACTCGAGCAGGTCCTCGCTCTCCAGCTTGCGCTCCTCCGCCTGCTTGTACACCGCCTCCGCTTCATCCAGCCGGTTGAGGGTCATGTAGACCCAGCCGAGGTTGACATAGTTGGCCGCAATATTTGGCTCCAGGCGCAGCGCCTCGCGATATTGCTCCAATGCCTTCTCCCAGTTTCCCAGGACGTCGGAAACGAATCCCAACCGTCTGTAAGCCCTGTCCTCTCTTGGGTAGGTCTGTTGCCACAGTTCGTAGGTCTGCGCCGCCTTCTCCAGCTCTCCCGTCGCGCTAAGGTAGTAGCGCCCCTCGATGTCGAACCGCTCCCGTTCGCTCACCTTCTCCCGCAGGCCGTAGGCCTTGCGCGCGTTTTCGGCCCCCCGCCCTATTTCGTTGAGGTCGAAGTAAGCTCCCGCAATCCAGGAGTAGGCCATGGCAAAATTCGGGTCAAGGTCCACCGCCCGTTCGAAGAAGGGCAGCGCGGGTGTTGCCCCTTTCGCAAAGAGCGTCTTTACTCCCAGGTTGTAGGCTTTCAGCGCCTCCAGCGATGGCGTGGTCGCTTCCTCCACCGGCGTGGCGTATTTCTCGACCGTGCTGAGCGACTCGCCCAGCTTGCTCCGCAAACTGGCTGCCGCAGCGTCCAGAGCCTTGAGCACCGCCTCCTTGCCCGCCGCCTGCTCCTGCGCTTCCGCCAACACATCGCCAGTATTGCAGCTCACTGCCTTCAGGCCAATCACGTACTGGCTGCCCAGCCCCGCAATCGAGCCCGTCAGCATGGCCTTGCTGCCCGTGCGCAGGCAGACCTCGTGTGTGACCTCCGGCGTCAGCCGGTCACCGGCCTGACGGCCCATCAGCTTCAATGTCTCATTCACCCTGCGGTCGGAAACCAGGGCGAGAAAGGGCGATTGCTCAAGCTGCACCGAGAGTCCCTGCTTCAGCGTGTCGTCGAATACGCTGTCACCGGTCTTGTTGTCGAAATCGGAGAGGACGATGGTGTCCTTGTCGGTCAGGCGGGCCATGGCCTGGCGCGAGCGGAAGTAGAGCGTGCTCCCGATGGCAGCCATGACAAGGACCGCCGCGGCAGGAACAAGAACCTTCCAGAGTTTCCTGCCCGCCACAGGAACTTGGGCCGCTCCGCTTGCTGCTGGCGGACGCCCTGAGTCCGTATCGCGCTTCAGGCGCTTCAGGTCGGCGCGAATTTCGGACGCCACTTGGTAGCGGACGTCACGGTCTTTTTCGAGCGTCTTGTTGATGATGCGTTCCAACTCCGCCGGGCAGTCGGGATTCAGCCGAACCGGTGATGTCGGGGCTTTGTGCAGGATTGCGTCAAAAATGAGCACGGGAGTTGTCCCGGAAAAGGCAGGGTGACCCGTCGCCATCTCGTACAGCACCGCGCCGAAGCTGAAAAGGTCTGTGCGGGCGTCGAGTTCTTCACCCCGCGCCTGCTCCGGCGACATGTAGGCGACTGTGCCCATCACCGCGCCGGTGCTGGTGAGCGATTCTGCCGCGATCGAAGCTGTCGGCCCCTCTTGTAGGGCCGAACGGCGTTCGGCCTGGGCCGAAGGGCGAGCTCCGCTCGCCCCTACCCGCGCCAGCTTGGCCAAGCCAAAGTCCAGGACCTTCGCTTGGCCGCGCTGCGTCACGAATATGTTCGCTGGCTTGATGTCACGATGGATGATCCCTTTCGCATGTGCAGTGTCCAGCGCATCGGCGATCTGGATGGCCAGGTCAAGCACCTCATCAACGGGCAAGGGTGCTCTTATGTCTGAGGGGAAACTCGAAACTCGAAATTCGAAACTCGCCTTCGACCCGAGTTTCGAGTTTCGATTTTCGAGTTTCGCGTTCTCGATCCGCTCCCGCAGGGTCTGGCCCTCCAGGTACTGCATGGCGATGAAGGGTTCCCCCTCGTGCTCTTCGATCTCGTAAATCGTGCAGATATTCGGGTGGTCGAGTGCGGAGGCGGCTTGGGCCTCGCGCCGGAACCGTTCCAGGGCTTGCCGGTCCTTGGAGAGTTCCTCGGGCAGGAACTTCAAGGCGACGGTGCGCTTGAGTTTGGTGTCTTGGGCCTTATAGACGACACCCATGCCACCGCTGCCCAGCTTCTCAATGATGCGGTAGTGGGAAATGGTCTTGCCAACCATGGCGAGGGTCCCGCCTTCAGTGGGCATCTTACGGCGTGTTTGGGGTCAAGTCAACGGCGCCTAACGGAAGAAGTGCAAGCAGGGGTGGCCTTCGGGGAAGCGGTCCCAGCAGGAGGCCAAGTTTTCACCAAGGGCTCCTGTGCGTATCATGGGTGCTGGGCGCGTGCAAATTGGATTGGGAACGAAAAGTTGCCTTCCCATCGACCGGGTCGCCTCTTGAGCGGGATTCAGGTGTGGATGGGCGTTTCACAGGCACAATCTGGCAGAGGCACGCCGAGGGGTTGTGCGCCCTTGTGGCTCTGTTTGCCAGTCGACTCCATAACTGCGTATGTGCGGGAGGAAAGGGTGTCAGGTACCGTTTCTTCCAGGTACCGTTTCTTCTGGAAGGGCACCCAGGGCGTGGAGAGCGATTCAAGATTCTAGACAAGAGCTGGTGCGAATGAACTCCCAGCGCCGGGGCCAGGAGCTGCCGACCGCTTGCGTCCGGCGCTTTTGCCCTCACTCTGTGGCGTGGCGGCGTGCGTAATCGCGCTGGCGGTCGCGGACGACGTGGCCGAGAGCCCTCAGGGCCGTGTTGACCGACTTCCGGTCGGGAAATATCGCGGCTACGTCAGGGTCAAGTACCACCATGATCGTCTCTTTTGTAAACCGCTCGGCATATTTCCCGCGTACCCCTCGGGAAAAGTCATATTCCGGCAACATCTCTTCGGAATTCCGATTAGAGCGCCCCTTCCTCATAGTTGCTCCGTTCCCGTGGTGTGGCAGTTCTTGCGCTGATGATTCGAATCTCGTCCTCAACTTCTAAATGTACCACAACTAAGGTTCTGTTCCGGGCAGACTGCCCAATGGTCACAAATCGATCCTCCTCGCCCGAGTGCAAAGGGTCGGCAATCGTGACCGAAAGGGTGTCTCGAAACACCGAGGCGGCCTCCTCAAACGAAACACCGTGCTTGCGTAAGTTGGACCGTGCTTTCTTGGGATGCCAGCGAAAAACGGGTTCCATGTCCGTCGTGCCGCCCTCCCGTCTAGCAAGGATGAGACGGTATAAGGTACCATTTCCGTCCCCCAAAGACGAATGTTAAGAAGCGGCGGGGGCGGTTCGAATCTAGCGATGCGCGCGTTTCGGACGGTCATGCCGGGCGAGCGGCGGGCGGACGCGGCCAGCTTCCGCTGTCCCGTTCACCCTCCGTCGCGGCCTGAGCCGGTACATCAGTTCGCGCAGGTAGGCGTTGATGCGCGTCTGGTAGCCCTCGCCCGAGGCTTTGAGCCATGCCACCACATCGGCATCAAGGCGCATGGTGACGGTGGTCTTCTTGGGGCGATAGAACCGCCCGACGACCGCGTCGGAAGGAAGCTCGCGGATCTCGGGAATGTCGGACGTGTCAATCCCGCTGTCCGGCATCGCCGCCAGCGCCTCCAATTCGTTGCGTGCTTCAGTCGATAGCTTCGGCATAGATTTCCCTTTCTCTCCGGGTCGCCCGGCGGGCGGAGATGATACGTACGACTTCCTCAGACTTTCCCTCGGACTCTTCCACGCGGTACGTGTGCACCACGACAATGATGACGATTCCCGCGATCAAGCCGATGGCGTGCCACCGTTCTTCACCGTCCACTGCACGCTCGGGGAAGGTGACGCAGCACGGGTCGTCGAACACCAGTCGCGCCCTTTCGAACGCGATGCCATGCTTTGTCTTATTGCTCTCACTCTTCGCCGGGTCCCATTCGATGCGCTTCTGTATTTACAGTATTGCCCATATGAGCATGTAGGGTCAAGGAGAAAACGTTGAGGATGAAACGGTTTCGGCATGAAACAGTTTCGGGCACCGTTTTTCTCCTCAAAGATGAATGTTAAGAACCGGCGGAGCAGCGCCGTCACGGTTGGTGCGGTTTCCCCAGCAGGGTAGCGTAAAGGTGCGCGCATTGTGCGCTCCTTTGCATTGCAATACCGTAAATTCTTGTCTTCTTAGCAAACATTTTGCGACTTATGTGGGGCAATCTCTCCTGCGTATCTATGACAAGTCAATGTTTGAGCCTGCGCGACGCGCAGGCTCAATATATGACCTGTCTCAAAGGGCAGGAAGGACCGAACGCCGACCCCAAAACACGTTGGGTTGCGGCTCCGCCGCGCTGCGCTACCCCGCGGGGGCTGCTCTGGTGGGAAATCCGTTGTGTCCAGGGCAGGAGTGGCATATGATGCGCGAAACCGAGGTTGAAATCGGAAATTCCGGGTCAAAGTGAAAATTCCGGCAAAGGGTATTCCCATGCGTGCACAGCATCGAACTCCTGGCGTCTGGCGCCGTTTTCTCCCGCTCTCTTCTTTGCTCGGCCTTCTATTCGTCTTGGGTTGCGGCGGTGGCGGTGGTACCGGAGGCGGTGGCATCACCCCGCCCCCGCCGAGTACCTACACTATTAGCGGAACCCTCTCGGGACTCACAGGTTTCGAAGTGGTGCTACAGGACAACGGCAGCGACGACCTCCCGGTGACGGCCAACGGATATTTCACCTTCCCCACCGCACTCGCCAGCGGCGCGCTCTATAGCGTCACGATACTGACCCAACCCAGCGGCACCGGCCAAACCTGCAGCGTCACGAATGGAAGCGGTAGCGTGCTGAGCGAACCGATCAGCACAGTCGTCGTGGCGTGCACGGCGCCCGCGGTGATTAATTGGACGGACGTCCACCAAGTGATCGACGGCTTCGGCGCGGCAGACGCGCAAACGGGAACGAGTATGTCGACGGCAAACCAGCAATTCTTTTTTGGCACGGGGCCGGGACAGCTTGGCCTCTCCTTGCTGCGGGTGGGAGTCACGGACGGCAGTGGCGACCCGGGAAATTGCGCGAGCGTCAGCTCGAACTGTGCGGGTGAGTATGTCAGTGACATGCAAGCGGTGATTGTGGCCGGAGGAAGAGTCTACGCTTCCCCGTGGACGCCGCCCGCCATCTACAAAACGAACGGACAAGCGCTATGCACCAACAATGACGGTCTGATCACCGCGGATTCCGCGGCCTATGCCAACTGGCTTGCCAATTTCGTGCAAAGTCTGCAGACCGAATACGGCATTACCCTCTACGCGATGTCTCTCCAGAATGAGCCCAATGTATGCCAGGACTACGACAGCGCCGTCTGGACTGCGGCGGAGATCGATACCTTCGTGAATACCTATCTCGGTCCGACGTTCACAACCGATGCGCTGCCGACGCTGATTTTTCTGCCGGAAAGCGGCGGCTACGGCGCGATGAGTTTGGGAAGCGCGTGCGCCGGCGATGCGTCTTGCAACAAATACGTCGGCGGCATCAATTGGCATGACTACGACGCCAGCCTCCGCGGCACGAACACGGTTGCCGCGGATCCCTATCCTTCAGCCTGGCCCGCGGGCAAGAAATATTGGGAAACAGAAACTTCGTGTGGGCCGGGTTTCGGGCCCAACTTCTGCCAATCAGGCTTCAATACGGACATCACGGATGCTCTTGACTGGGCCGCGGTTGTCGACCAGCGAATCGCCGTTGATGGCGCCAATGCCTGGCTCTATTGGTGGCTGATCGATTCCAACAACACCGACGACCAGGGCCTGATGGCCAATAACGGCACGGTCGCCAAGCGCGCCTACATGCTCGGTCAATACAGCAGATTTGCGCGGCCTGGATATTTTCGAATCGACGCGACGCACCTTCCGGAATCAGACGTTAGCGTCTCGGCGTACCAGAACACGGCCACCAACACCCTGGTCATCATCGCCACCAATTACTCCGCCGCCGCCGTCTCCCAGACATTCAATATAACGAACGCTCCCGCATTTTCATCTATGACTCCGTGGATCACGTCGGCGAGCCTCAATCTCGATGCACAGGCGAGTGTTCCTGTGTCGTCCGACTCCTTCACTTTCACCTTGCCGGCTCAGAGCATCACCACGTTCGTTGTCACTCCGTAGCTACGCGCATTTATGACAAATCAATGTTCGAGCCGGCGCGACCGCACTCCAAGGCCAGCCCGCCCATTGGGTTGCGGCTCCGCTGCGCTACCCCGCTGCTATCGAAACTTCTCATCGAAAATCTTCATATTTTGTGATATTGAGAACAACCTATTATCGGTAGCAGATGAACGATTACTCGAGGTAAATGACTCGTCGCGGGAGCAATCAAATTCGAAGTGGGGGTGGGGGATTATGGCCAACTTCAAGCTGTCCTTTTATGGTTTATTTTTGGGTGTACTCGCGACGCTGAGCCTTTTAGGGGCTCAGACCTCGAGCGCCCCCACCACCGGCATCCTGGTCAAGCGGCCGGTTTTTGGCGGAGCGTGCAAGCTCTGCCCTTGGGGGGCACTGGGCGCCATAGTGAAAACTGCGATGCAGCCCTACGGTTATGACGTGCAATTGTGCTACAACTGCAACCGCGCCGACGCTCCCCGGATTGTGGCCGGAGCGAAGTTGCCGCCCCCCTACGAAAAGGATCCTAACGTCTCGGAAGCCATGGCCCCGCCGAACGCTCCCGGACTGGGCCCGGTGGATTTTGGCGCCACCACGGCCCAGTTGCTGTGGAGCGCCTACCGGGGGACGGGCGCGTACGCGAGCGATGGACCCAGAAAAAATCTACGCCTGATCGCCAATATCCAGGATCCGTTCTACTTCATCGTGGCGGCCAAGGCCGAGTTGGGCATTACCGACCTGGCGCAAATTCGGCAGAAGCGCTGGCCGGTTCGCGTGCTCGGGGGAATCGACGCGGGTGTGGGGAAGGCAGTCCTTGATTACTACGGCCTTTCCAAGGAATCCATCGAAACTGCCGGTGGCCATGTGGGCAGCTCCCGTGAGGACCGGAAAAACTTCGACGTCATCATCGCCGGCGGCGGTGGGCTGGCCACCGCTCCGGAGTGGAACGTGTGGTTGGATGTCAGCACCAAGTACGAACTGAATTACCTGGAACTGCCCGAGGAACTTTTGGCCAAGTTGGCGAGGGATTATGAAATGGATCGGGGCATCATCCCCGTGGGCCTGCTGCCCGGCATCGAGCGCCCGATTCCCACCGTGGTGCGCACCGGCACCGCTATTTACGGACGCGCCGACATGCCGGATGATTTCGCCTACGCCGTGGCCAAGGCCATGGACGAACACCAGGATCTCCTCCAATGGAGCCATCTGAGGTTTTCCTATAACCTGCGGACGGTGTGGAAGGCTTACGGCGTCCCTCTGCATCCGGGAGCGGGAAAATATTACCGGGAAAGGGGCTATATGCAGTAGTCGAAGTCCCCCCCTGTCCCCGGCGGAAAGGGAGGGGGGGTGCGCGCGTGAGCGTGCCCCCCCGCGATCTTTCCACCCTTCTCCCAGGGAGGCACGTATTTTCAGACTTTTACACAGGGCAAGTTATTGATTATGCGTGATAAAAACCGTTATTTTGCCAGTTTTGAAACAGCCTCCGGGGGAGAGGGTGGACCGCGACAGGCGTACTCACCAGCCGTCGCGGGACGGTTGAGGGGTTACTTCCGCGCACTCGATGACCAGGAGCGTGTCGGAGATAGATTTCTTTGTACGTAGAATCAACAACTTAGCGAGATTCAAGTGTCTGTAAGTTATTGATTCTTGGTCGGAGAACTTTCATTTCCGACAGGCTCCTAGCTAATTGCCCCGCGCAACCGCGAGTTCCCTCTTTCGCGCGGAGATGACCGGTGAGAGCGCTTTTGCGTCATTACCGCGCTCCGGCTGGAAGTTATTTGCGTGTTTCAGCACGTGGCGCTTCACACACAAAATTCGCGGCATCTTCGGTATCGCCCGTTCCCTTGTAGTGCGCGACCTGCGGATACGGACATAACGGATGCGTTATCGCGACGCCCTTCGCGGGATTACCGTCAACGAATCCGCTGGCGATGATGCGATCGGGCGCCACGCCTTTCTCCACCCAGCGCTCGAGAGCCAGCACCACGTCGTGGTCGGCGTCTTCCGGCCGCTCCGCTCCGCCGGCGTTCCCAAATACCGTCGCGCCGGGACCGCCCGCGCAGTGCGACATTGTCGGCACCATGAACAACCGGTAGAAGTCCGGCGTTTCGCCCATGGTCTTTTGCACGGAATTGAAATAATCCACGCTGCCCTGCGGCGGAATGGCGGCGTCACCCCAGCCGTGATACTGGATGAGCTTGCCTCCTTGCGCCTTAAACGCGCGAAGATTCGGATCATCGGAATTCAGCGTAGGTCCGAACTTGTCGTCTGCCAGTTTTATGTCTCGATCGGGATTCAATGACTGAACGTCCCATTGCGGGTTGGCGAACAGGAAATCGCGGAAAAAGAAACTTGCGAAGAGCTTGCCGATTCCCAGTTGCGGCGCGCTCGGCCCGGTAATCCACACGGCCCAGTTCGCCGGAAACGCTTCCACGCCCGGCGAGAAGCCCGGGCCGATGACCGCTCCGGTTTGCGAATTCTTCATCGGGCCGTAAATCTTTTCCGCGGCCTGCACCTGGGCCGCCGTCAAACAGCCCGATGCGTCGCCGCCTTGGCACTTGACCACGGCAGGATCGAAATGGCACCGCTCGGGATTTTCGATAAACCCGTCTTTCACGCCGTCCAGAGCATCGCAAGCGGCAATCGCGGCATTTTGCAGAACCGGCAATTTCGCCGGTGGAATGAAGCTGTCCGGAGTCGCCAGAAGCGCCTGCGCGTCCCACGCTCCGCGAAGCTGCAGCGCGTTCCAGTGAATCGCGGGCGCGCCCGCAATGATTCCTTGAAAATCTTGCGGATATCGTTGTGCCTCGGTCAGCGCTTCACGGCCGCCCTCGGAGCAGCCGACGAAATAATTGCGGCGGGCATCCTCTCCGTAAAAGGCGCGCACGATGGCTTTGGCTTGCACGGCAGTTTCGTGCACGGCCCGATAGCCGAAATCGGCCACTTTTTCCGGATGTCCGATGGCCCAGGCTTGGCCGGGGCCCATGCCGTGTCCGTCGTCTGTGGCGGCCGTGGCGTATCCATGCAGCAGCGGCCCTATCATCCCCGTGAAGGGAATCATTCCGGCAAATCCACCGTTGCCCACCTGCTGGAGTTTTCCGTTCCAGCCTGATGCCGGAAGCCAAACCTCGAAATGGATTTCAGAGTCGCTGGTGGGCCGCGCGATGCCTGCCACGCGGCAAAACGCCGGCAGATTTTGCATGGGCGCCGGTGGCCCCATGGCGGCAGGTGGTTTGAAGCTTCCCGCGGCCACCGACGTTGCCGACGTGATCGTGGCGTTCGTTAGCGTGAGGTTCGCGAGAGCTTCGCAAGATGTCTGGGCGGACGTCGTAAGGGGAAGAAATGCCGCGATAAGCATTGCCAGCCAGATGTACCGAATGACTCCAAGACCCATAGAATCCTCCTGTGTGAAAAGCTTGTCCACGGAATGACGGCACCCCCAAGCGGTGCGGGCAAGCATGTGCCGAGCGGGAGAAGGGCGTCAAGAGAGAGGCGCGCAGGTGAACCGTTCCCCATCCTCCGTTAACCCGGAATTACCTTTTTGGCTTTCGCCAGGGGAAAGTATACTTTCATTTGCGTCCAATGGAGCTCAATTTTTGGTATTGTTATATAGTTGCGTTGCTGAAGTATGGAGATTTGTTAGTTTGGATAACCTGCCACTGGAATGCTATGGCCGCCTAAATTCATTTCTGCGTGTAAAAAGATCAAAAGAAGCCCAACAGTTTGTAGCTAGATCGACTCCAATGGGAGGAAAGCCTGCCTGTATTATTTTTTGGCCTTTCAGGTCTAAAAACTTAACCGCTGGAACCAAGTCAGCATCAGATGAAGCTAAGACCCCTACTTCATACGCGCCCTCCCATGCGAGTCTGATCATATCTGTGACTATAGCTGTATCCACACCCTTCTCAGTTGTTCCGATTATAGCGGCTCCGCATTCTGGACGCGGGCACTTTAGGATCGGCTGATGACAGGTAGTACATTTAGCTAGGGTTTTGGGTTTCCTAGCTCGGCATTGGACCTGAATTCCAGGCTGTCGGTTCAGCCAACTAATCGCCCACTTATTAAAGCCACGGCCTTCCTCGGTTTTCTCGTTATAAGAAGCGTAAATAATTGCTCCCTCGAATGCAAAATCTGGTATGCCTGAGGTCTCTGCGGCCTTCCTGGAGAGCCACAACGGGAGTTCTTTCCAATCCACCTTGAAGCGCACATGATCAGGGTCAACGCCGGTCGATTCGGCCTCCTTTTCATTTAGTGTAAGCTGGAAATTCCAATAGTCAATGAAAACTCGAATCCTGGGGATTCCTCTAGAAATTGATATCGCTGGAGCCGGGGCTACGCCCATTGGAATTACCTCCTCGATGTGGTAAGGTGTGTAAAACAATACAGGGGGCTCCACCTAATCTAGGCAGAGCCCCCTGGGGTCAAAATAACTGGGGAGATTCCCACTTAGGAACATGGGTGCTCGCACCAGTGGGCTACAATGACTGCATTTTTATGATCGGCCCAATTGGACTGCCGGTCAAGTCTCACGGTTGTAAATTACTATGGGCATGGTTGTTGCCAAAAGTTGGTAGAATTTCTGTACTTTCTATGCAAAAACAAGTGTAGATCCAGCAAGCCTTAGGGATATACGCTGCATATCCCCTTTATATCCATATATGTGCTTCAAGAAGCGGCTTGTGGGGCGTGCATATATACCAAACGGGTAGGCATAGAAGTCAAGTCTTGACAAACAATCATTCTTTTGGATACAATTTCGACTCTATAGGAGGTCTTCTTTATGGCGTGGGAGATGTTCAAGCGACGCAACAAGCCGAGTCCCAAAGACCCCATGGTATCACTTTCTAAAAGTGGTATGATCGGTCTCAACGCGGCAGTCACAAGGAACATTATTGGGGACAACAGATTTGCCCATCTTTTTTTTGATACTGATAAGCATCTGATTGGGATTAAGTTCATTAAAACTAGTGATCTAGATGCATATCCAGTTAAATGCACGAAGAATATGGGCCACGGAACAATTGCTGGCGTGTCATTTTTGAAGACCTATCGAATTTTCCCAGATGATACCACAGCGTATCCTGCCACTTATGATGAGACCGGGAAAATCTTAGTGGTTGATGTCTCAGGGAAAGAAAGCGAAAAACCTCAGCCGAAGAGGTTTCCAAGACTTAAATCGTAAATAATCATCTTGTGACCTTCTCAAGCATTTCCTCGATTGTCCAGATGTGATCGGTGATCCCCGCCTCCATCGCCGGCGTAACCCGTAAAGTCAGGTGGATGCGAACGAAGTTGTACCAAGCGAAGTACAGGGCCAACATAGCGTAAAGCTTCTCCCATTTTTTTGAGAACGCATTGGTCAAGCGCGTCAGTCTCCGCATCTGCATTCGCACGGTCAAGTTCTGGCGTTCGACGTGAGACGTGCTGATCTTCCGCTTGTCGGGCTTTCCGAACACCGGAGTCTTTTTGCATCCAATGCACTCCGCAGGGGAATAGCGCGTTTCGCTTTCGGGATTGGAAGCGTACATTTTCACCAATTGCGCGAAGTCCACGCCTTGCACGCCAAGGCTCATCACAATGGCATCCTGATAGGGCTTGAATCCGTCAGTCGTGATCTGAAAGTTTCCCTTTGTGGACTCTGCGATTTTTTCCGTAAAGGCTACTGTATCCCGCTCCGTGCGCCGTCCAAGGTGCCAAGCAAGAACTAGCTTGCTGTGGCGTTCGATGGCAACGAATGTCCAAGCATCCCCGAGAGTGACTTCGTCCCTACCCTTCACAGCCTTTGTTTTTTCCTTCATTCCGACATAACCCCACATCTCATCGCACTGCACTTCTTTTACCCGCAATCCGTGGATGCGCTCCGCCATCAACTTTTCGCATCTTTCGCCAGCAAGACTCAGGAGATTGAGAATCGTTCTTGGATGCACGCCGGTTATGCGGGAAGTTGTGCGGACGGAGCAACCTTCTACCAAGTGCTGCAATACGCTCATGGCCTTCTCTTCGGCCAAAATCATATCTCCGAGCGGCCTTGCATGTTCCTCTGTGAAAGTCTTTTTGCAGGCCGTGCAGCGGTATCTTTGTAGGCCGTTTCGGTGCTTCCCAAACTTCTTAGCTGGCTGGTTACAGGTGGGGCAGTTCATTTTGGTTCCTCTCTCTAGCAACGCAACTATATCAAGTGGATTAAGCATTGTCAAGAGAAATCTTTTTGGGCCTGCGGTATAATTTGAGGCGTATTGTGGACACTCGGGCTTTGCACGCCCGGTGGTTTTGACTTGAAAGTTTAGTTGCTGGTTCTTGGTGTCAGCGAATCCTTTAGGCGATTTCTCGCCTCTGTGCCGGTGGCATAGCGGTGCTTGAACACCGCGTTGGCCCGCCTGGGAATAAGTGTAGTCCAAGGCGAGGTCAAAATGCTAGTCGAAAGTTGCTTAGAAATGCCAAGGAAGAAACTCGTTAGGTTTTTCGGCGACATACGCGAGTACCCTCGATACAGCATCGAAGAGGCGGCAAGGTATTTGCGGATTCCAAAATCCACCTTGCAGGCATGGACGAGGGGCCAGCATTACCATACCCGCTACGGAACCGAGCGAATTTACTACCCTGTAATTGACCTCGCTGATCAAGATTTCAAACTCCTCTCTTTTTACAACCTAGCAGAAGCTCACATCCTGCGTTCCACAAGGGATAGATACGTCCCGTTGCGGAACGTCCGTTTGGCTATCGACTATGTTCGGAAAGTGATGGCGCCAAGCCCGCACCCGTTACTTACGAGTGAGTTCAAGACTTTTGGGAAGGAGATATTCATAGAGCATTTGGGCAAAGTGATCAACGCAACAAAGCAGGGACAAATCGCGATGAGGCAGATATTGGAAGAATATCTCCAGAGGATTGACCGTGATCTTCAGGGAATGCCTATCCAAGTTTACCCATTCTACAGCAAGCGGCTGGCGATCAATATAAAGCTGTCGTCCGGCAAGCCGGTGGTCAAAGGCACCGGTATTATGGCCGAGATCTTGGCCGATAGGAGACACTCGGGCGAGAGCATCCCTGAATTAGCCGACGATTACGGCTTGGAGCCAATTGAGATCGAAGAAGCCATTCAAGAGTTCGCAACAGCGTAGAACACCAGTTTACTTTCTGGATCGTAACCTCGAAGCAAGAAAGATGGTGTCCGGCCTTCGTTCGTCTGGATTTAAATTAATTGCACATCGAGATGTTTACGGACCCAATCCCCGCAACGGTATAGAGGACCCAGAGGTAATTGCGTATTGCGGCAGGGTGCGTAACAAGTTGGTCCTGCTCACAGCGGACAAAGACTTGGAATTTACTTATGCCCCTGAGATCAGAAAGGCTGGTATAGCGATCTTCGTCGTGTCGAATAATCGCGAGGGGCCTGACATCTGGTTGCCACGGTTATTGTCCGCACGACTCGATATGGAACGGGAACTATGCAGGAGAGCGAAGCCGTTTGCCGCAAGAATAAACGCAGAAGGAAGGGTAAGCCAAGTCAGAAGATACTTCAAAAAGAAGGATAAGGTCTGGCACATTAGGCCGCAAGATCACCTTGTTCCTAAACCTATTCCAGTCAGCGGACATTTGTTTTCCAGCGTGCCCGCGCAGCCTTCCGAGCAATCTGCGCCCGACGCTTAGGTGACAATACTCTGCTTCTTGAGATTCCCCCCTTTAGTCCACCTATGCGCCCTGCGGCTTGCGCTTGAAGGTCTTTGGCGTTAGGGTCATAGTCTGGCATACTGGCGGGGTCGGCTTTGGAGAGGAACTGGTCGAAGATGCCTTTCGCGGCTTTGATAGGGTCTGCCATGAAGAAAGTCTAGCACGGCTTCACTGACATGCAAGTTAAACCTGTCGAGAAGCAACGCAAGAATATCACAGTACCCAATTTTTGGTAGTGTCCCAATTTGATGCGTAACGCCGGCTTCCAGCCGGCACAGAAGCCGCGAAGATGGCGGCGTTACGTTGGAATTAGGACACTAACCAGTTTTTCGTTCCATCGGTGTCGTCGGCGCATCCTCCGGAGCCTGTTCATGGCGTTCAAAGCCGCATGAAAACTGATGCCGTCCACCATCTGAGGATTCATAGGTGGAATTCAAAATGGAAATGTGGGGTGGAAACTAACACCCAACGCCTGGTACCTGATCGCTACGCAGCGTCTCCGCGCGGCAGGCTGGGTCTTTGCTCACAGGCGGCGAGCGTTTGGTCAAGTTCTTCCAGCAGCTCGTGCCGCAGGCGTTGGATTCTCCTCGTCAGGGTGGGAAGGGTGAGGGAAAGAAGCAGCAGACGCGCCTGGGGCCCTACCAATCCCACGTATCTCCACAGATACCAGCCGGAAAGCGGCAAGGTAGGCGCATAATATCCCGCCGCCGCCCGTCCCCACCGATGCGCCACCAGGAAAATCTGAAGAGTGTAGAACCCCAGGGTGACGGCGCCGCGAAGTATCCATTCCGTGCTGCGAGCGCGCGGATTGTCCCGCCGGAACGATCCGGCCAGGAACAGCACCAACCCGATCAACAAGTGATTCAACAACCCATAGAGAGCAATCGGCAGCCCCAGCAGCACCTCAAACCAAAGGGAGGCCTGTCGCCACCCCGAGCCCAGCGGGGATTCGCCCCCCTTGACTTCCAGTTCGCGCCGGGCGCATTGCCGCTGGAGGGAGCGGTAGTCGTCCAACGATTGGCGCAAGGCCACCAGCCGTCCGGGCTGCAAGTAGTTGGTCTGCTTCACCCACTCCGTTACCAGCCGGCTCAGCACAAAGCCCTCGGCGTCTTGCTTCCAGTCGGGGCGCGACGCCCAGTCCTCCTGCAAACCGGCGCGCAAGACCTCCTCCAAGTCGGCGAGAAAGTATTTCAGGTCCGCCGGACGAAGCTGGAAGGCGTTTTCTTGAAAGCGCGATTCCAGCGCCGCGACAAAGGCGGGGGCGACGGCATCCTGCGCCAGCGCCTCGGAGCCGTCCTCCGGACGAATCAATGCCGAGTCCACAAAGATCAGAATTTCGCGCGACTTGCCCCCTGGCTCGGGCAGGAAAAGATGCACGGGATACACCGCCACGCGGCGTCCCACATGCTGCGCTTCCGCGCGCCAAACCAGCGCCGCGGCGGTGGAGGCCGAAGCGCCGGACGCGCCCTGTCCCGTCGCACATGGATCCGCAAACACTACCAACGCTCCGCCGCCGGCCAGAGCGTTGATGGCCGCGCGCAGGGTCGCCTCTGAATCCGGCTTCTCACCCTCATGCAGGATGACCCCCAAATGGCGGGTGAGAAATCGGGCGAGCGGGCCACGGACAAGACTCTTCGGCAACAAACAATGGACGGGGCGCTCGAACGCCGTCGCCAGAACCAGCGCGGCCCACAAGCTCGCCGGGTGGCTAATGGCGAACAGTACCGGACCCTCCGCCGTAAGGTCGCCGGCCGGCAACAGGCGGACTTTTCGCGATGTGAGTACGCACCACCCGCGGATAAGCTTGCGGCAAAACCCGCGGCGGCGCGACATTCCGGGACCTTTCTCCATGGGTGAACTCAGCCTTTTCGCCGCTCGGAATGCGGGTGGTGACGGGGCTCGGGCGACGTGGGCATGGCATCGCTCTCCCAACCCGGCACCGTTCCGAGGGCGCGAGTTTTGGTATCGAACAGCGCGTAAACCTTTTGGAATTTCCGGCCTTGATCGTCCATCAACCGCAGGCGGAAGTGGGGAATGCCATTGACCTCCGCCACGCGAATGGGGAAGTAGCCGTTCAAGCCGCTCTCCACGTAGGCGGTCACATATTCGTGCTTCTTGGTCCACCAGGTAAGAATGCGAATGTGGGAGAAATCGGCGTCCTGCGTGCCTTGGCGGTCGGCGGTGAGATACTCGGGCACCGGCTGGCCCTGATCATCGACTGTTTTGAGCACCACCCAGGCCACCAGGTTCGTGCTTTGGGCATACGAGGAAATCTTCTCGGGAATGTTCAGGGCAATGAAATGTCCCAGCACCCAACCAGCGCGAGCGTCAGCGCGGATCAGATACCACGCGTCCCGCACCTTGGCGGCATAGGGCTGATCGGGGGGCGCGGGACGGTCCACCAGGCGCCGGCCAAAAATCTGTACCGGCAAGTCTGGCGGTAACTGAGCAAGCTGAGCGGAGTCGCGGGAGGGCTCAAGGCGCAGGTTCACGATGCCGCCCGTGTGGCCTTCCGCCTGCGCGGGGATATTGACGAGATCCCGCAGCAGCTTTTGGCCACCTTCGTAGGTCTGGGAATCGAGCAGGTCATTGCTCTCCACCCAGCCCGTCAGGTGGTCAGCCGTGCGGATTTGCGCCCAGTTGCGAGAACGCTTGGTGACCTCGACGCGCTCACCACTTTTTAGAGTCTCCACGACCATCCGTACTTCCGCGGGCGTATCCACCACCTGAAGGTTTGCGGGCAGCACGTAGGCAACCTCGACAGGAAAGGTGTGCGCCGGCCTGTACACAAAGTAATAATAGGCGGAAGCCAGCGCCGCCAACAGGAATAGGACAAGGAGGGTGATTCTTATCACGGAACCTCATTTTGATTTTGGATTTTAGATTTTGGATTTTGGATTGAGCATATCGCGCGACCCGTTGTGGGGTTCGTGACGTTTCGTTGTCAAGTGCGCATAACCCGCCCGATAAATCCGGGTGCTACCCCTTCAATCCAAAATCCAAAATCTAAAATCCAAAATCGGCGCATCCCGATGATGACTCAAGCGCTGCCTTCATTCTACACTATGTGGTGCCATCAGCAATCAGCAGTAAGCTGAAGAAATAAGCTCTTAGCTTTCAGCTATCAGCTTTCAGCCAAGGTTTAATCTGAATGCTGAAAGCTGACCGCCAATTGCCGATGGCCAAGTGCTCCTATCCGATACCGATAGCTGAGCGCTGAGAGCTGAAAGCTGAGAGCTGAGAGCTTCATTCCTCCGAGGTGAGTTACGAAAATCAACCGCACTTTTATTGCCGGTCCCGAGGGACCATTGGAAGCGCTGTTGGAGTGGAACCCGCAGGTCACCGCTCGCCGGGTGGCGCTGGTTTGCCATCCGCACCCTCTTTACGGCGGCACCATGCACAATAAGGTGGTGTTTCGCGCCGCCAAGGCGGCACTGCTCGCCGGCCTCCCCACCCTGCGGTTCAACTTCCGCGGGGCAGGCCACAGCGTGGGAACCTTCACCGGAGGCGAGGGCGAACAGGATGACACGCGCGCGGCGCTCGACTACCTGGCGGCGCACTTCCCGGGTTTGCCGGTCTGCTTGATAGGATTCTCCTTTGGGGCGTGGGTAGGCCTCGCGGTGGGAGCACCCGACATGCGCGTCTCCACCCTGGTGGGCATGGGAGTTGCCGTGAACATGCTCAACTTCGATTTTCTGCGCGACGTGCGCAAGCCAAAGTTGATTATCCACGGAACTCGTGATGAATTCGGCTCAGTCGCCCAAGTTTCCGAACTCTATCGCTCGCTTGCCGAGCCCAAACTGATTCATTGGGTCGAGGGCGCGGACCACTTCTTCGCCGGGAAGCTCGACGAGGTACAAGAAGTCTTGCGACAGTTCCTTGCGCCGGTCGTCAGCGAGATGCACACTGTCTGAGCAAATGGGCAATACCCGACCTCGAACTATCAGCGGATTCCGTTGCTGTGGAAGATGCGTTGGAGGGCAAAATAAGGGTCACGCCAGACATCTATTGAGTATTGCAAATTAGAGTGACAAGACCCCCTCACCCCCGACCCCTCTCCCCCAAGGGGGCGAGGGGAGTTGGTAGTACGACTAAATCAATCAACACTCCCCTCGCCCCCTTGGGGGAGAGGGGTCGGGGGTGAGGGGGTTCATCCGTCACCGTATTATGCAGAAGTCAGTAGAGGCCTCACCGCTATGCCATATTATAGAAAAACACCAATTAGTATAACAAGGACCGCATTTGTTGACTCTTATTTTACTGAGCTTCAATAAGCGCCTTGCAAGGGCGCCAAATGATCTCCGGGGGCAACGCCTCCTGGGCGCCAAGATAAGGGAGACTCTTCGCGGCAGACGACGAAAGGCGGCGGTGAAGAAACTCCGGAAAGAGCAAAAACATCTCACGCCAAGGCGCCAAGACGCAGAGGCGCAAAGGAAACACGGCAATTATTCTTTGCAATCTTCGCGTCTTTGCGCCTTTGCGTGAAACTGTCTATTTTTTCATGGGTTCAGGAAGGGGAATGGCTCTCGGGGGGAAACGAATGGCCGAATTAAAGAAGAACGAGCGCGAACCGCTTTACTGTCCCAAATGCGAAGCTGAAGTCTCAGAGCCTCTGGTGTGCGGGGACTGCGGCGCGGTCATCTGCCCTCGGTGCGGGACGCCGCTGGAGAAGATTGATGAGCTGGGGATCGGCTGAGGTCAGGGGTTAGCAAGCAGGCGCAGCGCAAGGCCGTTACGGCGCGGTCCAATTCATGGAAACAATTTCCTGAGTGCCGGCGTCTTTGAGCACGAACGGCGAATCGTCCGGTGTGAGGCCGAGCGAAGCGCCCCAGTATCCCGTCGCCTGGAATCCCTTCAAGCTGACCACCGGCTCGATTTTTCCGCCGGGGATTGCCATTCGGTCCACCTCCCCATTTCTGAACCCAAGCAGGAAGTAAATAAACCGTCCGTCGTGCGCCCAGCAGGGATAGGCAACAATCCCTTTGACCAGCAGCGACCACTTTTGAGTTTTGAAATCGAAAAGCCGCAGGCCGCTCGAATCCTCGGACAAGGCAACCAGGTATTGTCCATCCGGAGACCAGCGGGGAGAGAACAGCCCATCGGAGTCCGGCAGCGTCGTGATCTGCCGTGTCCTCGTGTCCAGGACGTGAATGGCGGCGGAGCTTGAATTCGCCGCTCCGCCAAAAGCCAGCCGATCGCCCTCCGGCGACCATGAGGGATCGTTCTGATTGCCGCTTAGCTCCGGCATCAATTGTTGCGGCGCGCCGCCTTCGGCCGGCACCTCGTAGATGCGGACGGGTTTACCTTCCTCCCGGCCGTAGTACACGATTTCCGTTCCGTCCGGGGACCACTGCGGCAGCATGGCGTAAACCGGCGGAGAGCTGAGCTGGAGTTTGTCGCTGCCATCCGCATTGCTCCGCCACAGCGTCCCTTCGGGAAAAGAAACGTAAGCCACCCTTTGGCCGTCTTTCGAGAAGGAAACGTCCTGCGCCGAAATGCCGCCCAGAAAAGATTCGAAGGCTTTGGCTTTAGCGTCGTAGCGTTCAAGTTCCCCACGCCGGAATCCCGCGACGGCAAAAAGCGTCTTGCCGTCCTTGCCCGGCACGGGAAAGGTGTATGAAACCGTCCCGGCCGTCAGTTGAACGGGCGCACGGTTGACGATGTGAAGAAGGCTGCCTGCCTCGCGGACGGTCCAGATCTGGCCTTGAGATTCGAAGACAAAATACTTGCCGTCCGCCGTCCAGGCGCCGCAACATTCGCCCGATCGCTCATGCCAGCCGGGAAACATTTCGTGAAGATTTTTGCCGTCGGCAGAAAGCTCCCAGAGATGGCTGATCTGGGTCTTGGGATCGGTAAGGTTCAGGGCAATTTTCTGGCCGCTCGGCGACCATGCGGGCGAGGTACCGCTCAAGGGCCCGCCCGCAAGCGGACCTGGCAGTTCGGCCAGTTTGCGGGAGTCGCTGCCGTCAGCGTTGGCAATGTAAAGCGAGGTGTTGTTGGTGTAAATGAGTTTCTGACCGTCGGGAGACCATGCGCCGCTGTTGCCCTGGATGTCAGCCAGCCGAACGGGCGAACCGCCCAGCGTCGGCACGGCCCAAAGCGGCACGGGAGCCCTGCTCAAGGCCCTCATTTCCCCGAAAAGCAGTTTGGATCCATCCGGAGAGACGTTCGCAACCAAATCCAACTGGCCCTTCAAAGCGGCCGGGACGTGGATCGGCGCTACGCTCCCTCCATTGACCGACATCTGAGCAGGGCCAATGTTGCTTTCGCCTAAGTACAGCCGCGAGCCATCGGTTCCGATTAGGCCTTTGCCGACCGCGTCATTGGTGAGTTGCGTGTAGCCCGAAACCGAGGGGGGCGGAAGCGCCGGCCTCAACCAGTAGACCGGAATCGCGGCCAACGCCACCGCCGCCGCGAGCCCTGCAAGGAAGGTTTTCTTGTGTCGATGGACGAGCGCGGCAACCACCTGCGAGTCCGAGCTGTCCGATTGTGCCGCCGCTTGGTCGCTCGCCTGGTGTGGCGGCGCCGTCGCCGCTGTTCCGCCGGGCGGCGAGCCGTGAGCTGTCATCGAAGCAGATCGGGCGGAAGGGGTGTCGCGTTTCAGGCGTTTCAAGTCAGCGCGTAATTCGGAGGCGACCTGGTAGCGAACATCGCGGTCCTTTTCCAAGGCCTTCATGATGATCCGCTCCAATTCCGCCGGGCACTCAGCATTCAGGACAATTGGCGAAGTCGGAGCCTTGGTGAGGATCCCCTCAAAGATAACCGCCGAGGTATTTCCCGGAAACGGCAGTTGGCCCGTGGCCATTTCATAGAGGACAACACCTAGTGAAAACAAGTCGGTGCGCGCATCGAGTTCCAGCCCACGCGCTTGCTCAGGCGACATGTAGGCCATCGTGCCCATTGCCGTGCCGGGACTGGTCAAGTGTTCCGGGGCCGCCCCCGACGTCGGCATAGCTGTCGCCCCGGCCGGGTGTTGAGGCGACAATTTAGCCAATCCGAAATCCAGAATCTTGGCCTGCTCGCGGTGGGTTACGAAAATATTGGCGGGCTTGATGTCCCGATGGATGATGCCTTTCGAATGTGCCGCGTCCAAGGCATCGGCAAGCTGGATGCCCAAGTCCAACAACTCTTCTATCTTAAACGGCCCTGTGGCAATGCGGTGCTTGAGCGTCTGGCCTTCCAGCAATTCCATGGCGATGAACGGGCGGCCTTCGTGTTCGTCAACATCGTGGATAGTGCAGATGTTGGGGTGATTTAGAGCGGAAGCCGCCTGCGCTTCTCGCTGAAATCGCTCCAGAGAGGCGTGATCCTTGGCGAGTTCGTCCGGAAGGAATTTGAGCGCGACAAAGCGGTGGAGTTTGGTGTCCTCGGCCCTATAAACCACACCCATTCCGCCACCGCCGAGCTTTTCCTGAATGCGATAATGCGATACCGTTGTTCCAATCATGATTAGGGAGGCCCGCCGAGTAATGAACAAATCTTAGCACAACCGGCGGAACACTCTGCCAACAATTCGGAGGCGCACGAAATCCGCCGCCGCATCGTCGGTTGAACGCGTCCCGTATGTGTCGTCGGCCAATCGGAAACTATGCCGAAAGGGGGATCGAGGAAATAGGGCCTGCCTGGTCGCCCAACCGTAGGTGTGGCCAGTGCTGCCCTCTCTAACGGTCGATAGGCGCAGTCAACGGATATACGGTTAGGTCAGCGAGAAGTTCATTTACAATGAGCGTTTGGTTGAATTGGAAAACAGCGAACGCGAACCGCTCTACTGCCCCAAATGCGAAGCTGAAGTCTCAGACCCTCTGGTGTGTGGAGACTGCGGCGCCGTCATCTGCCGCCAATGTGGAACACCGCTGGAGAAGATTGATGAACTGGGGATTGGATGAAGCGGGGGATTCCAAATGACGCGTGACGGCACACGTCACGCGAGGTTTCGTGTTCCTCTCCCCGCGGAAAGTGCGAAGAATGTCCATGAGCAACATCTCTGATTTGGAGTTTCGCGAGTCAGTGCCCGATGCCAGCGATTATCTCGCTCTCTTTGAGTCCACAGGATGGAATCGGGAATACCGTCTCAGCGCCGGTGAGCTTCAAAACGCCATGCGTCGCAGTTGGTATTTGGTCACCGCCTACGACGGAGGGCAACTCGTCGGCAGCGGCAGGATCATCTCCGACGGTGTTTTTCACGGACTGATCGTCGACGTCATCGTCAGTCCCTCTTATCAAAAACGCGGCTTGGGAACAGCCATCATGCAACGGCTGCTTGAGCACTGCCGGGCTCATCACATCCGTGACGTTCAGTTGTTTTGTGCTGCCGGAAAGGCCTCCTTCTATGCCCGCTTGGGGTTCGTACGCAGGCACGAGGATGCGCCGGGGATGGACTTTCGGGGACACCTTCCGGACTGCCGAGAATCCTGAAAGTGCACGGGTAGGGTTCCCCCACCCTTCTACTCAAGTTCCTTTGGACAAGAAAAGATCGCGGACCTACAAACCAGGTCCCTCCTACACTTCCTCGGGGTTAGGGCCGGAGCCACAATAATTAACCTCGCATCCCGCATCCCTAATCCCTAATCCCGAATCCCCAACCCCTGCTCAAAAAGCCACCAGCGCTCTTACCGCCTGGACAACGTCAGCAGGTTGGGGAAGCACGCAGTCTTCCTGGGCGGGATGGTAAGGAATAAAAACATCCTTGCCCGCGAGCCTCCGCACCGGCGCATCGAGGAAGGCAAAGAGTTCGTCGGCAATGCGCGCCGCGATTTCCGCGCCATAACCCCAGGAAATATTATCTTCGTGAAGAACCAGCACGCGGTTGGTCTTCTTCACGGAAGCCGCGATCAGCTCCCAATCGTAGGGGTTCAGTGAGCGCAGATCCAGAATCTCCGGCTGAATTCCATCCTTCTCCAGGGTCTTGGCGGCCTGCACGGCGCGCACCACCAGCGAACCGTAGGTGACAATCGTCAGCGACGTCCCCTCGCGCACCAGCTTGGCTTTGCCGAAGGGAATCATGTAATCGCGTCCCGGATAGGGCGAACGGTTGTGAGTCTGGCGATACAGGTGCTTGGGCTCGAGAAACAGCACCGGGTCGTCGCAGCGGATGGCCGTGCGCAGCAGGCCGTTGGCGTCAAGCGCCGTGGACGGCATCACCACGCGCAGCCCCGGCAGATGGGTAAAAATCGATTCACCCGATTGGCTGTGATAGACGGCCCCCCCCGCCAGGTAGCCGCCAATCGGCGCGCGTATGACCAGCGGACAGGAGAAGGCATTATTCGAGCGCCAGCGCAGATTGGTGAGTTCGTCTCGGATTTGCATCATCGCCGGCCAGATGTAATCGAAGAATTGGATTTCCACCACCGGCTTCAGCCCGCGGATGGCCATTCCCACGGCGCGGCCCACAATGCTGGCCTCCGCGAGCGTGGAATTAAAGCAGCGCGTGCTGCCGAATTGCCGCTGCAAGCCATGGGTGACTTTAAAGACCCCGCCCTTGCCTTTCACCCGGGTCAAATCGCTTTCGTGGCTGCAATCGGCAACGTCCTCGCCGAAAACCACCAGGCGTGGATCGCGCGCCATCTCATCCTTCATGCAGGCATTGATGAGATCCACCATGGTCTTGGGCTCGCCGTGAAACTTGGGCGGATGGTCAAAGTGTTCGGAAGTGGGATCCACACTGGGGGAGTAAACATACTGAAGCACAGTTTCCGGCGAGACCGATTCGGCTGCTAGGGCCAGGTCGGCCGCTTCGCGAACTTCATGGTCAGCGGCCATGGCGATTTCCTTCAACTCCTTTTCCGAAATCCCCTTTTCCTCCGCCAGCAGCCGGGCGAGACGGGTTACGGGATCGCGCTTCGCCTCCTCCTGGCGCACTTCTTCCGGCTTGTAAAGGCGCTCGTCGTCGGAAAGCGAATGCGAATACGGGCGCACCACGTGAGCGTGAATCAGGGCCGGTCCTTTGTGCTGCCGGACGTATTCCACCGCCTTGCCGGCCGTCTCGTAACTCTGGGGGAAATCCGTGCCGTCGCATTCGAGTGTCAGCAGATGGGGAAAACTCCGCACCAAGCCGGAAATTTTACCCCCCGCAGTCTGCATGTCGACCGTTACGGAGATGGCGTAGCCGTTGTCTTGCACGACGTAAAGGACGGGGAGCCTCCGGCCGCAGGCGTAATTCAGCGACTCCCAGAATTCACCTTCGCTCGAGGCGCCATCGCCCAGGGAAACGTAAGCAATCTCGTCATCGTGAAAACTGGAGGCGAGTTCCGCCGCTTCCTGCACGTGGGAGAAATACCAGGTCGCTTCCGCGGAGCCCACCGCGTGCAGGATGCGCGTTCCCGTGGGACTTGAGCCCGTGATGATGTGCAGCTTCTTTGATCCCCAGTGCGAGGGCATCTGCCGGCCGCCGCACGCAGGATCGTCCTTCGCTCCCACGGAAGCCAGCAGCATATCGTGAGGTGTCATGCCGATTTGAAGGCAAAACGCCCGGTCGCGGTAGTAGGGGTAGAACCAGTCGTACCCCGGCTTCAGGTGGAGCGCCGCTGCCACGCCCATGCATTCGTGCCCCACGCCGTTGATTTGGAAAAAGGCGCGATTCTGACGCTTGAGTTGGATCTCTTTGTCATCCACGCGGCGCGATGTGTACATGGTTCGGTAGGCACCCAGAAGCAACTCCTTCGAAAGCGTCGCGGCTCTCTGGATGTGATTTGTCGTGGTGGCCATAGACCCTCGCAAAAGGCTATATGATGCCAGATTTCCTCTGTCGCCAAGCAGACTTTTGCTCTCGCAAAGGCGATTATCATATTATGAAAAGATAAAGTCAATTGACTCTGCATCCGGTGCAGTGATTTCGCAAGCCGTGGACCCGCGCGGGTATCTGGCTGAGGGATGGATTATTTCCGGGCTTTGCGTCCCCGGTGGAAGGACCAAGTAGGGGCGCGAAGGTTTAAGCTGGCCCGCCGCCTTAGCTGGAGTCGAAGCGTGGGAGCAAGAAAAGATAGGCCAGAAGCCGGGCCATCTCACTGAAAGAGGGGGGAAGCTTGGCGGGCATGGCTGACGACTTGACGATGGTAAAAGACCAGGCTCAGCGTATAGGCCAGAACTCGAATCATGGTCAACAGAACCAGAGCGCTGGTTTGATGGACGGAAGGCTGGTTGAGATGGGCCTGGGTGGTAAGGGTCTGGAACACCTCCGTGTCCACCCGCCAGCGGCTCCGGCCCAGTTCATGGATGAAGCGGGGAGGGATCGAACCCAGCTCCAGGTTGGTGGCGTAAAAATTCGTACGGGCTTGCGGGACGGCCGGCCGAGTCTTTTTCTTCTTTCCGGATTCCTCCCGGATCACCTGCACCCGGCACACGTTCTGCACACGGACGGTCTTGACGACACGCAGGGAGCGGTCCGCTACCGGCCAGTCAACTTCCGGTGCGTGCCAGAGTTGGACGTCCTCCGGCGGGCTGGACAGGGTCGTCTCGGCCGGCCCCTCCGTGAGCCGCTGGGCTTCCGCCAGGAGTTCGGGTTGATTGTCCTTCCGGTTGAACACCCATTCCAGATCCAGACTCTCGACCGCGTTGACAAACCCCTGTTGTAAGTACAGCGCGTCGCCCACCACCCGATCGAGAAAGCGTCGGCCCCGTTGTTGATCCAACTCGCCTAACAGGGTGATCGCACACGCCACTTCCGTCTCCCGGTTCTGCTGAAAGCGGATGCCCAAGGGAACGGGAAAGGGCGTACTCACCACGACGACGGCCACGAGGCAGTGGTAATATTGCGTGTCCTTCCGTTTTTGGCCGTCGACTTGGTGCTCGACTTCTCTCTCCATGCAGGCGTCACAGCAACGGAGAAAGGAGTTGCAGATCTCGATCCCATCCACCGCCGCCACCAGGCGCCCGCGCGCCCAGTCGGAGTGCAGCACGCCGGTGCGCTTCAACCGCCGGGCCACTTCACAACCCAGCGCGAAGACGGGGGCCGGGTCCTGGCGCTCGAGCGCGTAGCCCAGCGTGTCCTCGCTGAGCACACCTATCCGTTGCGCCAGGACTCCGGCTCGGCATTCGGCTTCCAAGCGGTGCAGGTTGGGGATCTGCACCACCGTTCCCAGAAACACCGCGTCCCAGACCTGTCTCCAAGGATGCTGAGGAGACCGCCGCCCTTCGGGCGGGGCCGCCACCCGGCCCGACCAATCCCAGGCCTTGTCCAGGTAAGCTTCAAACTGGCGCCGCAGCAAGGGTGAGAGATCCTCCTATTTTTCCTTCTTCCGGCCTTTCCGCTCGCCTAACCAGTGGCGAAGATTCAAGTGGGTAATCATCGCCGCCGTCTTCTGGAAGCGCCGGTGCAAGTCGACTCGCCGCCGGACTTCCGCGGCCTGCTCGGCCGGGACGTTATAGGTTTTCAATTTCCCTTCCGAGAGGACCGAGAGTTGATATTGAGCGTGCAAGTGCTTCCCATCGACGCAGTGGCAATGGGGCTTGCCGCAGGAGCGCCGGCGCTCGACGAAAGAGCCGGGGAGAATCTCGCGAAGAGCGCCGAGACGGCGGACGAGACGACCGCGCAATTGCAGCTCAGGGTCGCTGGGCATAAGGGCCTCCTCTCTATCTGACATTTATAATAATGTCAGAATAGGTCCTTGTCAAGACCTTTTGGAGATTTGCCAAAATGACTTGATCGGGGAAAGAAGCGGAACTTATATAAACTCAACGGGCAAAGGCTGCTTCCACACTAGGTCTGCGAAATCGCCGGGTGGGCAAGACCGTGCAGCGCGGACCCCCACCTTTGGGGTCCGCGGTTCTTACCGTGCAAAAACGGCCAATTTCAAAGATGACCGCATGCCCCGGAGTTGGGGAGCGTGAGTTCCGGTACGAGCCGCAAACCTTCAAAACCGGAGGTCTTACACGCCATCGTGGTTTCAGAGATGCGCTGCCAACCTCCACCAACCATCACGAAACCCTTGACAATGCATTTTCGGCATGGCATTCTATATCCGACTCTTATAGTCGGATATCGCTATGCTGAAACTCTCCAAGAAGGCAGATTACGGGTTAATCGCTGTAAGGCATTTGGCTGAGCAGCCCGTTTCGGAAGCACGCAGCGCCAAGGAAATCGCTCATGCCTACGGAATTCCGACCGAATTGCTCGCCAAGATACTCCAAAAGCTCGCCAAGAACGGCCTGCTGGTATCCCAGCACGGAACCAATGGCGGCTACGCGCTGGCCCGTCCCGCCAAGGAGATTTCCGCGTTCGAGGTGATTCGCGCCATCGAGGGGCCTCTATTCATTACCAGTTGCGTCACCGACAAGCGCGAGTGCGGCCAAATGACCCGTTGCACGGTCCGCGAGCCCCTGAAGAAGGTGAATGAGACGCTGGTAAAGGCCCTGAGCGCCGTCTCGATTTCCAGTCTCTCCACCGACGCCACGGTTTTGGTGCAGATCGAGGGGGGGCTGTAGTGAAGCTTCCAATTTACCTCGATTACCATGCCACCACGCCTGTGGACCCGAGCGTCCTGGAAGCGATGCTTCCGTTCTTCACGGAAAACTTCGGCAACGCTGCCAGCCGGAACCACAAGTTCGGCTGGACGGCGTCCACGGCGGTGGAGAACGCGCGCAAGCAGGTGGCCAAGCTGATTAACTCGAGCGCCAAGGAAATCGTTTTCACCTCGAGCGCTAGTGAGTCCAATAACCTGGCCATCAAGGGCGTGGCTAACCGCTATCGCGAGCGCGGCGGCCATTTCATCACCATGGCTACGGAGCACAAGGCCGTGCTCAATTCCGCCCAACGGCTTGCCCGGGAAGGCTTCAGCGTGACTTATGCGCGCGTGCGGCCCAACGGCTTGGTCGACCTCGAAGACCTGGAACAAGCCTTCACGGAAAAGACGCTGCTGGTAAGCATCATGGCGGCGAACAATGAGATTGGGACACTACAGCCGCTCGAGGAAATCGGCCGCCTGTGCCATCAGCGTGGGGTGCTGTTTCACACCGACGCGGCGCAGGCTGCGGGCAAGATTCCCCTTGACGTCGAGGCCATGCAGATTGATTTGCTTTCCATCGCCGGACACAAGATGTATGCCCCCAAAGGCGTGGGCGCGCTTTACGTGCGGCGGCGTGGAACCCCGGTAGAGCTTGTGCCCCTCATGGATGGCGGCGGCCACGAGGGTGGGCTGCGCTCCGGCACGCTGAATGTGCCGGGAATTGTGGGTCTGGGCAAAGCTTGTGAGATTTGCCGCCTGGTCATGCCGGAAGAATCGCGGCGTCTGGCAGCTCTGCGCGACCGGCTGAAAGACGGACTGCTGGCGGCGCTCGACGGCATTCACATAAACGGCAGTTTGGAACATCGGCTGCCGAACAATCTCAACGTGAGCTTCCCCGGCATCGATCTTGCCACCCTGCTGGCGGCATTGAACGACATCGCGCTTTCCTCGGGCTCCGCTTGCGCCTCCGGGACTCCCGAGCCCTCTTATGTGCTGCAAGCCTTGGGCGTCTCCGAGGAAGTTGCGAACACGCCGCTGCGCTTCGGTCTGGGCCGCTTCACGACGGATGAGGAAATCGATTACTGCCTCGGCCGCGTGGTGGAAACCGTAAAGCAGTTGCGCGCGACGGCGGGAACGGCAGCAGCCTAGGAATTGTCGATTGACGATTGTCGATTGACGATTGAAGGAAATGCGAACCGGAGATTGTTAATTGAGGGGAATGACGATGAAGCACGGGGAAATTGACGATTGGATTTTGGCAATCGTCAATCGGCAATCAGCAATCGGCAATCAACCATCGTCAATCGACAAATCTTGGAGGAAATCTCAATGGCAACGCCTCAAACCGACGTCGAACTCTTAGCGACGCAGGAATACAAATACGGCTTTGTTACCGACATTGAACAGGAAACCGTTGCGCCGGGATTGAACGAGGAGGTCATTCGCCTGATCTCCGCCAAGAAGCGCGAACCCGAATGGTTGCTGGAATGGCGCTTGAAGGCCTATCGCCACTGGCTGAAAATGCAGGAGCCCACGTGGGCGAACGTGAAGTTCCCTCCCATCGATTACCAGGCCATCCGCTACTACTCCGCGCCCAAGAAGCAGGGCACAGGCCCCAAGAGCCTTGATGATATCGACCCCGAGCTGCTGAAGACCTACGAAAAGCTCGGCATTCCGCTCAAGGAACGCGAATTGCTGGCAGGCGTGGCCGTGGACGCGGTGTTTGACAGCGTCTCCGTGGGCACCACCTTCAAGGCGAAGCTGGCTGAGCTGGGCATCATTTTCTGTTCCTTCTCGGAAGCGGTGCAGGAGCATCCCGACCTGGTGCGCAAGTACCTGGGCTCGGTGGTCCCTTACACCGACAATTTTTACGCCACGCTGAACTCCGCCGTGTTCAGTGACGGATCCTTCGCCTATGTGCCCAAGGGCGTGCGCTGCCCCATGGAGCTTTCCACTTACTTCCGCATCAACGCCAAGGATACGGGCCAGTTTGAGCGCACCTTGATTGTCGCGGACGAGGGCGCATACGTCAGCTACCTTGAGGGCTGTACGGCCCCCATGCGTGATGAGAACCAGCTCCACGCCGCCGTGGTGGAGTTGGTGGCTCTGGACAATGCGACGGTAAAGTATTCAACGGTGCAGAACTGGTATCCCGGCGACAAGAACGGCAAGGGCGGCATTTACAACTTTGTGACCAAGCGCGGCAAGTGCGCGGGGGTGAATTCCAAGATTTCCTGGACGCAGGTGGAGACCGGCTCAGCCATCACCTGGAAGTATCCAAGCTGCATCCTCCAAGGCGAGAATTCAGTAGGCGAATTCTACTCCGTCGCCGTCGTCAACAACTACCAGCAGGCTGACACCGGCACCAAGATGATTCACATCGGCAAGAACACCAAGAGCACCATTGTGTCGAAAGGCATAAGCGCCGGGCGCGGCCAGAACAGCTATCGCGGCGCGGTGCGCATCCTGAAAGGCGCGGCCAACGCCCGCAATTACTCGCAGTGCGATTCCTTGCTGATTGGCGATAAGTGCGGCGCCCACACCTTCCCCTATCTCGAGGTGAAGAATTCCACGGCCACCGTCGAGCACGAAGCTTCGACTTCCAAGATCGGCGAGGACCAGATTTTCTACTGCCGCCAGCGCGGGATTTCCACCGAAGACGCCGTGGGCATTATCGTCAACGGCTTCTGCAAGCAGGTGTTCCGCGAGCTGCCCATGGAGTTTGCCGTCGAAGCGCAGAAACTGCTGGGCGTGAGCTTGGAAGGCAGCGTGGGCTAAGAGCAATTATGAATTATGAATTACGAATTATGAATTGTAGCGCCGGCATCCTGCCGGCGTCGGGAAGTGCCCCCAGGATGGCGGCGTAACGGAAGGCCCGCGCAGCGGGCACAAGACCGTAGCCCGCGGCGTGAGCCGTGGGGATAAGTTAAAAGCACATCGTACGAGCCCCGCAAGGGGCGGCATCAGACGGCTCGTGTGAGAGCCACGAGAAGATAAAACGGCAAAGAGAGGATCACAACCATGTCCAAACTCCAAGACGTTGTTCTCGCCGTAACCCGAGTTGTATTCGCATTCATGTTCGCCTGCCACGGCGCCATGAAGCTCTTTGGGGCTTTTGGCGGGCACGCCATGCTCCACGACCCCTGGATGCTCACCGCCGGAGTGCTTGAGTTCGGGGGTGGGATTCTCATCGCCTTGGGACTCTTCACGCATTCGGTGGCTTTCTTGCTGAGCGGCGAGATGGCAGTGGCCTATTTCATGGCGCACTTTAATGCCCACACTCCGGGCGGATTTTTGCCCATCGTAAATCAGGGCGAACTGGCGGTCGTTTACTGCTTCTTCTTCCTATACCTGGCGGCACGCGGCGCCGGAGCGCTGAGCATCGATGGGATGCGGAAGAAATGATGAGTTATAAATGCCGAATTCTGAATTCTGAATGGAAGCGGGAGACAGCCAGGCTCTTGTAGAGGCGAGCTTCAGCCCGGCATTGGTGATTCAAAGCCACATGCTCGTCTAACTGCGGCCTTCTCATTTGCTGGCGGGGTGGCGGGCTGAAGCACCGGCCTTCCAGGCTGGCGCCACGTGACCGCTGGGTTCGGAAAGCTGAGAGCTGAAAGCTGACCGCTGATAGCTACTTACAACAACGGAGCAATGAATGCTAACGATCAAGAATCTGCACGCTAAAGTTGGTGACAAGGAAATTTTACGCGGGATTGACCTGCAAGTGAACGTAGGGGAAGTGCACGCCATCATGGGGCCGAATGGGTCCGGCAAATCCACCCTCGCGCAAGTGCTCGCGGGCCGCGAACTTTACGCGGTTACGGGGGGTGAGGTGACGTTCGAGGGCAAGGACTTGCTCGAGTTGTCGCCGGAAGAGCGCGCGCGGGAAGGCATTTTCCTCGCTTTTCAATACCCCGTGGAGATTCCTGGCGTCTCCAATACTTATTTTCTCCGCGCGGCGCTGAACGCCGTGCGCAAGCATCGCAGCCTTGAGGAATACGATGCCATGGACTTCCTTACCCTCGTGCGGGGCAAGATGAAGCTGTTGGAAATGGACGGGAGCCTGATGTCGCGCTCCGTGAATGAGGGGTTTTCCGGCGGCGAGAAAAAGCGCAACGAGATTTTCCAGATGGCGGTGCTGGAACCAAAGCTCTCCATTCTGGATGAGACAGATTCCGGCCTGGATATCGACGCCCTGCGCGTCGTGGCCACCGGCGTCAACGCTCTGCGCTCTCCCGACCGCTCGACCATCGTGGTGACGCACTACCAGCGCCTGCTCAACTACATTGTTCCGGACTTTGTCCACGTGCTCTCCAATGGACGCATCGTCAAGTCCGGCGGCAAGGAACTGGCCTTCGAGCTGGAAGAAAAAGGCTATGGATGGTTGGACGAATCCATCGAGGACGGCGTCGCCGTGCAATGAGAAGTGTAGGGCGGACCTGTTTTGTAGGTCCGCGGCTCTCCCCAGCCAATGGAGGATGTGTTTGCCATGATGAAAGTGCAAGTCAAAAGGCAAAACGCAAAAGGCAAAAGTCAAGACCGGTGTTCATGGATTACAGCGAACCGGCGCCGGTTCCGGTTTGTTCTTTTGCCTTTTGACTTTTGCGTTTTGACTTTTGACTTGTTTTTCCCAACCGACCGCGCTGGGCGATGGAATTAGAAAGGGATTCGAGCTTTGATGGCCACCGTTAAAGAACAACAAGGACTCTACCTCGCGAGCTTCCCGCACCTTGAGAAGGCCCTCAATGAGAACGCGCCGGCATGGCTGCCCAAGCTGCGCCATGCGGCCATTGAGAGCTTTGCCGAGCTGGGTTTCCCCACCACTCACGATGAGGAGTGGATCTACACCAATGTCGCGGAATTGGCCGCCGTGCCCTTTGTGCCGGCACGCATGAAGCTAACGGAAGAAATTCGCCAGAGAATTGCGCGCTTGTCGCTCGCCGATTTGGGTTGCAGCCGCTTGACCTTTCTTAACGGATGCTACGTTCCGGAGCTCTCAAAACTGCGCGAGGTTCCCCAGGGACTGAGGGCCGGCAGCCTGGCCTCCGCCTGGAAAAACCACGGCGCGCTGCAAGAAAGGCATTTGGGTCGTTATGCGGATGCCGGGACCCATGCCTTCGTGGCGCTCAACACCGCATTTTTTGAAGATGGCGCCTTTATCGAGGTGCCCAAGGGCGCCGTGCTCCAAAAGCCGTTGCACATTTTGCAGATTTCTTACGGCGGCGGCCGGACCACCGTCTCACACCCGCGCAATTTGATTCTTGTCGGAGACACCGGCCAGGCCAGCATTATTGAAACCTTCCTCAGCCTGGAAGAAGACACGACCTTCACCAACACGGTCACGGAGATTGTGGCCGGCGAGGGCGCGCTGGTGGACTATTGCAAGGTGCAGCAGGAAAGCGACGCGGCGTTTCATTACGCACGCGTGCAAGTTCGCCAGGAGCGCTCCTCGAGTGTCGCGACGCACACCATTCAACTGGGAGCCGCCTTTACGCGCGAGGAAGTGCAGACGGTGCTGGGCGGCGAAGGTGCGGAGGCCCTTTTGCACGGCCTCTATGTGATCACCGGCCGCCAGCATGTGGACAACCACACCATCATCGACCACGCCAAGGCCCATTGCTCCAGCCGCGAGATCTACAAGGGCGTGCTGGATGGTAAATCGCAGGGGATCTTCAACGGCAAGATTGTTGTCCGCCCCGACGCGCAAAAAACCGATTCCAAACAAAGCAATAAGAACTTGCTGCTTTCCGAGGACGCGATCATCAACACCAAACCGCAACTGGAAATCTTTGCCGACGATGTGAAATGCACCCACGGCGCTACCGTCGGCCAGATTGATCCCGAGGCAGTTTTCTACCTTCGCTCCCGCGGCATTGGCGCACCAGAGGCAAAGAAGCTGCTCACCTACGCTTTCGCCAACGACGTGATGGAACGCATCAAATTCCAGCCTCTGCGCGAAAAGCTGGCGGAGAGGCTGTATGCGAGATTGGCGAAGAATTGACGATTGAAGGAATTGCCGATTTTCGATTGTCGATTTTCGATTGAAAAGATTGTGGCCGATTGATTGACGGGTCAAGGAAAGATGATTGTCCACCGAAGGATTGCGGGTTTTTCAATCGAAAATCGACAATCGAAAATCGGCATTGAAAGGAAGTTTGATGGCCACAACACGCAATCTAGTCCAGATCCCGCCGCGCGAGGCGCTGGCGCCCGGTTTTGATGTGCGGAAAATCCGCGAGGACTTTCCCATCCTCAAGCAGAAGATGCATGGCAAGCCGCTGGTTTATCTTGATAACGCGGCGACCAGCCAGAAGCCGCAGGCGGTCATCGATGCCCTGGTGAACTATTACACGCAGTATAACGCCAACATCCACCGCGGCGTTTACCTGCTCAGCGAGCGCTCCACGCAGGCTTATGAGGACGCACGCGTCAAGCTGCAAAGGTTTATGAACGCTGCGGAGCCGCGCGAAATCGTCTATGTGCGTGGCTCGACGGAAGGCATCAACCTGGTGGCCCAGACCTTCGGGCGACAGCACATCGGCGCGGGCGACGAAATACTGATCACGGCCATGGAGCATCACTCGAACATTGTTCCCTGGCAAATGCTCTGTGAGGAAAAAGACTGCCGCCTGCGCGTCGGCCCCATCAACGACCGCGGCGAGCTGATTTTGGATGAATTCGAGAAACTCTTGAGCGATCGCACGCGATTGGTGAGCGTCGCCCACGTTTCCAACGCGCTCGGCACCATCAATCCAGTCAAACAGATTGTGGAAATGGCGCATGCCAGGAACGTCCCGGTGCTTATCGATGGCGCTCAGGCCGCGCCCCACATGAACATCGACGTCCGCGCGCTGGATTGCGACTTCTACGCGATTTCGGGCCACAAGGCCTTCGCGCCGACGGGCATCGGCGCCCTGTACGGCAAGGCAAAGCTGCTTGAATCCATGCCTCCCTACCAGGGCGGCGGTGATATGATTCTCTCCGTCACCTTTGAGAAGACGATCTATAATCACATCCCGAATAAATTCGAGGCCGGAACCCCCAACATCGCGGGGGCGATTGGATGGGGCGCCGCCATCGACTACCTCAAGCGTATTGGGATGGAGAATATTGCTTCTTACGAACATGCCTTGCTGACGTACGCCAGCGAGGCCATCGGCCAGATTCCCGGCGTGCGCCTGATCGGCACGGCGCGCGAGAAGGCCGGGGTTCTCTCCTTCCTTCTGGAGGGAATCCACCCGCATGACGTCGGCACCGTGCTCGACCAGGAAGGCATCGCCGTGCGCACGGGCCATCACTGCGCCCAGCCGGTCATGGAGCGCTTCCGCGTGCCCGCCACGGTGCGGGCCTCCTTGGCCTTCTACAACACCAAGCAGGAGATTAACGCCCTGGCGGCGGGCCTGGAGCACGTGAAAGCCATGTTTGCATGAGAAAATTGGTGATTGGTGATTTGTAATTGGCGATTGAAAGGACAGCCGTTTAATGATTGAGCGAATTGACGATGGGAAGTCGCAGCTGACAATCACCAATCGCAAATTCCTTCAATCACCAATCACCAATCACAAATCACCAATAGGGGGCCTATGTCAGAATTAAGTAACCTCTATCAGGAGGTCATCCTCGATCACGCCAAGCGGCCGCGGAATTGCCACGCCATCGAGAACGCTGACCATCACGCCAACGGTTACAATCCTCTGTGCGGCGACAAGGTCACCATCTATCTGACCGTTGTGGACGACCGCATTGCGGACATCAGCTTTCAGGGTTCAGGCTGCGCCATCTCTACCGCCTCCGCGTCCATCCTGACGGAAACCCTGAAAGGCAAAACCCGCAAGGAAGCCGAAGCGATTTTCGAGGAATTTCACAACCTGGTGACTGGCCAGCCGCTGAAATCGGCGGGCGCGCAATCCCTCGGCAAACTGGCGGTGTTTTCCGGCGTCTGCGAATTCCCCGTGCGCGTCAAATGCGCGTCACTTGCCTGGCATACCCTGCTCAGCGCGCTGGAGGGCGGCCCGACGGATGCGAGCACGGAATAATAGGTGATTGGTGAATTGACCATTGGTGATTTGTGATTGGTGATTGAAAAACATCGAACATGGGTGATGGGTGCTGGTGATTGAAGGGATCGACGATCGAACAAATGACGATTGGAAACCAACTGCCGGCAATCGGCAATTCCTTCAATCACAAATCACCAATCACCATTCACAAATGTTGGAGAGTTTGAATGCCTGAACAATCTTCCCCCGCGCCTTCCCCTGCACCGACGACACTCAACGTTTCCGAAATCGTGGCGCTCAACGACAAGATTGTTGAGAAGATGCGTACCGTCTACGATCCGGAAATTCCTGTGAACATCTATGATTTTGGATTGATTTACGAGGTGAAGGTGGAACCCACCGGCGACATTTACGTGAAAATGACGTTGACGGCGCCCGGCTGTCCTGCCGCCGGCACGCTTCCCGGCGAGGTGGAAGACAAAATCACGGTGATCCCGGGAGTTAAGAACGTAAAAGTGGAGGTGGTATGGGAACCGCCCTGGGACAAAAACATGATGTCGGAAGCCGCAAAATTACAACTGGGTTTCTTTTGATTGCCGATTGTTGGAATTGCCGATTGGCGATTGCCGATTGAAAAACCCCAGAATCGTTGCGGGGTGACACTCGATCGGAAAGACGAGATTGGCCAATCGAAGATCGACAATCGAAAATCGGCAATCAGTTCAATCGGCAGCCAGATAGCGGCAATCGTCAATCGACCATCGGCAATCGGCAATGACAAGCTCCCCACTTAACGAGTATCACGCAACGCAGGGCGCCACGCTCGCCGAATATCATGGAGCGATGGTTCCCGCGCGCTTCACCGATCCCGCCGCAGAGAACCGCGCCGTCCGCACCGCCTCCGGGCTTTTCGATTTTTCCTTCCGCACCAAGTTCCGCATGAAAGGCCGCGACCACGCGAAGCTGCTCCAGCGCCTGGTGAGCAACGACGTCAAGAAGCTCACGCCCGGCCAGGGCACGTATGCAACACTCCTCAACGCCCAAGGGCATATCGTGGTGGACTTGCGCTTGCACTGTGCGGAAGACTGCTTCCTGATCGACACCGATGCTGACCTGCGCGAGAAGACCATCCAGAGTTTTCGCCGCTACATTATTGCCGACCAGGTGGAAATCGAGCCGCTCGATCTCTATGCGTTAGCATTCCAAGGGCCAAGGGCGCGGGGACTGCTGGAGAAGACGTTGCACATTGACCTGCCGGCGATGCAGGAGTTTGATCACTTTGCCTCGAACTACGCCGGCTTCCCCATCCGCGTGGTTCGCGCCTCGAGCACGGGTGAAGAAGGCTACGAGGTGTGGGTGAATGCTGCCGGGACGGAGGCCGTTTGGGGCGCGGCATGTGGCCAGGCGCCCACTTACGACATGCTTCCCTGCGGCTGGGAGGCGCTGGAAAGCCTGCGCATCGAGGCCGGCATTCCGCGCTATGGGACGGAATTGGGTGAGGACGTGATTCCCCTGGAAGCGGGCCTTTTGAACGCGCTCAGCTTCAACAAAGGCTGTTACATTGGACAGGAAATCGTGGAGCGCGCCCGAAGCCGCGGCCGTGTGAATTGGAAACTGATGGGATTGATGATGAATTCCGAGAAGCCACTTCAGGCTGGCGAAAAGGCCGTAGTGGATGGACGGGAAGTTGCCGAAGTTACCAGCTCCTGCGCATCACCCACCCTCGGCAAGACGATCGCCCTCGCTTACGTGCGCCGTGAGTTCACCGAGCCCGGCGCTAAGCTCACCCTTGCAAGCGGCGTCACGGCGGAAGTGGCCGCGTTGCCGTTTGTAAAGCAGTGACGAGTGATAAGTGACGAGTTACAAGCAAGAGCTGCAGCGCGGACCTGCTTGGTCGGTTCGAGACAAGGCGGTCCCGCAACAGTTCACATTCGTACCGCCCTAATTACAGCGGCCCCAATCGGTGTCGGTATAGAACATAACGGCGTACCAATGGCTCTCCAGACGACGAAGCCGAGGAACCTCGCAGGGTATGCCGCTGAACTTACCGGCGGGATGACTCTCGGCCTCCGCTGCAAGCGAGTCGTTCGGATCGAAGACAAGATAGACAGTTGTGTCACCAACTCCTCCAAATCCCCAACCATCCCATTCAACATGTTTCAGCTCTCCGCTTGCGGAGCCCGGTTGTGCTAGAACCCAAGCCTTGTAACCTTTCGACCAAAGAAACCATCTGGTGGCGTCACGGACTGCGGAATAGTTTGCCAGTAGGGCCGCGGAGACAGCCCAAAAGACGACTAACATCGACAGGACTGATAGACGTAGGCGTCCTTTCATGAGAACAGCCAGAATGAGCAGGACTAGGCTGACGATGGGGGCCGCGACAAAGAGATAGAGCATTTTCCCAAAGACCGCGCTGGAGATTACGAGTGGGAGAAAGACGATTGACGTGCCTGCTGCGCCATACAACGGAAGCCGCCAGTTGAAATGATCTTCTTCAGCCGTTTTATCAACCATACAAGCAGCCTATTGTTCCAAAGAGTTGAGTCCCACAAAAGCGCCTTTTATTTCAAATGTTTGCTCCTCTGCGTCTCGGCGGTGAAAAATCCTGCTCAATAATGTGCGGTTTACCGGGCGGGGGCGCCGAGTTGCAAGGTCATCAGCACGAATGAAGCGGCAATGATCAACACGGAAAGCACGGCCAGCGCGTTCCAGAGGTTCTCGCTCGGTCGCGTCGCGGGCTCACCTTCGGGTACTAAATAACCGAGCACGAAGCCGCTCGCTAATCCACCGAGGTGCGCGGCGTTATCGAGCCCGATGCCGAAGAGCGGCCCCACTATTCCAAGGACCGCGATGTAAATCACCCATTTCCAGAGTTGGCTGCGATATTCTCTTCCAAGATGTCCGTGATGGTAGCTCGCCCCGATTAATATTCCAATAAGTCCCATGATGGCGCCGGACGCTCCCACTGACATTCCGAAGGGGGACCACCAGAGGCTCAGCACGAATCCCGCGACCCCCGTCACCAGGTAGAACACGGTGAATTTGGTGGTGCTGAAAAGGGATTCCACTTGCGGCCCCAGATCCACCAGGCACCACATGTTCATTCCGATGTGGAGCAGGCCGGCGTGCAGGAACATGGCCGTCACCAGACGCCACCATTGGCCGGCCAGGATGTAAGGAGCCTTGGCGCCCAGCCGCATCAGCACATTTCCGTCAATGCCACCCATGGAGGGCGCTCCGTACAACTGTGCGGCCTCAGTATTCTGCGTCATATACCAGGAGATGACATAGAGCGCGAGGTTGGCGACGATCATCACGGAACTGGCCGTGGTGGGAATTGGGATGACGCCCATGATGCGGCCGGGCGTGCTGCTGCTACCGCGGGCGCGGACGGGGCCGGTGGCCTCGCCGCAGAGGGGGCACACCCTGGCGTCGCGATCGATCAGGGCCCGGCAGTGCGGGCACATGCGGACCGTGCTGGTGGGCGTGCTTTCGTGCGCGCCCAAGGATGAGCCGAAAACCTTTTTGAGCCGCTGCCACTGGAACCATAGTTTGGGAGGAAGGGACATTCACGCGCCTTCTTTTCTTGATGCAAGAATAAATTATATCTGACGTTATCCGCCTTCAGGAATTTCATTTGTGGCGCGCCCGCGGCTTGGCTAGAATAATCATCAACAGGGAGGAAATGTGTCATGAATTTCGAAGATGCCGGCCGCACCCTCGATCGCGAGTTTGAAAAGTTGCGGAAGTTTCTAAACGACGAAGTCCGTCCCCAAACCAAAAAGGAGACGGCGGATTTCCTAAGAAAGTCCGCAGTCCGCCTGGTGAAAATGGCAGAGCGATTGGAAAAGGAAGAGGCAAAACCCTGACGCCGTGCTAAATCACCTTACGGAAGGACCGCTCGGAAGACTGCATTCCCCCGTTGCCCGGCTCGGCGTGGCGATGGCGATGCTTTGTTGTGCCACGGGCTGCCTGCATCGCCACAAAGCGAATGCTCCTTCGGCTCGCACTACCCCTCCGCCGGCTGCCACCACGACCGCGGCTCCGTACCCGCGCACTCCAGCGGCTCCAGCCGAGCCCATCGTTCAGGGAGAAGAGGGCATTGCTTCCTGGTACGGCCACCCTTATCACGGGCGTCGCGCAGCGAGCGGTGAGATTTACAACATGTATGACATGACGGCAGCGCATCGCACCTTGCCGTTTGGCACCCAGGTGCGAGTCCACGACGTCGAGAATGGGCGCGACGTGGAGGTGCGTATCAATGACCGCGGGCCGTTCGTGGAGGGCCGCATAATTGATCTTTCCCATGCCGCGGCGCAGGCCATGGGGATGAATGGCATTGCCAGGGTGCGCCTCGAAATCCTGGGCCTCGGCTCAACTTCTGGACCCGCCGTCTTTGCCGTACAGGTGGGGGCATTTCGCGACCCCGCCAATGCCGGCCGCTTGAAGGCGCTGATCGAGGCGAGCTACAGGCCGGTGGCTATCCAGAGTTTCGATCGTGGCGACGGCGTTTTCTATCGCGTGCGAGTGGGCCACGAGAGTTCCGAGGACGCGGCGCTGGCACTGGCGGAAAAACTGCGCAGTGCGAATTTGGCGACGGAGACTTTTGTCGTCAGGGTGAACTAATCGTGGATTGCTCCTTCTGCCGGATCATCGACCGCAAGGTACCCGCCAAAATCGTTTATGAGGACGAGCGCGCCGTGGCGATCGAGGACATTCACCCGCAGGCGCCGGTACACTTGCTGGTGCTTCCGCGAAAGCACCTTCCTTCTCTCCAGGAATCCCTGCCCGAAGACGAAGTGTTGCTCGGCCATCTTTTTCTTGTGGCGGCGCAACTGGCGCGGGAGCGGGGACTGGAATCGAAGGGCTATCGCACCGTGATCAACAACGGCGCAGGGGCGGGGCAATCCGTATTCCACCTGCATGTCCACGTACTGGGAGGCCGAGCCTTCCACTGGCCGCCGGGGTAAGGCGATTTTAGATTTTGGATGGGGGATTCAAAACTGCGCAGGGGCGGTCCTGGCAAACCGGGATGGGAGTCAGTGCACGACAGCCAGCAGATTTTCCTCGTCAATCATCACGCGCAGGGGTTTTTGCGGCGCGGTGAATTTAAAGGTAGCCCCGCTCGCGCCCACTACCGCCTGCCCCAGCGTGGCTCGTTTGTTCCCCGCATAAAGAGCGACCACCCGAACAGGCATTTCAAAATCCTTGGGGACATTGCCTTGCGTGATGGTTCCTTGCACGATGTAGGAGCCAGTGGCATGGGCGCGAACGTCCGTCTTGAGAGTGTAAGCCGGGATTCCTGTATCGTAGACCCACTCGTCAAAGAACCAATCGAGCTTGTGGTTTCCTTCCAGGTCACTCTCCGGGGTCATGTACTTTTCCGCGTGATGAATGAAGTCTTCGGTGGAGACGGCCTGGCCCTGGTAACGCGTAACGAAGTCGTGCAGCATGCGGAAGAAGCGGGCGTCTGATCCCGTCTTAGGATCGGTCATTAATCCTCGCAGCATGTGAAGAACCCAGCAGGCCTTTTTGTAGACGATGTTGGAGTATCCTTCCGGATCAAGTGAGCTGGAAAGCCGTTGCCCGAGCCAAATGGGACCGCCCGATTCTATCGTCGCGCCCTCGCTGGTCTTGGCCAGCAAATCGCCCTTATAGAGACGCAGGAGGTTGCGGAACTGGTGGTTGCCGTCCTTGCCCTGTTCCAGGAAAAGGGCCGCCGCGTAATCAGCGAGTCCCTCGGAAAGCCACTGGTCGTGGTAGGTCTGCCAACCCAGGAGGTTTCCCCACCACTGATGGGCAATTTCATGCGCGATCATGGTTGGTCCCAGCGGATCGCCTCCTTCCTTGCTCATGCCCAGCTCCGACCTTTGGGTTTTGGGAAGAAAGGAAAGAGTGGACAGATACACCAGTTCCGGCCACCCCTGACCAAACTCCCCGGGAATTTGCGCGATGGCCAAGCGGGGATACGGGTATGGACCGAACACGCGGGCATAATATTGCAGTGCCTGCGAGGCGACTTCAGCGACGTTATTCAGCAGGGCGGAGGGCGCGAGGGGCACCGCCTCGATCTGAAGTGGAGTGAGAATTGTTTTGTTGGGTCCGCCGAGGACCACGGGCGGGCCCGATTCCGTGTCATGGCGTTTTTCCAGTGAGCTCTCTGCTTCTCGTGTGGCATAAACCGTGACGCGGGTCTTGCCCACTCGCCGCTCGACTGAGGTGTAGGGGCCCAGGTTAAAGCCAGCCACGCGGAAAATGCCGTCCGACCGCCAGCGGCTCTCCACCTCATCCTCACTCGTTTTCTCCTCGACGGGGGCGCCGGTGGCCACCAACACCAGCTTTCGCGGGTAGTGGAAGGTCATGTCGTACTGGGTAGGAAGGCCGATATCGATGTTGGGGTACCAGCTTCCCCGCGCCCCAACGTACAGGACCCCGTTCCCGACGTCGGCGATAACATTACCGTGATAGCGGAAAATCAACCGAAAGCGTTCACCCGGCGGGTAGGGGTGGGGAAGCACGACTTCGACGTGATCGTGGGCGCGCGCCTCCGCCGAGCTCCCGATCACCGGGATATTGCGCCCGTGATCGTCCTCGACTTCCGTGACCGCGAGCCACCGCGAGAGCGCAAAGCTGATCACGCGGTCTTGCTTCGAACGGGATTCGAGTTGAATTTCCGCCCGGCCTTCCAGGCTATGGTCGGGGTGGATGCGAACGTCAAGGGTGTATGCGAGCGCTCTGGCCGTAACATCCCATGACGCAGCCGGGTCGGCCCTCGGCGTGTGCGCGGAGAAGGAACACCAAACATCGGTGAAGTCCTGCGAGCCGACCTTACGCCGTGAACCGATGGAGAAGGGCTCTGCCAGGCGCTCGTCGTCGATCATCTCGAAGACTCCCAGGTTTTCCCCGTCCACGTGGGCGTAAAAGTAAGGGTAGTTGCGATCGCCGAGAAGATCCGTGAGGATGCGCACGGAGGTTTCAGCATTCGGCGCCGTCGCCGCGGCAGACCACTCTTCCAGAAAGGGGCCAGGCTGCTCGGGGTCATCCGGATCAAGGGGGCGCGACGCTGCCCGTAATTCCTGGGCAGTGTGGTCCGTGAAACGCATGTATGCCGAGTCGATTTTTTCCTCCAGGATGGGCTCCCGCGTGAACTGCGCAAGATTGCGCTTTTCGGCGCGGTCGGGCGGGATCATCAAAACTTCCCCTTCCCCCCAGAAAACGGCTCCCGTGACCTCACCCTCGACCGGAGTCATGAAGGCGATGAAGCCGCGATTAAGGTACATGTTCATCCGGCCGCGCGTAAGGTGGGCGTCGCGGATCACATAGACTTGGGTGCGGTCCAAGGTAACGTTGTTCAATTGCTTCAGCAGTTCGAGCGGCTCGGGAGGGCGTTGCGCGGCGCAGGGAGGAGCGCATAGCGCGCAGGTGACCAACCAAAACACGGGTAGCGCGAAGTTGCGGCTCACCCGGCATTGCCGCCTAGGAGAAATTTCCACGGACCCCATGTCACACCCCTTCTGCCATCCTAACTGTAGCGCGGAAGTTCGCTGTCATCAACTCGACGGAGCGCGCCGCCTTGTTGTATGATGCGAGCACGATGGCAGTGCGCCCCGAAGTCCGGCCGCGCTTCGCGCCCCACGGGAAGGGCGAGTGGAGAGGGGGGTTATTGTGTGTCCTCCTCCTGTTTCCCTCGTTGCTGTTCGCGGATGTTATCTACCTAAAGAACGGTCGAAAGATTGTTGCCCAAGTCACAAAAGAGGATGAGAGACAAGTCTACTATGAACTGGACGGCGGGGAATTCGCGGTTCCCAAGTCCATGGTGGACCACGTGGAGAAGTCGGATGCCCCCGCCGCGGCGCCGTCGGGGGGAACATCAAAGCCGGGCCGCGACGTCCCCTTGCCTCTCACGCCGCCCGTGGATACCTCGCTGGGGGAAGGGTCGGCGGTTATCCACGACGATGCTGTGGACGAGGCTTACCTCACACACCTGACGGACGAAGCCATCTACAAACCCACGCCGGATAATCTTCGCAAGCTCAAGCAGGGCTTCCAGGTAGCAGCGGTTTTTCTGACGCGCAAGGGTGACCCGGAGGGGGCCATCCTCAAATATCGCGAGTCCCTCAAGTATTTGCCGCACGACCAGGCTCTGACCCTGGCGCTCGGTTACTTGTTGTGGAAGCAGGAGCATTATCTGGAAGCCGTCGATCTGGTGCTGCCGGAGACGGACCGTTATCCCCAGGATGCGGACTTTCTCGTGCTCTTGGGCTCGGCTTACTACGGGATGGAGGACCTCGACCTGGCCATTGTGCAGTGGAACAAAGCACTCGCCCTTCACGATAATGCCCAAATACGCCAAGCGGTGGCGAAGGCGCAACGCGAGCAGGAGGTGTCCGGCGCTTATTCGGAACTGCGCAGCGAGCATTTCCTGCTGCGCTACGATGGCCAGCAGAATGAGAGGCTGAGTGGCGAAATCTTGAACAGCCTGGACGGATCCTATCAGGACTTGGTGCTGGACCTGGATTATTCCCCCCCCGAGGCCATTGTCGCTATTCTCTATCCCAGGGAGGCCTTCCGCGACATCACCCGAACGCCCTCCTGGGTGGGCGCTCTGAATGACGGGAAGATCCGCGTTCCCGTTTCCGGTTTGACGCAAATGACCCCGGACCTAGCGCGCGTGCTCAAGCATGAGCTGACGCATTCCTTTGTTCGCCAGATCACGCTGGGCCATTGCCCCACTTGGTTCAACGAGGGGTTGGCGCAGCTTGAGGAAGGATCCACAACCGCCGGTATGGGAAGCCAGTTGGCGCGAACCATCGCCGCCGGAAAGATTTCGGCTTTTGCCTCGCTGGAAGGATCTTTCATAAGTTTGCCCCCGGATCAGGCGGTCCAGGCTTACGCCATGTCCCTGGCCGCGCTCGAATACCTTCGCGACGTTTTCGGCATGGGGGAGGTCCGCCGCATGTTGAAACAAATGCCGTCCTCGGACTTCAGCACCGTCCTGCAAGACGAGTTGCGCATGGATTATCCCGCCTTTGAAACCGAAGTGGCCAATTACGTGGTGAAGAAGTACGGGTCGTAAGGGGCGAGGTGTGGCGCAGACTCAGGCATTCGTGTCGGCAGCCCTTTGCGGCCACGAACCAATCTGCCTCTTTTAGAGCGTCGCCATGAGCGCCGCTAACAGCGCCGCGCGCTGGGGCAATTCGTTGATGACGACGTGCTCGTGGCGGGCGTGGGCTCCGTCGCCGGTTCCTCCCAGGCCGTCGAGTGTAGGGATTCCCATTGCCGCTGTAAAATTGCCGTCGGAGCCTCCTCCGGTGGTGGCTTCCTTTAAATCCAGGCCCATTTGGCGTCCCAAGTCGCGAGCCTTGCGAAAGAGCGCGCTCGCCATCTTGCGTTCCAGGGGAGGACGGTTGACGCCGCCGGTTATTTCCACTTTCGCCCCGGGATGAATGGGCGCGAGCGCCCGCATTTGCATTTCAATTTTCTCGCGATCGCGCGCCGTGGCCACGCGCACGTCAACGCGCGCCACCGCCAGTTCCGGGATGACATTGGAGCGTGTGCCGCCCTGGATAACATCCACGTTAAGGGTCAGCCCGCGCTTGGGGCGCGCCAGCTTTTCGATGCGGAGGATCTGCCGGGCCAGTTCCGATATCGCGTTGACGCCCCTCGAGGGACAGGTTCCCGCGTGCGCCGAGCGGCCGCGAACGGTGACCTGAAACTCCCCCACCCCTTTGCGGGAGGTTTTCAGTGCTCCATAGGCCGCGGCGGGCTCCAGCACCAGCACGGCGTGGGAGCGGCGGGCCTCCGCCAGCAATTCGTCGCGAAAGGCGATGCTCGACACTTCCTCGTCCGCATTCAGGAAAAAACGCACGGGGCGGGGAGGATGTACCTTCAAGGCGGTGAGTGCCCGTACTGCCCAGAGGCCGCAGACGATGCCGGATTTCATGTCGAGAATTCCCGGCCCGTAAGCGCGCCCCTCCCGCACTTGATACGGCATCTCCTCGATCGTGCCGGTTTCCCACACGGTGTCCAAGTGGCCCAGCAAGAGCAGGGGCTTCGTGCCGCGCGCCCCTTCCCAGAACTCCGCCACCACAGCCGAACCCGCCGTCGCGTGGCCCAGCAGTTGGATTTTCCCCCCTCGCTTGCTGAACTCCTGGGCAAAGAAGTTTGCCATGCGGTCAATCGCCAGTTTGTTTTGACTGGGCGATTCGATTTCCACCGCTTGCTGCAAGCAATCCACCAGCGCGTCCAATTCCGATTCGCAATATGTCAGCAACGCCTTGGGGTCAAACATGTTTCCTCCTGCGCCGGTCGATGGGGCGGATCGCTTAACGGGCGGCATTCTCCCGTGGCGCAAATCTTATCACGTCCGGGCGCGGGAGGGTCGGGCCTCCCGCTGGGGTGGCTCGTTTGCGAGACCAGCAGGTGACGAATACGACACTATACGACATTCTGTCGCTTGACAAAATGGTACAGATAATATAGCCTAGCAACGCGTTAAAGGTCCGGCGCCGCGCTCAGGCTGCGCAAGCTTCCCCCCTTATGACGTTCGCCCATTGGGACCCCCATTACCGCCAAGTTTGCAAATCAACGAATCCGTACGCCTCGCCGGCGGCCATCGGCGCGACGCGCGCCGGTGTCTCAGCGGCCTCTGCCGCTGGCAAAGCGTTCACACAGAGACCACAGAGAAACTCCGTGCCCTCAGTGTTGAGGGCTTTGAGATTCGGAGAACACGGAGAGAATCGGCCAAGCAGGCCTCAGAAGGGAAGATCGAGCCCGGTCCGAAAAATGCCGACTAGGCGGGTTCGTTGCACCTCAAGAATGCGCAAGAGGCTTCCGGCCAAGCCTGTAGGAAGGAAGTCTTGGGGCTCTGCTCAAAATGCTTAGATGTTTATGAAGAATCAGCAACTTAAGGAAAAATCATGAGATTTCCAATCGCCGCGTCAAAAAACCAAGCTACTGAAATTAAATGGGTTAACTGATTGACCCGCAGCCCAAATAGTGAAAAAGAAGGGGGCTCCAAAAATGAAGGTATCTCCCCAGAATGTTCTGAAAATAAACAAGATAAGATGGTTGGTCAGAATCTACACCAACCCCGAGAAGCTTAACAAAACAAGCAAGTTATAGCCATTAACCTGAGAAGTTATTGAAAACAAAGGTAAAAGCTTTGGGCAGGAAACCGGAGATCCCCCATGGAAATCGGGGCCGTATGGGCCGGATTCGAGAGTCAGGAGCACGCCAGAAATCGTAGATTTGGGATTTCAGAATCGACCGGCAAAGAGGCAGGCTGGAGCACGCTGCTCCGGATCGCTCGGTGGAAACTTCGCGGCTCTGCCCCGAATCTCTGCTGGGTTTTCGATGCAGCCGCAGTGACTGAAATTAAATAATGCCGTAACTCTTTTGGTGGAGACTGGTTTTGTATCTTGTAGCGATAAATCATTTGTTACTGACATTATTCCCGGTTCCGTTCTATCCTAGGTTTTCAGAAGTGTCCTCGACCGCCAGAAGGGGCGGCAAAATTGAGTAAAGTTTCTCTCGCTCTTGTCATCCATGCACACCAGCCGGTGGGGAATTTCGACCACGTCATCGAAGAGGCCTACCAGAAATCCTATGCGCCTTTTGTGCGCGCGCTCGAAGCGCATCCGCAGATCCGCGTGAGCCTGCACTTTTCCGGAATCCTGTTGGAGTGGCTGGAAAAGCTCCACCCGGAATACCTCCGGCAGCTTCGTGAACTCGTGGAGCGCGGCCAGATCGAACTGGTGGGTGGGGGCTATTACGAGCCCATTCTGCCCGTGATTCCTGATGCCGATAAGATCGCGCAGCTCCGCATGCTGGCGGATTACCTTCGCCAGCACTTCGGCGCCGAGCCGCGCGGAGCGTGGGTTGCCGAACGGGTTTGGGAGCCCACGCTGCCGCGTCCCTTGGCCCAAGCAGGCGTGGAGTACGTCATACTGGACGATACGCACTTTCTCGCCGCCGGCCTTCAGCCCTGGCAATTGCATGGCAGCTTCGTTACGGAAGAGGACGGATTTCCCTTGCGCCTCATTCCCAGCATGAAATCCCTTCGCTACACCATCCCCTTCCAGGAGCCGGCGGAGACGTTGCGTGTTCTGCGGGAAGGCATCAACCAGAAGGACGCCCTCTTCGCCGTGGGTGACGACTGCGAAAAGTTCGGCGTGTGGCCCGGCACTTACGATCATGTTTTCAAGAACGGCTGGTTGGAGCGCTTTCTTAAGGTCCTCGAGGGCTGCCAGGATTGGCTCGAGACCACCACCATTGCGGACTACCTCAGCTCGCATCCGGCGGTAGGACGCATTTATCTGCCCACGGCCTCCTACGCGGAAATGATGGAATGGTCACTTCCGCCCACCGCGGCGACGGACTTCAAGGCATGTTTGGAAGAAAGTGAGCGCATGCCGAATGGCGAGCGCTTTCTGCGCTTCTTGCGGGGAGGGTTGTGGCGCAACTTCCTGACCAAGTACGCGGAATCCAATCGAATCCAGAAACAAGCGCTGGGGGTGAGTCATCGTTTACAGACGCTGAGCGATTCGGCGGAAAGTGGAACGGAAAAAGCGGCGTTGCTGGCGGAAGCGCAGAAGAACCTTCTTGCCGCCCAGTGCAATGACCCTTACTGGCACGGCATATTCGGCGGGCTCTATGCGCCCCATCTGCGCAGCGCCATTCTTCGCCATTTGATCCAGGCGGAGTTTCAACTGGATTGCGCGGAAGGCCGAAGCGCCGCCACCCGGCCCGAAATCGTGACCACGGACTTCGATCTGGACGGGCAGGAGGAAATCCTGATCCGGCAGAGTGTATCCGGCATGACCCTGCACCCCGCCGATGGCGGAACGGTTTCCAGCCTGCGCTACCAGCCCGCCAGCGTCGAACTGGTGAACTCCTTGATGCGGCGGCCCGAACCCTACCACGCCCTGGTGCGCAAACATGTGTCCTCCAAGCAAGCGCCGCGGGAAGGCCCCGCGTCCATCCATGATCAGGTGCTGAGCAAGGAATCGCATCTGGATGCGCTGCTGCGCTATGACCGTTATGCGCGCCATGCCTTTCGCACCTATCTTTTCCCCAGCGCCAAGAGCTGGAAGGACTTTGAGTTTCTCCGCTTGGAGGAGAATGAAGCCCTGGCGAGTGGCGCTTGGAACGCCACGCCCATCAAGGCCCCCGCGGCCGCCATCGAATTCCGCAGCGCCGCGGAGGTCCGCTCTAACGGCTGCGCCATGCGGGTGGACGCGCTCAAGACCTTGTCTTCCAAAGTCGCCGGTTCCACCTGGCAGATTGGATGCCGTTCTTCGCTCAACACCGACCGGTCTTGCCCCACGGGTATGGCGCTGGGGCTGGAGGTGGTCCTGAACCTCCTGGCTCCCGACGCCCACGATCGATATTTCCTGGCCAAGGATGTTCATCGCCCGCTGGAGTTTCGCGGCGAAATAGATTCCCCCCGGCTGGCGCTTGTGGATGAGTGGCAACGCGTCAAAATCACGCTGGAGGCGCGGCCGCAAGCTTGCTGGTGGATCGTGCCCATTGAAACCATTTCGCAATCCGAATTGGGATTTGAGCGTGTATACCAGGGTTCCGCGATTCTGGCGGTGTGGAAAATCGATCCACCTTCCTGGCGCAACGTGGCCTGTGTTTTGCAGATGGAAATTGCGCCTTGGGAGAACCCCAACGCCGCCGCGGACTAACCCGCGGCGGGAATTTGCTGCGAACGTCAGCTCGATTCACAGCCCCTGGAGGTTTTGTATGGCCGTACCGCAAGAACTGTTGGAGATGCTGGTCTGTCCGGTATGTAGGGTGCCGGTTCAACTCACCCCTGACGGACAAGGTTTGAAATGCGCCCAATGCCGCCGCGTCTATGCCATAAAAGATGATATCCCCGATATGATTATCGAAGACGCCAAGGTGGAAGCGGAGTGATTTGATTTTGGATTTCAGATTTTGGATTTTGGATTAGGGACCGGCAGTTGCCCACCTCCCGCCGCTCCAGAGTCCGGCTATCCAAGGAGGTTTCCGATTCAACAGGGGGTGCCAGCAATCGGCTCGTTAATCCAAAATCCAAAATCTAAAATCCAAAATTGGGTTACGGCCTGTTAATCCAAAATTCAAAATCTAAAATCCTATGAACGCGGCTTCCCTTCTTCACGATTTACCGGCTGGGGCGCGCATCCTCATTCTGCGCTTCCGGTCCATCGGTGACATCATTCTGCTGACCCCGGCACTGCGGCTTCTCCATGAGTGGCGGCCTGACCTGCGGGTTTCTGTCATGGTGGAATCGCGCTTTCGCGATCTCTTGCAGGGGAACCCCGCAGTGGAAGAAATCCTCATTCCCGGAGAAGGTTCCGGCGTGCGCAACCTGCTCTCACGTCTGGCCGCTCTTCGTGAAGTTCGCCGCCGCGACTTCTCTCTTTGCGTGAATTTGCACGGCGGCCCTACCAGCCGATTCTTTGCCCGCTGGAGCGCCGCGCGCTGGCGCGTGGGCTTTGCCCACTATCGAGGCGCAAGCCTCTACAACATCCTGGTTCCTGACGCCCGGACCATTTTGAACCAGCCATCTCTGCATACGGCGGAGCATCAGGCGGCGGCGTTTTTCTACCTGGGGCTGCCGCGGAAGGAAATCCCGCGCGCCCAAATATTCTCCGGTGAGGAGCATGCCGCGTGGTGGGACGCCAAACGCGCCAGCCTGGGTATCGCCCCGGGACAGGCTTACGCTATCGTTCATCCCACCGCTTTGTACAAGACCAAGGAATGGGCGCCGGAAGGATTCGCCCGCATGGGTGAGTTCCTGGAGCGCCAAGCCCGTGTCGCGCCCGTCTATTCCTGCGGACCGGGAGAAGCGCCGGTGCTCGATGCCGTGGAGAAAGCCGCAGGCTCGCGCGTGCGGCGATTGGAGGGGGTGAGTCTGGCACAATTTGCCGCAGCGCTTGCAGGGGCTCGATTGTTTTTGGGAAATGACAGTGGCCCCGCCCACATGGCCGCCGCGCTGGCCCGGCCTGTGGTGGCCATCTTCGGGTCCTCGAGTTCGCCGATCTGGGGTCCGTGGCCGCGGCAAGCTTGCCGTCCCGCAGCGCGCGTAGTGCAGAACCACTTCGACTGCAACCCTTGCCCCGGCGACCGTTGTTACCAATTCGCCCGGCCCGAGTGCATTCTTTCCGTGACCTTCGACCAGGTGAAGCATGCAGTGGAAGACGTCCTGGCGCAATCCCCATGACGTATCTCCCACGTGCGCATTTCCGGTGGGCGCTCGTGAAGACTCAGCTTGTGGGCAGGCGAGCGAGGGGCGGCACCGTGCGCTCGCGCTCCGGCATTTCAGAAGGGGGAGAAAGCAAGCCCCTTGGTCTTGCGATCAACTGTGAGTTCGCACGGAGGCGTTTCATTATTGACGGTGACCGTGACAATGACGGTCCCTTTGCCTTTGGATTGCGATCCCAGAATCTTGAAGGTGCGAATTTTCCCGTAGTCGCCGTGCTCGCCCCAGTTGTGCAGGAAATCCTCATAAGCGTACGTGGGGCTGGGCTGCCAAAGCCGGTAAGCTTCGGGGTAGTTGCCTTGCTCCAGCGTGGTGAGAAAACGCGAGACGGCGCGTTCCTCGGGATAATTGCGAAGAAGGATATAGCCTGCCCCGCCTACGATAATAATGGCCAGGGCAGCCAGAATGTAGCGTCCAATCTTTCGCGGCGGTTTGGGCGGTGTGGCATCGAGCAAAGTCATGGCCGGTTCCTCCCCGGGAGCCAGGAGTGTAAACACCCTCCCGAGCACCCCCATTATGTTAGATGCGTGGGCGAATTGCCAGAGGGGCGGTTAGAGGGAGCGCTTGAACAGGGCGGTTTCAGCCACCACCATCACCAGGGTGAACAACGCCAGAAAAGTCAGGTCACCGGCAATGGCCATGATTCCCGTGTTTTTGAGCAGCAGCGCTTTGAACGCATGCACGGCGTAGGTGAAGGGATCAACCCTGGAAATGGCCCGCATCCAGGGCGGAAATCCGTAAATCGGATAGACGGCGCCGCTGGGGAAGTACAGCAGCGTGTTGAGCACGCCGAAAGTGGCGCGGGGCACCAGGGGATCATTGACGCGCACCATCAGGAAAAACATCATGCTGATCAGAGCCAGCGAGGTCAATACGATGACCAGCAGAAGCTTCACCATGCGGATGGGTTCCAGCGGATTGGGTATTCCGGCGATGACGGAACCCACCGTGGTCAGAACGATGCCGGCCAACACCGCCTTGGCCGCTCCGGAAAGATTGAAGCCGAGGATGAGTTCAAGTTTGGAAATCGGCGTAACCAGATAACCCTCATGGAGCCCGCGTGCTTTATCATCAATGTAGATAATACCTCCGCCGATCATTGCGGAAACGAAGATGGCCATAACGATCGAGCCCGCCAGGAGGTACTGGATGTAGGGAACGTAGGGATAGATCTCCACCACCGAGAGTGTGACCTCGCTGGGAACGCGCGGCCGGGCGCCACCTTGATTGTAGGCGCCCACAATTTCGCTAAATCCGGCCTCCAGCGCGTCGACTGCGAAGTTGTCCGTGTTGTCTTCAATGAGTGCCACTTGCGGCGCATCCTTGGCCAGAACCCGGCGGGAGTAATCCGGAGGGAAATTCAGGACCCCATTGATTCGCCCATCCCGCAAGTCCCTCAAGGCTTTCTGGAGATCGGTGTAGTTTACCGTTTCAAAGGTCCGCGCGTTGGCAGCGATGGCCCCACACATTTCCCGCAGCTTGACGGTGGGCATGCCATGATCCTGATTAACCACCCCGACGCGCAGGTCCCGGATTTTCCCGCCAAATGCGTATCCCAGGACGACCAATTGAATGATGGGCATAACCATTGACACCAGGATGAGCGTGGGGCTGCGCATAAACTTGCGCAGGTCGCGTTCCACCAGTGCCAGGATTCGATTCATGACGATTTACTTTTGCCCTCGCTGATAGAAAACCGTGGGATCATAGCCAAGCGCATCCTGCAAGGAGTCGCGCAACTGCCGCCCGGTATAGTGCATGAACACATCGTCGAGCGAGGTGCTCTGGACGGAAAGCGAAGTCACCTCGATTTGCGCGCCACGGGCCGCCTCGAGCAGCGCCACGGTGGTCTTGGGACCGTTGTTGGAGCCGATGCGGAACACGTGGTCTTCCGCTTTCACGTCCTGCACGTCGGGGAGGGTTTGCAGGGTTTCACGCCACCCTGCCGGAATGGGTGAAAAGCTGACTTCGAGAATGTTGTTTCCGGGGATGGAGGCCTTCAGTTTGAGCGGCGAATCAAGCGCCACCAGCTTTCCGTGGTCGACAATAGCAATGCGATCGCAAAGCCTGTCGGCCTCATCCATATAATGGGTGGTGAGGAGGATCGTCAATTCCCGTTCCTTTTTAAGCCGCATGAGCATTTCCCATACGCCCACACGGGAGGCAGGGTCAAGGCCCGTGGTGGGTTCGTCGAGAAAGAAAATGCGTGGCTCATGCACCAACCCCCGGGCGATTTCCAAACGGCGCCGCATGCCGCCGGAGAAATTCTTCACCGGTTTATCGGCCCAACCAAGGAGATCGACGGCTTCCAGAAGTTCTCTCGCGACCTTGAAGCGGCGCTCGCGCGGAACGCCGTAGAGCTTGGCGAATATCTGCATGTTTTCCATCGCGCTTAAATCCAAATCGGAGGTCATGGCTTGGGGAATAACCCCGATGCATTTGCGCACCTGGTCGGCATGATGAACGACGTCAAACCCGAGAATGCGGGCTACACCGGACGTAGGGGGCAGGAGCGTGGTGAGCACGCGGATCAGGGTGGATTTTCCCGCACCGTTCGGGCCGAGCAATCCGAACACTTCGCCGTACGCCACCGAAAAACTCACGTCGTCGACGGCGCAAAAGCTGCCAAAACACTTGCGCAGCTTTTCCACCTCCACCGCGACGATTGTTTTGGGCTGCATGGGCAATGTTTGCATTGTTTCAGTTCCGCCGACCCGGGAAAGGTTCAGAGGACGTCTTGCAGGGGCAACGTCACGTAAGCGGTCAGACCGGGCCATAGCCGGCGGTCGCTGTTGTTGACGCGCAGGCGGAGTTCGAAGGTCTTGATGTCCCGCTTGCTTTGGCTCACATCGCGCTGGGTGGCATAGTCAGCGTCAACGCCGCGATAGAAAATGGTTCCCTCGCGCTCCATCCCATCGGGAAAACGCACTTTCATGCGGTCGCCCAGATGGATGCGATCGACGTACGTTTCGGGGACATCCGCGCGCACCCAAAGATCGTCAGGATTGATGATGGAGACAATCGGTTGGCCAATGTTCACAACTTCACCCTGACGGGCGGCCAGCACGGAGATGACTCCGGCAATGGGGGCGTGGATTTCCGTATAGTCCAGGCGTACCTGCGCCTTCGACGTCTGCGCGACGGCGGCCGCCCGCTGCCGTTCCATCGACTCCAATTGGCTTTGCCGCACGGTGATCTGGTCTTCGTTCGAGCGGGCGAGGGCGAGGGCAGCGCGCTGCACTTCCACCTGCTTGAGGAGTGACTCGACGTGGGCACGCTGCGCCTCGAAGGCGGCACGCGCTTGATCCAGCGCCTGCTGGGAATCAATGTTCTGGTCGAAGAGGCCCTTGGTGCGTTGATAATTCAAGCGGTCGATCTCCAAATCAGCTTTGGCTTCCTCTTCCTGCGCTTGCGCCGCTGCCAGCGCCGCCTCCGCCTGCTTGATCTGGTCGCGCGTTTGCGCCTCCTGATACTTCAGCGCCGCCGCGGCTTCCGTCACCTGCGCAGCCGTCCCGCGCTCGGTGTGGAGGTAAAATGATTGGTCGGCGCGCAATTCCTGGGGTTCGATGACGGCGAGCAATTGCCCAGCCTTCACCGTGTCGCCTTCCTTGACCAGTACCTGCCCCAGTTGCCCTTGGATCTGCGAGCTTGCCACCACATCGTTGGTGGTGACGATACCGGTCAGGATAATAGGCTGGGGTTTGGTGACAGCTTTGTAATAAAGCACTCCGCCACAGAGAATGAGTACGATCAGAATGGGAATAATAATCTTGCGTCTCATTGCTCTGCAGCCTCCGGATTACGAAAGAGGGCGTGGCGGATGAAATTCAGCACCTCGGCCTTCCTCGTGGCTAGGTTTGTTTTGCTGTATGGGTTCTGGCCGGTAACTACGCGGAAAGCAGGAGCGATATTGAAGTAGTGCGTGGTCAGGCCTCCGATCGAAACGATCGTGTGCCCCTTGTCCAAGCGCCGAAACTCCCCTGATTTCATACCACGCTCCAGCAACGCGGCAAACAGCTTCATAAGGGGGATCGAGTGCTCACGAATCATCCGCTCTAAAGTGCGATCTCCTTCCATCATCATCCGTTGGAAGATGGGAGGGAAATGGGGGTGAGTCCCGATGAAGTCAAAGTGATTGCTTACGTAACGCAAGAGGATGGGCCCTGCCGGACCCTTTGACGAAAGCACTTCACGAGCTTGCTGTTGGAATTCTCGCACTTGCGAACCCACAACTGCCTGATAGAGTCGTTCCTTGCTCTTGAAGTAGTAGTAGAGCAGAGCCTTGTTCACACCTGCGGCGGCCGCTATGGCGTCGGTTCGCGCCCCTGCCAGACCGTACTCGGCGTAAACCTGCTCGGCAGCCTTCAGAATGGTAGCCCGCGTTTCAACGCTGTCATGGTGCTTCGCGTGTGCTGGAACGTCCTTTGGAGAAACCCGTTTCGTCATTTAACTAACCAGATAGTTAAATACCATAATTCTTCCGTCCGTGTCAAGAGAAGCGGAAATATGGAGGGAAACGGAGAGTTCAGTTGCGGGCCTTGGGCGAGTATGTAAATCGCGTGCGGGTTTTCTCCTGGTAGCGTTCGAGGGCCAATTCAATCAGGCGGTCCAGAAGCTGGGAGTATGGGATGCCGCTCGCTTCCCAGAGTTTGGGATACATGCTGATTGCGGTGAAGCCCGGGATGGTGTTGATTTCGTTCAAGTAGACCTTGCCGGTTTTGCGGTCGAGGAGAAAGTCCACCCGCCCCATGCCGGCGCCGTCTATGGCTTGGAAGGCGCGGATGGCCACCTCCTGCACCCGTTCCGTTTGTTGGGGGGTGAGCTCCGCCGGGATGATAAGCTCCGAACCCTCTTTGATGTATTTCGCCTCGTAATCATAGAACTCGTTCACCGGCACGACTTCCCCCGGCACGGAGGCTTGGGGGCGGTCGTTTCCCAGCACCGCGCATTCGATCTCGCGGGCGTCGATGCCTTTTTCGACCAGAATCTTCCGGTCGTACTCCGCGGCCAAGTCCAATGCGGCCGAGAACTCGAGCCGGTGATGAACCTTGCTGATGCCCACGGAAGATCCCAAGTTCACAGGTTTCACAAACAGCGGGTAGCGTAATTCCTTTTCGATTCGCCTGCGGACCGTGTCAGGATCCCTTTCCCAATCGGCGCGCAGCACCAGTTCCCAGGGAAGAATGGGCAGGCCGGCGTCACGAAACAAGCGTTTCATCACGTCCTTGTCCATGCCTGCCGCGGATGCCAGCACCCCCGCCCCGACATAAGGAATGTTTGCCAACTCAAGCAATCCCTGCACCGTACCATCTTCGCCGAAGGTCCCGTGGAGGACGGGGAAGACGACATCGACCTCCGGCCGTGAATTCGGTGCCGGGACCGAGCGCGCCAGGGGCAGGAGTTTGGGACCGGTGGGATCCACCGAAGGCGTAACAGGGTCGCCACTTTCCAGGACCTGCGGCAGAAGGCGCACGGCTCCGGAGCCGATTCGCCAATGTCCCTCGCGGGTGATGCCGATGGGGACGATTTCATACTTGGCCGGGTCGAGGGCGTTGATTACCGAGGTCGCAGATTGCAGCGAAACGTCGTGTTCGCCCGAGCGTCCGCCAAACAATATTCCGACGCGGATTTTCCTGGTCACAAGATCTTCTTTCCCAAGGCGGAGGCCGTGAGTCCCACACCCAAGATTGCGGTCTTATTCATAACGTCAATAATCGGATTGATTTCGACCAGTTCAAAGGCAAGCATCTTCTGGCTATCGGCAACCATTTCCATGGCCAGGTGGGCCTCGCGGAAAGTTATGCCGCCGCGAACCGGTGTGCCCACACCCGGGGCCTCGTCGGGATCGAGCACGTCCATATCGAAGGATACCACGAACCCTGCTGTGCCTTGGGAGGCGAGGGCGATCGCTTTTTCCATCACCACGCGCATGCCCTGTTCATCGATTTCGCGCATGGTGAAGACGTTGACGCCGGAGTCCCGAACAATCTGCCGCTCGCGGGAGTCGAGGTCACGGATGCCAATCAGAACGCACTTTTCCGGGCGCATTTTCGGGGCGAACCCGCCAATTTGCGTCAGCGAATCCGGCCCGTGCCCAAGCGTGGCGGCGAAGGGCATTCCGTGCACGTTGCCACTGGGGCTGGTCTCCGGCGTGTTCATGTCGGCGTGGGCGTCAATCCACAAGCATCCCACTTCCTGGTCGCGCTGATGATGGAATTTGGCAACGCCTGCCTGCGTGCCGATGGCCATGGAGTGATCACCGCCAAGCGACACGGGAAAGTAGCCGGCCTCCAGCGTCTGGCAGATGCGCTGCGCGATTTCTTGCGAAGTCTCCGCGATTTCCTTCAAATACCTGGCGCGCTGATTGCCGAAGGGCTGTTCTTCCGGCAGCCGGACGTGGATATTGCCGCTGTCCTCGACCGCGTGTCCCAGACTCTCCAGAGCGTGATTCAATCCCGCGGCGCGCACGGCCGACGGCCCCATATCCACCCCGCGCCGCTGCTGGCCGAGGTCCAACGGGACACCGAGGATTTTGATTTTCAGCATGCTGCCCTTGGCAACAAATACGATTGTTCCCGTACCTCAATCCCCACGGTCAGGGCTTTCCATTCGTGCTCAGTCATGGGCGAAAACAAGTTTCACACAGAGGGCACATAATCCCATGCACAGAGGCCACAGAGCAAAACCAATCCGCCCGCCCACTGCTTCTCCGCGTCCTTTGTGTTTTGGAGTTTCAAGCACTTCATCAATAACCCGCTCCGTGGACCCTGTGCGAAATGTTCTTAGGCCCGCCTTCTGTCTTGGAACTCCGGCGTTGTGCTTACCAGCTCTCAAGGCGTCAATCGGTACAACATGCGCGGGAAAGGAATGGTCTCACGCACATGTTCGAGCCCACAGATCCACGCCACGACGCGCTCGATGCCCATGCCGAAACCCGAATGGGGCACGGTACCGTAACGGCGCAGGTCGAGATACCACTCGAAGGCCTGGCGCGGCAATTGATGCTCTTGAATGCGTTGCTCGAGCAGCGTGAGGTCAGCCAAGCGCTCGCCGCCGCCGATGATTTCGCCATAGCCCTCGGGAGCGAGCATGTCAACGCACAGCGCCACTTCCGGCCGCGCGGGATCGGGCGCCATGTAGAAGGCCTTCACCTTGCTGGGATAGCGATGAACCAGCAGGGGCTTTTCGTGGCCCTCGGAGAGCAGCGTTTCGTCCGTGCCGCCGAAGTCGCCTCCCCACTGAATTTCACTTCCCTTGCCCTGGAGGATTCTCACCGCGTCGTCGTAGCTCATGCGGGGGAAGGGCAGTTGGATCTTTTCCAGATTCTCGATCTTCCGCTCCAAAGTTTGAAGTTCCGGCCGCCGCTTCTCCAGCACGCGTCCGACAACGAAGGCCACCAGATTTTCGCCCAGCGTCATGCTGTCTTCCAGGTGGGCGAAGGCCACTTCCGGCTCAACCATCCAGAATTCCGTCAAGTGGCGCCGGGTCTTGGATTTTTCCGCGCGGAACGTGGGTCCGAAGCAGTAGGTCTTGCCGACGGCCATGGCCGCGGCTTCGTTATACAGTTGGCCGGACTGAGTGAGGTATGCCTTGTCGTCAAAGTAGTTAACTTCGAAAAGGGTGGTCGTGCCCTCGCACGCGGCCGGGGTGAAAATGGGGGTATCCACCAGGGTAAAGCCGCGGTCGTCAAAGAAATCGCGCACCGCCTTGATGATCTCGTGCCGCACGCCCAGAATGGCGCGCTGCCGCGTGGAGCGCAGCCACAAATGCCGATGATCCATCAGGAATTCAATCCCGTGGTCCTTGGGGGTGATGGGATACGGCGTTTCCGCGGGAATGCGTTGCAGAACCTCGACGTTCGAGACGTCCATTTCAAAGCCGCCCGGGGCGCGTTTATCGGCACGCACTTTGCCCGTGACGCGCACCGAAGATTCCTGCGTCAAGCCGCGCACCGCATCGAAAACCTCCGGCGGCACGGCGCTCTTAACCACCACGCCCTGGATAATTCCCGTGCCGTCGCGGAAGAGCGGAAACAGCAGCTTGCCACTTTCGCGCAGGTTATAGAGCCAGCCTTGCAGAATCACTTCCTGGCCGGCGTATTCAGAGACTCGGCGGATTTCAACGACAGGGGGCAAGGTTTCATTCCTCCTCGGAAAGGTTTTCCATGCGATTCATGACCTCTACCAAACGAGAGAGGCTGCTCTTCTCCGGCCCATAATCTCGAATCTCAAAGAGCACGGGGAACTGGCCGTCGCCGCGGCGCAGGTCGTGAACCGCCTCCGTCCAATCAATGTCGCCGTCGAAGGGCATCAGGTGATCATCCTTTTCCCCGTGATTGTCATTGACATGAGTCGAAGCTATGTGCGGACGCAGGGTTTCGAACGCCCGGTGCAGACCCTGCGTCATGTGCGCGTGGCCGGTATCAAAGCAGACTTTCACGTCCAAGCGCGAGTACTGAAGAAACTCCACCAAACGCTCCGGTGTCCCCAGTTCGTTGGGAACATTTTCAAGCAGCAATTTGACGCCGCGTTCCTTGGCATAAACCTTCAGGTGCTCCAGCGAAGTCATGACCGCGTCAAACTTCAATAGATCGAACTCCTCGCCCGCCACTCCCATGTGCACGATGAGGTACCGAAAAGGCAGATGATCGGCGATGTCGAGGGCGCGCTTGATTTCGTCCATGGAATCGATGCGCAGTCGGCGCTCCAAGTAAGCGAGGGAAACGGCGATCCCGCCCGCCTGACCCCAATCCGCGTCGCCATAGAGCGGCGCATGGACGGAGTGCAGCTTCACTTGATGGTCGCGAAACCACTGCGCCACGTCGCGCACGTGGTTGCGGTCGGTGTAGTCGAAGTGTTGGCGGGCCGCGAACAGTTCAATGTTTTGGAACCCCGCCCCCAGGATCTTATCCAGGATGTGGGAGCTGAGCCGGTCATTGACGTAAAGGTATGTGGAGAGACCGTATTCCATCAGTAGGCAACCGCCTTTCCTTCCGCGCGGGGATCGGATGCGCCGAATCGCCACCCGGATTCAGGAGCAATTTCAATGGCCTCGCAGTCTCCAATATTATCGCGAAAACTCACCGGGTAGCCGGCCTGCTGAAGCTTCTCGAGAGTATCAGAAGAGAAGCCGACACGCTCGAACGTCAAGAGGTCCGGCGTCCACTGATCGTGAAAGCGTGGCGAGGTTACGGCTTGAAGAACATCCATCTTGTACACGAGGACATTCAGCAGGACCTGCAAAACCGTGTTGGTAATGGTGCTGCCGCCGGGCGAGCCGAGCACCAGACGCACTTTCCCGTCGCGGGTCACGATAGTCGGCGTCATGGACGAAAGGGGGCGCTTGCGCGGAGCGATGGCGTTGGCGTCACCCTGCACCAGCCCAAAAAGGTTGGGCGACCCGGGCTTCGCGGCGAAGTCATCCATTTCATTGTTGAGCAGGAATCCCGCGCCTTCCACGGTTACGCCGGAGCCAAACCACCCGTTCAGGGTGTACGTGTTCGCCACAGCATCGCCCTCGGCATCAACAACGGAAAAGTGCGTGGTAGCGCCGGATTCAAAAACCTGCGGCTCGCCGGGGAGGACGGGGGCCTCCGGGCGCGAGCCAAGGATTTCCTCCCGCACCTGCGCGGCGTAGCGAGGTGAGGTGAGTCCGGTCACCGGCACGGAGGCAAAATCCGCGTCGCCCAGGTAGGCAGCACGGTCGGCATAAGCCCGGCGCATGGTCTCAGCCAGCAGGTGAATCGAGGCGTAGGAGTTGGCGGTCCCGAGGTCGAGAGGTTCGAGCACGTTGAGCATTTCGATGAGCATCGTGCCGCCGGCGCTGGGCGGAGGAACGCTCAGTATCTCATAGCCGCGGAAATGGCCCAGCAACGGCGGGCGCAACTTGGCCTGGTAATGCTCCAAATCGTCGGCAGTGATGAGCCCGTCGTACTTTCTCATGGTCGCGACCAGCGCTTTGGCCGTGGCGCCGGAGTAGAAGGCCTGCGGGCCGCGCTTGGCAATGGCAGTGAGCGTGCGCGCCAAGTCCGGCTGCCGGAAAAGCGCGCCGGGCTCATAGAGATTCCCGTCGTGCAGGTAAATGTGCCGCGAGCCGTCGAACTTCTCCAGGAGCGGTTGCTCGGAGCGAAAATGCTGCGCCAGCGAATAGCTTAAGGGAAAACCATTTCGCGCCAGGCGTAATGCCGGAACCATCACGCGCGCCAGGCCCAGATGGCCGTACTTCTGTTCCGCCAACGCCAAGCCCATTACCGTGCCGGGAACTCCCGCTGCGCGTGCCCCGGTGGTGCTGGCGCCGGGAATCACATTTCCTTGCGCGTCCTGGTACATCCCGCGTGTCGCCGCCGCCGGCGCTTGCTCGCGGTAATCCACCACGATGGCGTCACCGCTCGACATGCGAATCAGCATGAAGCCGCCGCCCCCGAGGTTTCCTGCCTGGGGAAAGGTGACCGCCATCGCAAATCCCACCGCCACCGCGGCATCCACGGCGTTGCCGCCCGCCCGAAGGATTTCCACGCCCGCCTGGCTTGCCAGCGGCTCGCTGGATGCCACCATGCCACTGCGGCCGGCCACCGGAGTGAGCGCGTAGGCCGGCAACGCCAGCAACGCAGCGAGAAGTGCAGCGGCGGGAATCAAACGTTTGCATGGCACAAGAACCACCTGCACGGGTAACGGGACTTCCTGGCTTTGGGACACCCTCTCAAGTTTACCAAGGAATGACTGTAGGGCAAAAGGTATAGGGCGTCAAGACAGGCGCGGCATGCGCAATTGGCCCGGCCACGTCGTGCTAGAATGGCTCCGTGAGAATTCGGATTCATCCCCGCGAGCGCGCGCCTCGTCATCGTTGGAGCAGCCGTATCAATAGGAATGAGGACCTCCCATGAAGATCTACTTGGGGGTCACCGTCGCGGGTGACCGCTCAAACGTGGAAATCGCCCAAAGCATTGTGGCGTGCCTGGAAGACCTGGGCCACGAGGTTCTGACCCGTCACCTGGTGAGCGAGGATGCCCGCGCCGCTGACCGTTCCCTGGGCGCACAGGCAGTCTACCAGCGCGATATGGCGTGGCTCCGGCAGTGCGACCTCTTCCTCGCGGAGGCTTCCGGCTCCTCCTTTGGCGTGGGCTTCGAGGCGGGTTATCTGCTCGGGGGATCCAATACGAAGGTAATACTATTCTACGATATTAATGTAAGAGATAGAGTGTCATTTCTAATAGGCGGAAATACCCACCCGAACTGCACGCTGGTACCCTATGCAAGCCGGGCAGAAGTTGAGGCGTTCATCAAGGCTCACGTCGGTCCGGGGAATTCTCCACCGGAACCCGCTGGGCGAGGCGCTGTCGCAGCGCAGTTTTGATCTTGAGAGTGAGGATGCTGATGGATTGGGACTTTCTTGCACCCCTTCGCGAAAACTGGGAGCCCGTCTCCAAACCCGCGCGCATCGGTTGGCTGGCATTTTACGCAATGTTTCTGCTCTACGCTCTGACCGACAGGTCCGGGTACCTGCTGATCGATTATGTGTTCGTGCCCATTCATGAAGGCGGGCATTTGCTCTTCAGCTACTTCGGCCACACCTTGATGGTGGCGGGCGGAACTCTTTTGCAAGTCGGCGTACCGCTGATGCTGGCCGTTTATTTTGCCTTTCGGCGCCAGGCCACCGGCGTCGCGTTCTGCTCCTTCTTCTTCTTTGAAAACTTCCTCGGCATCGCCACTTATATGGCCGACACCCGCGCCCAGGAGCTTCCCCTGCTTACGGTGGGCGACCCGGAATTTGTCGAGCACGACTGGTTCACCATGTTTTCGCAATGGGGCGTGCTGCAACACGACACCCAAATCGCCGCCGTGGTCCGGGCGCTCGGCTGGTTGGGAATGATCGCCGTGTTGGTCTGGCTCTGGTGGCGAACTAAACAATCTGCTCATCCTCAGGGCCCCCACACCCTTCGTCCTTATTCACGGGTCTGATCTTTGCGCCGTCCGCCAGGCAGGTCACCTTTATTTTGGACTGAGCGCGTGGCCATCCAACGCGGCCGGCGGCGCCACACCCATCAACCTCAACACGGTCGGAGAGACATCCAGAATGGAGGGCGAGGCGGGGAATTGCCGGTTGGAAAAGAAAATCCCCTGGGTATCACTGGGGTCGGAGGCGCAGTGATCGCCGCTCCATTTTTTCATGTTGGCCACAATAATGCCCGCCGGGACCGCTCCCAGCGAGGTTTGCCACGAGGTGCGATAGCCATCGCGAAAGCTCATCTGTATGTCGGGCGCCTCACTGGTGCGCGCCCCATGGAAAATCTCCGTGCCAAGATAGACGTTTTCAATCACCCGCTGGTGGGTGTCCGGGTCTTCGAGAGCCAGCAACCTCTGGCGCAGGTCCTCGAGAATGCGCTGGGCATCGGGGCCGGGGTTGACGATGCCGTATTTCTCGCGCCCGCGCAGGTTCAGGTACACCTGGCCCAAACCTACCGCGTAGCCCTGGGTGCGGCTCCAATCGGTGTTGGGAAAGAAGCTCCCCTGGCCGAACAGATTGTCAAGGTTGTATTGCTTCTCTTCCGCCCCGGGTTTCTTGAGGGTCATGAAACCGTTCTTCACCAGCCAGGTATTGGTGTTGAATCCCCTGCGCCAGGAATGGAAGCCGTGGTCGGAGACAATAATCAACGTGCCGCCGGGCTTCATGGTACGCATCACGTCGCCGACGATGGCGTCCATGCGCTCGTAGGTCTGTTCGATGGCGCCGCCGTATTTTGCCGCGGGCTCCGCGTCGTAGCGCGGATGCTTGGGGTCGATCAAGCGCCAAAACATGTGGCTGACGCTGTCCGTAGCGGTGAAGACCGCCACCAGCAAGCTGGGCGGATCGTTCTTCAACTCATCCAGCAGAATTTCCCGCTCCTGCTGCATGGTGCGCCAGCAATCTTCCAGGAACACGCCCTCGTCGATGCGCTCTTCATTGAGCGCCCAGGTGTCGTGCCACCAGCCCAGGGTTTTCATCAGGCCGTGCTTCTTGGCCAATTCCGCCGTGTAACCGGGCGGCGAGGAAATCGCAATCGGAGGATCTTCCGGGTCCAGGTTCAGCGCCGACATGTACACGCGCAAATCCGGCGACGGCTGCAGGATGAAGAACCGGCAAGTCGAGCTCAAGGAGAGAAACGGCGTCACGCGAAACTTGGCGTGGAACCAGTCGCTCCACTGCCGCCCCCCCAGCGAGGCCGTCTGGCCTTGCAAATTGATGGTCACCGTCTTGCCGTCGGGCGAGACTTTGAAATCGATGGGGACTGACAGGCGCGTGAACTTGTCGCTGGTGGGGTCGACGGGGCCCTCGATGGTCGTGGCCGCGTGGTTGCCACTCAACTCCAATCGCACCAGCTTGCCGCCAAACTCCGTATCACTGGCGTCCCACGGTGTCAGGTCGGAGCTGAAGTAGAAGAAGGTTCCCCAAGTCCCGCGCAGGTCCGGCACGCCCAAGCCCGCCCACAACTTTCCTCCCGGAATCGCGGTGGGCGGAAACTCCAGGGGCATGCGAATGACGGTGGTCTTATAGCCCGCGTCGGCCGCCGCTTTGTAGAAGGGCACGCCGCTGCGCAGGTTCGTCACTTTCGGCGCCTTGAGGGGAATCATGCCCCACAGAAACTTGGCCCGCTGGCGTGAAACCAGCGCCAATTCCGGCAGGTAAGTATCCGGGTCACGCTTGAGGAAATCGAAAATCCCCGTGCCCCCCGGATTCAGCCCCGTCGCGAACGCCGCCCAGGCCACGGGCGACTCCGGCGGGTTGGTGGTGCCCAGCGGTTTGAACGTGCCGTCATGGGCTAATCGCGCCAGGTTGGGAAGTTTGCCTTCCGCCATCCATTGGGCAGCAAGCTTGGGATCAGCGCCGTCAAAGCCCAGCACGACCAGTTGCTGGGTCACCGGGCGCGTGGCCACCCGCTGGTGACATGCCGCGAGATAGCCCAATGCTGCCAGCCCTGCCACTGTCAGGGAGTAGACGGCCAGCCGCGTCACTGTGGACCTTGCTTTAAGCATGGATTTGCTCATTGTAAGGAGGCCATTCCCGTACGTCGAGCGAAAAGTCAATTGCAGGGACGAGTGACGAGCAAGCGAACCATTCGGTCTCCGCCTTTTCCAGACGGTGGAGGAAGAGCTCGTAGCGCCGACCTTTAGGTCGGCACTTGCTGAACTGAAGTTCAGCGCTACATCACCCCATCGATTCGCTAGAGCTGCTGTTTCTTCCTCAGCAAGTAAAAGGCAAAGTTCCAAACCTTGGCGCGGCTGTCTTTGTCCAGGGTGGCAATCAGGCTAGCGAATTCGGTGGGGTATTCGCTCAACAAGCGCAAGGCCTCCGGCGCCGTGCGGGAATAGAACCCATGGATCAAGCTGACGGCACGCGGGCTATCCTTCCCCCTGAGGGTGATGGCGCCATGCGCAAGCTTGGCGTTGGCCCGACAAGCCGCCAATGCCGCGGGGGTCATGGTACGTTTTCTTACGAGTGACATGGAAATCTCCTCATGATCTGAAGTCTCTTATCCCCGATCCGGGAATCGATTGGGGCCCGCCAACCCTGCATGCCGCCTCCGCCGTCCGCACACTTTTGCCAACGATACAGACGGCTGTTTTCTCCTTTGCTTTCATCAACATACTGACTTATTGGCAGTAAGTTGCTTATTCTTCACAATCATAGCGACCTATTGATGAATTTGAGCCATGTCAAATTTGTATCGGGCTTGTTTTCATAAACATGTCGGGATATTCCTTCATTTTGCATGGTTTTCTTCTTCCCTCTTGATAGCCTACAATCTGTCGCCGTAACCTGCCTGTTTTCATCAGCTCTACTTTCTGTCTTAACCATCTGGAATCTCCAAAATCTTTGTTAACAGCCTTATTTTTCATAAATATCACGGGATATTCCGGGTGATTCTCCGTCCTTCAATTTACACCTTGGCCGTAAACCTCTCCCACTACGCTCGAATATAAACATAATCCGCCTCATCTGTGAGTTTGTGGCAGCGAATCCATCTCCTCCGCCGAGCCCACGTTGGGGGTGTCCTCCGCTTTTCAGAGGCTTCAACATTGGCAACACGATCCCGGCGTTAAGAGTTTGCTGTTCGGGGAGGACACAGAGACACTGCCGTAAGTCGCGCCAATGCACCGCCAGGTTTGCATCCACCATTTCCCGTTTAATCACGCGAAACATCGCCATCGCGCTCCAACGCCCCCGTTAAGAAGCCCGCCCGGAGCGCGGGGTGGAATCGGAAATGCCTTCCGCGGTAACCTGGACTAGCATCATGGGCAAGTATGTGCCCGGCGGCGGCCCGTGTCAAGAACAAAGTAGGCCTACAGATTACAGCCTATTACATTGGAGAGGTCGTCAGGACCGGGTAGCGTGGGAAGCCGGGGCGGCGTCCGCGGGTTTGATGGGCGCTTGAAGGGAGACCACGTGATCCTTGCGTGCCTGGAACTGGGTGGCAATATGGCGGACCGCGGCATCCCCGGCAACGGACCACGGACCACTGACCACGGACCTTTTCTTATTCCTTCCCCAACCTGGAAAACGACCTGTCGATGGTGAACGACATAGTGGCGCGGGCGATTTCGACGTAATTCATCAGGGCCTCGCGGTAGAACGTCAGGCTGCGCCCGCGCACGACGTCTTCCGGCGCCAGGGGGGCCACCATGTGATGGATTTCGTGCAGCAGGATGCTGAGCAGGCGGAAGCGCAATTGCTGCTCGTGGAATTCCTGCAAGCGGCTCCCGGCGATGAATTGGGTGTCGAGCGCGGTGTCCGTCAGCGGCAGCGCCAGCCAGCTCACCACGCGGTCAAAGGCGATATCCATCTCGCCCACGGCGGCGCCCAGGAAAGCTTCGTGGGGCTCACAGAAGGGCGCCTCTCTCACCACGGGGTGCCGGTGGCCCAGGCATCCGCACGTGTTCTTGCGGCGCAACTGGACCACTACGAGGCCCGGCGCTTGCTCAAGGATTTCCTCGTATGCCTCGCGGCAATGCGCGGGCGTCTCCGCCCAATCGTGCTCGACGGCGCGCGCCACCTGCGCGGCCCTCGCCGGATTGCGGAAGCGCTGCGCGATCACCACCAAGGGCCGGGGGCGGTCGGGGAAAGCCGCCAGCCGATACCTTCGCCCCGCCAGCCACTCGATCCAGCGCGCCGCCCGCGGGCGAGACGCGAGGTAGTTCTCGATCGCTTGCAGCAGAGGGGAATGCTCGGACGGCATGGGTCCTATTCTAACTCTGAATGGATAAGAGAGAAAAACAAGGCAAAAGGCAAAGCGCAAAAGGCAAAAGTCGGCGGAAACTGCAGGCAAACGCAATTCTCCAGCACAGCACTAACCCATCCTTAGGAGTTCAATTGCGACTTCGTTCCTTTCGGAGGATTTCGGCGGCATTGAGATGAATGGACCGGTTGCCGAAGATTCTCTTCTGGCGGGCGGCAAAATCCGGGTATGCTCCACCTTGGGCTGGCTCCGGAACGATGCGGCCTAGCACTTCCTCCCGCTTGCGAAGGACAATCGTCTCCCCGCGCCGAAGCGGCGCCTCGACCTTGCGCGAGAACTGCTGGCGAACCTCCCGAACTGTCACACTTTTCATAATCCGCATTTTGGGTGTATCGGTGAGAAAAAGTCAACTGGAGAGAGCCTGACGCTAAGGGTGAAAGCTGAAGGGTAGAGGTTAAAGGATGAAGGCGGAAGGGTCTCCCACTCAGCTTTAGCCTTCAACCTTTAGCCTTTACCCTTTAGCCTTCATCACCCACCTTTCGGTCTGCTTTTCCTACCGCAGGTCCAGCGGCTTTTCCCCCGGCGCCAGAATATCTGGGGGCAATCCCATCACATGCACCAGAGTCGGCGCGATCTGCTTCAGCGATATGCGGCCGAGATTCTTCCCTGGGGCGATTTCGCGTCCCACGGCGATGAACATGGCTTCCATGCCCGGGGTCGAGGGAAGGTATCCGTGGGTGCCGCGATCCTTGGGTGAATCGCTGAGCACGGGGCTTTCCAGACGGTCGGAGAAAGAGAAGCCGGGGGCAGCTTCGATCATCAATTCGGCGTCGGGGTCAGCTCCGAGCGCTTCGAGTTTCACCCGATCGACAATCTCCCGCACCGCGCCCGTTTCGCGCAGGCGATCCACGGCAGTGGCCAAACGCCGCCGGTCATCGGCCGAAGGTTCCTCCAGCCAGTAAACCGCCAGCGAACCGCCAGCGCTCACCGCCCCCAGTCGGCGCAACGCCAGCGAGCCGTCAGCGCCGCGCGTGAAAAGTCCATGCTCGGCGAAAACCACCAGGGGCGCAGCTTCCTTTTCCACCGGCACGAAGCCGTGATCGGAAAGCACCACTAGGGTGGTGGCGGGGTCGGAGGAAATGGCGTCGCGAATCCGTCCAATCGCGTTGTCGGCCGATTCCAGCGCCGTGAGCGCCTGCGGTGAGGCGGGGCCGAAAGCGTGCGCCTGCGAATCGTACCAAACGAAATGCACCAGGAGTAGATCCGGCCGAAAATGATTCCGCAGATAGAGCGCCGCTTCGCCGCGTATCTGGTCGGGATCAGCCGTGGCGAGCATGGGCGCCAACACCTGCGCCACTTCCGCGAAAAGTCCGGGAGTCGAGTGCCGCGTGGAGGTGGCAAAGTCGCGATGCGGGTCGGCCACGGCGGGATTCCAGATTTCCGGAATATTGTGGTCGATGCCTGCGCCGGCGCTCACCGGCCAACTGAGGGCGGCGGTGCGGCGGCGGCTGGCGCGGGCCACGTCCCACAGCGTGGGGGCCCGCAGCACGGGCGCGAACCAGCACCAGGGCCGGGCCTTTTCCGTGGGATCGAGCGAGGCAAGGTGGCTGTAAATGCCATGCGCGCGCGGGGGAAGGCCGGTCACAATCGTCGCGTGCGCCGGGTAGGTGGTGGTGGGATAAATGCTCTCCACCGCCGACGCGCTCGCCCCCGCCTGCTCGATGGCCGCAAGATTCGGGAAGCGGCGGCGTGATCCAGCGGCGCGATAAATGTCCGGCCGCAGGCCGTCCACGGAAAGCAGCACCAGGCGGCCTGGAGATGTAATGTGAGGCTTCATTTGCTCCCCGGCAGCTTCGTCCCATCATAAGGACAGTATTTGTAGGCGCCGCTCAGAGTTTCGCCACAAACCGGACACTTCTGCTTCGGCAACAATGCACCTAACGGCAGCATCCACTTGAACGCCCGCTCCCCCACCTCCATCTCGCAGGCGCCTTCCTTGAAAGGGTTGCAGATTCTTGTGCCATCGGCCTTGCTTCCGACGAAAACGTAGAAGTGTAGGTTCTCGCCTAAGGCCCCCACCGTCCTGGCCATAGCCGGCTTCATCAGACCCAGTAGGGCCGGCACACTGGGATCCACTTTCTCCTCCGGCAAGGGCTTGTAGAGGTTGCCGTCGCTGTCCTTAAGTTGAAGGAGGCCCCGAATTTCGTTTTCGGTTCGATAAGTTACCGCTCCGAAGGTTCCGATCTTCCCGTCGGCAACTCCGACGATGAAGTAAGGGTGGACGACCTTGATAATCATCTCCATTTGCTCCGGTGTCACACTGGGGTTGGCGGCCACGCTCGCTTTCCAGAACTCTTCCGGGAGCCACCAAACCAAGTGCAGTTCCCCGGCCACGGTGGCAGCCCTTTCGGTGTCCTGAACCAGTTCGTTGATATCGATCTTCTGGTCCTGCGCCACCACCGGTTGCCAGCCAACCAGGATCAATCCAACGGTCGCCAACACTATCCACACGGAATTCCCAAGTTCTCTTTGCAATTGCTTTATCAAACCGTCCTCCGTCCTTATCCGATTACGGGCTGGCCAAAACTTCCGCGGCGCCCCGATGCGATTGGCCAGCCACTCGCGGGTTATCTGGTGAAACAAACTCGGCAGTTTGTTTATCATGATTCTGGGCGTGAAGCCACCAGCGCGTCAATACCCTATGCATTTTGGCAAGGCGCTAAGGAGCTTTAGCGGTGAATCGAGCTCAAGGATTCGCCTCACGGTGCGCGATGCCCTCGACGTGAGTCACGAAGGCGTCCGGTTTGCCAGGGGGAGCGAGCTCAAACTTCACCTTCAGCGTTCCGTCCCCGATCTGAACGTACGTGAGCCTTTGGCGGGGAGCCTGCGGACCCGCGTCGCTGAGGAAAGTCAGCACCTTTCCATCCTCGCTGAAATCTGCCGTGTAACGAATAATGAACCCCTCGCTATCGAAATAAATGGCCCGATTGGGAGTGGCGCCGGCATCGCTATAAACCACCAAAAGGTCTTCGTGCGTAAAAGCCGGGCGCTGCGGCGTGGCAGCAAAATCGAGATGGTTCTTCCGCACCAGGATTTTATCGTGCAACTCGAGCTGGAAGGAAAACGCACCCTCTCCCTTGCCGGGTTCGCCGTGACCCTCTGCTGTCCACGTGCCGAGCAGGAATTTGTAAGGCGCCCAGACATCAGGCGCCTTGGTTTGTTGCGCTCCCGCGAATGCCGGTAGCAGCAAAAAACCCAGGCAGACAAGCGTTAGTCGTTTCATCGTATTCACTCCTCGCGTCGAGCCGAAACCGCTGGAAATTGTTTACCACGTTTCGAGATGCCGCGCCACTATGCAGGAGTCTGCCAAAGTCGCGTGTGAGGGGTCCATTTCAACGCCGCTGGACTCTGACGAAGTCCCGGCCCACTGCCGCGCATCGCCCCTCGGAAGCGCGCGCCGTGCTATAATCAGTTTATCCAAGGCGATGGAGTTCGCCTTCAACCGTCCTCTTGTTGGACTGATGACTCCTGCTATGACTTCAGGTCATGGGAGGAGTTTTTTGTTTTGCGCCCACTTGACCTGCGAATTGCGAGGCTCGCATGAATGTGTGGTTGATAGCTTCCCTATGGGTCGGGTTGGCGCTGGTCTCCTCCCTGATCTCGATTCGTGTGGGGATTTCCGTGGCCCTTGTGGAGATCGGCGTGGGCGTGCTGGCCGGCAATTTTCTCCATCTCGCTCCCAACGATTGGGTCAATTTCCTGGCGAGTATTGGCAGCGTCTTGCTGACGTTTCTGGCGGGTGCGGAAATCGACCCCGTCGCTCTGCGGGCTAATTTGAAAGAAAGCCTGCTGATTGGATTCTTTTCCTTCCTGGCTCCCGCCCTGGGTGCTTTCGCGGCTGCCTTCTGGATCTTCAAATGGAACCTGCACGCCGCGGAAATTGCCGGCGTCGCGCTCTCCACCACCTCCGTCGCGGTGGTTTATGCGGTGATGATTGAGTCCGGGCTGAATGAGACGGAACTCGGCAAGGTGATTCTGGCCGCGTGCTTCATCACCGACTTGGGAACCGTGGTCGCGCTGGGTCTGATCTTCGCCAATTACAACCTCTGGCTGCTCCTCTTTGTGTGCGTGATGGTCATCGTCCTCTGGATGCTGCCGCGATTTTCGGCCTGGTACTTTGCCCAAGTCGGCAACCGGGTCAGCGAGCCGGAGATCAAGTTTGTGCTTTTCATGCTCTTCTTGCTCGGCGGCCTGGCGACATTGGCACGCAGCGAAGCCGTGCTCCCGGCCTACCTCATCGGCATGGTGATGGCCCGCCAATTCCTTCACAACCGCGTCCTGATGCATCGAATGCGGGCCATTGCTTTTTCTATTCTGACTCCCTTTTACTTCATCAAAGCGGGCTCGTACGTCTCCTTCAAAGCCATGGCGGCGGGCATCGTCCTCATCGCGGTATTTTTCCTGGTGAAGATGGTCACGAAAGTTGGGGGTGTTTTTCCCTTCACCTCGATATTTGGCTTCGGAAGGCAACGGGGCATCTATACAACCCTGCTTATGGCTACCGGACTGACGTTCGGCACAATTTCCGCGCTTTTCGGTTTGACCCACGGCTACATTACCCAAGCACAATACACCGTTTTGGTGACCGTGGTGATATTGAGCGCGGTTCTGCCCACCGTGGTTGCAGAGCGCTTCTTCCAACCTGACATACAATCTGAACAGGAATCGGGGATGACGGGCAAGGTACCGGCAGTGGAAAACCTGAGAAGCGAGGCGTAAACATGTACAAAAAAATCCTGATTGCCCATGATGGCTCGGAAGGCGCAAAGAAGGCGTTTCGCGAGGCCCTCAGCCTGACGAGGTGCTTCGGTGCGGAACTTCACTCCGTTTCCATCAAGGAGAGGCCGACTCACTACGCTGAAACCGTGGGTGAGGTGATGGAAGAACAAGAGGAAGCGGACAAGTTTTTCGCTCGGGTCACGTCGGAGGAAACTGCCCTGGCCCGAGAGCAAGGGATCGACATCAAGTGCACCGTCCTGGCCGGGCACGAGGTTGAAACCATAGTCAGGTTTGCGCGCGAGGGCCAGTATGACCTGTTGGTCGTAGGCTTCATGGGGCACAGCCGCGCCTTCGGCCGCATCTGGGGCGGCACCTCGCAGAACCTGACTAAGACGGCCCCCTGTTCTGTCCTGGTCGTTAAGTAAGAGGCTGCTCCTTCGCCTCTGACAGGGTTAGTGTAAGGCACGAAGGTGTTTATGGCATTGGACGAACTTCACGCGCGACGTTTGGCGACCATTGGAAAGATGTTTGACGCGGCCTTGGACCGGATGGAGCAAGTTCTCCGTTCCGTGGAAGAGAGCACCGACAGTGGTGAGGCCCCCCGGCTCTCCGCGGAGGACGCCCAGTTCATCCGCGACAAGATGGCGGCGATTCGAACCCGCCTCCAGGAAGGCCTGCAGCACTTCTCCGTTCGGCTGCAAAAACCCGAACCCAAGCAGATGTTGATCGCTGAACTGTCCACACTGTGGGTCATCCTGGAGAATGCCCGCCCCGCACGAATGAAGGGGTACGGACGGACGTTTGCGCCCCAGGACAAGGCGGAATGGGAAAACCTGATGCAGGCGCTCATGCACGAAACCGAACTGATTCGTAGCAAGGTGCTCAAAGGAGAGAAGAAGGCTTGACTCTGCGCGGGTCAGCGATCACAGCGGGATAAGAACCTCCTTCCATCGCCATGAACATGCAGCCTGGAAACCAGAGTATGGCGCCACTCACTGGTACGAGTGAGGTTGACATCGCTGAGCGGCTACTTCGCCTGGCGGCCTTGGGGGAAGATCTCGGGGCCCCGTACATCGCAGATGATGGCCGCAGCCTGGCCTCGCGCGTTTCGGAAGGGCGGTTTTACCTTGCCTGCATCGGCCAGTTCAAGCGCGGCAAGTCAACCCTGATCAATGCCCTGATCGGCGAGCCCATTCTCCCCGTGGGCTTTATTCCCGTGACCGCCGTGCCCACCGTGATCCGCTACGGCGCCCACAAGAAGGCGCGCATTCAGTTACGCGACGGCGGATGGCAGCCCATCGCCGCTTCCGATCTCGAGCAATACGTCTCCGAAGAACACAATCCGGAAAACGCCAAGGGGGTCGGAGGCGCAGAGGTATTCGTGCCCTGCGCATTGCTCTCCACCGGCATGTGCCTTGTCGATACGCCGGGCTTAGGGTCAGTGTTCACGGGCAATACAGCGGCGACGCAGGCCTTCATACCTCACATCGATGCTGCCTTGGTAGTGGTGGGCTCGGATCCTCCGCTGGCGGGCGAGGAACTGGCGCTGGTTGAGGCCGTTGGGCGACAGGTTCAGAATCTCATCCTGGTCCTCAATAAAGCCGACCGGGCCACAGACGCGGAAAAAGCGGCCGCCCATCGCTTCACCCAACAGGTGCTGGAAAAACGCTTGCGTCGTCCCGTGGGACCGGTATTCGAGGTCAGCGCCGCGGAGCGCCTGGAAAATCGCGGGCCGGAGCGGGATTGGGGAAGGCTACTTGCGGCACTTGAGCACCTTATTCAAGGTTCCGGCCGCGAACTCATTCAAGCCGCCGGCGAACGAGGAGTGCAGCGCTTGAGCGAGCAACTGCTGGCCATCATCGCGGAGGAGCGCGAGGCGCTGGAGCGGCCCATCGAGGAATCCGAGCGGCGCATCGCCGCCATGAAGGAGACCATTTCTGCCGCCGAACGCTCCATGCGCGAGGTCGAATTCCTCTGGATGGCTGAGCAGCGGCGTCTCTCCGACCTGTTTGTCGAGCGGCACAAGAAATTCCTCGCATCCGTGTGGCCTCCGGCAAGTGAGGAATTCGAGCGCGCCTTGCGATCGGGGCCGCGCCGCATGGGCCCATCCTACCGGCGCGCCATCATGCGCGAGGCCCAGGAAATTGCCCAGCGGCACGTTCTGCCCTGGCTGTGTACAGAGCAAGCAGAGGGAGAGAAGGAATACCGGCGGGTCGCCAGCCGTTTCGTGCAAATGGCCAACGACTTCCTGAAGAAACTTGCCGAGGCGGGAGTTCGCGAATTGGCGCGCATGCCGCACGCACTCGACCCCGAGACGGGATTTCGCACCCGCTCAGAGTTTCTGTTTCGCGATATGATCGAGGTGGCGCAGCCGGCCTCACCCCTGCGATGGCTGGCTGATCTGGCGCTGGGTCTCGTCGGAGCCCGTGGAGTGATCGATCGCGAGGGGCGGGAATTCCTGGGCCGCCTACTGGAAGTCAATTGCTCTCGCGTGCAGAATGACATCCTCAACCGCGTGCAGGAAAGCCGCGGCCGTTTGGAAGTGGAGATTCGGAAATTGCTGCACGAAGTCAGCCGCATCGCGGTGGAGGCCTTGACCCATGCGCGAGAGGCGCGATCCGCGGGTGCCACGGCCGTGGAAGCCGCCGCCGCACGCCTCGATCGCCTGGAACGCGAGATCATGGATTTGTCCTCTGACCAGAATACCTTGCCGTAAACCCACGTGAGCCATCGCGCCGCTCGGGTGAGGCAGGTTGGGTTAGGAGATTTTGCAGGTTGCATTGGACCGCAGGAATGTTGTAACGTGCCGGTACCAACGCAGGGGCGCACGATTGGGCGCGTTGGGTCTGGTCGGTGACCGTGCGGGTCATTCCGCAAAAATGAACACAACATTGTTTCCGGAAGCGTTCGGTCATTGAGCAAGAGGAAGAAAGATGGACTGGGTCAAACCCGCATCGATTATTGCCCTCGGTGCAGTCTTGGGAGCGAACCTTCGCTACTTCGTGAGCGGCTGGTTGGCCCGTCATCAGACCGCCTCATTCCCCTTCGGAACTCTCGCCGTTAACACCACGGGGAGCTTTGTGCTGGCCTTTTTCCTGATCTGGACGACGGAACGTGTGCTCTCGTCGCCGCAATGGCGACTTCTCATTGCGGTCGGCTTCTACGGGGCGTACACTACTTTTTCGGGTTACACGTTTGAGACTTTCAGGATGATAGAGCAAGGCCGGTTGTGGGATGCCTCGATAAACTTCCTGGCCAATAACGCCCGCTGCTTCATCTGCACGTTATTGGGAACAATCGTCGCGCGAGCAATCTAATGACTACCCCCAAATACGAACTCGTTTGCATCTACCTGAACGAATCCGACAAATGGCGATACCACTCGCTGCACTCGGAAATACTCCAGTTTCTATACCGTTCCGGGTGCGCCGGCGGCACCGTGCTGCGCGGATTGGCGGGCTTTACCAGGGGAGGAGGGGTCGTGTCCACATCTCTCGTTGACGCGGGGAGCAAACTGCCGGTCGTTGTGCAGTTTGTGGAAACGTCCGCCAAGGTCGATGAGGTCATGCCCATCCTGAGACAAATGGCCGGCGGAAGGCTGATCACGGTGCAGGAAGTTTATGTTGTTCCTGTGAACCTCTGATTCAATCGGCCTTCGCCTCACGCATACGCTGACTTGAGGGTCCCTCTGGATCAATCGCCGCAGCGCATCCTCTGCGAGGCCGCCGATGCGCACGGAGAGCGTTTTTCTCCGAACTGCACTTGCATTGAAGGCGGCTGCTTACAACGACTGCAAGTGAATGTCACCGCCGGAGGAGCGAAGGCGTAGCAACTCGCCTCCCTTTCCCAGAGCGCCGCGCAAGTTAGACTCGGAAACAGTGCCGTTGGTCGTCAGGGGCAGGTCCGTGTGCACGTCTCCGGAGCCGGCGGAAAGTTCCAGGTTCAAATTCACCGCGGGGTCGAGCGCCACTTTGATCTCGCCTCCGGAGGTTTCCACTTCGCCGCCTTGCGCGTTGCCTCGAACCAGGCTCACCACGATGTCTCCACCCGCGGAATGAATCTCCACGTGTCCGGCGACACCGGTGGCGTTGATATCGCCGCCGGCAGTACGCAGCACGAGGTTACCGCTTAACCGCCGGACGCGCAGGTCGCCGCCCGAGGTTTCCGCGTCCACATTGCCCTTCACGTCTGTGACTTCCACGTCCCCGCCGGAAGTCTTCAGCCGTACCGCACCTTCCAAATCCGAGGTGCGGACGTCCCCGCCACCGGTTTTGATCTCCAGGCTGGTTTGCCGGGGAACCTGGATCTCAAACTTCAAGATGAAATGATTCCACCCATTCCATCCGCTGTGGCGATGGGCCACAATCTGCACACCGTGCGGTTGCTCCTCAAAGCGAAAGTCAAAATCACTTTCCAGGTCGCTGTTATTCGATGTGACGACCACTCGCGCCCCGGCTTCGGAGGCGCCCGTCACTGTCACGTCACCTCCGCTCGTGTCCAGAAACAGAGTGCCGCCGGGCGCGAGTTGCAGGTTTTTCTCGATCCGCGAGCCGGCCTCCGCGCCTGCGGGCCCACTTAGCAGCAATACCAAAGTACAGAATACCATTAAGTATATATGTTTCATGCGTAGTGCTCCATTTCCGTGCGCGCCGGAACGAGGGTGCGAAGAACGCGGGGGACACCGGAGAATTCCCGGTGTCCTCATCCGCAAAGCCGCGCCTCACAGCGCGTGGATGTGAATCGGGCCCCCGCTCGTGTGCAGGCGCAATTCCTCTCCCCCCGAGCCGATCGACCCATGCATGCTGGATTTGCTGACCGTACCCACCACACGCACGGGCAGGTCGCTGGAAACCGAACCGCCGGAAGTGGAGGCGTCAAGATTCAAATTCGCATTGGCGTCAATCGCCACCTCGATGGGACCGCCGGAAGTCTCCAGGTCCCCGCCATGATGGTTGCCGGCGCTGTAGGTGGCCCGGATGGGCCCGCCGGAAGTCTTGGCCTCTACGTAACCGGAAACATGCTCGATGCGAATGTCACCGCCACTGGTGTGGGCCCGGAGGTTTCCGTCGAGCGCCTCCACATGAATCGGCCCTCCGGAGGTTTCCACATGCGCCTCGCCCGTCACCTCACGGAGGTGGATCGGGCCACCCGAGGTGTGCGCTTCCAGATTGCCGTTCAATCCCGTAACGTCGATGGGCCCCCCCGACGTTTTCACATCAGCGCCGCCGCGCAGGCCGGAAAGCGCGATGCCTCCGCCGCCGGTGCGAATATCCGTGCGAGTTTCCGTGGGTACTTCGACTTCGAAATGTACCGACATGCCGTGCCACCAGCCGGAATCGTGCCTGCGCCGGGCCGTCACGTGAGCCTCCCCCCCGCTGCCGGAGAAATTGAAGTCAAGCTCGTTGTTCAAATCATCCCGGTCGGACGTGATCACGACGTGCGCGCCCGATCGCGAGCCGCCGGTCACCGTAACGCTTCCCACATCCGATTCCAGAACAAAAAGGCCCTTGGGCTGAAGCTCCAAGTTTTTCTCGATGCGAGTCTCCGCCGCGGCCGGCGACACCACAACCAGGAGTGATAGGGCCGCTACCAACACTCCCAGAGTTCGATAACCTCTCATTTGTTCCTCCTGCTGAATCCTTCTCATGATTTGTTACGTTAGACGGACGGCACAAGTTCCGGGTAGCAGAGTATTTTCAGCCTGGCCCCCCCGGGGAGGTCAGGTGAGCGGGGTCCCGACAGCGAGATTTCCCCCCTCCTCACTAAAGGCTGCTATAAACGTACACGCCGCCCATGCGAACGCGAACTTTGATGTCCTGATCGCCATCGGAATTCCAAAACACAATCTTGCGGCCCCAGCCCGCGCCGTTTTCACCGTGCAAATCGCTCTGCACATAGCCCAGGATGGATCGCGCGTTCAAGGAACGCAGGCGGTAGACCGAGGGGACGTTAATTTCCACGTCCCCGTAGTTGACGTTGATTTCCTGCTTGCCAATGAGCCCGCTGACGCGCACGTCACCATCCACGCACTTTAAAATCAGATTGGCGTCAAAAGGCATATGGATGCGAAAGTTTACCGAGAGCTTGGACTCATCACGGAAAGGCCGCCACAGCCGGCGCGCGGGATAAACGGTGCGCAGTTGAACCTGTTGGTCTTTTCCCTCCAACACCACTTGCACCATGTCGTATAGCGGTTGGGCGTGCTTATCATCCTTCGCCTCCACCACCTTTTCGGTGTCGATTTCCAGGTGCGGCTCGTCCCAGCCATCCACTTGGATGTTGCCCATGCGGGCGTCAATGGACAGCGTGCCATAAGAAAACATGCGCGCGGAATAATGGGAGGTCTTGCTGAATTCGTCGGCCCACAAGGAACTGGGAAGGAGCAGTGCGGCACACAGCAGGCAGGCTGCGGCGCCGGCGAGCGAGCGGGTGGCTGATGGCGCCGGGTGAGTTCGGGTTGGGTCACTAAACTTCATGGCTCGGTCAGGCGGTGCCGCCTGCTGATCGACCCAGCACCCCAATAGAGAATGCCCCTTCGCTCGCGCCCTTCGGGGAGAGGGGGAACCGCAAGGCGGAGGGGGTCCCGAATTATGCAGGCCGTGAGGTTGAGGGGGTCAGCACGACGATTAACGCGCGAACTGGAATTTGACTGGAGCGGCGCAGATTCGACCCCCCTCACCCCCCACAACAAGCAGAACGTGGTGCCACCTTCCCGCCGCGGCTGACGAAAACGCCGGTTGCGGTCCACGCATTATGAAAGGGCTCCCCTGGTCGTGTAAGGTTGGGTTATGCAAGCCAACTTTGACACAAGGAGGAGCACCCTTATGAGCGACGACAAGTATATCGCTTTCGATGTGCATCAGGCGACGACCGTGGCGTGTGTTTTGAACCCTCTCCCCTCGGATAGGGCGGGACAAACCCCATCCTTCTCCCTGGGAGGCCGTTTCAATACTACGTATTTCAGACTTTTACACAGCGCAAGTGATTGATTATGCGTCATAAAAAATGCGATTTTGCCAGTATTGAAACAGCCTCCTGGGGAGAAGGTGCTGAGGTACGAAGCGGATGAGGGGTCTCTTGGATTTCCACCCGGGCCCCAAAATGTTCGCTAAGAAAACCTATAACCTTGCAATACGGAGCTGTTCGGTAGGGCCGCGGCTTCTGGTTGTCAATCCGGGGCTGAGGCGTAAGGGAGAATCAAAAGGCGACCTATCCGCCACCCGCGTGCACATGGTTGTCCGTTCGCCCTGTGGTCAGGCGCGCCCGCGCTGCTTCTAGTGGCAGGGCGCGACCCAGGCTGTTCCGCCGTCATCCACCGGGAGCGAGAAAATATTGGCTGTCACAACCTGCCGGTTTCGGTATATATATTGATTTTCCACTCAGAGCCCCCGGATTGGAAATCAATTCGCTCCGAGCGGGGCGGCTGCGGGCAGATAGGGATTCTGCCGTGTCCCCAACCGCTGATTGTGCATGCGAAGGAAGGAGAATAAGTCAATGATGCGTAGGTTTTGGTTTGCTACTGCGGCGATGGTGTTCCTGGCTGCTTCCGCGGGCGGAGCTGACCCGCAACCGTACCAGAATTTCAAAGTCACGGTCTTTATTCCCGTACAGTTCGTCGAGCGGATGGACCACGATCCAGCCTGGATGCAATCGAGCTGGGATACCATCAGCAGCCGCCTGCATGTGGACAAAGTCTTCATTGAAAACTATCGCAGCGGCACGACTGCCGATGACGCCGCGCTTGCCCACGTGAAGAGTTTCTTCCAGTCGCACGGCGTGGCGGTGGCCGGGGGCATGGCGTTGCTGGGACCGGCCAGCCGAGCGCAATTCGGCACTCTGGACTATACCGATCCCAAGGACCGGGCGCTCGTCGAACGTGTCTCCGCCCAGGCGGCGCGCAATTTTGATGAGTTCATTCTCGACGACCTTTTCTTTACCAACACCAAGAGTGACTCCGATATCACCGCCAAGGGCAAGCGCACTTGGGAGGAGTTCCGGTTGCAGATGATGGACGAGGTGTCTCGTGATCTGATTCTGAAGTCCGCGAAGGACGCCAATCCCAAGGTTAACGTCATCATCAAATTCCCCAACTTTTATCCCTCGTTTCAGGGAATGGGGTTCGACCTCGAGCACCAACCGCAGATTTTCCCCGAGATCTGGACCGGTGATGAAACACGCGATCCGGTGGTCACTGACCAGCAATTGCAGCAGTACGAGAGCTATGAAATCTTCCGTTACTTCGAAAACATCGCGCCGGGACGCAACGGCGGCGGGTGGGTGGATCCCATCGCTATGGGCTCCCTGGATCGGTACGCTGAGCAACTCTGGGACACGATTCTGGCCAAGGCGCCCGCCATCAACCTGTTTGAGTACTCGGACCTGTTGCGCCAGGCGGAGCCGGGGGATCGCACGGCCTGGCAGATGCGGCCCACGTCTTTCAATTTCTTCGCCATGATGCGTGATTGTTGCGGCTTCCCCGGCAGCCCGGGGGCGAAAGAGCCGGTGATGGCGGATGTGGCTGCTTACGCCCTGCGCCAGGTGGATCAGGTGGCGGGCGCGCTGGGTACGCCGGTGGGCTTGAGCAGCTACCGGCCGTATCAATCCAGCGGCGAGGACTTTCTGCAAGAAATGTTGGGCATGATCGGAATTCCGGTGGAGATGTATCCCCAGTGGCCGCAGGCGAAGACCGTGCTGCTGACGGAGGCGGCCAAGCAGGATCCCGACATCGTCACGAAAATCGAGCAACACGTGCGCGCGGGAGACAAAGTGATCATCACCTCCGGCCTGCTGCGCTCGCTCCAGGACCGAGGCATGGACCAGATTACCGACATGCGCGTAACCGGCCACGTCCTCGCCGCCACCTCTTATCTGGAGGGTCCCGGCTTCGGAGCCGGCACCGATATCGGCGCTTCGACTCCCATTCTGTTTCCCGAAATCCATTTCTATACCAACGAGGATTGGGCGGTCCTGCGCGGTCTGGCTGACGGGCGTGGCGTGCCGCTGTTGCTGGTGGATCATTACGGGAAGGGAGATCTTTACGTCTTGGCCGTTCCGGAAAGCATGAACGATCTTTATCGCCTGCCTTCCGGGGTGCTGGACGCCCTGCGGAGATCTCTCGGGCTCGAATTGCCTGTGCGGCTTGAAGGCCCGGCGAAGGTGAGCCTGTTCGAGTACAACAACGGCGCCTTTGTGGTCGAGTCTTACCTCGATCATCCGGCCGCGACTAGGATCACGGGCAACTTCGGGCACCTGGAAAACCTGATGACCGGAGTGAGGCTAACCGGCGATCCGCTTGCCCCGGCGGGATGGGCAATGTTTCGCCCCCGTCCCGGCCAAACCACACCGGTGGCTCGCTTATACGGCTATGAATTGCAGATCGAGCCGCACAGCTTGGTGGCCTTTCGCGGACAACCGTAAGAAGAAGCCTCAGCGGCCTCTCTAGGTAAAATGAACAGGGGGGGCGTACTCGTTTACTCCAAGTCAGGCAGCTCCTCACGCGGTATGAGAAGGCGGATGGACCTGGCTTGCCAGGGTGTCCGTGCGATCAGTCCGCGCGCTTCCAGCGTCAAGATCATCTGGTGAACGGAGGGCGGGGACACACGGAAATGCTGCTGCATATCGGCTTCCGCAGGTGCGCATCCGTGGATTTTGGCGTAGTAATAAATGAACGCCAGATACTGGCCCTGCTTCGCGGTGTAGGGTCTCTTCATTTGCCGCCGAGGGTTCTACTCCAGATTTGCAGGATTTCACTGCCCGTTTGCTGCATTCGCTCTTTCAATTCACCGGGTCAATACCGAAGTCGAAAAAGTACAGCCCCACCCCAGTATTATTATTGCCATAATAATAGCTGAGGTTGAAGCCGTATTCGCCGGGCGACAAATCGGCGCGGGGAATTATCTTGTAGATTCCGGGTGCAATCTTTTCAAAATCGAAGTCCACCACGCTTTTTAAGGCGACTCCGGTTTTGGCGATGTGTGTTCCCCATTCTCCAATCACCAGTTCGCGATCGCTGGTCTTGGACTCAAACCGCGCCAGGGTAAACTGGTCGGGGCTGTAGCGTCTTCCGAACAAGGCTCTCCATGAGCATGGTTCCCTATTGGGTCCAAAGTAAAAGTAGAAGGCGGGCCGGGATTCTGAAACGCGAAGTGGTGACTTGGGCCCAGGAATAATGGCAATCCAATGGCTCTTGGCGATACTGAAGGTCAACCCCGCCAATATCCAAGAGTTCCTGGTGCCATAAGCCCTGGGCTTCAACGGAGTCATCCGACTCCCATCCGCATTCTGGTGGTACAAATAAATACCCGGGTCATGCGCAGCGTTGGGGTCGGGAGAAGGTCCGGAGAGAGCCGTCGGCGGAGCTTCGCACCCCGGCTCGCCGGCTGCAATCATGGCTTGCATCACGGCATCGCTCACGCCCGCTGCCTTCAGCTTGGTCAGCGCCTCAACCGAGGTGTCGAAGACGGAGGAAGAGGACTCGATTTTGGCGGCAATCACCCCGTCGCCGAACTTGAGCTGCACCATCTTGTTGATGTCGTCGTTGGACAGCGGTTTAGGCCCCTGTCCGCGTGCGACACTGCATATTGTCAGGAGAGCAAGACCAAGGAAGAGCAGAGTTCCGCGGCGTGCAATCGAACCCGAAGGGAAGAGATGCCGAAGACGCATATCGACCTCCAGAAAAGCCCTTGAAATATTCTACTAGCGCGCCCTCGTATCCTGTCAATCCCAGATTAGGCAAATCCTACTGGTGGGTCAATGCCCAGCAAGCCTAGCCCGGGCGTGTTCGGGAGGTCTGCGGCCTTTGCTTCTCTACCCCGCACTCGCGCCGCGAACGAGCGCTTTCCAGGCCTTCTCCTCGGAGTCGGCAATTGCGGCTATGGCGCTGGACAGGCGTGGCAAATAGGCCGCATGCAGGGGCGGAGTGCGCTCATCCGCTGCCTGCCGGGCAAGAACTGCGACCGCATCCCAGGCCTCGGCGATCGAGCCGAACTCCGCGCCTGAGGACGCTAGCTGCTTGCGCCCTGTTCGCTCCGATGCCTCTCCCAGAAAGCGGGAGAACATACGGCGGAACAAACCGCCTCCGGTGCCCCCCACGGCGCTGGCGAAGATCCAGATATTGAACAAGGCGCCCCGCAGTTCCTCCGGCGCCAGGAGTGCATCCCAGCGGGCCACCTCCCCCGCTGCCTTCCTGATTCCCTTTACCCCGAGGTTGGCGATGGGCGGGGAGAGCATGAACGAGGCCTGTTTGCGAATGGCCAGGAGGATGTCCTGCTTTGACGGCGGCTTGAAGGCGCCAAAATCAAATTCCCACCACTTCCGCCCCGGCGGAAAAGGCCGGTAGCGTGAGCCACGCGCCCGGGCGAGGGCGGCCATGGGCACGGGATGAAGGTCCTTTTCCCGGTCGGCAATCAGGACCTCGCCCGACGCGCGGTCCAAACCACAAGCCACCACCACATGTCCCCCGAAGTGATATTCCTGGCCGCCGAAATCGAAGTAGGGCAGGAAACCCATATCAACCTGCAACATCACCGGGGCGCCGCTCTCGATGCCCGCCACCAGCACTTTCTCGGCAGCCGGATCGCTGGAGGATTTGCGCGCCTTGATGCGCACTCCCGTGCGTCGCGCGGCAATCTCCTCCATGCTAGGCTTGGGCATGGCGCGTCCGCCCATGAAAGGCGGCTGCCCGCGAAAGCGGAAGTAGGCGAACCCCACGCCCTCCCCCAGGCCCAGCAAGAGGTCTTCTGAAAGGTCGTGGCCATGGAAGGCATAGATGTGGCGCATCGAACCGGTGACGCAATGGTCGGTCTCGAAATGCTTGAATCCCTCGATTGGGTTCAAAGTCATGCTGGCCTCCTTCGGCTGCTCATTCCCAGCCTACGCTCCGGGGGAGATTAGGCACGAGGATCTTTCGGCGGCAGCGGCGACCGCAGAATAACGCCCTGGGAATGCTCATCACCAAGCTACAGGGATCATGAAAGAACTGCTATTTCCCCAAACCGATTTGGCAGGCGTGCGCCTCGCGCGACTGCCGTTCCTGGTCGAGATAGGCGCGGGTGCGGCGGGTCAGCTCTTCAAAATCCACTTGGTGCGCGTCGAATTCCGGGCCGTCGACGCAGGCGAACTTCACCTTGCCGCCCACGGTAACGCGGCAGCCGCCGCACATGCCGGTGCCATCCACCATGATGGGATTCAGACTGGCCAGGGTGTGTACACCCCACTCGCGAGTAAGGGCCGAGGCGTAACGCATCATGGGGATGGGTCCGATGACGTGCGCGGCGCCCACCGGCGATGTTTGCTTGGCCTTCCACGCCCGCATCAGGTCCACCACCGTTCCCTTCATCCCTGCCGAACCATCGTCCGTAGCCCACTCGACTTCATCACATGCCGCGCGAAGGTCCGCATCGAGGATGATCTGCGCGGACGAGCGCGCTCCGCACAGAGCCGTGACGCGATTGCCGGCCTTGCGGAAAGCACGCGCCACGGGCAGCAACTCTGCCACGCCCACGCCTCCGGCAATGCACACCACGTGACCGACGTTTTCAATTGCCGCGGCCTGACCCAGCGGACCGAGCAGGTCCGCCAGAACCTCGCCGGGCTCCATCGCCACCAAAACGCGGCTGGTCTTGCCAATCCCTTGCACCACCAGAGTGATGCTGCCTTTTTCCGGGTCGCCGTCCACCAGAGTCAGCGGGATGCGCTCACTGTCGGCATGGGGACGCAGGATTACGAATTGCCCCGCCTGCCAGTGCCGGGCGATGCCGGTGGCTTGCACCTCAAACCAGGCAATTTCCGGCGTAATCAGGCGCTTCGCCAGAATGCGATTTTCCACAATTGCATCCGTAGCGCCGGGCTTCAGCCCGGCAGCGGCAGGGGAAGGTGCCGACCTCCCGACTGTGTAGGGACAGGCGCCGGTCGGCGCTACATCGGCTACATCGGCTCGCGCGACCGTTGCGGGTTGGTGGTCTTTCAAAGCTTCATGAATTGCCGCCGCGGCGGCGCGCCCATCGCGCATGGCCAAAATCACGGTGGAGCCGCCGCGCACCACGTCGCCGCCGGCAAACACCCGCGCCATGCTCGTCTGCCCCACGGTATCCACCACGATCTTGCCGCGGTTCGTTACCAGTTGCGGCGTCGAGCGCTGCACCGTGGGGTTGGGACTTTGTCCAATCGCCATCACCACGGTATCCACGGGGACTCGATACTCCGAGCCCTCCATGGGAGCCGGCGAGGGGCGCCCGGACTCATCGGGCTCGCCCAGCTTCATGCGGATGCACTCCATCTCGTTGAGCGTTCCCTTTTCGTCGCCGAACAGGCGGACCGGCGCCGCCAGAAATTCAAAATGCACGCCCTCTTCTTCCGCGTGCTCGATCTCTTCCAGGCGAGCGCGCAGCTCGGCGCGTCCACGACGGAACATGATGGTGGTCTCGCTGCCCATGCGCCGAGCCCAACGCGCCGCGTCCATGGCGGAATTGCCACCTCCCACCACCACCGTTCGCTTCCCGATATACACGGGGGTGTCCGACTCGGGGAAGCGAAATGCTTCCATCAGATTCAGCCGCGTCAGGAATTCGTTGGCGGTGTAAACTCCCACCAGGTTTTCGCCCGGGATGTGCATCAAATGCGGCAGGCCCGCGCCGGTTCCCAGGAAAACCGCCTCGAATCCTTCCGCGAACAATTCTTCCACGCTGTAGGTTTTCCCCACGATAACGTCTTTGCGAAACTCCACTCCCATGGCCCGCAGCCGGTCAATTTCCCCGCCGATGATTTCCCGCGGCAGGCGGAAATTCGGAATGCCGTAAGCGAGCACGCCGCCCAACTGGTGCAAGGCTTCGAACACCGTCACCCGATAGCCATTCCGCACCAGGTCATACGCCGCAATCAGGGATGCGGGGCCCGAGCCAATCAGAGCCACACGCGCTCCCTGGGGGGCGGGCGCGGAGCCGGGCGCAGGCGCGGAGGTTTCCATCTCGCGATGCTTGTCGGCGGCAAAGCGTTCGAGCGATCCAATCGCCACCGGCTCGAGTTTTTTCCCCAGCAGGCAAGTCTTTTCACAGAACAATTCGTGCTGGCAAACCCGGCCGCAGATGCCCGGGAAAGGGCTTTCCTCACTGATTTTCTGGAAGGCAGCGTCAAAATTACCCTGCGCCATTAAGTCGATGAAGCTTTTTACGTTGATGTGGAGGGGGCAGGCTTCGACACATACAGGATCTTTGCACTGCAAACAACGCAGCGCCTCAATCCGGGCTTGCTCCAAGGAAAAGCCCAGCGAGACCTCGGCGTAGCCCTGGACGCGCTCCTCTGGTGTTCGCACCGGCAAAATTTGCCGAGGCGCTTTGGGATTCCGCCGCACCTTGGGCTTGGCCTCCACCGGGCGTGCATCAGCCTGCTTGGGACTCTGTGAATCCACCGTTTTCTCCTTTGGACCGTCTATATGCTGCGTGCTTATACACAGCGGACACGTTTCCCGCGTTCGGAACACGCTTGCGGACAGTAACTTCTGTCTCAGTGACGGCCCGGTCGTAAATAGGAGCAATTCTGGTGCCAGCCACAGTGACTCGGGCATCCTGCTCGTATGAAATGGTGGCCAAGACTCCGGTGGATGGGGGCAGATCAGCCATCCCGCACACGAGAATTCTCACATTGTGAACATACAAATTGTCCACTATGACACTTTGTCCCAATTGCTACATTGCGATTGTGTTTGCCTTTGGGCTGTTTCATACTTTTTCCGGACTCGAGTCCTTCTCTCGCGAATGGGGGTGTTTGAATGGCAGTCTCAACTCAAACAGTAGTGAAGACAGCTTACGACTCCGCCATGGAGAATTTCGAACTCGCGGCGGACGCCTTGAATTTAACCGTCGATGTTCGCAACATGATCAGATCCCCGGAGCGGATTTTACACGTAAATCTCCCGGTGCGCATGGACAACGGGCATATTCAAAGCTTCGAGGGTTACCGGGTTCAGCACAGCACGTCGCGGGGCCCGGCCAAAGGTGGAATCCGGTATCACCCCGGAGTTACGCTGGCGGAAGTGAAAGCTCTTGCCACGTGGATGACCTGGAAGTGCGCGGTGGTAAACATTCCATTTGGCGGAGGCAAAGGCGGGGTGACCTGCAACCCCAAACGGATGTCGCTTACGGAACTTGAGCGGCTCACGCGCCGTTATGCCAGCGCGATTCTGCCGCTCATCGGCCCGGAACAAGACATTCCTGCTCCGGATGTCTACACCAACTCGCAGGTGATGGCCTGGATCATGGACACCTACAGCATGACCAAAGGCTATCCCATTCCCGGCGTCGTCACCGGGAAGCCCATCGCGCTGGGCGGCTCGCTGGGACGGAATGAAGCCACCGGCCGCGGCGTTTACTACACCGTGCAGTGTGCGGCCGACCACCTCCGGCTTCCCATCAAGGGTTCGAAGGTGGTGGTACAGGGCTTTGGCAATGCCGGTTCCATTGCCGCGCAGTTGCTCGACAGCAATCAAGCTTATGTCATTGCCGCGAACGATTCGCGCGGTTGCGTTTACAACTCGAATGGGCTCGACATTCCCAAGCTCATTATGCACAAGGAGAAGACCGGCAGCGTGGTGGGCATGCCCAACACCGAACCCATCACCCCGGAGGAAATGCTCGCGCTCGATTGTGACATCCTCATCCCCGCCGCCCTGGAGAACGCCATTGACGCCAGCAATGCCGGCGCGGTGAAGGCCAAAATTGTGGGTGAGGCGGCCAACGGACCGGTCACGCCGGAAGGCGACGCCATCCTGGAGAAGAATGGGGTATTCGTGATCCCCGATATTCTCTGCAATGCCGGGGGCGTTACGGTTTCCTACTTCGAGTGGGTGCAAGACGAGCAGCACCTGTTCTGGGAAGCGCAGGACGTTTACAACCGCCTGGAACGGGTGATGAAGAACAGCTTTGCCGAGGTGCTGAAGATCTACCTCGATCACAAGGTCAGCATGCGTACCGCCGCCAACATGCTCGGCATCGGCCGCGTGGCTGAGGCCACCGTGCTGCGCGGTCTGTATCCCTGAGGAAAGTGGAATTCTTATGATCGGCAGGCCGGGGGCCGCACTCCTCCGAGGCCCCTGGCCTGACTTCTTCTCGATGGGAATAACAACCATTGAATCTCGCATAATACCGTGACAATCGGCGCATTGGGTCATCGGGAGATTGTCGATTGACGATTGTCGATTGACGATTTGCCATGAGTGCAGGGTGATTTACGCATTGAGGTTTCCGCTTTGAGATTTGCCCATCCCTGCCTCGGACCTCGCACTTTGGACATGGGATTTCGGACCCACAAACTTGGTTCGTCTTTTCGCCGAAATCTGCCGATAGCCGATGTGAGTTAGTGTGGGCGGCACGGTTAATGGCAAAAAGGCGTACCCCCACTCTCCCCTCTGGATTTCTGCCCTTTCCTCTTCACTCATCACCCTTCACTGCTCTTTTGATCGGGCCATCGGGCCTTCGCCCGCCGAAGGGTTACGTTCACCGCTGCCCTCTGGGGTGCTTCGGCCCGCAGGCGGGTCATCGGATCATCGGGTCATTTCAGAAGGAAATCCCGTGATCAGCCGGTGGACCGATGCGCCGATGGACCGATTCTTGTTCCGCGGCCATTCGGAATTCATCATTTCCTCAAATCTACGCGCAGCGCCGATCTCCATTCGTTTCAATAACATCCCATGTTAGCTGGAATAAGTGGCTTTTTATCTTGAACATCCAGGCCGAGAGGGGAAATTTGACCCAAGTCAGCTTTTTCGCCCATTTGTTATCATCAACATCACGGGATATTCCTTCATTTTGGCATCGTTTTTTCTTTCCCCTTCCTAGCCTACAACGCGTTTCATTAACCGCCTTGCTTTCAATGGTTTGATTTTTTGTTTTGGCCATGAGAATTCCCTCGATTTCGCGCTAACTGGCTATCTTTTCATAAACATCACGGGTTCCCGGCGGCGTTTCAAGTGATGGCTCATCCCAGGTGGTGCGAATCCGCTCGCGACCCGGGGGAGTGGCGGGGCCATGGGAGAGCGCTTCGTTGGCCCTGCCGGCGGCAATTTCCTTCTGAACCATCCCGATTCTTCTCGTCAGCAACACGCCAACCTCCCTGCGGGCGGGGATGAGGCGCCTGCCATTCCAAGCAGTAGCCTCGTGCCACCCCTCGCGGCGCAAAAACAATAGCCTCGCTTCCAGAGTACAGAACATAGGCTACCATGTCAAGGCAATCATGTGCGCAGTGGGCAATGGGGTGGAATTGAAGGGAAGGAGTAGACAGTCGGTAGCGCGAACCGCTCGCCGCGGCGAGTCCGCATCTCTTCTCTTCCCTGACAGTTGCTTCTCTGACGGAAAAGACGCGGACCGCAAAGGCGGCGGTCCGCGCTACGAACTTCCTTTCGGCTGAAATAATAATTAGAATGTCCGTTCCGATGGAAATCCCAGCAGGAGGAAAGGCTATGGAAACTGTGGCATTAAGCGCGGAGTTGCTGCGCGTGGTGAACTCGGCGGAACAGATTCTTCGGCGGGTCAGCGCAGAGGAAAGCAAAGTGCCCATCCTGGCCGGCGGATGGTCACGCCGGCAAGTGATGGGCCACCTGATTGATTCCGCCTCGAACAATCATCAGAGGTTCGTGCGGGCGTCGCTCGCAGATTCATTGGAGTTTCCCGCCTATGACCAGAACGGTTGGGCGCGTGTCCAATGCGCCGAGGAAGCCGATTGGTTTCTCCTCGTCGCGCTCTGGGCGAACTACAACCGCTATCTCACGCACGTCATAGCCCACCTGCCGCTTGCCAAGCTGGAAGTCCCTATTCGAATTGGCCAGAGCGAACCCGTGACGCTCAGATTTCTGGCTAACGATTACCTGCGGCATTTGGTTCATCATCTCGGCCAGATCGGCGCCGTGCCTATGGCTGAATAATTACACGCGAGATCGCAGCCGGTAGAAAACGGCCGTTTGGACAAGTCCTTCGCTTCCCAAAGATGGAGGCATAGCATTGATCGTCCCAGACCAGCTTGCAGAAAACTGCGGCAAGACGCCGGAGCGCGCGGCTTGGCTCCATCGGCTGCCGTCCACCCTCCGAGAGCTCGAACGAAGGTGGTCGGTCTCCCTGGGGGCGCCGTTCGATGGCGAGGACGTGAGCTGCGCCTGGGTCGCGCCGGTGGTGCGCGGCGACGGGACGACCGCGGTATTGAAAATTGGCATGCCGCATATGGAGGGCGAGCACGAACTCCAGGGACTGCGCTTCTGGAATGGAGACCCAACGGTGCGTCTCCTCGAAGCCGACGAGGATCTGGACGCCATGCTCCTTGAGCGTTGCGAGCCTGGGACGAAGTTGCGCGCGTTGCCGGAACCCGAGCAAGATATCGTGATCGCGAAGCTGTTAAACAGGCTTTGGCGTTCGCCATCCCCACCACAACCGTTCCGCCCACTGTCTGTCATGACCGCCTATTGGAGCAAGGAGACACGGAGCTTGGCGGAGGAATGGTCCGATCCAGGTCTCGTCCGTGAAGGGCTGCGTCTGCTCGAAGAATTACCACGCACGGCTCCCACCGAGGTGCTTCTCGCAACCGACCTGCACGCAGGAAATGTGCTTCGGGCGCAGCGAGAACCATGGCTCGTCATCGACCCGAAGCCTTTCGTGGGTGACCCTGCCTACGACGCGACGCAGCATTTGTTTAACTGCGTTGAGCGATTGCGCTCTGATCCCCACGCGACCATTTGCCGTTTTGCGGACCTGCTTGATGTGGACCGCGAGCGCGTTCGCTTATGGATGTTCGCCCGCGCGGCAGTACCGCGAGCCTCGTGGAAGGATGACAGGTTAACGGCACTTGCCCGAGCGATAGGTCATTCGGGAGTCTCGTGACCCATTCCGGCGCATCCGGGGCCGAACATCGTTCGGCCTTACGCCAGCCCTACGCTTCCCGTGTCCCGAATCCCGTGTCCCTATTCGTTCTCCTCGACCACCTTAGCGGTTTCTTCCCACTCGCGCATAAGCCGGGTGATTTCCTCGCGTCCCTGCTCGATCAATTTGGCGAGCCGCACGCTTTCTTCGGCGCTTTTGAAGTGGGCCGATTCCTGCCCGTAGCCTTCGATCTCAGCCTCGAGACGCGCCACCTGCTCCTCGATCTCGCGGCAGCGATCCTTCATCTGCTGGAGGCGCAGGGGATTGACCTTTTTCAATTTCGGCGCAGGCACAGTTTCCGGCGCCACCTCCGATTGTGCGGCAGCATGTTTGCCGTCGCGGGCGTGGTGCGCCGCGGCGCGTTCCGCCACCAAGTCCGGCAATCCGGGCAGGGTGAGGTCAATTTCCTTCCCACTCTTGCGCCACAGGTAATCCTCGTAGTTGCCGGGGAAAACATTCACCTCACCGCCGCCGATTTCAAACACCCGCGTGGCCAGCTTGTCGATGAAGTAGCGATCGTGGGAGACGAACACCACCGTGCCGGTGTACTTCTCCAGCGATTCCAGCAGCACATCCTTGGCGCGCAGGTCGAGGTGGTTGGTGGGTTCATCGAGCAGCAGAAAGTTGGAAGGGTGCAGGAGCATTCGCGCCAGCGCATAGCGATTGCGCTCGCCGCCGGAAAGCACTCGAATGCGCTTGAATACATCATCCTCAGTGAACAGGAAGCATCCCAGCAGGCTGCGCAACTCCGTCTGTGTGCTCATGGCCATGGGCGCGGCGCGCGACAGGTCGTCGAGCAGGCGCGCCTCCGGGTCAAGCGCCTTATACTGGTCCTGGGCGAAGTAATCCGCCTCAACATTGTGCCCCAGCTTGAATTCCCCCGCGCTTAGAGGCTCGATTCCCGCCAGCAGTTTGATGAGGGTGGATTTGCCCGCGCCGTTCACACCCACCAGGGCCACGCGATCGCCGCGGTCGATGGTGAAGCTCACGTTGCGGAACACCTGCTTGGGACCGTAACTTTTGGCTACGCGTTGGAATTCCGCCACGTGCCGGCCGCTCGGTTTGGGCTGCGGAAACTTGAAGTGGATGGCCTTCTCTTCCTTGGGAATCTCGATGCGATCCATACGATCGAGTTCCTTGATGCGGCTTTGCACCTGCTTGGCCTTGGTGGCTGTGTAGCGGAAGCGGTTGATGAAAACCTCGAGCTGCTCGATACGCTCTTTCTGATTCTGGTAAGCCGCTTCGATTTGGGCCCGCCGCATCGTCTTTTCCGCCAGGTACTTCTCGTAATTGCCGCTGTAGAAGTGAACCCGCTGGTTCCAGATCTCGACCATCTTTTTCACCGTGACGTCGAGAAAAAAGCGGTCGTGCGAGATCAACACACAGGCGTGGGGATAATCGTGCAAGTATTCTTCCAGCCAGTTGCGGGCTTCGAGGTCCAGGTGGTTGGTGGGTTCGTCGAGCAGCAGCAGGTTGGGCTTCTCCAGCAGCAGCTTGGCCAGAGCAATACGCATCTGCCAGCCGCCGGAGAATTCTTCCGTGCGCCGATGCCAATCGGAGGGGGGGAATCCCAGGCCGCCCAGCACCATTCCCACTTGCGCTTCGAGCGAATATCCGTCGCGATGCTGGAACTCGGTGTCGATGGCGTGGAAGCGGTCGGCCACCTGCGCATACTCGGGCCCGGCCGGATCGAGTTCCCCCATTTTCTCCATCAGGGTTTCCATCTCCTGCTCCATGGAGAGCAGGTCGCCAAACACCGACATGCATTCCGCCATCACCGAGCGCCCGGAGAGCGTCAGGCCGTCCTGGGGCAGGTAGCCGGCGGTGACACCTTTGGCAAAAGTGACTTCACCGTAGTCGAGGGGCTCGAGGCGCGCCAGGACCTTGAGCAACGTGGTCTTGCCCGTGCCGTTGGCGCCCACCAGGCCCACACGATCGCGCGGGGTGATGAGCCAGTCGAGATTTTCAAACAACAGCTTGGGGCCGAAACGCTTTCCGGCCGATGAGAGTTGGATCATAGGTAAGCGAGAGGGTGACTCGAAACACTGCGCACATTCCCCTCAATTCAAGCATAGCAGTTTTTGCGGGCTCTCCGCAGGCTATAAGGGGGATCGAACCGTGCGATCACCGGTTGTAGGGGTACGGCTTGCCGTACCCACCTCACTGGTAGCGCGCGACCCTACTCAAAGGGTGCGGCAAGCCGTATCCCTACAACCGAACACCGCATTAACAACTTTCTTGACGTCCTCCTCGGTCAAAAGCATAATCGCGGCCAAATAGAACATGCGGCGAAAGGCCGGCATGTTCCGCGATGGTTTCTAAGGCGAGTGGAAGGGCGCGCCGGCGGGCGGCCGCGAGCCGTGCCCAGGACTTCGGAATTCGCAAGGGGATAACCTCGGGTGGCGGACCAACTCCCAATGTCGCAGCGCATCTTCACCTATCTCGACGGGCGGATTCCCGTGCGCACCTGCGAACACATGGCGGTGGTGCATCGGGGCGGCGACTCGGCAGGCCCAGGGACGGAATTCATCGCCGAGGGTCTGCGCCTGGGCCATCGGTGTTGTTACCTTGCGCCCGTCGCTTCCCATCCCGGCATGCTCTCGGGACTCCGTGAACTCAGTCTAGACGTGCACCGGCATCTGGGCGACCACACGCTGCAATTCCCGCCGCCGGCGCTGGACGCGGGCGATTTGCTGGATTGGGCCAAAACATTCTTTGCCGAGGCGGAGGATGCGCGCGTTCCGGCAATCCGCTGGCTGGAGGAGGGAGTTTGGGCGAAGCCGGAGGGCATAACCGTTCCGCAATTCTTTGAGCTGCACGCGCGCATGAATTATCTGGTCAAGCATTATCCCAGCGTGGCCTTGTGCCAGTACGATACTGAACATCTGGAGATTCCGCACCTTTTCTCCGCCATTGCCGTCCACCGCCACCTCTTGGTGGAGGGCACGCTGGTTCGCGATAATCCCTTCTACATACCGGCGGAGAAGTTTATCGCCATGAGTCCGGAAGACCGCGAGCACGATCTCCGCGATATTTTCCGGGAAGTGGGGTTTGACTTGGGGAAACTGCTTTCCACCCTCGCGGGGTATGGCCAGCTTCAATTGCCGGCGCCGCCGGGTGAAGGCGCCTAAACCGCAAGGCCTGAACAAACCCGGCGCAGCATCACTTTTTATCGCGCGGATTGGCCACAATTTGCTAGAATAGAGGCCGGTAGACCCGTAAACACAATGGACTATGACCAGCTAGGAAGTTTCTTGGAGGTGGCGAAGCTGCAGAGTTTCTCCCGGGCGGCGGAGAAGCTGTTTCGCACCCAACCCGCCATCAGCGCCCAGGTGCGCCTGCTCGAGCAAGAATGCGGGGAAAAACTCTTTGACCGCAGCGGGAAGAAAGTGCTGACCACGCCCGCCGGTGAGATTCTCTATCGCTACGCGGAGAAGATGCTTCTGATGCACAAGGAAGCTCTTCAGGCGATTGCGGAGTTGAACCAGACCCCGCGGGGCAAGCTCTTCATCGGCGCCAACGAAGCCACTTGTCTCTACGTTTTGCCCAAGACCTTTGCCCGCTTCAAGCAGCTCTACCCGCTGGTGCAAATCAGCATCTACCGGAACTTCAGCCACAAGATCCTCCAGAAGGTGCAGGAGGGCGCGGTTGACCTGGGAATCGTCACCCTGCCCATGACGGCCAACAACATGGAAGTGATCCCGGTCTTTCGCGATGAAGTCCAGGTGGTCATGCCCAAGACGCATCCGCTGGCCAAGAACAAGAGCATTACGGTGGAGGAACTCGCTCAGCATCCCTTGATCCTGCCCAAGACCGGCCACACGCGAGTGGTCATTGACCGGCTGCTGCGCGCGCATCGTGACCGCGTGCAGATTTCCATGGAGCTGGCCAGCGTTGAGACCATCAAGAAATTTGTGGGCGCCGGCCTGGGGATTTCCCTGATCAGCCGCACCTACGTGCAGCCGGAAGTGGCCGCGGGTTTGCTGAAGTTGATCCCGCTGGAGGGCCAGAAGATTTACCGGGAGCTGGGTCTGGTCTATCGCCGGGACCGCTACTTGTCGCTTCCCACCAAAGTTTTTATTGAAGTCGTGCGCGAGTCAACCAAGACCACTACCGCCACCGCTTCCTCCACGACGAATACGGGTACGATTCGCTAGCGGTCCGTCCGACGACGGATTCGCTGAGCCCTGCGAGGCAAATTCCTGCCCGCAGGGGTAGAAAGGATATCACCATCAGCGTTCAGCACTCAGCAATCATACGGGCAATAAACGGGTGGGCGGTGGTGAAGATTCCCGCCTCCTGCGGGACTGTCCCTGTTGCTTTAGCTGATTGCTGAAAGCTGATCGCTGACGGCTTGAAGACTATGGTGAAAGATAATCCCATGCCGGGTAAGAGCAAGAAACCGCTCATCGCCATGAAATTCGGCGGCACCTCCGTCGGCAACGCTGAGCGGATGGAAAATGTGGCCGACATCGTCGCCGATTGTGCCCAGCGGGCGGAAGTGGTGGTGGTGGTTTCCGCCATGGGTGGTGTTACAGACATGCTGATCCGCGCCGCCAACGAAGCCAGCCAGGGCGACCGCGATAATTGGAAGAACGTGCGCCGCGAACTGGCCCACCGGCACCGTGAGGTGGCCGATCAGCTTCTGAAAGCAGCGGAGCAAGCCGCCGTTTTGCCCCGGCTCGCGGCCGCCGTGACTGACTTTGAAAACCTCTGCTATGGGTTCTCGCTGGTGCGCGAGGTGACGCCGCGCGCCATGGACACCCTATCCAGCCTGGGCGAATTGATGTCCGCGAACCTGATGGCAGCCATCCTGCGGTCGCGCGGCACTCCCGCGGAAGCCGTGGATGCCACCGAGCTGATTGTTACTGACGATTGTTTCGGTAACGCCACGCCCATCTTCGAGGAGACCAACTCCAAAACCCGGCAGCGCCTGGCGGGATTGCGGCGGCGGGGAGTGATTCCGGTCATCACCGGCTTCCGCGGCGCCACTCGGGCGGGCGCCTGCACCACGCTCGGCCGGGGCGGGTCCGACTTCAGTGGAACGATTGTGGGCGCGGCGCTCGACGCCGACGAAGTTTGGATCTGGACGGACGTCGATGGCGTCATGACCACCGACCCTCGCATCGTTCCGGAAGCGCGCATTCTGCCGGAGATTTCCTACCGCGAGGCCATTGAGCTTTCCTTCTTCGGCGCCAAGGTTCTCCACCCCAAAACCATCCAACCGGTCATGGAGAAGAAAATCCCGGTTTGGATCAAGAACAGTTTCAACCCTGCTTGTCCCGGCACCCGCATCGTTCCTTCCGCCACCAACAGCCAAAAGGGCGTCAAGGCCATCACTTCCGTCAGCAAGGCAGACCTGATCACCATCAGCGGCAAGGAATCATTGAGCTTTCCGCAATTGGCGGCCAAGGCCTTCGGGTCGCTCAGTCTGGCCGATACTTCCACCTTGATGGTCACGCAATCTTCCGCCGACAATGTGCTGTGCTTTGCCATCCACGATGCCGATTTGCGCCGCGTGAAAGCTCAACTGGAAAAAACCTTCGAGCTGGAAATGCTGCACGACGACCGGGTATCGATTGAAGTCATGCCTCACGTGGCCATCGTGGTGGCGATCGGCGAGAACATGGAAGGCACGCCGGGCATATCCGGACGCACCTTCGGCTCGCTGGGCCGGCGCGGGATTAACATCATCGCCATCGCCCAGGGCTCATCGGAGTTGAGCATTTCCTTTGCCGTGAAGGCTGCCGATGTCAAGGAAGCGGTGAAGGCCGTTCACGAGGAGTTTAAACTGGATGCGAGTTAAAGGATAAAAGGTGAAGGGTAAAGGCTAAAGGTTAAAGAGAGAGACCGGCGCGCCGCACATTCCCTTCTGCGCTTTACCATTCAAATGTGCGACGAAAAGGTGAAGGATAATAAGGGAGATCGCGCGCGCACTAGATTGTATCCTTTATCCTTTATCCTTTACCCTTCACCCTTTACAAAGCCTATGTCCTCCGCCTATCTCCAATGCATCGAGGAAGCTTGCGGGCGCCGCCAGGACCCCAAGAAGGATGCGCACGCCTGCGCATTCTGCGGCGGTTTGCTGGATGTGAAATACGATTTTGATGCCTTCGATCCCGAGCAAATGCGGCGCACCTGGCACCAACGCCGGCTGAGCGGCGAACCCATTGACCGCAGCGGAGTGTGGCGCTTCCGCGAGTTGATTCCTTTTGTGGAACCCGGCGCGCGCATCATCTCACTTTCCGAAGGTTCCACCCCGCTGGTGGGAACCCGGCGCACGGGATGGTGGGCCGGCCCCGTCCACCTGACCATTAAACATCAAGGCAACAATCCCACCGGGTCTTTCAAAGATCTGGGCATGACGGCGTGCATTACCCGCGCCGAGTCGCGCGGCATCCGCATGGTGGCGTGCGCCTCCACGGGCAACACCTCGTCCTCGATGGCCGCTTACGCCGCGCGCGCCGGCATGAAGGCGCTGCTGTTTGTTCCCTACAAGCAGATTTCCGCCGCCAAGCTGGCCCAGGCGCTGGACTTTGGCGCCTTGGTGGTGGAGGTGGGCGACAATTTCGATGAGGCTTTTCGCCTGCTGCGCGAAGTCGCTCCCGAGTTGGGATTGTATCTGGTGAATTCCATCAATCCCTTCCGCATTGAAGGGCAGAAGACCATCGTCGCGGAAATGCTGGAGCAGCGCGCCTGGCGGCCTCCCGATTACATTGTCTGCCCCGGCGGCAATCTGGGAAATTCTTCCGCCATCGGCAAGGGCTTGCGCGAGCTCAAGGATTTGGGACTCATTGAGAAAGTGCCCCACATCGTTATCGTTCAGGCGCAAGGCGCCAACCCCTTTTATCAAACCATCCGCGCTAATGCGCCGGAATTGCTGGCCGTCGATGCCCCCCGCACGGAGGCCACCGCCATTCGCATCGGCCATCCCGCCAACTGGAAAAAAGCGCGGCGAGTTCTCGATTGGGCGGGCGGCTTCTGCGAGTCGGTGACGGATGAGGAAATCTTTGAGGCCAAGCGCGTCCTGGCCGAGGATGGGGTGGGCTGCGAGCCTGCTTCCGCCGCCACCGTCGCGGGCGTGCGCAAGCTGGTGCGCGCGGGGAAGATCGAAAGGCACGCCGACATCGTCTGCGTCCTCACCGGCCACCAACTCAAAGACACCGAATACATCATGCGCCATCGCTCGGAAGACCAGGAAAACAGCCAACGCTTGCAGCTCGAACCCAATTTGGATTCACTGCGCCGGGAATTGAAGCGGGCGCTGAGGAAGTAATGAGTGCTGGGCAGAAACCATAACTCGCAGGGAGACGCAGTGACGCTGAGAAGGACCAGAAAGATTGACCTTTCGGGCTTATTGCAACATTTTTCCCCGGATCTGGAGTTTTTCCTTCATGCCTGTTTTCCTAGTCGCCCCTATGCAAGTTCGTATGCCTCACTCATCCCGGCGTCAAGATAATTCCGGCCAAGAATTGCTTCCAATCTGACCCATCCAATGACACCACCACCAAACTCCACCAGCCATTGCATGGGGCGGCGGACAGGAGTATCTTCTTGGGCGACGGAAACGGAATCATGGAAAACCCAGTTAAGAGTTAAACAGCCGCCGCACTGCCATGAAGCAGGTATGCCAAGAGCAAACATCCGCATGACATTCGGGAGGTGTTGAAATGGCAAACGAACCAGAAACATGGGCCCCCGATGGAGGGTTGCCCCCAGCCCCGCGCTGGAGAAGGCCTATATCTCAACTCGCCGCCGCCCAGGTGGATACCCTCAAGGCCCCACGGGGAAGCTGGAATCCGGAGAAGGTTTGCTTATGCGTTCTGGTATTGATGACGATGGCGGGGTTCCTCGCCGCACCTGCATGGTCACAAAAAATGACCAACCTCGACCGGGCCAGGGCGCTTGATATGTTGGATGAGGCCGCCCGAGACGTTCAGAAGTATTACTACGATCCGCACTTCCACGGGTTGGATTGGAATGCGGAGGTACGCGAGAAGCGGGAGGAAATTCGTTCTGAAACCACGCTTAATATGTCCATGGCGCACGTCGCGGCGGCGCTCGACGCACTTAACGATTCCCACACCTTCCTCCTCCCGCCAGCACGTCCGTACCGGCACGATTACGGCTTTCAAATGGAAATGGTTGGCGACCGGTGTTTCATCGCCCGCGTGCGCCCGAACAGTGACGCGGAAGCCCAGGGATTGAAGCGTGGAGACGAGGTTCTAGCCGTTAACGGGTTCCAACCCACCCGCGATAACCTGTGGAAAATGGACTACGGCTTCCGCGTGTTGCGCCCGCTACCCGGACTGCGCCTGGCGATCCGCAATCCCGAGGGCCAGGATCGCCAAGTGAATGTTGCCGCCAAGTTCACTCAAACCAAACGTGTGTGGGACCTGACGTCTGCCTCTGGAAATGACATTTGGGACATCATTCGCGAAGGGGAGACCGACGAACATCTCCGGCGCGCCCGCACCAGTGAAGTGGGCGACGCGTTGATGATCCTCAAACTGCCGGAGTTTATGTTCGATCAGGCGGTAATTGACGATCTGATCGCCAGGGCGCGCAAGCACCAGACTCTCATCGTGGACCTGCGGGGAAATCCCGGGGGAGCAGTCGATACGCTGAAGTACCTGGTGGGCGGCATTTTCCCCGACGAGGTCAAAATTGCGGACCGCGTAGGCCGGAAGGAAAGGAAGCCCGAGGTTGCCAAATCCCTCGGCGGCAAGGCATTCTCAGGAAAGATCGTGGTGCTGGTGAATTCCAAATCCGCGTCGGCGGCGGAGCTTTTCGCCCGAATTATCCAACTGCAAAAGCGTGGGGTAGTGGTTGGGGACCGCTCCTCAGGCAGGGTGATGGAGGCGAAGCACTATGAGCACCAGATAGGCGCCGACACCGTCGTCCTTTTTGGAGTCTCCGTCACGGAATCTGACCTTATTATGACCGATGGGAAAAGCCTGGAGCATACCGGAGTCACGCCCGATGAAACTGTTCTTCCCTCCGCCGCCGATATGGCCAACAACCGCGACCCGGCGCTTTCCCGGGCGGCGGCCCTGCTGGGCGTCAAGCTCAGTCCGGAGGACGCCGGAAAACTCTTCCCGTTTGAGTGGCCGAAAGAGTGACTGGCCCAAAAGTGCTGCGGTGGCTTCCAGGGTCGAGTTTGAGGGTTGCGCAAGCCACATTCTAGGCTAAGGCCATCATCGTGCGGAGCCGGGAACGGAGAATGATGTGGAGGTGAAATGGCGCATTTGAATCACCGGTGAGTAAGAATTAGTCGGGTTTAGAGAGGCGCTGACCCTAGAAATGTTAAAAATGAAGGAACCTCCGGGGATGTGCATGAAAACAAATAGATAGGGACAAAATGTACACCCTTAAATTCAGCTTTTTGCAGGAATATGCACCTAATTGTGTGTACAAAAACAGAAACCAGTGACAAGTGATGAGTAAAATGCAAAAATGCCGGTTAATTTGCTCTTGCTTGTCACTCGTCACTCACACTCGTCACTGAACTTATGAATGAACAACTGCGACAGGAAGTGCGGTTTTTGACGACGCGGCTGGGCGCGATGGTGCGCGAGCAGTCGGGGCGCGAAGTGTTCTCCGCCATCGAAGTCCTGCGCAAAGTCGCCAAACAGATCCGGCAGAGTCCGAATCTCGTAGGGGCACGCCATGGCGTGCCCGCACCGAGCCATGGCGTGCCTCTTCGGACGAAGGAGCGCGTGCTCCACCGCCTTTCCGTGGAGCAGGCCGCGGCGGTCGCGCATGCTTTCAGCCTCTTTTTCCACCTCGTTAATCTCTGCGAGGAGCGCGAGCGCATCCGCCGCCTGCACGCGCATGACCGGCAAGGGACCGGCGCCCCCATGTCGTTGCGCCACACGTTCAGCGAACTGCGCCAGCAAGGCGTGCCCGCCGCCGCGGTCAAAAAGCTATTGGATTCCATGCACGTTGAGCCGGTGCTGACCGCCCATCCCACCGAGGCCAAGCGCCGCAGTGTTCTGAATCACATCCTGCGTCTGGGGAGAACGCTGGATGCCATGGGTGGTGATTCCAACCCCGCGGCGGAGCGCGACGTCGACTCATGGATTGAAGCCTTGTGGCTCACCGACGAGGTGCGCGAGGGTGTGGTGACGCCGGAAATGGAAAGTGAGAACGCCCGCTTTTTCCTCGAGCGCACCATCTACGACCTGGCCGGGAGCTTTTGGGAAAGGTTCTGCGAAGAGACGGCTCGCAGCTATCCCCGCCTGCCGGAGCCCGTTCCCTTCTTGAGCTTCGGGTCGTGGGTGGGAACGGACCGCGATGGCAACCCCTTTGTGACGCCGAAAACCAGTCTGGACGCCGCGGAGCGGGTGCGTCTGAGCATTCTGCGCTATTACCACGAGGCGTGCCGCCGCATGTTGGGCCTGGTCTCGTTCCCCTGCGGCCATCGCCCATTCGAAGCGGCGCTGCGCCGCGAAGTCAACCGCGATATGCGGCGTTTTCCCGCCACGCGGGCTTTCGCCGCCATGGACCAGCCCCGCGAACTCTACCGGCATAAGCTGCGCATCATGATGTGGCGGCTGGAGCGCACGATGGAGCGCGCTCCGGGGGCTTACGTGGCGCCGGAGGAGTTTACGCGCGACCTCAGCAAGCTGGCGGACCTGCTGGCCGCCTATCCCAGCCCGCGGATTGCGCGCTTGGGGCCCGGCCGACTGCGCGTGGCCTCGCAGGTTTTTGGCTTCCACGGCGCCAGCCTGGACTTTCGCACCCACTCGCGCGTCACTCGCGGCGCGGCGGAAGAAATCTTGCGCAAGGCGCACCTGCCCAGCGAACCTGCCGATGCGCGCATCACGTCGATCCAGGGACTGCTTTTTAAACCTGCCCTGCACCCGCCTTTTTCTGACGCCACGCTCCATGCGCTGGAGGAATTTCGCGCTCTCCGCACCATCCAGGCGCGCAATGGCGAAGCGGCGGCGCATCGCTACGTCCTCAGCATGACGTCCAGCTCGGTCGATGTGTGGGACGTACTCTTGCTGGCGCGGCAAACGGGGCTGGTGGAACCGCGCGGCTCTCGTTTGCAGTCCCACGTTGATGTTATTCCGCTGTTCGAAACCCTCGACGATCTGGAAGCGTGCCCGCGCATCATGGAAGACCTGTTTGCCGATCCCCTCTACCGCCGCATTCTGGGCTCGCGCCGCGACTTTCAGGAAGTGATGCTGGGGTATTCGGACTCGGTCAAGGACGGCGGATACGTGGCCGCCAATTGGGAACTCTTCCACGCGCAGAAGCGCCTGGCGCAAGTGGCGGAAAAATACCGCGTGCGCTTCTCCCTGTTCCACGGCAAGGGGGGGACCATCGACCGCGGCGGCGGGCAATCCCATCGCAGCATTCAAGCGCAACCTTTCGCGGCGCCGGGCGGGAGGCTGCGCATCACCGAACAGGGGGAAGTGGTTTCCCTGAAATACTCGAACCCCGCCATCGCCGAGAGGAATATCGAACAGTTGGTCACCTCGGTACTCGACGCGCACCTGCTCCATTTTCGCCGGGTGGAAGCGGCGAAGATCCCCGAGTGGGAAGGCTATGCCACGGAGCTCGCCGCCAGCAGCCGCGATTTCTACCGCCTGCTCGTGTATGAGACGCCGGGCTTTGTGGAATACTTCCGCCAGGCGACGCCCATCGATTTGATCGAGCAAATCCGCCTGGGCTCGCGTCCCGCCCGCCGTTGGGGAGCCGGCGACTTTCACGACCTGCGCGCCATCCCCTGGGTTTTCGCCTGGACGCAATCGCGCCACCTGCTGCCCGCCTGGTTTGGCCTGGGCCACGCCCTGGAGAAGTTTCAGCATGACCACGCTCCCCTCGGCCTGGACATCTTGCGCAACATGCACGAGGGCTGGCCGTTCTTCTTCAACCTGATCAACAACGCCGAGCATTCTCTGGCCAAAACGGACCTCTATATCGCCAGTCTCTATGCCGCGCTGGTGCGCCCACGCCGGCTCGGCCAGAGAATCTTCCACCTCATCGAGGAGGAATATCACCGTAGCGTGCGCGGCGTCCTGGAAACCTCCGGATCCTCCGCGTTACTGGCCGGGCAGCACGTGCTGGCGGAATCCATCCGCCTGCGCAATCCCTACGTTGATCCGCTTAACTTCCTGCAAACCCGCTTCCTGGAACGCTGGCGACGGGGCAAAGAGCAGGAGTCAGGAGCCACAAAAAAGGAGTCAGGAGCCAGGAGTCAGGAGCCAGGAGCCGGGAAAGCCGAGGATTCGGCGCTATTTCATCTTTTGCAAATCACCGTCGGTGGTATTGCCTTCGGAATGAAGAGCACGGGTTAGGAGAGGAAGTGTGGTGATGCGCCAACTTTGCAAACACGCTTGCGTGATGTCGGCCCTCATTTTGGTCAGCAGCCACTTCACTCTTCTTCTCGGCAATGACAGCGCGGCGTCGAGAGCAATCGGTGGAATTCGGTTGCGCCGGGAGGCGAACATCTCCATGGAAATGGAGCGCCTAACGATCAGTGAGGCCAAGGTTACAGTTGAATATGAATTCCTGAACCAGACGAATAAGAACATCACGACCGAAGTGGCTTTTCCAATTCCGCCTTACGATGTTGGATTTCTTGATGCCGGCGGCACAAGAGATTTCAACGACTTTCGTTTGTGGGTCGAAGGCAAGGAATTGAAGTATAACATCGACGTTCGAGCAAAACTACATGGGAAGGATTACACGGATTTGCTGAAGAGTCTTGGGATTGATATCGCATCATTCGGTGCTCTCGATTTCGACCGGGAGGGAAATCCGACAGGCCAATTCACCAAGCTCTCCAGGGGGCAACGCGATCAGCTATTTCGTTTGGGATTGATCTCCGGCCCGGATGCCTCTCCGCCCGGATTGCCGGCGTGGACTGATGTAAAGGCATATTATTGGATGCAGACCTTTCCCGCTCACAAGGTACTGCATGTACGACATGAATACACGCCGAGCATCGGATTCGAGATGATCTTCCCAAGCGACCTGGATCCCAAGCAGGCACACCCGAGTGATATCTGCGGTGGAATTGAGAATTCGTGCATTGATCCATCCTTGCAGAAGGAACTGACGAGCCAAGGGATTAAGAATTACAAGCCTGGTGAAGCGGCGCCATTGGAAATGGTTTGGGTAGACTATATTTTGACGACAGCCAATTCTTGGAAAACTCCCATTAAAGACTTCACCCTGATCATCGACAGACGAAAAGATTTACGGCATATCGCTGGAGCCGAGATGCAGTACGTTAGCTTGTGTTGGGACGGGCCGATAAAAAAGCTGGATGCCGATCACTTCCTAGTGCACGAAACGAATTTCGTTCCCAAGAAGGAAATCCGCGTAGCCTTCTTCTCCTTCCTTATGGCGCCAGACAAGTAGCTCCCTTCCGACGGATTTACTCTATCCGAATTCAAATCGTCAGTCTTACGCAGCCATAGGTTCTAATTCCTGAGAAACGCCCGTGATGGAGATTGGCCACTCTGCCCTGGTATTTGATTTCAAACTGTACCACTACCTAAATCATGCGTCCTCTCCCCTTTCTTTCTTCCTGCAACGGCGGTAGGCTGATAGTTTATGGCACACGCCCGAACGCAGAAAATCCGCGTGGACCGGCTCCTCGTCGAGCGAGGGCTGGTGGAGTCCCGCGAAAAGGCACAGGGGCTTATCCTGGCAGGGCAGATTCTGGTGGATGAGCAGAAACAGGATAAGTGCGGCGCCCTCGTGGACTCGCAGGCCACTTTGCGTCTGCTGGGGGATGCCCCCAAGTACGTAAGCCGCGGCGGGCTGAAGCTGGAGGGGGCGCTTGAACACTTTCGCATCGATCCTGACACCAAGGTGTGCCTCGATATTGGCGCATCCACCGGAGGTTTTACCGATTGCCTGCTTCAGCACGGGGCGGGCAAAGTCTTCGCCGTGGATGGGGGGACAAATCAACTCGACTGGAAACTGCGGCGCGACTCGCGAGTGGTAGTCCTGGAGAAAACCAATGCGCGTTATTTGACTTTTGATCGCATCGGCACGCCGGCGGAATTGGTGACCGTGGATGTTTCGTTTATCTCCGTCACCCTGATCCTGCCCGCGCTCGTCCCCTTGCTGGCGTCCCACGCCGACCTGTTGGTTCTGGTGAAACCCCAATTTGAAGTGGGCAAAGGGCAGGTGGGAAAAGGCGGCATTGTGCGTGACCCGGCCCAGCACCAGGAGGCCGTGGCCAAGGTTTCGCGCAAATTGCTGGAGCTCGGATTCGGCAATTTGGCGTCGATGGAAAGCCCGCTTTTGGGGGCAGAGGGAAACCGTGAGTTTTTCCTGCACGGGGTTTGGAAGACGTAGCGCAGTGCCCGCTCACCGGCCCTGCGGCTCTTCCACCGCGACGCGAACTGGGCGGCGCGGCAGATGAATGCACAATCGACCATGCGACGAGGCATCAAACCCCGCTGCTCGAAAAGCCGCAGGGCCGGAGAGCGGGCCCTGCGCTACCTCATTCTTCCACATCCTGCTAGAATGATCTTCAACCATGGAAACTCCCATTAAACGCGTTGGTATCATCTCCAAACCGAAAAAGGCGGAAGTTCGCGAGATTGTGCCGGGTCTGCTCGCCTGGCTCCATGAACGCGGCATCGAGTCCCTGATCGACAAGGAAACCGGGGCCATCACGGAGACGAAAGAGCACTGCCTGACACGCAACGAAATAACCGGCGAGGTGGATTTGCTGATCGTGCTGGGTGGAGACGGCACCCTGCTGGCCACGGCGCGCGCCCTGAATCGCAAGCCAGTTCCCATTCTGGCGATCAATCTGGGTGGACTGGGATTCCTTACTGAAATCACCCGCGAAGAACTTTATCCCACCCTGGAATTGGTACTAGCCGGCGGCCACCAGACCGATCGCCGCGTGCAGATTGAGGGCGAACTGATTCGCGCCGATGAAATCCTCACTTCTTTTTTGGCACTGAACGACGTGGTGTTGAACAAAGGCGCCATCGCCCGAATTTTCGATTTTGAACTGCGGGTGAACGGCGAGCTGGTTTCAACCTACAAGTCGGACGGCTTGATCGTGTCCACGCCCACCGGCTCAACGGCCTATTCCCTGGCGGCGGGAGGCCCCATCGTTACCCCTTCCGTGGAAGCTTTCCTGGTTACTCCCATTTGCGCCCACACCCTAACCCAGCGGCCGTTGGTGCTTCCCAATACTGTCAACATTGAGGTAACTGTAAAGAGTCATCGTGAAGCCGCCTACCTGACCGTCGACGGCCAAGTGGGCATCGCCGCCCACAGCGAAGACGTGGTGCGAATGCGCAAGGCCGACTCCATTGTGGAATTGGTGCGTCCGCCTGCCACCCCGTACTTTGAGATTCTCCAAAAGAAGTTGAAATGGGGAGAGCGGTAGAAAGAAAGTTGCAGCGAGCGCCTTTTGCGAGCCCCGACCCGTCGGGATAGGCAGCGACTGCCCTTTGTTGATTGTGCCGGAAGTAGTGATACCCATGCCGCTCCACCACTCGGGAATCAGCACAGATCCTGGCATAATCCCGAAAGCGCCACGAACGGCCGGGCGCGAAGTCCCTTCCGCATGAAGCCAAACCGTCCCTTTACCCGGCCTCCTGCTCTTGCTAGACTCGGGCAATGCGCACCAGCACCCGGCAGGCTACGCTCGACAAACTCGCGGGCCCAATTCGCCGCATGCGCCAGTATGCTTTCTACGACTGGACGCGCGAGATGCCGAGGTCCAAACGCCTCATCACGTGGGCCGGGTTTCTGATCCAGGGATACGCCGTCTATTCTCTCTGGACGCGTTCCTTGATATGGCCGGTGATGTGGCCGAAAGGAATACTTCTCTACGCCAGTGTGTGGGTGCTTTATGTCCTCGGCGCCGGGCTCATGAACGGGATGCTTACTTCGGAATTTGTCCGCAAGACCGAATTGGAAGCCGACCAGATTGCCGCACGGCAGATCCAACAGACGCTCATCCCCGGGCAGTTGCCGCAGCTTCCAGGCTATGGGGTGGAGACCTTCTACAAGCCTTTGCGCGAAGTTGGCGGCGACTACTTCGACGTAATCGATCTTCCGGGAAACCGAACGCTGTTCGCGGTTGCGGATGTGTCCGGGAAAGGGATGCCGGCGGCTCTGTTGGCGGCAAACATACAGGCACTGGTTAGAAGCATCGCGAGCGTTGAAGCGGATCCCTCGGCGTTGGCCCGGCAGATTAACAAGCACCTGATTCAATATACGCCGAGCGATCGCTTTGCGACAGCGGTGTTCATCGTGCTGAGCCGCGATTCGGGAGAATTGGCCTATGTAAATGCCGGCCACAACTCCCCGATGGTGTTCGGTCGAGGATCGACGGTGGCGCTGGAAGCCACCGGCATGCCGCTTGGACTGTTTCCCGATGCGGCATATGAAGCGTCTACAGCTTCTCTTTGCCCTGGCGGCGCCCTCCTCCTCTTCACGGACGGATTGACTGATGCGATTCCTGGAGAGAATGCCGAAGGCCACTTACGTGATGCTCTGGCCGATAGTTCGGGAAGAACGATGTCAAATCTCAAATCCTTGATAGACGCCAAATTCAATGACGATGATGTCACCATATTGCTCGTGAGACGCGATGCAGATGCGGCTTTCAGCGGCGAGATTGCATAGGACCGGCTGTCGAGTTCACCCGCGATGACCTGCCGGATTATCGGCTTTCAGGGAGTCGTCATAGTGAACGAGGAGACGTTCACCTCGCCACCCGGGGTTTGCGTGGCGTAATTGAAGATTGCGTATCGGTATCCCATAAAGAACTGCCAGTGGTCGTCGAGCACGAACGGCGTGCCGATCGGCTGGAAGGTGTGGCCGTCGGTGCTGTAGAAAAACTTTGCCGTTCGACCTGCTCCGGGGTGGACGTCCGCGGAGACGCGCAGCCAGATGCGGCCGCCCGCAACCGGTGCACTCGCCACTTCCGTCCCCGTGCTGGTGGTCTGCCACTTCCCGTCCATGGTGAGATTGTCTTCCATTACGACATGGAATGACCCGTTATCTCGTTTGATCCCGACCCATGCGGAAGAGTTCCTGAGCATGGCCAGGCCCGCCCGGTCGCCGTCCTTCATGGCGGAATAATCGAGCGCGATGGTGGCGGTTGACTCGGGCCCCAGGATGCGGTGAGTCAGCGTGTTCCTCGCCCGATATAGATCATCGGTCACCGTGGCGGTCTTGAGAGTGAGCCCGTTGTTGACGGACCACTCCGAGTTGTCCGGATTATGATTCCACTCCCACTCGGGGCTGAGTGTTGTGCCGCGGAAGTTGTCAACGCCGGTGAGCGGTCTCAGGGGGTGCGGGGGAAGGGGGTACGGATAGGAGACGCCCCAGGCATTGCCGGTGATCTGCAAGACCGGCCAACCGTCGGCGTCCCATTTCAAAGGAGCCAGCACGGGAATTCGGCCGCCGGGAAAGACATCAATGAATGCCATGTAGTACCAGTCGCCGCGCGGCGTTTGCACGATTCCACCCTGATGCGGTGAGCCTGCGCCGGAGACAGGGCTTGCGGCCTCCACCACGAGCGGCCGCAGGGTGTAAGGCCCGAAAGGCCCATGGGTTGATTTCAGGACGTACTCAGCATCCGGCGGATGGTCGGTGAGTATGTAGTAGTTGCCATTCACCTTGTAGAAACGCGATCCCTCGAGCATCCCCATGTTGCCGGGAGATGTGAACACCTTCTGGCTTTTGACCTCGCTCGTACCATCAGGCGAGAGTTGAGCGACACTGAGCGTCGTGTTGCCATAGGCCACGTACAGGGTGTCGTCATCGTCAACGAGCAGCCCGGCGTCGTAGTAGCAATTGTTGAGGACCGCCTTCCTTTGCCAGGGCCCCTCGACGGCAAGCGCCGTGTAGATGTAGGTCTTGGAGAACTCGACGCAACCTCCCCAATAGAACGTCTTATTGCTCTTGCGGTATCCGAGGAAGGAGGCCCAAGTACCCTTGACGTAGGCGCTGCCACCCGTCAGATCGTAAGCGGGCGAGAAGTCCAGCGCGGGCAGCGAGTGCCCGGCATATTCCCAATGGACGAGGTCGTAGGAGCGGAGAATCGGCGCCCCGGGCGAGTAGTGCATATTAGATGCGGAGTAGTAAAAAACATCGCCGACGCGAAAGATATCGACGTCCGCAAGGTCTTCCCACAAAACCGGATTCTCGAATTCTGCCGTCGGTCCGGGGCGGGGCGCCGCGGCCGGCTTGGCGGCCGTTGACCTGAGGCCGTAAGCGAAGAGCAGAAGCGCAATGAAACAAATCAAATAGCCGATGGACGAAATACGACGCCCAGGAGTTCCCGGCATTGAGACTCCGTCATCCCATGAAAGTTCTGTTCCGCCGGCAGGCCGAAGATTCCTGTCTTCGCGAAGCCAGACACCCTGCTATTCCGGCAAGGAGATCTGTCCTTCTACACGGAAGTTCCCGGTGACCACCGGGGCTCCGGTATCAGGCTGGCCGCCGCCGATGCTGAGGGTGTAATCGCCGCCGGCGATAATCGGACGGCCGTCCTCTGTCACCATGCCCAGGTCCCGGCCCTTCAGCTCAAAATGAACCTTCTGGCTGGCCCCCGGATCGAGGTGAACGCGCTGGAATCCCCGCAGAGCTATTTGCGGCGCCCCGTTTACCGGCGGGAATTTCAGATAGAGCTGCACAACTTCGTCCCCTGCCAATTTTCCGGTATTGGTCACCGTTACATCAGCTCCCACTGGATCGCCCGCCTGCACCCCTGTCTGGGGGAGGCTGAGGCCACTATAATTGAAGGTCGTGTAACTCAGGCCATGACCGAAAGGATACAGCGGCTTGCCCCGGAAGTAGCGGTAGGTGCGCGCTTCCATGGAGTAGTCCTCAAAGTGGGGCAACTGGTGGATGTTCCTGTAGAAGGTAACCGGCAGACGGCCGGCAGGATTATTCTTTCCGCTTAACGTTTCCGCGATGGCCGCGCCGCCTTCCTCGCCGGAGTACCACGCCTCCAGAATGGCGTTGGCGTGCTCACTCGGCCAGTTCACGGCCAGGGCGCTGCCATTCATCAGCACAACAACCAGGGGCTTGCCGGTCGCCGCGACGGCTTCGATGAGAGCTTCTTCCCCCTCGGGCAGATCGATGTTGGTGCGATCTCCCCCGAAGAATCCGGGTTCGTCCACCGGCGACTGTTCGTTTTCGAGCTGGCTGGTGATCCCGACGGCGGCAATGACGAGATCGGCATTCTTCGCCGCGGCGATAGCTTCGGCTGATGGGGCATTGTCCACCTTCGCCCAGATGAGCTGCGCGTGCGGCGACCCTCCGCCCCTATTCCCGTAACGAATGCTGAGCGCGACCTTCTGCCCCTTCTCCAAATGCACGCGCCCGACCCTGCCTTCGAATGCGCGGGTTCCATAATCCATCGCCACCGGTCTGCCGCCGACCATCACCATGAGAAATCCCTCGGCCCGCAGGCCAATGAGGTATTCACCGGAATCCGGCGGCGTTAGGAAACCCGTCCACTCCATGGTGAGGGCACCCTTCCCCGCCACCTCCGCCGGCAGATTGCTCTCGCTGAGGTTGATATTGGGCTCAACGCGGCTTGCGAGCGGCGGCGTCCTTGCTCCCGGACCCATTCCAAATCCTTGCCAATTGCGGTATTCCGCCTTAAGACCGGGTTTGCCATCGGCCGTCGTCAGCAAATTATCCGGCACCGGATTCCCGTCGTTGCGCAGGAACTGGGTTCCCGGAACGAAGGTGATCTTGGCTTTCGGAAACTCCGCTTTTAGGCCATCCAGCAGGGAAACGCTATGCGTCGGCGAACCATTGTAATTGCCCAGCAGGACCCGGGTCTGATCCGCGAGCGGGCCGACCACGGCGATCTTGGTTATTCCTGATTTGATCGGCAGAGTGCCGTCATTCTTCAGCAGCACCATGGACTCATTCGCCAGCTTGCGGGCCAGCGTGCGGTGTTCGGGGCTGTCAAGTTCCTTCTCCTCGATCTTCGTATACGGCACCATCTCCGGCGGGTCGAACATACCCAGCCTGATCCGCGCCGTGAAGAGGCGGATAAGCGCCGTGTCTATCGCACTCTCATTGAGGTAGCCTTGCTGGACAGCTTCGTAGTACGGCCGGTAGTCGTGGTCGTCCGGCACCTTGGCAAAGTCGATGCATTCATTATCCATGCCCCGCTCGACCGAGATGGCGGAGGCCTGGGGCTGGGTGGGGCGGTAATGATGGCCGTTGAAGACGTTGCGGACCGCGTCGCAGTCGGACACCACATACCCCTGGAAGCCCCACTTGGCGCGTAGCTGATCCTGCAGCAGGAACTCATTGGCGCATGCCGGCTGACCATTGACGGCGTTGTAAGAGCACATGACCGAGCCCGCCTTGCCCTCGGTGACGGCGGCGCGAAACGCCGGCAGGTACGTGTCTTCCATGTCGTGCTTGCTCACATCCACGTCGGCAAAGTGGCGCGTCGTCTCCGGGCCGCTGTGCACGGCGTAGTGCTTGGGCGTCGAGATCACGCGGTAGTACTTCGGGTCGTCGCCTTGCATTCCGGTGACAAAGGCCACACCCATACGGCCGCTGAGGAAGGGATCCTCGCCATAGGTTTCCTGGCCACGGCCCCAGCGCGGATCGCGAAAGATGTTGAGATTCGGGGCCCAGAAATCGAGGCCTTCCATGACGTTGCTGTGGCCGGCGCGTTCTGCCTGCACGTGCTTGATGCGGCCCTCGATGCCGATGTCCACGGCCATGGCGTGGATTCCGGCTGGGTCAAAGGTCGCGGCCAGCCCGACCGGCTCCGGAAACTCCGTCGTGCCCTCCTCGGCGACACCATGCAGCGCCTCACTCCACCAGTCGTAGGCCGGAACCTTGAGCCGGGGAATCGCGCGCGACTGGTTCACAAGCTGCGACGCCTTCTCCTCCAGCGTCATGCGGTGTACCAGGTCCGCCGCACGCTGCTCGGGCGGCAGACTGGTATTCATGTAGGGCAGGTTCGCAACGTCCTGTGCCGTAGCGGCGGAGGCGATGAGGGCGATGCAGGTGATGAGAACAGGGAATAGGCGCTTTCTAGAAAGGTTCATTATTATCCTCCCAATAGGTGTCGATGCGCACCTGCGCAGTTTGCAAGTTTGGCCGGAGCGCCCCGGATTCGCCAAGAATGATAAGGGCGCGCGCTCGGGCTGTCAACCGAATCCCGCTTGCTTCGAATCCCACTTGCTTTGCTCCCAGCAGCCCGCCTCAACCCGGTTTGGGCGGCGGCATCTCTCCCTGGGACGGCCGCGAAGAACCCAACGCGGCCTGCCGGGCGCCAGCCGTTGACTCGGATTTTCCGCGGTTTCGCGGGGGCGGATCAATTCCGCTTCGGCTCCGTGCATCAGGACTTCGGCGGGGCGGGGGTTGTAATTCGAGGAGAGGACGTATCCGTAGGCGCCCACGGTCAGCACCGCCGGCAGATCTCCGGGTTGGAAGTCGGGCGTGTCGCGGGCGCGGGCGAAGAAGTCTCCGCTTTCGCACAGCGGGCCTACGATGTCCGCCAACAATCGCTCCGGCGCTCTGGTTCGGGCGGGAACGATCTCGTGGTAGGACCCGTAGAGGGTTGGGCGCATCAAATCGTTCATCCCCGCGTCCACCACCACGAAATTCTCCCTTTGGTTGCGCTTCACGTAGAGCACGCGCGTGATCAGCACTCCGGCGTCACCCACCAGGGCGCGGGTCGGGTGATAGGCCGCGCCCTGTTGTGCTCAGTCCTTATCCACCTTCGGCTTCTGCTCCGATTTTTGTTTCGGAGGCTTGTCGTCATCGTCGGGAACCTGCTTGGGGTTCTTCCCCGCGTTCAAGCTGTTGGGCGAAGCGGGATAAGGCCGGTTGCCCATCATCCCTTTCCAGAGGATGCGGTTGTATAGGGCGGGATCAACGCGATCCGCGTCGGAGAAGTCCAACCCCTTGGTGACCCGCGCCCAATACTTCGCGTTGTGCGTTGACTTGGGCACGCGCAGGCCGGCCGCCTTGGGAGGCATCGGCAGGCTGGTGTTGTAGAGGTATGCCGAGGGCGTGGCGGTAAAGCTCCACGTGCTCGGGGCGGTGTTGAAAATATCGGCCATGGGCCGGGCGAGCGTGTCGTTCAGGTTCAATTGCGGGACGCCCATCACCTCTTCCATGGTGCGGACGAAGTCGAGGGTGCTGTACAGGGTGGAGACCACGACTCCCTGCTTCACGTAGGCGCCCGCTACGTACGCGGTGGTGCGGTGCGAATCCACGTGGTCGGCGCCATCCTGCGCGTCGTCTTCAATGACAAAGATCAGGGTGTTGTTGGCGTAGATGCTGCCCGCGATCTTTTGCACCAGCAAGCCCACGGCATAGTCGTTATCGGCCTCCTGCGTCTCCGGAGTATTCACCAGGTCAATGGCGGTGCCGAAGTTCCCAGTGTGATCGTGCATCAACCGAACGAGGCTCAAATTAGGGAGTCCGCCTTTGGCGTAATTGGCATCGAAATCCCGCGCCCATTCCGTGTAACGGTAATAATCGGGAAAGTTGTTGTCGAAACCGCGGAAATACGGATCGGTGAACGGGGTGAGGGCGACATTGGTGGAAGTGGCCACGACGGTGTTGGTGGCGAACGGGTCGTGCGCCAGGGGAATAGCGCACGAGGGCACGCTATAGCAGTTCCCGTCAATGAAGAAACCATAGTCGCGAACCGTTAGCCCCGCCCGCAGCGCCGAGTCCCACAAATATCCGGTATTCACTTCATCGTTCGGTCCATCGGGCGCCGCCACGTCGGTCTGGCCCGCCATCACATCCGGATCATTCGAGGAAAGGGGATCGGCGGCGAGGCGCTGGGCGACGGTGGGAAGCGCCACGTTCACGTAACGATTCGTACCCTCGGCATCCTCGCTGATGCCGCGCGCCGAGTAGAACAGCGGGTATTGGCGTTCCACCACGTCGGGGGCGCGAGCCGAAGTGCTCCACGCCCAGCCATCATAGCTGACTTCGGCGGTGGCCATGATGTTATCGAGGGTGACAAAGGTTTGCGCCAGATTGTGCAGATTGGGAGTGATGGCGCTTCCCCACTGAACCAAACGCGCATCGCCGTTGGCCCCCGGCAGGTCACCCAGAACCTGGTCGTAAGTCCGGTTTTCCTTGAGGATAAAGATAACGTGCTGGACGCCCTGGCGCACGGCCGCCATGACCGCGGCGTCGCTGGCGCTTTCGGTGGTGGAGAGGCGGTTGTTGGTGAGCACTTGCGCCGTCAGCGCCGGGAGCTGCGCCGCCAGGGTGGCGGTGGGGAAGCTCTGCAAGCCGGCTTTGGTCGACTGGGGATTCCACTCATTCATGGTAATGCAATTGGGGTACCCCGCCGGGCCGGCGCCATAGCACCAAGTGGGATCCGCGCCCGTCGGCGACTTGCCGTTAACCACGTACGCCCAACTGCCATCGGGGCTGAAGCTCACGGAGTTCGGGTACCAGCCGGTGGGAATGAGGCCCACAACCTTGTCGTTCTTATCCGTTCCCGTCAGCGCCACCACGGCAAGGCTGTTCAGATTTCCCAAGGTCACGTAGAGTTGCGTTCCATCCGGCGTAAGCGTCACGCTGTTGGTATTCGCGCCGGTATAATTCGCCAGCGCGGGAAAGGTGGTGGCCACGACGGAGGGAGGAGCGATGAGTGGGATGGTTTCAATGACGGTGTTCCACGTGGTGGCGTCGTTGGGATTGGTGTCAATGACGTCAACCGTATCCGACTCGTCTTCGGCGACATACAGGCGCGTCTGGGCGGCGTTCAGCGTCATCTTGTTGGGTTGGCCTTTCACCGGGATGCGGGTTATTACCGCCGGCGTCTTCCCATTCAGATTCACCACGTCGATTTCGCGGTCACGAAGGCTGGAGACGTACGCCCAAGTGGTGGTAGAGCTATGTGCCGGCAGGGGTGTGGGCTGCGCGATCGCCACCCAAAAAGGGTATTCGCCGCCCGGAGTGCCCGGCAGCGGCGAGCTGGCGGCCTTGCCCGGGCGCAGGTCGAGTTCCCCGGTGTTCTCCAGTCCCCCGGGTTCCGCGGCCGTAAGGCTGCTCAGCGGTGTCCAGGCGCCCAAGCCTCCGGTGAACACCGTGATCGAGTCGTTGTAGTAATTCGCCACCACCATCATCAGGCCGTCTGCGGAAACAGCCACGCCGGCGGCGCACGGTTGCACGTAGGTAAAGCTGGTCACGAGGGTTGACTCAGGAGTTGCGGGAGGCACGGGAAGGCCGACACCTCCGCCGCTGTGGTTCAGTAGAAGCTCCGGTCCGGGCGCCAGCGTCGACGGCGCCGGTACCCAGGTTGTCCCGCCGGTGCCCCCCAGAGTAAAGACGTGGACATTGTCATATTGGGGAGGGTCTCCAGGGGGCGAAAAGGGAAGGCCCCGGCTGTCCCACGGGAAGTCACCCAGGCCGCTGGAGACGTAAAAAGCCGCGCCCGAGGGATCGACGGCAATCCCGTTATAGGCATTGGGGATCATCACGTTTTGCTGATAAACCGGTTCGCCCGACGAGATGTTGTAGATGAACACGTACTCACTCGACGGCGAGTTGCCGGGGAATCCACCCGCAGCCCGAAGCGCGGTGGTGGTTACGTTCCCCCCGGCCGCGAAGGCAAAGTCGCTTAGGGCGGGGCCGTTGAAGATGCGGTTAAACCCGCTGGTCAGAACCAGCAGGGTGCTGCCGTTTACCACGCTCGAGACCGCTTGCCCGGCCAGCCAGGGATTGCCGTTGACCAACCAGGGAGTGACGAGTGGTTGGAACACGGAACCCGTGGGCGCCAGCGGCGTAATCCATTGGTTCATGTTGGGGATAAACTGCACGCCCGCGGCCGCGGCATTTACCGTGATGCTCAGGATCGCCGTGGTATTGCCGGTCACGTTGGTCGCCATCACCGTATAGCTGGCCGTGGTGGCGATGGCCGTGGGTGTTCCGCTGATGATTCCGGTGTCGTCGTCCAGGCTGAGGCCCGCGGGAAGGGCCGGGCTCACACCGTACGAGGTTATCGCACCGCCGGTGCTGCTGGGGCTGTTCGCCGCGATGGGCGTCCCCACCGTGTAGACCACCGTGCCGGTAGTGTACGTCAGGCCCGCCGGGGCCGCGTCATTCACCGTGATGCTCAAGGTGGCCGTGGCGCTGCCGCCGGTGTTGCTAGCCGTTACCGTGTAGTAGGCCGTAGCCGCCGGGGTGGTGGGGGTTCCGCTAATAATGCCCGTGCTGGTGCTCAGGGTCAGGCCCGCGGGAAGGGCCGGGCTCACCCCGTAGGAGGTCACCGCTCCGCCCGTGCTGGCGGGGCTGTCCGCCGCGATCGCCACCCCTTGGGTGTAATCCGCAGTGCTGGTGGCATAGCTGAGCGCCGAGGGTGGCCGATCATTCACGGTGATGCTCAGGGTCGCCGCGGTGCTGCCCGCCGAGTTGGAAGCCGTTACCGTGTAGCTGGCCGTGGAGGTTATGGCGGTGGGGGTCCCACTGACGATCCCCGTGAGCTTGCCCAACCCCAGGCCCGCGGGAAGCGCCGGGGTCACGCTGAAGGAGCTTGGCGCCCCGCCGATGTTGGTGGGGAAATTAGCCTGGATCTGCGTCCCCACGGTATAGACCGCCGTGTTAACAGAGTAGCTAAGGCCCGAGGGCGGCTGAACATTGGAAGGCATGAGACTGGGGTTTCCGCCGCCACCACACCCGCAGAAAAGAAGAAGTACTGCGGTGGAAATAAGACCAAACCATTGAATGGATCGCATAACAAGCTCCTTTCTCATTGTCATCGGCGCCCTGCGAGGCACGGTGTTTTGGCCGCGGGCAAAAAGCAGTCCGTTGCCATCACCCGCCTGTGCGAGGGGATGAGGTCCCTTAACTCGAAATCGAAATCTCTTCTGGATTCAGCGTGAGGTTCTCCGCGGGCTGACTTGAAAGGCCCACCGAAGCAAGATCGGGAAGCGGGATATCCGTTGCTAGGTGTGCCATTCCCTGGCGTGGCCCCGGATCTGAGCGAGCCAACGCCTCATCAGAGTATTTCAGGGCGCGGCCTTAGCCGTCTGTTCAAAATGGCACACACTTAAAATGGGATTATCCGCTGGCTGGCGGTAGAGCCTGCGTAGTGCGGACCGGTTCTGTAGGGCTTCGGTTCGCCGTTCCCACAGGTGCTTCAAGAACAGTGACCGCGGACGATAAACGATGATGTAATTCGGGTACTTGGGGAGGGGGGGCCAGAAAAGTACCGGCAGAGGAGTGATATTCCGCCGGAAGTTCTACGGCGATCCCGCGGCCCGCACGACATCCAAAAAGTCCGCAACTTTTATCATCTGAGTGCCTCTGAAGCTCTTGAGCTTGAGCAGATGATGGTCTCGCGTCACGAGATATTTCAACTTTCTTGATCTTCCGGTTTGAGGAAGGCGACGCGTTGGATCTTGACTTGGTTGACTACCACTGATGGAGGTGTTGGGAATTATGCCGATGAAGAATCCCCCGCATGTGGGCGGGCTGATCCGCCGCGAAGTGATCGAGCCGCTGGGGCTGACCGTGACCGAAGCGGCCAAAGTGCTTCACGTGGGGAGGCAGGCGCTTTCCGCCCTGCTCAATGAGAGGGTGGCGCTTTCCCGCGACATGGCTCTGCGCGTGGAAAAGGCATTCGGGCCCAAAATGGAGCACCTAATGCGCATGCAGCTTGCCTACGATTTAGCCCAAGCCCGCCGCGAGGAGAGCTCGATCCCCGTGAAGCGCTACGTTCCCGAGGAAAAGGTCCGCGCCTAGCGAGGCCGGTGTGAGTGTGACGGCGGCCAGGTACGCTCAGGGCGCGAACATCGCCGTCATCGATCCGGAAGTGCTGGATGTCATTCCCGACAGTGCCACGGTGAACCGGACGCTGCGCGCGCTCGCACCCGTGCTGAGGCTGCATATTCGCCCCACATCAAAGCGCAAGAACGCCTGACCAGGCGCCGCGGGCATCTCTGGCACGTCCCACGGGGCGGGCGTTGCTCGCGATTTGCGAACTCGTCATTGAGCTTTTCCTCCCTGGGCCTTACCTTTTCTAGCCACTGGCCACTAAGCACTAGCCACTGCCCTTCCGACCTGCCCGCTTGCCACTCGTCGCTTGCCACTCGTCACTGCTCTTGACCTGCATCTGACCGTGTGGTATATCCTACCATGTGGTATTCATCGAATCGGCGGCCTTCACGCGGCGTTTGCGGGTGCTGGCGGGTGACAGCGCTCCGGACGTCCTGGGTGCTATCCAGGATGACTTGGTCGAGAATCCCCAGCGGGGAAACATGGTTCAGGGGTTGGGCGGAATACGCAAGGCGCGGGCAGGAAATCCCCGGCGGGGCAAGGGAAAGCGCGGAGGATATCGCTACGGGTATCTCTATCTGGAGCGCCGCGATCATATCCACTTGCTGATTTTACTCGATAAGAATGAGCAAGAAGACTTGGGTGCGCAAGAACGGACCGCCCTCCGGCAAATGGTGGCGGAGCTGAAGAGGATTTAGGAGGCAACATGGCAAAGAAAGTCCGAGTGAGGATTTTTGACGATTTACGCCAGTCCCTGGCGGACGCCGGGGCCTACGAGCAGGGTCAACCCGTCAACCTCCGGACGAAAGAAATTCCCCCCCCTCCGCGACCTCTCAAGCCGGCGGAAATCAGGAGAATTCGTCTGGCGTTCAATGCCAGTCAGGCGCTTTTCGCTCGATTTCTGAACGTCAGCACCAATACCGTCGAAAGCTGGGAACAGGGGGTGCGACAACCGGACCAGGCCGCCCTCAAGCTGCTCACCATCGCCAAGAAACACCCCGAGGCCGTGCTCTCCGCCTAAGCGCCATGGCCGGCTGCCGGCCGTTTCGCGCCCGCCCCGTAACCCGTATCCGGTGCCCCGTTTACCGTCTCCCACGTTTCTCGCCGCCCGCCCCCAATCCCTACCCTCAGGGCGCGAACATCGCGGTCATCGATCCGGAAGTGCTGGATGTCTTTCCCGACAGTGCCGCGGTGAACCGGACGCTGCGCGCGCTCGCACCCGTGCTTCGGCTGCATATTCGCCCCGCATCTAAGCGCAAGAACGCTTGACAAGGCGCCGCGGGCGTCTTTGGCGTGCCCCGCGGGGCAGGACGGGCGTCGCTCGCGGTTTACCAACTCAGCCTTGAGCCTTTCTTCCCTGGGTTTTGCCTTTTCTAGCCGCTTGCCACTAACCACTAGGCACTGTTCTTCAGACCCCGGACCTCGGATTCCGGACTTCGGACTGTCTTTCTTGCCACTGCTCTTTCGCCCGCAGTTCGAAATGCCGCGGACCTCACACCCCAGGGGTCCGCGCCGCGCTTGCTCCGGCGTAATCCCGCTGGGGCGGGACAACTCCACGCTTGTATCTACCCGCTCCCATTTGAAAGGATGGCCCGGCATTGTATCGCGTCCGGCGTTGCGCTACCATCTCACGAGCGTTGTTTGGCAATTCCGCAGAGGGGAAAAAATGTGGCCAGACGGGTTATGGTGATACTGCTTTTGTCGGGCGCTCTGGCTCTTGCGACCTTCGCGCAAGAGCCGGAGTCTTCGCCGCCCCGACCATCGGTAATTAACTCGACGTATGTGGTCACGATTTCGGGTCTCGGTCAGATCACCCACCATGTCCACGAGGAAGACGGACAACTCTTGGTTGATAAGAAATTCGCAAGCGGCGGCGAGCTTTCGGGATCAGTGAGGTACGAGAAAGTTAATTACGTCTGTGTCGAGGGCGATTCCCTCGCTCCCCACGCCCCAAAGAGAACAGTGGAAGTTGACGATTCCGAGGGGCACTACCTCATAGCGACGGTTCGGACCGAAACAGAAGCCAAAGCGGTAGCGGAATACGTGGTGCGGAAATCACCCCTTCCCCTGGAATTGATCGCAGGCGTTTGGCGCGTTCGTAAGCCTTTTGAGTGTCCAGAAGCCGGTCAGCCTGGATGTCAAGATTTCAAAGAACTCCTCGACCATGATGATGCGGACATCGCTGGGTTTTTCTATGAACGTGATGAGAACGCTCACGTCTATGCGTGCTTCAGCAATGCGGAGAGATGGTTCTTTGTAATCCACTACACTCACTATGGAACGTTTGGCGTGTTCACAAGGGCGGGGTTCAGGGAAGGCCAATCGGGCGCGTCGGAATTCCACACCATAGATTGGTCCTTGGGTGACTCAGGCGCGATAATTGAGGAGAAGCAGGGCCAGAAGCCACAGACTCTCGGATGGGTGGACTCGTCTTCCTTGGCTTACCAGACCAAATTCACAAACAGAATGAATACTGCAACTCAGTACGAGTTGAACATCCGGTGGTCCACGGGCCGTTACAGCGAGAATTGGTCAGGGAAAGATGACAAGGGCGTGCGATTCAGCACAGATTCCAGTGGCACCTGCGTCAGGTTGCACTGAACACCCAGTCGCCTCGTCACGCCCTAAGATTGGGACAACAACTTCCTTGGCGCCTTGCCCCGTCGGTGGAAGGCTTGGACTGAACGCTTGTCAGCAGGGAGAATTATGAGACGAATGGCGGGCTGGCGCAGACGGTCGGTCTTTGGCGTCTGTGATCTCACGCCCGAACTCTTCTATGGCAGGGCGGGCTCTACCTGCTTTCCGCACCGAGTTTAACAAGTAGATCACAGATGTCCTTCGCGACGGTATCTTTGGTGATTGAAGCAACGAGATGGCCGCGTGTGATAGGCTTACTTGCACCTTCATTGAGTACCCTTAGTGTCTCCTTGAGGGTTTCTTTGCCTGGAAAGACATTTTGTATCGTCGACACAGAATCTAGCTTCAAGCTGTCGAACCATTCGTAGACACGCACCTCAAGATCGACCTCTTCCAACTTTTCCGCGCTGTCGAGACGTCGGTTCACTATTTTGGCTGTTTCCAGACTGGCACGTCGCGCCTTTGCCTTTATGGTTCCTGCGGCCTTGAGTATGGCATTGACGCCTTGAGCTTCAGTGATTTTCCGTCCCAATCGTCCTGCGGCCGCCTCAAAAAGAGCTGGCTCAAGCAAGTAGCTCTCGGTTTCGTGTCGATTGAGAAGGTGCGGGGCCACGCCATTTGCCTGCTGTGATTTCATGAACGGAGCCTCAATAAAGTCTGGCATGCCGTCACGATCCTGCACGAACGTCAAATCGAATTTCGTGCCGGTAAGGCCCTTGAGAACTGCCCCGAGTTCAGCAATTGCCCGAAAGTTTCCGACGCCGTGCGCAGGCAAGACGTATGAAGCGCTATTAGAGGAAAACAGGGGATTTCCTATGGCCTTATCTATTGCTTTGAAAATGGTTTGGTCCTTGTCTTCAATTACAACCAGTTTTCGCGATGAGAGGAGTCGTGAGAGCGCCGAAACGTCAACAACATCTGCATCCACGAGCGCACCCACCAGATCGGCGTTTTTCCCTATCGGGGAAACGACCTTTTTGGTTGAATCCACTACTAGCACTTCATTGGTTGAAAAGGTGTCGATCAGATCGAGGGAATGCGTGCTAAGGAATACCTGTGCGCCTAGATCGTTCGATACGCGTCGAAACAACTCACCGAGTCGGGCCTGTAGCTTACTGTGCAAGTGCGCATCTGGCTCATCAATAAGAAGAACCTTGGGCTGGCTCAGGTAAAGGTAAGTCAGCATCTGAATGACCTGCTGAAGACCAGCGCCGGATGAAACGACGTCAAGGTCAACAGCGTTCTGCTTGTACTTCACGGTGACGAATTCGTCGGCCTCCCCGTCGAAATCAACCTTGCTCACAATTACGCCGAAGAGGTCACGAAGCTGCACATTAATCTTTTCGACGAGCTGGGGAGACTTTAGATTTAATTGCTGAAGGCTGCTGCGGAAAATTTCAGAATAGCGGCCTTGCGCGGCGAGCGCGTTTCTGCGAGCGCCAGTAGAATACGGCTCCGAAACGAGCACGCCGACCAACCCAGGTATGAACGCCACTTGCGTACCAAGATACGTCGCAGCTTTCTTGGCCGTAAGACCCGTTGGTAATTCCTCGGCCGATACGTGAATCTGGCCGAACTGCTGTCTCATCACCACGGAGAAGGTCGCGTCATCATCAAAAGTCACAGATATCGTTAGCGTTTTCCCTGCTTGTTCCCTGTGCCAGAGCTCCTTGATATCCGGTGTAGGCGCGACCTCTTCGGCGCTTGCCAAGAACCGCCGATGGTATGCCGCAATGACAGGGTCTCCTTCGAAGCGGACGTGCCCGTGCATCAGCGAGAAGAAGGCTCGAATCGCGTGTAGGATTGTGGTCTTACCACAGTTATTCGGTCCGACCAGTAGATTAAACTGCTGGCCCACTTCAAACGTCGTATCAGCGAACTGACGGAAGCGCTGAAGGCGTATCTTCTTAATCATCATGTCGGTTTCTCAGCAAGCGCAGATGCGCGGCTCGCACCTTTACGCAGCGATAAATTAATTAGACCGCCACTCGACCTTCGAGTCAAGGGGCAAGCCGAGAACCTGTTTTGCAGGTCCGCGGCTTTTTGTTGTCGATGGGGGACGAACCGCAGGGGAAAAAGACAGGACACGGGGCACGGGACACGGGATACGGGACACGGGGGGGGCCAGAGCAAAGCCCCGCGCCAATTGCTACACCGCCCGGTTTCTGCTTACCGTGCAGAATTCACCCCTTACCCTTTATCCTTTACCCTTCACAGTTCTCTCCGTCCGTGCGAGTATTGCCTTCCAATCCCCATTACCGAGGTTCAAACCATGGCCAACCCGAAACAGCAGTGACAAGTGACGAGTAACAAGTGGCGGGTCCGAAGTTGCGCAGTATTTGGTAGGCCTGCGCCACCACCCAATTAACCTGAAGGTGAGCATGTTTGGTGCTAGAATAATGAAAGGGAGCCCTGTGCAATCAAGAAGCCACTTGGCCCAGGGGTTCCAGAGATGAATCCATGACGATCACGGCAAAATACGAAGATGGTGTCTTCAAGCCCTTGGACAACGTGCGCATCGTCGAAGGAACGATCGTCGAGGTCCGCGTGCCCTCCGACGCCGGCCGTCCCGAGAGTAAAGCGCAATCGGTTGGAGATTTCGCCTTCTACGGCATGTGGAAGGACCGGACGGACATCGGCGACAGCGTGGAATACATCAGCAATCTCCGTCGTAATCTTCGGGGCTGAAAGCTTCATTCCAACTTACCATGCCTTACCTGATCGACAGCGATGTCCTGATTGACATATCGCGCGGCAAACAAGGGGCACGCGAATACGTGGACGCGCTCACTGACGGGTGGGCGATCTCACAGGTCTCGGCGCTGGAACTCATTGTCGGCGCGCGGGATCTGCGGGAACTGGGGCACATCGATGCTTTTCTATCAGCACATTTGATCGCGCCCCTTCGAGACTCCGCCGGAAAGCGGGCTTACCAACTCCTCAAGTCTTACGCAAAATCCCACGGCCTGCACGTTTTTGATTCCCTCATCGCAGCTACCGCCATGGAAGAGGGGCTTACGTTGGTGACCAAAAACCGCAAACACTTCAGCGCCATCAAGGGATTGCTCCTGGAGATTCCTAGTTACTAACGCGACTGTGCCTTCCATTTTTGCGGCCCCAGGTTCGCAGCTTTTTGTTGTTGATGGGGGACGAACCAGACACGGGATACGGGAGACGGATCACGGGATACGGGTCAATTCATTTTCGATTGCCGATTTTCGATTTGCACCCCGAACGGCGGCAAATAAACCCAGGGGACATGGGAAACGGGACACGGGAATTGGCGAGGTAAACTCGCCGCTACGTTCCAGCCCCAACGGGGGGGATCTACCAACGCCCAAGCCGAAGGTCCGCCGATCTTGATGGTGGAGCAACGCCCTGGGTCACGGCAACCGCCCCTGTTTCCCTCCGTAAGCCCTGAGGGGGCGCGCTAACCTGGACCGCAATCCTGCATTTTCATTAGAATTTGTGGGGCCACTAGGCAGGTTCCATAGGTCGCCCTTTCAGGGCTCGGGGCGGGGAACAATTCCCTGACCCAGGGCGTTGCTTCACCATTAAGATTGGCGGACTTCGAGGCGCGGCGACTCCGTGGTTACCAGCTAAAGGCTTGCTGTTTCGATGGGTTGCACGTCGCGCGTGATCCGGTGGGCCAGCTCGTCTTCCGCCACCTCGAGGTCATAGCGAACCTGGAGGTTCATCCAGAAAACCGGCGTGGTGTGGAAGTAGCGCCCCAGGCGCAGGGCGGTATCGGTGGAAATGGCGCGACGCTCGTGGACAATCTCCGCGATGCGGGTGACGGGCACACGCAAGTCGAGCGCCAGCTTGTTCATGCTGAGGCCCAGCGGCTGCATAAACTCCTCGCGGAGAATTTCGCCCGGATGTACGGGCTTCAGTTTTCTGGCCATGCTGTCCTCCTAGTGGTAGTCCGTTATTTCCACGCCGTAAGCGTCGCCCCCTCGCCAGGCAAAACAGACCCGCCACTGGTCGTTGATCCGAATGCTGTACTGCCCCTCGCGGTCGCCTCGCAGCCGCTCCAGCCGATTGCCCGGAAGGGCGCTGAGAGTTCGCAGATCATTCGCCGCGTCGAGCATGTCGAGCTTGCGCAGCGCCGAACGCTCGATGGCGCGAAACCTCCGGCACGGTTCACGATGAAAGAGCCGCTCCGTCTCCTCGCACCGGAAGGATTTGATCACACCCCGCAGTCTATAACGCCGTGCGTTAAATGTCAAACAGTATAGCCCCGCGGCAGGGCTTTTGATGTGGCACGGGCAGCCTACCCCGATGAATCGGGGCAGGCTGCCCGTGCCACACCGCCGGCAACGTGCGCGCGGGCTACGCCGGATGCAGGATTCTCCGGCAGGCGGCGGATCGTGCCGCGAGGGCATCGGTCAGGCGGGCGATGAGGGGATGGGCGAGGCCCTCATCCGTCATTCGTTGTTTAACTTCCGAAACATGCTCGCCCAACTGCCTCGAGAAATCGTCCACGCGCTGGATCACGGCGTCGGGGTCAAGGCGCAGTTCTTCCGCCAGGTTGCGCCAGTGGTGAAGCCCGATGTTGCGCAGCCGGTATTCGCCGCCCAGCTTCATGGAAAGTCTGACCTTCTCGACGTCAATGTCCGAGTAGGGCAGGACACTCGCCACATCATATAGCGGCGCCAGGCGGACGCGGCCTTCCGAGCCGATCAGCAAGGCGTAGTTCTTGCCATGGGCGTCCGTTCCCGCAATCAGCCAGTTAAATGCAATCGAATCGAGGAAGGCGCCAACATCTTCGCGGGGGCTGGTGGAATATGTTCTCAGAAGTTCGACGATATCACGGATGCCGGGTCCGCCTTCATTCTGGTACTTGCGCGTAGGCGGAATGCTGAGGGCCTGGCACATGTCCTCCTGATGAACGCGCCGCAAGGCGGAGTCTATCCTGACGCGGTCGTATCGTTCGACCACAATGGCGGTTTCGTCTTGAAAATGCATGATCCGGGAACCCACGGCGGGAAGCCCGAGCGCTCTCGCCAGCTCCAGGCAGAAGTGTTCGTTCTCCACATGCCCGTCCAAGTCGCCCGTGGGGGGCTTGAAAATATGAGTCGTGGGCACGTGGCCGGAGGGAACACCCCAGCGGCCGTCCTCGAACAGGAATGCGGTTTTCGGCTGCGCCCCGGCCAGACTGAACTGGCCGGTATCCCGAGGAATGCGCCAAGCCGAGTGGTCGGCCCGCAATGCGCGAAGTCTTTCGGCAATGCCGGCATCGTCAAGCCAATCGATGGCGGGAGGCATCTGTCCGAGGATCGCGTCCAGGCGTTCAGGCGGGACAAACTGGACGGCGCCGGCGCAGTCCTCTCCCACATTGGCAATGAGGCCGAAGGCGTTCCGCGGCGAGACATGGAACCGCTTCCCCCACTGGTCGAGCACGTGGCTGTTGTCGGGCAGGAGTCCCCAAAGAAATGGATCGATCTTGGCGTTTCCATGCGCGGTTAAGGCCAGGGGCATGGAAATCGAAAGGGGATAAGCATCCGGAGCGTCGCGCCACTGTTCGTTATAGCTGAAGGATAGTTTTCCCGTGTCGGCGCGCGCCACGCGACCCATTTCCCGGCCCTCGATAATCGCCATGAGTTCCTTGGTCATCTTCTTCCTCCGCGCGCGGCGGTGACGATGGAATCAATGTCCACCGCAGGAGCGCCCCCTCCTTGCTTTGCTGGGACGTCTTCCTCCGCTGCCAGCAGGATTCCGAGCGCGTTTATGGTGCGCAACAGGAGGCCGATTTCGGCTCTCGGTTTGCCGCGTTCCACTTCCACAATCCACTGCCGGCTGACGCCGACTTTCCCTGCGAGCGCCCGCTGCTCAAGACCGAGCTTTATACGGCGGTCTCGGATGAGAGCTCCGAGGTCGGCCGGGGTTCGAATGCGCATAGGTGCCACTCCTCGATAAAGTCAGCTTACGGCGACATTATACTAAAGTCAGCGTACGGCGACAAGTGGAAAAGTCGTCGTTCGTTTACTTTCCGAAAAGTCAGCGAACGACGATATGTGCGACAATCTCAAGAAAGTGCTTGACGCTGTATGAGTTTAATCGAGAGGCGGGCGGATCGTGTATGTAGCCGGGACGTAGCGCCGACGTAGCGCCAACCTTTAGGTCGGCACATGCTGAACGAAAGTTCAGCGCCACAACAGGACCTCGGCGGTCAGAGACCGCCCCTACAAAATGGCGGGATAAACCCGCCGCTACGGAGAGCTCCTGTCTCCTGTCTCCTGTCTTCTGGTTCCTGAATCCTGAGTCGTCTCCCCTGCCATCACGTCCCCTGTGGGCAAGGAAAAGCCGCGGACCTGTCCTCCAGGTTCACGGCCTTTTGTTGTCGATGGGGAGACGGATCGCGGACCTTCGAAACAGGTCGGCACATCTCGCTCATTGCCTTGCCAATAAACAGCGAGTACAATCCGCCTTTCGTTATTGCTTTTGATATTGAAGGCCATAGGAAGAAAGAATCCTGGGCCACAAATACCCTATCCAAGGCGATGCCAATGACTCGGCCTGAACGCCAGCAGACGGGGTTGGACATTCTCAAGGATTTTCGCGGGCCTGAGCCCCTCGAGCAACTCTTCCGGCCGGAATTGAACTACAGCCGGGTGACCACGCCGTTTTCTCGCCGGGGGTGGAATGCGACGGCGGCGGAATCGCTGGCGGCGGACCGCCTTTCTTGAGGGCCTCGGCGAATGAATATAACGTGGAGGGCGTGACATCCTCACGCGCCGCAGGGTTGCTGCGCTTTACTTCCTGTGAGGTGCAGGATGGTGGCGGTAGAGAAAGTGGGAGCGAGATCACGCACTGCAAAATCTGAAGTATATTTCTGGCCTGGCCCTTGAACTCGCGGTATTCTTGTCTCGACGCAGGCGGCGGGGTTTGCCATACTACAGCGAGGGTCCGAAGCATGGATTCGCCGAATGATAATTTGATTAGCGATATCGTCCGCCGCATTGTGGAGACGGCGCAGCCTGACAAGATCATCTTATTCGGCAGCCGGGCGCGGGGTGATGCGCGCCCCGACAGCGATATTGACCTCCTGGTGATTCAAGAATCGACAGAGCCGGGCTACCGCCGTGACGCCGCCCTTTACCTGGCGCTGGCGGGACTGAACGCGCCCGTGGACGTTATGACTTACACCCCCGAAGAAATCCGAGATTGGAGCGAAGTTCCCCTGGCTTTCATCACCACGGCCGTCCGTGAGGGCAAGGTGGTGTATGAAAAAAAAGGCTGATGTGGTGCGGGGTTGGCTGCGCAAGGCGGCAAGCGATCTGGTCACGC
>Ga0326727_10000434_pt1 | contig 172281 bp, 120 predicted proteins | sample MB2enrmetagenome_FD_207643 | JGI IMG/M metagenome (GOLD analysis project Ga0326727, IMG submission 207643) | Lab enriched peat soil microbial communities from McLean, Ithaca, NY, United States - MB29MY | ecosystem: Environmental > Terrestrial > Soil > Wetlands > Peat | place: USA: New York... | reverse complement strand
AGCGTCTGGGCCTTCGCAATGGGATACCAATTCCAGTGGGCGCTCTTGATGCGCATTGGGATGCAATCGGCGCGAATCTCCGTCTTGGCGATTTGGTCAATGTCATTGGAACCTCTACCTGCATCATTGGAATCAATGACACCGAAATTCTCGTCCCCGGAGTCTGCGGACTTGTTCCCGGTTCCGTTCATCCCTCTTATGTAGGAATTGAGGCAGGGCTCTCTGCTGTCGGCGATATCTTTGAAGCGATTGCCAAGCGCGCCGGAACAACCGTCGGCGAATTATCCAGGGGCCTTGATACATACCGCGCTGGGCAAACAGGATTGTTGCGTTTTTCCTGGGACAATGGCGATCGTACGGTTCTCACCAATCCAAATCTTGGCGGAATGACTCTTGGATGGAACCTTGTCCACACCGCGCAGGACGAACTTTTCGCCGCAATTGAAGGGACAGCCTTCCATACTCGGATCATCCTTGAGCGCATGCAGGAGTATGGAACTCCGGTTCATCGAATCATCAATGGAGGCGGCATTCCGCGACGCAACGACAAGCTCAATCAGGTATATGCAAATATTCTGAACAAGCCGGCTCTGGTTCCGCAGGGAGACTCTACCAGCCTTGGTTCCGCAATCTTTGCGTTTCTGGCGGCAGGGGAATTCGAGAGTATCTCCGAAGCGCAGGATGCATTCTGCACACCCCAAAAAACTTACCTGCCCGATCCGGAGGAGGCTGCGGTGTACGACAGGCTTTTTGCTCTGTATCGCGAGCTTTATTTTGGTTTTGGGATACCCAATGCAGCACCGGTACAAGTGGGACATGTTTTGCCAACGCTCCGGGAGATTGCCAAGAGGCAAACAACATAAAACGAATTGCCCACATATAGACGGATTAATAAAGCTCTGAACACGTCTGCCTGTGAAGTGTTTTGAAAGGGCGCGGCTGAAAGCCCTGCCCTTTCAAAACATGGCAATATTGGAATTTGTTCGGAACGTCCTTCGAGCGCAAACGATTTTCCGCTCTTGTATCTTCACCCCTTGGCGAAGCGTGCGCGCGCCTGATGGATCATGAGCAGGGAGAATGCCTGCCAGGCGATGGCGGGGCACATGGGGCAAGGCAAGGCGCGATTGAAGAGGTTGTACTGTGTCCAGCCTTCGTCGCGGCCAGCCAGACGCGACGACCAGCAATCGGGGCCATTGAATATCCCGTAGGGCACCTCAGGGAAATTGCGGGCATGGGTGCGCAGCGTTCCCTTCTTCCACTCTTCGAGAGCTTCCTCCAGCAAGCCTTCCTGCGCCATGGCCCAAACAGCCCAATGAATAGTTTGCGGCCAGATGCCGCCGTTTTCCCCTTCGCCGCGCGGGATGGGACACCAGGAAATTTCAGGTGGCGCGGGGCTGCTGTATGCCTTGCTCATCAGCAGCAGACCGATGCTGCTACTGCACTCGCGTGCGGCGCTCAGCAGGGCCTTACGACGTTGTTCGGGAGTTCCGCAGCCGCCAAGTGCGGCCCAGGTCTGCGCGTTCAGATAGAGCCGGTCGTTGTGTCCGCAGATGGGAAGGCCCTCATCGTTATAGCAGCCGACAAACCACTCTTCGTCAAATGCGCGACCAACGGCTGCGCGCAGATTGTCACGCCAGATTTCAGCTTTTGCTGCAAATTCGGCATCGCCGAGCTTTCTGGCAATGCGAGCCAGAGAGTCAAACGTCCTGGCGGCCATGCCGCTGTTCATCACAGACTCGCCCTTGCCTTTGGCACCGACTGCCGAGAAATAGTCGTTCCAGTCGCCTTCAAGGATGAGGATGAGACCGTGCCGACCCATGCCGATGCTCTCGGTGATCCATTGAAATGCGCGCTTCGCGTGATCCCACAAATTGGTTTTACCTTGCGGGAACCAGGTGAGTTGGTCGTCGAGACAGGCAGTATCGCCCGTGGCTTCGAGATATTCGCAGAGCGCCATCAGAAACCATATCTCGGTGTCGGAGTCGCGTTGGTTATAGGGGATGTCGAGGCGGTTGGCTGTGTAGTTGTAGTTTTTTGGGATGTTGCCGCTCTCCACCTGCATCCGGGCCAGCCAGTGGATAGAGCTTTTGGCGAGCGCAGGTTCAAAGTGGGAGAGAACGAGGGCGTTCCCGGCAGCTTCGCGAATGGTGTAAGCAAGGTGGGCGGGCGGGTTGTCGGGATTGGAGAATAAGTCGTAGCCGCCAAGGTGGGTATAGTGCTGGTCCAGAATCCGGTCGTAGAACTCGAAGGAATAAAGCTGGCCCAGAGCCCAGAGGCACTCGTCGCGCATCCAGGGGTCAAGCATGGGGACGGCAAAGCTAGAGAGCCGCTTGGCCCACTGAGCGCGGGCGGCGGCGGGCGTGATGTGGGCCAGCCTGGTCTGGCGCTCGGCGGGAACGGCTTGCTTGCCGTAGCCGAGCAGTACCGGAACGGTAAGGGATTGGCCGGGGCGAAGCGTGACGGCTTTGCTCAGGATGAGAGAGTGGACGCGTGTGCTGCCCGTCCAGGCTGGATCGGTCACGAGGTAAACATCTCCGAGAATGGAACTCGCCTCTCGAAAACAGGCAAAACCCGGGCCGCAGTCGGGTTTCTGGCTCTTGAGCCAATCGTCATAAGAGAGACCGGGATGGAAGGAGACACCGCTGGATTGACCGGGACGGGGAAATACGTCACTCAACAGATGAAGTGTGCCGGTGATAGACGCGACGCCGGTGTTGCGAAAAGTAAACCTCCCGTGGAGGGCACGATCCTTGTCGGGCGGGGCGTAGAACTCCTGCGTGACGGCGAGTCGTAGCGTGCCCGCGACCATTTCGCCGTGGTACTCGGCATAGCCTGTGCCGTAGCGTATCCGCTTGCCATCACTTAGCTCGGTGTAAATAAAGCTGTGGAGCTGGCCTTCAGCTTCGAGAGTGGCATAAAGGCCGCTGCGGGTACGGCCAGCGGTTGCGGGCGTCAGGCAAACAGGGCCGTCTTCCGTAGTAATCAGTTTGATATTGCCCCACTGATCAACAAGGGCGCCTGCGGTACCAGTGGAAAGGATGTGGGAGAAGGACGCATAAGGAGCAGGATGGCTTTCGAGGTCGAGATCAAAGCAAGGCAGACCGGCGTCGTCGTGGGTCCATTGGCCGAAGCGAAGATGGTCAGCATCGGCGGGCCTGGTGATGGGTTGGCGTGGCGCAGCTTCCGTAACAGCGTTTGCGGGAGCGACTGCAAAAGCAAGGCCTCCGAGGCCCAATGAGGAAAGCAGGGAACGGCGGGAGATTCCACACCATTCGATGGTGTGGCTATATCCGCCGGATTATAGGTCTGCAAGAAGGCCGTATACAGCGAGGTCGTCGAGCCGTCGGCTGTTGCGGGGAACTGGCTGTAGGGTACCGCAGTGGTCCCGTTGTTGGACTCGTAGGTCGAGTACTCCTGAATCACGTTCGTACCCGTGCCGCCGCTGTTGGTTCCGGGGTTCGCCATCCAGATATTGCCTGCGTTATCAAACACAATCTTGCCAGCAGGATTTGTGTACGACGTGATTGAAGGACAACCGCTGCCGTATTCGTCTACATACTTGGGACCGGTAGTGCCGGTACAGTAGCTGGGAACCGTCTCGTAGTTGTTGTAGTTACCGCCGCCGAGCCAGTGGGTGGCGATATTACTGACAGGATCAATCTTCCAGACAATTCTGTTACTCGGCTCAAAGGAGTAGATATTTCCAGCCGGATCAACTCCGATGGCATCCCACACGATGGCAGTACTGTTTTTTGTGATACTTGCGTTCGTGGCGAGGACAAGCGCGGTAGTCGCCGGAAGGCCAGTGTATTTGTTGCTGGTTGGGAAGGTGGTTCCAAGGCTGGGGGTAGCAGTACCGGCGCTACCGACGCCATACCCGGTACTACCGCCGAGGGCTTCACCGGCATAGGTGTAGATATACCCGGCAACCGGAGCGCTTGGCGTAGCGGAGCTGCTGTAAACCGCACTCGGCAGCGTGCCGTTGCCGCTATAGACAACGCGGATTCTGTTTGAACTGGGCTCCGAGATGTAGAGGTTGTCATTCCCGTCAACTACAAGGGATCCCGGGTAGTTAATGTACGCTGTGTTAGCAAGAGTTCCATCCCCATCATAGTAATTTGAGTAGGGAGCATAGTACGCCAGCACATAGTTGGTGGTGGGGGCACCCACATTGGTGTACGACTCTGCCAGACTGCTGCCCGGGCAGCCGTAGGGGATGATGTTTGCAGTTGTGCTGACGCCAATCCCCACATACGGGTAATAGGAGTTGACGGTGGTGAGGGTGTTGGTCGCGCTGTTAGCCCCGGTTTTAAAATTCGCGGGCGCATTGGTCGAGTCTACGGACGCGCTGGTCAGCAGTCCGTGGTTGCCAGTAGTGTCAATGTAATCGCCGCCGCAGGCTGTCTCACCGGCTATAGTCGTCACATTGCCAACCAGATTGTATCCATTGGTGACGCCGAAGATCTCGCGAACGTTGTTTCCATCAAGATTCATGTAATAGAACTTGTAGCCGGCGTAGGTACTAGGAGAGGCAAAGGCTCCTTCACTTCCAGGGGCACCCCCATCTGAAACATAGACATTGCCCTTGGAGTCAACGGCAATCCCACTTGGGTTGATAATGGCTGCACTTGCCGCAGGGCCGCCATCGCCATAGGTGCCTACCGTGGTACCACCCGCAAGGAAGCCAATCGAGTAGATGTAGCCGACCTGTGCAGCCGTCACTCCGGTCGCAGCATTGGTGTTGACGGTTGTAATCAGGGTCGCAGGCTGAGCGCCGCCGGCATAGATCATGCGCGCCATCGGAATAGAGCTGCTGCCTGCCTGTCCGGATGCAATGTAGATGTTGCCGTACTTGTCAACCGTCATGGAATGAAAATCCGTTATGCGCGCCAGCGTGGCCGGGCAGCCATCGCCCTGGGTGTCATAGGAGGTGCTAACGCCAGGACCGTTTGTGCCTCCACATTTAACACCTTTGCCAGACGCAACCGCGCTGGAATATCCGCCGCCAACGCTGAAAACCTTGCCAACGCCACTCGTCTGCACCGCCGAGGCACTCGCATAGACGGCCGTAAAGGTATTGTTCCAGCTATTGGCTGAGTAGATCAGGTTCGCCGCCGTCGCGCCGCCCTTGTAGAGGATGCGTACCGAAGGTGCAACGGTTATAGAGCCGGCGGTTCCATAGGTAGCGCTTCCGGTGCCGCCATTGTCTGACCAGTAGATGTTCCCGTATGTATCGGTTGCGATATCCGTAAGGTCATAAAGCGAAACCAGGCCCGGCACGCAGCCGTCCCCGATGTTGTAGGCTGTAGCATTCAGCGAGTCTGTAATGCCTGCCGAACAGGTATTAAGCGCATTCGTCCACTGTCCGCCCTGCTGGTAATTAGCCAAACCGGCAATCGTCGTCACAAACGGCTCAGGAACAAAGCCCGTGGTTGTTTGCGCGTGGGCAACACCTGCCATGCTCAAAATAACGATGGCAAGAAGAGTCAGCAAAGACCCCAGAATACGTTTGTTCATTTCATCCTCCCAAAATGTTGCCACTGCACAATTTCAACCTCTGTTTGAACCTCTGAGCGACGGTCAGCCCCTGCTCTTCCTGTTTCCCCGGCAGCGCTGAACGACCCTGCAAACAAAATGCCCCAACACTCTTTTTCTACGAGACAGATCACCGTACCCCCAAGTGAACGATGAAGCTATGCTGGATATCGCCACTGGCAGCCGTGATGGTAAGGGTGTAGTTTTGACCGCCTCTCCCCGGAAGCGGATACATTGCTGCACGCGGTATCTCCTCATTACTCAATCCGATAAAGAATTTGTGAGCGACAGCAACAATCAATTACGATCAAGCTGAGTGTCAAGTAAACATGCAAAAAGTGACGGTAAACTTTACGGTACAGTGGATAAGTGGTTTTTATTTCATATATATGTACTCCCTCTGCTGGCCTGATCTCAGAAATTCTCATAGCTCTGACCGCGATTTATATAGAGCCGCTTTGGATTTTGTGAAGGCTGTACCGCTTCTTCTCTGCGACATGGACACCGTAGGACAAACGCATCTTAATTTCATTGTTGGATTCAGTATTTCAGTATTGAGGTGTGATTTCGAAGTAGGTGTCTGTTTACGGAGGGAGAGTGGGCCTTCAGACCCATGCTCCCTCCGTGAGAACAGGCAAAAATCAACAACACAACTGATTTATAGAAGAATTGCCTGAAAATTAAGATGCGTTTGCCCTCAGGAACACCGCGCCTCACTTAAGGAAGCTCTGAACAAGTTCCGCTCTTGCGATGTTTTGAAAGGGCGGGGCTTTCAGCCCCGCCATGGACGCACAATCAAAGGGTTCGGCTTTAGCCGCCGAGGGAATGCAAGTCATTGAAAATACATTCCCTCAGGGGCTAAAGCCCAGAAATTAATTTACCCGGCAAGCGGCGCGGTTAAAACCGCGCCCTTTCAAAACACTGCACACCAAGACTTGTTCAGAGCTTCCTTAAAGCGGTTCTCCAAAAGGTGTACCCCATCCGGCTCTGTACAAGGTGGATTTTTCTTGAGAAATAATCCACTCAGAGGAGTTGCCTTCGGTGTATATCCATTGGAGAACCGCTCTACCTTTAGTAAGATTCGCTCCTGGATACAGTCGTTGGCGTGGTAACCGGGCAGTTGTTGTCCTCCACAGCGAAGGGAGCCTTTGGCGAGACGTTCAGATCCCTGGCCACAAATGGCTCAATCGCAGCAGCCAACAGGGACTGCCCCAGCACTGTGGGATGAACTGCTCCGGCTGGCGGAATAAAATGTATGTCTGCGAAAAGACAGGTCCGAATTCTGCCTTGACCTAGAAATTTCGATGAAACATCAATGTAATCAACGCTCTGCACCTTGCCCTCTGAATAGGCACTCGCAAGTTGTGCGTTGATGTCGTCGTCAAGCCGGTCCTTTTCTCTGGAACGGTCACTGGGAAGAACCCCCACAACCACAATTCTGGCCTCCGGTATCCGCTCTCGTATCTCGGTAACGATTTTTTCAATCGCTGCAACCGTCTGCCCTGCGCTCCAATCGGGATGCTTCTCCGATGTGTTGTTGGTGCCGATCAGAAGAACAACACACTCTGGATGCAGTCCGTTCAGCTCACCGCCCTCGGTAATACGCCACAGGAGATATCCGGTCGTATCGCCTGAAAATCCCAGATTCAAAGCGTTTCGATCCTGCGTATAGTAGTCCCACAACCTGCGGTATTCCCCGAACTCCCACCGTTCGGTAATGGAATCGCCGAGGAACACGAGATTGACTGAATGCCTTCTTGCCTGGTCGAGCTTCGCCCAATGACGCGCGCCCCACGCAGGGCTCTCAAAGCGCGCGACTGGGGTGGAGGGGTCGCTCTTGATCTTCTCTGGCGCCTCTCGCTCCCATGCAATCGTGGTCGGAGATTGATGAGCAAAGCGAATATAGGCTCCGAATGGCCCTTCTTTTACCGCGACGGGGTTTCCGTCAACGGTTACCTTTGACGGGTGCTCCCATCGCCAGCGAATCTCCGCTTCAACCGGAATTCCGTCAAGCGTAAGGCTGCAATGGCTCTCTTCGCAGACGTGGAGCAGGTGACGATCCTCAAAGTCAACGATGCTCCGCTCGCTCTTCGATAGAGAGAAGGCCATCGGATAGATCTCGTAGACACGGCGATCGTCGAGCCCCTGAAGTCCTGCCTGATGCACCTGCGCCTTGGGCAGAAGGGTCATTACATCTTCCGGAATCTTCGGCAGGATCGTGCCGGGACGAACGTAAATCGGAATCTCATCGAGTGGCACATCCACAACCAATGACCGACCACCTTCGATGGTCTTGCCCGATCTGTCATCAATCCACTGCCCTGCTGGCAGATAAACCGAGCGCTGGGTTCCGTTGCTCAGTACCGGAGCAACCAGCAGATCGGGGCCAAATTCATACTCATCCTCGCTCAGCCGGGCCAACTCTTCATCCTGATGGTTGAGCACCAGTGCCCGCATGATCGGCATACCGTTTTTCGCGCTCTCCTGAGCTGCGGCATAGCGATACGGAAAGAGGCTCATATTCAGAACTGCATACTTGCGATATATATCGAGTGCCTGCTTCCCATAATCCCAGGGGCCGAGATTCAGTTCAGAATGCACCGCCATCAACGGAGAAAGCGCAGCGAACTCCGTCCAGCGAATAAATAACGTGGGATCGGGCTTCGCGCTCTGCGTCTTTACATAGCCACCGGTATCCGCGCCCCAGAGCGAGATGCCTGAGAGACCGGCACTAAGCGCTGCACGCACAACCGTAGGAAGTCCATTCTCGTTATAAAAATCCTCGGAGTTATCCCCTCCCCAAAGAAACGGAAGGTACTGGCTGCCGACGGAGGCGCTGCGACTGTAAAGAACTCCGTCTCCCTTCAGGTCGCGTTGGATGACCTCTTCCATCGCCTGGTTGTAGAGCACGGTGTAGCGCGTCCGCATCAGACGAGTATCTTCGCCGTTGGCAAAGCGCGCATCGCCCACAAACTCGCCCTCGCCCGCGTCGTCTTTGAAGGCATCGGCGCCGTGCTCGACCGCCTGCCGCACTTGCCCCTGCCACCACTGTTTCGCAGCCGGATTCGTAAAATCAATCAGCGACCCGGTGCCCTTCCACCACTTCATCGGATAGGGCTTCCCGTCCTCGCCGGTGACAAAGTATCCCTTCGCTGCCGCTTCTTTGTAATTCTCGGCATCGGTCTGCGGAATCTTTGCAGTAAAGCCGGGCTCCGTCGGCCTGTCCGTATGCTGGTTCACAAAGGGAGTCAGCCACACACAGAGCTTGAAGCCTGCATCGTGAATCCTCTTCACCATCGCATCCGGGTCATGAAACTGTTTTGCATTGAACAGAAAGGTGTTGTAATTCGTAGCCCAGGGACTATCGAGTACGAGAACCGATGCAGGCAAGTGAAGCTCGCGCGTCTTTTCGATGTCTTCGTAGACATCTTTTTCGCTGCGGTGATAATCCCGGCTCTTCCACGGAGCAAAGGCCCAGTAGGGCGGGAGTTGCGCTCGCCCGGTCAGCGCAGTGAAGCGCTCCAGAATCAGCGGGAAGCGCGGACCCTCAATGACGACGATGCGCAGCTTGCGCTCAAGCAGCCGAATTACAATCCTGGGAGTTGCAACCGGGGAGGAGGTATTCAGATCAAATTCCGCTTCGGAGTAGGTATCGAGCCAGAAACCATAGCCCTTCGTGCTCATGAAGAACGGAATCGGCTTATAGCTGTCGCTGCCTTTGGCCCCGCTCACATCATGCGAGGAGTTGGAAATAACGTTCTTCGCCTCGTTGAGGGAATTGAAGCGCTCGCCGAAGCCGTAATAGGCGCTGCGATCCTCAATCGTAATCTCCCAGTGACGCAGCTCCGTCCCTTCTACGGTCAGCTCATGAACGCCCTCGGCGAGAAGCTTCGTATGCAGGTTCCCGACCGGCACAGGCTTGCCTTCGCATCGTATTTCTCTCAGCACGAAGGCGTCCGGCTCTCCGCTGGTGCGGACAAATGGAATCTTTGCCAGAACACCTTCCGACTGAACGACTGCGCGATCCGGTTGCCCGTAAGCAACGACCCCGAGAAGGCTTACTGCACCTAAAACCAATAAAACGTTGTTCGCCTTCCATTTGCTCATCAACATGTCTCTCTTTCCCTTATGAAAGCTCTGAACAAGTCCGTCCTCGTCATATTTTGTGTTAGGGCACGACTTCAGTCGTGCCGATCAAGCGCATAACAATAATTCGGCTTCAGCCGCTGAGCAAATCCAACAGTTTGAAAATAAATACGATCAGGAGCTAAAGCTCTCTCATTTCGATCGTCCTGCAGCACGACTGAAGTCGTGCCCTGACACAAAGCAAGTTGCAACAGAGGCCATAATTGTCAGAGCCTCCTTATCGCTTCTGAAGCGCAATCGAGGCACTCAGCGGCAACTCCGCTGAGGAACCGCCCACCTGCAATTTGTACGTTCCAGCCACCGTCACCCACTTGTCGCCCGTAACATCAAAGACGGAAAGATAGAAGGGATCGAGTTTGACCTCCACCAGCTTCGATTCACCTGGCGCAAGCTCTGTTTTGGCCCAGCCGACCAGTCGCTTGGGAGGTTCGTTCGCCTCCACGGGCAAGGAAGCATACACCTGCGAAATCTCTGTCCCTGCAACCCTTCCGGTGTTTTGCACCCTGAAGCGGACTACAAGCGGGTCGGTGGTCGCAGTGAGCTGCGAGTAAGAAAACTTTGTATACGAAAGGCCGTAACCGAAGGGAAAGAGTGGAACTTTTCCCGTTGCGTCGTACCACTTGTAGCCGATCTGCAATCCTTCGCTGTATTCGACGACCGGAGCCTTCTCTGTCAGTGGCGTCAGCACCGGACGAGGAAGCTGTTGCTCGTCCTTCGGAAATGTGACGGGGAGTTTTCCTGACGGATTCACCTTCCCCACGAGAAGATTGGCCAACGATTCGCCGCCGCGTATTCCCGGATACCATATCTCCAGTACAGAGGGCACTTGCTCAATCCACGGCATCTTTACGGGGCCGCCGGTTTCGAGGACGACAATGGTCTTCGCATTCGCGGCTGCAACCGCGCGGATCAGCTCATTCTGGTTACCGGGTAGAGAGAGGTTAACCAGGTCTGTATCTTCGCGTGCCGGTTGTACGCCGAAAACAATCGCAACGTCTGCATGTTTTGCTGCATCTGCGGCCTTGTCAACGCTGTCCCCATTGATGTAGCGCACATCAACACCAGGCAACTGCTGCCGAAGCGATTCAAGCGGAGAGGAAGGGAAGTAGACAATCGCGCGATTCTCCGGCCCGGGCGAGGGAACAGCATTTCCGCCAGGAGAGTCAACCTGCGCCGAACCTCCGCCGGAAAGCACCCCTGCATCTGCGTGTCCGCCAACCAATAGAATCGAGTGAATCTTTTCTGGTTGAAGCGGAAGAACGCTGTTCTCATTCCTGAGCAGAACCGATCCCTGCTCTGCGACGCTCTGTGCTACCTTCAATCCGGTAAAGACCTGCGTCACATGCTGCTTCTGTGTGCGGTCAAAAATTCCTGCTGTAAACTCCGAACGCAGAACGCGATGCACCATGTCGTCGAGCCTGCTTGCTGGAACCTCCCCGTTAACGACTGCCTCCCTGAGCTTTTTGCCAAAGCTTAGATCGTCCGGCATTTCAACATCTAAACCCGCTTTTGCCGCACCCACAGAATGCGTGGCCTTCCAATCGGAGACTACAAAACCCTCAAATCCAATGTCCTTCTTCAGCACCTCGTTCAGAAGATAAGGATTCTCGCAGGCATACGTTCCATTCACCTTGTTATAGGAGCACATGAGCGCTCCGGGATGCCCGGTATGGATTCCGATTTCAAATGCCAGCAGGTCGGTTTCGCGCATGGTGCGTTGATCGGCCACTGCGTTGACTGTTGTTCGTGCCGTTTCCTGATCGTTCAGAGCGTAGTGCTTGATATCGCCGATCACGCCCTGTTCCTGGAGGCCGCGTATTCCTGCTCCGGTCAGTCTTCCGACAAGCACAGGATCTTCGCCCTTGTACTCAAAGTTTCTTCCATTCCGCGGCTCGCGCGTCAGGTTGCATCCGCCTCCGAGAGACATATTGAATCCGGCATCCAGCAACTCGCGTCCAACCAAAGCGCCGTAGTCGTGACTCAGGCTCTCATCCCACGCTGAGGCCTCGGCTAAACCGGAAGGAAGCGGGGTAGAGTAACGGCCAGTAGCAGCGCCCTTGGTTACACCAACGGCTGCGTCTGCCATCTGAATGGCTGGAATGCCCAGTCTTTTGATCCCGGGCAAATATCCGGCAGCCCCGGGAGTCATTTCCGTAGGCACGTGTGTCACGCGAGAGTTTGCCCAGACGTTGTGTTCCCAGTCGGCGCCATGCACCATGGATATCTTTTCGTCGAGCGTCATCTCTTTCACAAGAAGATCGGCGCGCTGATCCGCAGAGAGCGATTTGTCCATCCACGGCCTCTGCTGCGAAGTTGGCTGCTCAGACGGCTGCGGAGCCCACTGCCCAGGCTGCTGCGAAGCCGACGGCTCCGTCTGCTGCGCGTAGCCGAATGTGACCGAGCATAGACACGCAAATACCAGAGCTACATGAGTGACTGCTGATTTCTTAGCCCACATAAAAATCTTTTCCTGTCCCTTTTGAGTTTTGAGCCGCCACATCAGAGGCTTTTGGAAACTGCTTGTCCATCCACGCGAACTGCACCTTCAGGGGTATCCCTGGCCACAACAACGGCCTGTTTTGCTCGATGAAGATCGTTTGCGAAGAACGAAATATCCTGGTTCTTGTCCCCTTCGACATGTGCGAATACACCAACCTCCGGCTTTGCATAATTCGAGTGGATGGCCACATCCTGCACATTCTTGAGCCGTATGAGTTCCGCGCCTGTCGAGGGAGCAGTTCCTGACACTCCGCGCAGATCAAGATCGCGGACATCCTCGAAATAAAACATCGGGCGCGGATCTTTGGTCTTGGAGCGCACGTCAATGTCGCTCATCTGCAATCCCTTCACATGGCGGCAATAGAAGCCAAAGGACTGGAATCGTCCGTGCTGAACCCCTTCGGGATAACCGTTCTCGCGCTCGGGCACTACATTCTGCGCCCAGGCTGCTTCACCCTTCTCCTCGGTCTGAATGTGTATATTTCGCAGGGTGACATCTTCGATCGGATATCCGGGAATCCCAAGGATCGAGGAGGTAACGATGGCGCCAAAGGCCTGCACGTCAGAAATCAACACCGATTTCAACGTTGACACCATTTTTGCCTCCGGTCTTCCGACCCGATTCTGCAGTCGAATGAATATCGGCACTCTGGCATTACGAATCGAGATATTCGAGATCGTTACCCCCTCAATCCACCCGCCATCCGGCATCATGACGTCAATACCAGAGATGACCCTCTGATCGGGGCGCTTTCCCTCTTTGCTGTAGATCACGGAGTTTGAAAAGACAATATTCTCAAGTCCATAAAACCCTTCTGAGCCTATCTTGAAGCCATTGCAGGCCGAGGAGAGGATGCAATTCGTCACTGTTACGTTTCGTGTAATCTTGTTCGGACCGTAAGGATTGTCGGTTTTGATGCAGAGAGCATCGTCGCCGGTGTCCACATCACAGTCGCTGATCATCACGTTTTCAGAGGAGGAGGGGTCAATTCCATCCGTATTGGGGACGTCATCAGGATTCCTGACCTTGACGCCGCGAATCACCACCGTATTGCAACCGATGGTACGTAGCGTCCAGCCAACCGCATTCTGCAGCGTCACTCCCTCAACGCGGACATTGACCGACTCGGCCAGCTCGACCATGGGCGAGATTCTGTACCTGCGCTGCCACCCGTCAACAACCGAGCTGGTGGTGCGCCACTGATCTTCCGGCTTAACATTCGCCGCCGTGTGGTCTATGAACTTTGAGCTGTTACCGTCCACCAGACCAGGACCAACCAGTCCGATATTCACCGCCTGGTAGGAAAAGATCAGATGACGGGGAGGGGTGGGACCGCTGAACAGCACGGCAGCATCGGCTGGCAGATAGTAGTCTTCGAGGTCCGGGCTGCCCAGAATGGATGCGCCCGCTTCAAGGTAGAGCGTGACATGACTCTTGATTACGATTGTTCCGGTCAGATAGACACCGGGAGACACATAAACGATTCCCCCGCCCATCTTGCTGGTTTCATCAATGGCGTGCTGAATGGCTTTCGTATCCTTAGTCTTCCCGTCCCCTCGTGCTCCAAAGCTCCTCGGGTTTCTAATCCCGGCCCCTTCGATATCGGCTCCTTTGAGCTCACTCGCCTTCGCAAATCCTGAAGGGAGAAGGGTGGCAGCGCCCACCAAAAAACCTTTCATTGCCCCACGACGATCCATATCACCTCATTCGTACAAAAGCCTGTTGATTACCGTAAAAATCACACCAAAGTTGCTGATTCTAAAGCAAAAATGGCCTCATCTCTCTCACTCTCTGAAATCCGTATTCTTCAGCACAAACTTCCCTTTGAACCAGCATTTCAGACGCGTCTTCCTGCTCGATAATCTCGGTTGACCCTAGTAGGCAACAAAATTATCATCCCGCTCTGTTCAGCAAGCAGGATTGAGCGACAGCGTAATGTTGATGGTGTATTCTTTACTCTGTGAGGCGACACGAACAAGACAATTTACGGTCATAATACCGTAAATTTCTTTGGAATCTGATAGATGGCGGATGCCGCATACAGAATTCGGCCACTGAATAGAGGGAGATGAAATGGCACATGCTGGTAGCTCGCAGTCGTTTTCCCCTCTGCATCAGGGGTATAAAGATCTGGTTGATCGCGTGGCCGCCAGTGAGGTCTTTTCCCGTGCCACTCAGTTGCGCGAGATTTTTCTATATCTAACCGACAAAGCCATGTCCGGCGAGCCCACTGTCAAAGAACGCGATATCGCTGTGGACGTGTTAAACCGCAACAGTAATTTTGACGGTTCGATGGACAACATTGTCCGCGTACAAGTGGGACACCTTCGTCAGAAACTGGAGTTATACTTCGCCTCTGAGGGAAAGCAGGAGCCTACTCTCATTGTTATCCCGAAAGGGGCCTACCTTGTGCGCTTTGAGCAGCGCAAAGCCTCACGAGCAGCAGCGGGAATTCTTCATACTGACATTGCTGCCCCTACGGTGCCGGAGAGTCCGGGTCCGACCAGGCGAAGGTACGGAATTCTTATCGGATCCGCATCGCTGGGACTGTTTCTCCTCCTCGGCGTGACGCTGCTGCTCCTCCAGCACAAAAATTCGAATCCGGTACAGGCCTCGTCCAGTGCTTACGCCGGAAACCCCTTTATCCAGAGAATCTTCAAACAATCCCAGCCAACTTATGTCGTCACAACGGACGCGAATCTGCAGTTGATTCACTCGATACTTCACGCCGATGTCTCGCTGAGCGAATATTTGGCCCCGAATTATCCATCCAACCTCTTAAAGCCGGGCCTTGATCCTGCAATCGCGGCCCTGATTCCCTCTGTGGCAACGTCGCGGTACACAAGCTTTGGCGATGCCAATGTGCTGCTCTACAGCTCCGATATGGCTCATCAGGTCGGCGGGGAGGTTGTTCCCCGTTACGCCCGGTTCATGAATGTACGGGATTTCGATAAAGGAAACTATATTCTGATAGGAAGCCGGGTCGGAATTCCCTGGGTAAGTATGTTTGAGTCAAAACTGAACTTCTTCCCGGAAACAGACCCAGCCACCGGCCGCATTCAGATTCGCAATAAGGCCCCACGAAAAGGCGAGTTGGAGATTTATCCCGTTACAGGCGGGTGGACGAGCGAAAGCACCTGTTATGTGAGCATTGGGCTTGTCCCAAACCTGGCAGGTACGGGCCATGTATTGCTTTTCCGCGGCACAGGAATGGAAGCAACAGAAGCAGCGGCTATCTTCCTTTTTCAAAAAAACTCCAGCCAGATCATCCGGCGTTTTGTCCCGGACAAGCTTGACGACCAGCAGCCAATCGAACTGCTTCTCAGGGTTCACTCTGTGCAAGGCACGGCGGACAACTTCGAGGTTGTTGCTGCTCGATATGGAGCCCAGTAGAGCACTCAGACTCGCCCCTGCAATGCCTTGCATACAGTTGGAAACAACCGTTACTTTTTCGATGCGACGGAGCCCGAAGCGCCGGACTCCGTCTGGAAAGCATCCCGCAGAGAGATTACTTTTATCGCAGCGCGAAGCTCATCAAGCGGTTTGGCGCTCCGGATTGTCAACGCAACGCTTCGGTTGGGCAAAAGATCGAAATAGTTGTCGCTCACAACTGCATCCAGATCACCAAAGCTGACATACACGCTCCGCGCCAGCACCGGTGAACTTACGCGCAGTTCGTACACCCCGCCTGATCCCGTCAGCGTCGCCGAGAGCGGTGCTGCAGGAAGGCTGACATCCCTGGTCGGAACAAGATAGGTGAGATTCTGCGAAAGTATCTTCCCTTCGCTCTCAATCTCCGCATTCACAAATACTTGCCCAGCGGCATCCTTACCCGCTGCAGCAAGCAGCTTGGTCAGCGGCCAATCCTCATAGACCTTGCTGTCGAGCGGAGAGACTATAATTCCTTTTGTCTCCTCCAGCAGAACCTTCCCCTCGAAATCCATCAGCGAGAGATGCAGCTTCACTGCCTGCTCGGCGGTCTTGTCAGAGACGATGTAGGTCTTCACCGCTCCATCTTCCAGATGCGGGCTCACAAGTATCGGAGCATAGAAGCGTCGTGCAAAATATTGCAGCGCCTTCCAGCGTCCTTCTGAATCAATGCTAGACCAGGATGCAACCGGCCAGCAGTCGTTGAGTTGCCAGAAGATGGAACCCATCGTCTCCGGACGGCTGCGGCGGAAGTGTTCTGCGCCGATCTTGATTCCCTCGGCCTGAACAACCTGGCTGACATAGAGAAACGATTCAAAGTCCTTCGGCTCAGGATATTCCTTGGCGATGTAGTCCTGAATGATGGAGTTGCCCTCATTGTTCTTCTGATGAGCAAGCATCACCGGCGTGAAGATACTCGTGCGATCCGCAGGAAGCGTGAAGTCTTTGATCGTCCGCAACTCCGGAAAGGACTGAAAGCCGTATTCGCTCACAAAGCGGAAGTGATGCTTTTCATACTCCGTGAAAGGAACGCGTCCGTGCCAGACGCTCCAGTCATGAGCGTCCCCGCTTACAAAGGTATCGGAAAGTGTCTCGTAGTCGGCGCTCGGAGAACTGGGCCAGTAGGGCGTCTCAGGACTCAACCGCTCGACCGCCCGTGGCAGAATCCCACTAAACTCGGTCACATAGTCCTGCCACATCTGGAAGCGAACCTCCGGCGGCAGCTTTGCCTCTCCGCTCCAGTTGAAGGCACTTTCCGTTTCGTTGTTTCCGCACCAGAGCACGATGCTGGGATGGTTGCGAAGTTCGGTGACCACCTCTTCCGCCTCGGCCTTGATCTCCAGCTTGAAATCGTAGCTGCCCGGCTGCCAATGATTGCCGAACATGAAGTCCTGCCACACCATCAGGCCCAGCTCGTCGCAGATGGAATAGAATTCGTCGGAGCCGTAGTAGCCTCCGCCCCAGACGCGGATCATATTCATGTTCGCGTCCCGTGCCGACTCCAGAATCTGTCGCTCCTCAGCCGCCGTCACGCGACTGGGAAAGCTGTCGAATGGAATCAAATCCGCGCCCTTGGCAAAAACAGGAATCCCGTTTACGACAAACTCGAAGGACCTTCCCCAGCGATCCAGATCCCTGCGCAGTACAATCGAGCGCAACCCGGTTCTGAGGCTTCGCTCATCCTGAACACCCGTGCTGTCCGACAGGCGTGCAGTGAACGCATACAGCGGCTGCCCGCCATAGCCGGCCGGAAACCACAGATTGGGTTTCTCGATCTGAATTGCAACATCTACGACGTTGTGGCCTGCCGAGAGAAACACATCGCGGTGGATGGAAATCGGCGCGACCGCATTTGCATAGGTCAACGTTAGTTCAGCCTTGCCGTCCTTTGCAGCCTCGATGGAAACCTGCGCGTTGAGATTTGCAACCGATGCAGTTACATGTTTCTGCTCGATGAAAAAATCGCTGATACGCTCGTCATTCCAGGTCTCCAGATGGACCGGACGCCATATCCCGCTGGTTACGAATCGCGGACCCCAGTCCCAGCCATATTCGTAGGCGGCTTTGCGGATATACTCCTGATCTGCAACATGCGTTTTTGCATCCCACGGGTCTTTGACGGCAACCTGATGCGCGGCCTTGCTCGGCGAAGGGAAAACTACACGCAACTCATTCGCGCCCCCGTGCAGCCGGTCGCTGACATCAACGCGCCATTGGCGGTGCATGTTGTTCGCGCTCAGGATGAGTTTGTCATTCAGGAAGACATCACAGGCCGCGTCCAGCCCATCAAAAACGAGATCCCGATGCTGCGCCGCCATCTGTTTTTCCGTCACGATGAACGGAAGGCGATACTCCCAGGATGCGCTCTCGATCCACTGCAGCTTCGCTTCATTGTCACGATAGAAAGGATCGGGGATAAGCTTATTAGCAAGCAGATCGAGATGAACATCTCCGGGCACCCTGGCTGGCATCCACTCGTTCTTCAGGTTCTCCCCGGACAACTGGCGAAACTGCCAGCCCTGATCCAGATCGGTGACCGTTTTAGCGGTAGCGCTATACGCTGATGAAGCAAGGCAAAGAAAGCTGACAGCCATTGATGCTACGCGGATTAAGCGGGCGAAGCTTTTGCAATTCATGGAACTCTCTTCTCTCGTAAACAAGCACATGGAAGTTTTTTGTTTTCCAATTCGCAGACAGATTGCGCTGTGTGGGTATGGTCGCTTTCGTGCGGAACTTATATCTACCGCAGCAGACTTGTTCCACATTATAAAACGACGGCCTTCTTTGCCACACGGCGCTACGCTTCAGGTATGAGCACTATGAGTCTGCCGGCAGTCTGAAGTAGTGTCGCAGTTAGTTGGAGCTACTTTCCCGGGGCTGCGACGGAACCCCGAAAACTGATAGCGGTTTTAAGAACGATGTGCTTTGCAGGAGACTTGTCCCCATGCAAACGAGCGATCAGGATGCGGGCTGCGGTACTTCCTAGCTCGTAGCCGGACTGTGAAACCGAAGAAAGCGGTGGATAGGTTACTTCGGCCATATCGAGATCATCAAATCCCATTACAGATACATCCCTGGGACAACTCAGGCCGCTCTCTTGAATAGCCCGCAGAACTCCCAAAGCAATCATGTCATTTCCTGCAAGAATTGCTGTAGGACGCGGGATGAGGCGAAGCAAAGTTGTGGCCTTTGCATAGCCACCATGCCGATCAAATGTCGCCTCCTGAATGTATGCCGGCGCGATCTGTATCTTCGCTTCTCGAAGAGCTTTTTTAAAACCGTTAAGCCGATCTCTGGCATTGGTCAGGTGTTGTGGTCCCACGATCATTGCCAGGCGCTTATGGCCCATCTCGATGAGGTGACGTGTCGCATCGAACGCGCCTTTCAGATTGTGTGCAGTCACACTATCCCCTGCCCAGTTCTTCGGGAGACGATCAACACAAACCACCCCCGTGCCGGCACGGCGATAAAACTCTGCTTGTGCCGTTAAATCGCTGAAGCTTGAAGGAATGATTATGAGTCCAGCCGGAAGGAAGGTACGCAGCTCGTTAAGGTGGATGAGTTCTTTGGCGTGATCATTATCCGTATTGCATAGAATGAGCCGGTAACCGCTGGAATAGGCAACATCCTCTGCACCGCGTACCACGGCGGGGAAAAACGGGTTTGTGATATCCGGGATCACCATCCCGATGACATTTGTCTTATCGCGCCGAAGTCCGCGCGCAAGCTGGCTGGGCTGGTAGCCGGCTTCCTGTACTGCCTTCAGTACCCTCTCTTTGAGAGGAGCGCGAACCTTGGCTGAGTGATTGAGCACATTAGAGACTGTGCCAAGGGATACGCCTGCAATTCGAGCAATGTCTTTCATGTTTGCCATAGCATTTCCTTTGGCCTCAGCAAAGTTATTCTGAGCGATAGGAATCGCCCACAAACACTTTTCCCAGTATAAAGTGTGAAACGCTTCAAAAATCAAACGAATCCCTTCTCTGGCGACTGAAATTTCCTTCAATACCTCAATCCGCCCCCTGCCTTGCCTGTTCTCACAACACTTCATAGAAGAGAGAATATGAGGGGCTTGACTTCAAGATGGCGCATTCGATATCGTTCTCCCGTTATTATTTGAAAGCTTTCAATCGCTGGCTAATACCCCCTCGATTGAAAGAAATAACAGGAGAAGCCCCCATGTATCAGCCGGAAATGTATGGTGCCGTGCTCGCCTTCATGCTCGTAAGTATGTTTTGCTGGGGCTCCTGGGCAAACACCCTGAAGCTGTGTCCGGGATACCGATTTCAGTTGTTTTATTGGGATTATGTGATTGGCCTCTTCGTTGGTGTTTGCCTGTGGGGTTTTACGCTCGGCTCCCTTGGCGGCTCCGGAAAGGTCTTTCTGGCCGATGTTGCAGGCGTAAGCCTCGGGAACGCTCTTCTGGCGATTATTGGTGGCATCATTTTCAACGTTGCCAATCTGCTGCTGGTTGCTGCCATTGATATTGCCGGGCTGGCAGTTGCATTTCCTGTCGGCATCGGACTTGCTCTGGTCATTGGCGCTGTGAGCAACTATGTGATTTCGCCAAAAGGCAATCCATTGCTGCTCTTCGGAGGCATTGCCCTGATTGTTGTGGCAATTCTATTCGATGCAATGGCCTATAAAAATCGCGAAGAGACCCACCAGAAAACAGGTTGGCGCGGTATTCTGATCAGCCTGCTTGCCGGTGTGTTGATGGGTTGTTTCTATCCCTTTGTTTCAGCCGCGATGAGCGGGCCCTTACCTGTCGGCCCCTACGCTGCCACGCTCTTCTTTTCCATTGGTGTTGCACTCTGCGCTATTCCCTTCAACGGATTCCTGATGCGTCGGCCACTGGATGGAGGAGCACCAACAACCATGCAAGAGTACTTCCGAGCCTCAGGCAATTCGCATCTCTGGGGCGTTTTGGGCGGCCTCATCTGGTGTACCGGCGCTCTGATGAATTTTGTTGCCTCCGGGGCGCATCTGGTCGGGCCTGCAATCTCTTACTCCATTGGACAGGGAGCCACTATGGTTTCTGCGGCCTGGGGCGTATTGGTATGGCGCGAGTTTTCCGCTGCTCCGCGCCTCGCTCGACAGCTCGTGGGCTGGATGTTTGTCCTGTTTCTGGCAGGACTGACCGGCATTGCACTTGCTCCGCTTTACTAAGTGTTCGCACAGCGCACAAAAGGGTGAAATGCAAAATGAAAAATCAAAATCCAATCGTTGTTGTAGGCAGCATCAATCTTGATCTGGTTGCTATTGCGGAGAAGATTCCGGCTGTCGGTGAAACAATCCTCGGCACTGGCTTCCAGATGAACCCGGGAGGCAAGGGCGCAAATCAGGCTGTAGCCGTCGCACAACTCGGATACCCGGTGCAGATGATCGGAAGCCTCGGAACGGATCTCTTCGGCACCGAGCTACGCAGGCATCTCGAAGACAAAGAAGTGGGGACAAGCGGGATTCATGTCTGCGAAGGCTCCTCCGGCGTAGCGCTGATTCTCGTCTCCTCAAAGGGGGAAAACAGTATTGTGGTTGCGCCGGGAGCAAACTCTGCTGTAACGCCGGAGCTTGTCGAAGGCAATCTTTCTCTTCTTCGCGACGCTCGAGCTGTGCTGGCACAGTTGGAGATTCCAATCGAAACGGTTGCCTATCTGGCAAAGTTCTGCGCGCGGGAGAACATTCCGCTGATTCTTGATCCGGCCCCGGCAGCAGCGCTTCCTGACGAACTACTGCGCGCAGTGCATTGGTTTACACCAAACGAAACGGAGGCCGCCTTCTTTGCTCCGCAGTATGCCGAGCAGCTACTGGCAGGCAATGCAGCCGAGGCGGCAAAACACCTGCTTGCGCGCGGGTGCCAGGCTGTTGCGATCAAGATGGGTTCCAGAGGCGTATATCTTGCATCCGAGTCAGGACTCGCCGAATTCGTACCGGCCTTCAAGGTGGATGCAGTAGATTCAACGGGCGCAGGCGATGCCTTTAACGGTGCATTTGCGGTTGGTCTGGCACTGGGAATGAAGCCCGTCAGCAGCGCTGTTTTTGCCAGTGCCGTTGCCGGCATCTCTGTCACGCGCCGAGGAGCACAGGCCGCCATGCCAACTATGACCGAGCTTGAGGATTTTCTGAAAAAACATGCAGATGATCTTCGTGTAAAGCAGCTTCTCGAAGAGATTGCAACAACTGTCAAATAGAACTACCCAGGAGATAGCCCCCCATGAATTCGCGCGGAATGAAGATTTGCCAACTTGGCTTTTGCGCTGTATTCCTTACTTTGCTGGCTTTGCCGGGCCGTGCGCAGGACTCGCGCTTTGTGCCGCCATCGCCTGAGGAGCTGATTCCTGCCCCTCCCTGTGCCACATGGAGACCTGGAAGCCCGGAGTGTACGCTGCAGAACCACAAAGAGTGGTTCGCGGACCTGAGGCGTTGGCGCATGGAGCGCCGTATACGGATCGGATATGATCCCGCGCGTTACCTGAAGCCTGAGCTACAGTGGGCGCAGTCCAGCTTTATCCAGCCGCAAATGATGGTGCAAGACCGCTATTTCTACGACCCGGTGCAGGGCAAGTACACAGTAGATCGCTATCTGGACGATCTGGATAAACGATACGGCGGCATAGATGCCGTTCTAATCTGGGCTACCTATCCGAACATGGGCATTGATGACCGAAACCAAATGGACATGGTGCGATCAATGCCGGGCGGGATTGATGGCGTTAAGCAGATGGTTGCCGACTTTCATCGCCATGGCGTGAGAGTCCTCTTCCCAATGATGATGTGGGATCAGGGAACGCGCGAGCCAGAGCAACCGTGGCCGGATGCTCTGGCTGCCTTTATGAAAGAGTTGAACGCAGACGGCATCAATGGCGACACGCAGGATGGTGTGCCGCTGGCATTTTCACTCGCTTCGGATAAGGAAGGCCATCCGCTGGCCTTTGAACCGGAAAACGCCCCGAGTGATGAGGCTTCAGCCTGGAATGTTATGTCGTGGGGCTACTACAAATATCAGTTTGCTCCAAGCGTTGATCGCTTTCGCTGGCTTGATACACGGCACATGACGAACGTATGCAACCGCTGGAGTCGGAATAAAGCCGACGTTCTACAGTTCGCCTTCTTCAACGGCGAAGGCTGGGAGAGTTGGGAAAACATATGGGGCATCTGGAACGGAATTACGCCGCAGGATGCTGAGGCAAGCCGCAGAATTGCCAACATCGAGCGTGCCTTTGCTCCCTTCCTGGTAAGCCCGGAGTGGGAGCCGTTGTATCCAACGCACACCTATGGGATATTTGCCAGCCGCTGGCCGCTAGGCGAGCAAACACTGTGGACCATCGTGAACCGCAACGAGTACGACGTGAATGGCGAGCAGATCACGGTTCCGTATGACGCGCACCTTCACTATTTTGATCTCTATCACGGCGTCGAGTTGAAGCCGACAATTCGCTCGGAAGGGGCAGTGCTCTCCTTCTCTTCAGAAGCGCATGGTTACGGCGCGATTCTTGCCACGCCCAATGAAGCAGATGCAAAACTCTCTGCCTTTCTCGACAGGATGAAGGCGATGACGGCCCTGCCGCTTGCCCGCTACTCCCACGAGTGGGAGGCAACAAATCAGTCGTTGGTTGAGATCGCTCAGACCAGGCCGACGAAGTCTGCTCCGGAAGGGATGGTCCGCATCGAGGGCGCAGACTATCTCTTCAAAGTGCATGGCATTGAGTTGGAAGGAAACAACGATATTGGAGTGGACGTCCAGTATCCATGGGAGGATAACCCGCGCCGCTTCCACGAGCACACTATTAAAATCAAACCCTTCTACATGGATAAGTATCCGGTAACCAACGCTGAATTCAAGCGCTTTCTGGATGCGACGAACTATCACCCTAAGGATAATCAGAACTTCCTGAAGGATTGGAAGAATGGAAGCTATCCGGATGGCGCTGCAAAGAAGCCTGTAACATGGGTTTCCCTTGAGGACGCGCGCGCTTTTGCGGTCTGGGCCGGAAAGCGCCTGCCCCATGAATGGGAATGGCAGTATGCCGCACAGGGGAATGACAATCGCCCCTTACCTTGGGGAAACTGCGACTGGCTCACGTTGCAAAACCCCGATGGAACTTTAACCTGTGCCCTGCAGTTCGGGGCATCAGACACTTATGCTCCAAGGCCGGACAGGGGCCGCGTCATGCAGGCAGCCAACGATGTGGATGCGCATCCGAAGGGTGCAAGTCCCTTCGGCGTAATGGATATGGTCGGCAACGTCTGGCAGTGGACCGACGAGTATGTGGATGAGCATACGCGTGCAGCAATCCTGCGTGGAGGCAGCCACTATCAGCCGCAGGGCTCCTATTGGTACTTCCCGCAGGCATTCAGAAATGACCAGCACGGAAAGCTATTGCTGATGGCACCAGGCTATGATCGCTCCGGAGCTGTTGGATTCCGATGCGTTCAGGATGCCGAATAACGAAGCAATGGAAATTTGAAGTGCTTTCAATGGGGAAGGTATCACGCTGGAACCCCTTGAATTAAGCCATCAAATGAAGAGCGGCAGTGCTTGAAAATTTTCTTCAGGCACTGCCGCTTTTTTAGTTGCTCATTCTCTCCCTGTTACTCGATCGTCAGGGTAAAGCCGGTGGAGTGCACCACAACTCCGGAAGTTGCTGTCATCGTGACGTTGTACGAGGGTTCATGGGAGGTTACGCCGCAGCCGCTGAGTCCTGCCGCCGCTCCCAGAGCCGCCAGTAACAGCAGCACAGGCATCAGGCGTCCCAGATGCTTCCTGACTCTGCGAACGCGGGCTGTGAAGGGCAGCAGTACCAGTGCCAGTGCAAAGACTGCCAGCATATGTGTCGCACTGTGACCGGTTGTGTTGCCGGCCAGGGTTGATCCGGCAGCAGGTTGTCCGATCGCGGGTTGAGTCAGCTCAGCTGTCTGCGGCAGGTTCACCGTCAGCGTAACCGGAGACAGGAAGGTGCTTGTCCCGGCTGGACTCATAATGAAGGTGAAGACGACCGTGCCTCCGGGCTGCGAGGTCACTGTTGGCGTTGTGCTGGTGCCGCTGGCCACCGGAACCGAGAGGGTGAAGCCGTCTACAACTTCGGAGATCGCGTTGCTGGTGGATGGAACAGCGTTTGCATCCCCCGCATAGATCGCTGTAATAGAGTGCGTTCCGGCAGCCAGTGAGGAGGTTGTCGGCGTCGCAACGTTGCTGGCAGTGGTCAGCCATACCGAACCAATCGTGGTGCTGCCATCCAGGAAGGTCACCTGTCGGAGAGATATCGTCCAAGTCTCCCCTTGCAGCGTGGCCCAAGTAATTGTTCTGAATCGTATGAGTCGAGGCTGCCTTCGCCGAGCAAGGGCATAAGAAGGTGTCGTTAGAGTTAAAACTTAGAGGTAAGCATACGACTGACTCGCCTGAAGAAGACTTCCGCATACGTTTACAAGCCGGAGTCTGGCCCAATACAACTTTCGTTGTAATCTCATTCCTCTTTATTAGATGTAGCCTCTGTGACGGGCAGTACAACCCCATGCGACTACAAGGCCCGGCGCAAGATTGAAAATACTTATCCACAAGCGCGTCGGCCCGATGAACTGGGTCAGCACCTCGGGCGTTGTAATATCGGCAATTGGCTGCCCGCCGAGCCACGGGAAATGGTGGATTTAGGACATCAATGAATTTTCTTGGATTAAGAAGTGGTGGCCAGAGACGGGATTGAACCGCCGACGCCGGCCTTTTCAGGGCCGCGCTCTACCACTGAGCTATCTGGCCATCTCGGCCCGCACAGCAATCGCTGTACAGGAAAAAGAGGGGTCGTTTGGGGCTGTGGGTTCTACTCGGATGCTCTGGCCTGGGCCCTGCAAGTGAGGAACTACTGCTTCCAACAACATTTCAAAGTATATCAATGGAATGCCTTACCGCCAAATAGCACCTGTTTCGTTGCACAATATATAGATATGACCTCGGTAAGAATGGACAAGTGGCTTTGGGCCGCGCGATTCTTCAAAACCCGCTCTTTAGCGGCGAAGGCCTGTGAATTGAACCGCATCACCTCTAACACTCACACAGCAAAAGCCTCCCGCGATGTCCGTGTCGGCGACAAACTCACCATCCGCAACGAGGCTGGCGAATATCAGATTGAAGTCCTCCTGCTCAGCGAGATGCGCGGGCCCGCAGCCGTCGCGCAAACCCTCTATAGCGAAAGCGAGGCCAGCCGCGAGCAGCGCCTCAAACTCGCTGAAGAGCGCAAGGCCACGCAGAACTTCGACTTCCAGCACGAAGGCAAACCCTCCAAACGCGACCGCCGCGAGATTAACCGCTTCCGGGACAGAATATAAATCCGGGGTGGCCCACATCTCGCTTTTGAGATGTGGGATTTACAGGATGCAATTTGCATAACACTCCATCCTCCCCACGGCATAAACTATCTCTCTCTGAGGTTTACCGGAATGTCTCTTCGCAAACGAATCCATATTCTTGCGCTCGTTCTCCTGCTGGCAACAGCAGCACCCGCCCAGAATCATGTCCAGACACCCACACAGCGCACCGCGCAATCCTTTGAGGCCGCTCGCAAACTCGGCCCCGTCGCGCTGAACGGCTGGCTGCGCCAGATGCCGAAGGGAAGCGATCTCCACATGCACCTCAGTGGAGCCATCTACGCAGAAACCTTCCTCAAGGACGCAGCCGAAGACGGCCTCTGTATTGACACGGCAAGGCTGAGCCTCGCTAAATGCACGGACGGACTCGTCCCCGCAGCCAGCCTTGCGCACAACCAGCCGCTCTACGACAAGCTCATCAACTCCCTCTCCATGCGCAGTTACTTCCCCACAAATGGCTGGAGCGGCCACGACCAGTTCTTTTCCACCTTCAGCCGCTTCGGAGCATTCAGCAAATCGCACACAGGCGAATGGCTTGATGAAGTCGCCACTCGCGCCGCCTCGCAGAACGAACAGTATCTGGAGATCATGAACACGCCCGACTTCTCTCGCGCCGCCGCACTGGGACGCAAGCTTGGCTATAACCCGGATCTCGCCGCCTTCCGCAAGGCCCTTCTCGACGGCGGTCTGCGCGACGAAGTAGCCACAGCCACCAGCGATTACAAAGCCGCACTCGCTGATAAAAATTCACGCGAGCACTGCGGCACCCCCGCCGCCGAGCCAGCCTGCTCCGTCAAAATTCGTTTCCTTTATCAGATTCTCCGCGCCTTCCCGCCGGAGCAGGTCTTTGCGCAGACTCTTCTCGGCTTTGAGACCATCGCCGCCGACCCCGACTTTGTCGGCATCAACTTTGTCCAGCCCGAGGACGACCGCACCGCCATGACCGACTACACCCTGCAAATGAAGATGCTCGATTACCTGCACGGTGTTTATCCGCAGGTACACATCACACTCCATGCAGGCGAGCTCACGTCCGGTCTTGTTCCGCCCGATGGATTGCACTTCCATATTCGACAGGCCATTGAGCTGGGTCATGCCGAGCGCATCGGTCACGGCGTGGATGTCGGCTATGAGGACCATCCTGACGAACTCCTCAAAGAGATGGCCGCAAAGCACATCATGGTGGAGATCAACCTCACCTCGAACGACGTGATTCTCGGCGTCAGCGGCCGTCAGCATCCTTTGCCGCTCTATCGCCGCGCGCATGTTCCTGTTGCGCTCTCGACCGATGATGAAGGGGTCTCGCGCATTGACCTCACGCACGAGTACACCCGCGCCGCAGAGGAGTTCGGCCTCACTTACCCGGATTTAAAGCAAATGGTGCGTACCGGCTTGCAACATGCATTCCTGCCGGGAGCGAGTCTCTGGGCGCGCGCGGATGAGTTTACCGCCGCGGCCAAACCCTGCGCCGCACAGCCCCTCGGTGCAGAAAAGCCTACCGTCGGCTGCAAGGCATTTCTCGATGCCAACCAAAAGGCCGCTGAAGAGTGGGAACTGGAGCATCGCTTCCGGGAGTTTGAAGCAAAATTCTGATTGATCCTTGATCAACGCTGGGCCGGTAGAGCCGTTTCTCGTATTTCAGATGCGGGAAGAGCAGATTTTCACGCTCCCACCCCTCTCATATAGGATTGGTGCGAGCCAAAAAGCGGCAAAACCGCTTCCTGAAAGGATACGAAACCATGAAGTCTTCAAAGCGTTGGATATGTTTCCTGTTTCTGGTCACAGGGTCTGCCCTCTACGCACAAAGCTGGGCAAACCCGGCCAACTGGGACAAGATTCCTGAACCGAAAACCACCAAAGATATTGTCTATTTCCCCGCAGATGCACCCGGATATACGCCGAGCGCACAGTTGCTGAATCTTTACCAGAACTCCGCGCTGAAGCCCGGAGAAAAGGCTCCGGTGCTGGTCTTCCTGCACGGCGGCGGATGGACGGTTGGAGAGCGTCCGGAGAACTACAACAGCTTTCGCCCATGGCTGTTGGCAGGTTTTTCTCTGGTAACAGTGGAATATCGCATGGCACATGGGCCAAATGGCATCGCCCCGGCTGCGGTACAGGATGTAGGCTGCGTACTGGCGTGGGTCAGGCAGAATGCCGCAAAGTATAACTTCGACCCCGAACGAGTGGTGACCTCCGGCAACTCTGCCGGTGGACATCTGGCTCTGCTGGCCGCGGTGCTGCCCAAAGACAATGACATAGAACTGCCGCAGTGCAAAGACCAGGCGCGGATCGTCGCCGTAATTGACAGCGCAGGCCCCTATAATCTGGTGCTGCCGGATTCCATGAAGCAAAGCAAGCTGAAAAAGGATATTGAGGGCTGGATGGGGCCTGACCCAAAGCCGTCTTTGCAGGAAAAGGAGCATAAGCTCTCACCCTCCTCCTATATCCGACCCGGAATTCCACCGGTCTTTCAGATACATGGCGATGCAGATCTTACGGTGCCCTATCAGGAATCGCTGGACTTAAAACGCGATCTGGATAAAGCCGGGGTAAAGAATTCCATGTACACCGCCGTAGGCGGCGGGCACGGAAAATCCACACCGCAGCAGACGCTGGATTCCAAGATTGATGCCCTCAGGTTTGTCCAATCCGTCGGCGTCTTTAAGTAACAGTTGAGGGGAAGGGAAGCGATGAGAGCCCTTGTTCGCTGGATGTGCGCATTGTTGCTAGTCAGTGGAGCATTGCTCCACGCGCAGAGTTGGGCCGACCCAACCACGTGGAGCAAAACTCCTGCTCCGAAGGCGAAGAAAAATATCGTCTACTTCCCATCCTCCGCGCAAGGCTATTCGCCATCCTCTCAGGTGTTGGATGTTTATGAGAACTCAGCACTGGCCTCCGGAGAAAAGGCTCCGGTGCTGGTTTTCATTCATGGAGGGGCCTGGTCCATGGGTCAGCGTCCGGCGAATTCTGACTCTTTCCTCCCCTGGCTTGCAGCCGGTTTTTCTGTAGTGAATATCGAGTACCGCCTACTGGCCAAGACCACTAACTATGCTCCTGCCGCAGTGCAGGATGTAGGTTGTGCGCTGGCATGGGTCAAGCAGAATGCAGATCAATATCACTTCGACCTTGACCGTGTAGTCACCTCAGGCCGCTCTGCGGGAGGGCATTTGGCTCTGCTGGCAGCGGTACTGCCAAAGGACAACGATATTGCGTTGCCACAGTGCAGGGATCAGGTACCCGTCGCCGCAGTGCTTGACTACTATGGGCTGTACGATCTGGAGCCAACCCCCACCTATCACAGTCCTGCCGCTGAACGCTGGATTGGCCCCAATCCCAAACCTTCGCTAGCGGCCATGGAGCACAAAATGTCTCCCTCGTCCTACATTCGCCCTGGAATTCCACCGGTTTTTCGGGCACACGGGGAGGCTGATCCATGGGTGCCTTATCAGGAAGCAGTGAATTTGAAGAGGGATATGGATAAAGTCGGGGTTCGATGCGTCTTGCACACCGTAGCAGGGGGTGGGCATGGCGGCTGGAAGCCCGAAGAGAATCAATCCGTTGATCTCGACTCGCTCAGATTTTTGCAATCCGTAGGCATTATCAAATAGTTGCCTCCACTCTCCTTGTCTCAGCATCAATATCATCAGCAGTAGTAAAATCAAATCAGGATGACAACGCGTTCCCAACTCGCAACCCACCTCTAGCGGCTCCTGCCGCCGTCGCACTCGCGCGCCCATCCACCTCATCCAAAAATCACATTTAGATTCAGAGGAACCCATGTTTGATCGTCTGGAACAAATCGAAAAACGTTATCGCGACCTGAGCGAGCAAATGTCTCATCCCGATGTCATCAACGACCACGAAAAATATCAGAAGATCGCCAAGCAGATGCGCGATCTGGAGCCGGTCGTTGACAAGTACAAGGAGTACTCCGAGGTCACTCTCGGCATGAGCGAGGCCCAGCAGATGGCCAGGGACTCAGACCCCGAAATCGCCGCGATGGCCGCAGAAGAGTTAGCTGAACTCAGTACGCGCCAACCCGTTCTGCTGGAAGAGTTGAAGCTTCTGCTCCTGCCCAAAGACCCCAACGACGACAAGAACGTTATTCTCGAAATCCGCGCCGGAACCGGCGGCGACGAGGCCTCGCTCTTTTGCGCAGAGGTCTTCCGCATGTACTGCCGTTTTGCAGAAACCAAGAAGTGGAAGGTGGAAATCCTCTCCAGTTCCGAGAGCGGCATCGGCGGCCTCAAAGAAGTTATCGCTATCATCGAAGGGGATCACGTCTACTCGCAAATGAAGTATGAGGCTGGCGTTCATCGCGTTCAGCGCGTGCCTGCAACCGAGACGCAGGGCCGCGTACACACCTCCGCCATCACCGTTGCCGTGCTGCCCGAGGCCGAGGATGTAGACATCAAACTGGAGATGAAGGACATCCGCATTGATACTTTTTGTTCCTCCGGCCCCGGCGGTCAAAGCGTCAACACTACATATTCGGCAGTCCGCCTTACGCACATTCCCACAGGCACGGTTGTAAGTTGTCAGGATGAAAAATCGCAGATTAAAAATCGTGAAAAGGGAATGCGCGTTCTGCGCTCGCGTTTGTACGAGGTAGAGCAGGACCGCATGAATGCAGAGTTAGCCAAAGAGCGCAAGCAGCAGGTTGGCAGCGGCGACCGCAGCGACAAAATACGCACCTACAACTTCCCGCAGAACCGTTTGACCGATCATCGCATCGGCCTCACTCTGCATCAGCTAGATCTGGTGATGGAGGGCCGTCTTCAATCCATCATTGACGCCTGTATCAGCTACTTCCAGGCCGAGCGCCTCAAGAACGAAGCCACCGCTGCCGTATGACGATTCAAGAAGCACTGACGTGGGCACAGGAAGAATTAGCGCGTGCGCAATATGATTTGTCATTCCGCAGCGATCCGGGGTCCCCTGCGATAGGTCTTCGTTGCAGGGGTGGTGAAGCGGAGGAATCTGCTTTTAGCAATGCGTCCGCAGAAACAGACTCCGGGTGTCCCATCCTTCGCAGTTTCACCGCGAAGGGTGGGAGCGAGAATGCTGACCAAACGATTGCGCTCGATGCCCGCACCCTCCTCCAGCACGCTCTAAAGAAGAATCAATCCTGGCTCCACGCTCACAGCAACGAAACCCTCGACGAACCAATCCTGTCCATCTACAACTCCTTTATTGAGCGCCGCAAGCAGCACGAGCCCATTCAATACATCACCGGCGAGCAGGAATTTTACGGCATTCCCATTCGTGTAACTCCGGCTGTGCTAATACCGCGCCCGGAGACAGAGCATCTGGTTGAAGAAGCGCTCCTGATTTTGGAGAAGCTTCCCGCAGGCACAAGGTTGCTGGATATCGGAACCGGAAGCGGAGCAATCGTAATTCCCATTGCGCTGAGCAGTCCCGCAACCAGAATCACAGCCGTTGATATTTCGCAGGATGCGTTGCAGGTTGCACAAGCAAATTTAGCGGCACATAATCTGACGCATCGTATTCGCCTGTTGCAGTCGGATTTATTCAGCGAGATTGCCGGTGAGGAATTTGAAATTATCCTTTCGAATCCGCCGTATGTAGCGGAAGCAGACCGGAAACTCTTAGCCGAGCAGGTTCGCAACTACGAACCGCAGCAAGCCTTATTCGCAGGAGCAGACGGACTGGACATTTATCGAAAGTTGATCCCCGCCTCTGCTGCTGCACTTTCCACAGGCGGTTATTTGTTATTGGAAATCGGCGCAGGCCAGTCGGATGCAATCAGAAATTTATTTGAGCAAAGCAATCTGACCAACATCCGTTTTGTGGTTGACCTACAGCAAATCCCCCGCGTTGCCATCGCGCAAAAACAATAGCCTGCATCCCCTCTTTCGTTTGTCATTCCGTAGCGAAGCACAGGAATCTGCTGTTGCTTTTTATCGAACTCGTACAGCGCACAGCATCCCCTATCTCGCTCACGCGGGACAGGGGACTCAATCAGGCCAGCGCCTCTTTCCCCAGCGCCTCAAAGCTCAACTGGTTGGTCTTGCGATCCACATCCACGCGGATGTGCGCGCCGTGCAACACCTCGCCGCTCAGAATTTTCATCGCCAGCGGATCCTGCACCATCCGTTGCAGCGCGCGCTTCAAGGGACGCGCACCGTAGGCTGCATCCGTGCCCGCCGTCAGAATAATCTGGCGCGCGGCATCGGTCAGCTCCAGCGAAATGTGCCGGTCTGCAAGCAGTTTGCGCAGGTCGTCCAGCCGCAGTTCTATAATCCTGCTCAACTGCGCTGCGCCCAGCGGCTTGAAGATCACAATGTCATCCACGCGATTCAAAAACTCCGGACGGAAGTGCTGGCGCAACACCGCCATCACACTCTCACGCGCAATCTCGTAATCGTGCTCCGTCTTCAAAGCATCCGATTGCAGCAACTGCGAACCCAGGTTTGATGTCAGAATCAGGACCGTGTTTTTGAAATCAACCGTGCGGCCCTTTGAATCCGTCAGCCTGCCATCATCCATCACCTGAAGCAGGATATTAAAGACATCCGCATGAGCCTTTTCGATCTCATCGAACAACACAACCGAGTACGGCCTACGCCGGACAGCTTCCGTCAACTGCCCGCCCTCGTCGTAACCTACATAGCCGGGAGGCGCGCCAATCAGGCGTGCCACGGCATGTTTCTCCATGTACTCGCTCATGTCAATGCGAATCATTGCCTGCTCGTCGTCGAAGAGAAACTCGGCAAGCGCACGCGCTGTTTCTGTTTTGCCAACACCGGTCGGCCCTAAAAACAGGAAGCTTCCAATCGGCTTTTTGGGATCGCTCAGGCCAGCGCGAGAACGGCGAATCGCATTCGCAACCGCAGTCAGCGCGGCATCCTGGCCAATCACGCGCTCGCGCAGACGCGTCTCCATCTCGACCAGTTTTGTTACTTCCCCTTCAAGCATCCGGCTCACCGGGATGCCGGTCCACTTGCTCACGATCTGCGCTATATCCTCTTCGTCAACCTCTTCCTTCAACATACGCAGGGATTTGTCTTTGTCATGAGCGCCATCCTGCACACCCTCAAGTTTTTTGTACTCCGCCTCAAGCTTCGGCAGTTCGCCATATTGAATCTGCGCAGCACGTTCCAGAGCGCCTTTGCGCGTCTGCTCCTCGGCCTCAAAGCGTAGCGCCTCAATCTTCTTCTTCACCTCGCTGATCTTCGCGATGGCTTCGCGCTCCTTCGTCCAGCGCGCTCTGAGTGCTCCGGATTTTTCGCGCAGTTCACCCAATTGCTTTTCGAGTACAGCCCTGCGCTCTTTACTGTTGGCGTCCGTCTCGCGTTTCAGTGCGGCCAGTTCGATTTGAAGATTCGTAGCTTCCCGCTCAAGTTGGTCAATCTCCGTCGGCACCGAGCCAATCTGGATCGCCAGTGAAGCCGCTGCTTCATCCACCAGATCAATCGCCTTGTCCGGCAAAAAACGATCGCTGATGTAGCGATGGCTCAGCGTCGCTGCGGCCACAATCGCGGAGTCCTTAATGCGCACATTATGGTGCGCCTCGTAGCGATCCTTCAATCCGCGCAGAATCGCAATCGTGTCCTCAACATTCGGCTCGCCTACAAACACAATCTGGAAGCGACGCTCCAGCGCCGTATCCTTCTCGATGTATTTGCGATATTCATTCAGCGTGGTTGCGCCGATTGCACGTAGGTCGCCCCGCGCCAGTGCCGGCTTCAGCATGTTGCTGGCGTCTATCGCTCCCTCGGCTGCGCCCGCGCCAACGAGCGTATGCAACTCATCAATGAAGAGGATGATCTCGCCATTCGACTCCTCAATCTCCTTGAGCACCGCCTTCAAACGCTCTTCGAACTCGCCGCGAAACTTTGCACCAGCAAGCATCGCGCTCAGGTCCAACGCAATCACGCGCTTCTCGCGCAGAACCTCCGGCACGTCGCCGGAGACAATGCGCCGCGCGAGGCCCTCCACAATCGCAGTTTTGCCCACACCGGGCTCGCCAATCAGCACGGGATTGTTTTTTCTGCGCCGGCTCAACACCTGAATCACCCGGCGAATCTCCTCATCGCGGCCAATCACGGGGTCCAGCTTGCCGCGCCGCGCCTGCTCGGTCAGGTCTTTGGCATATTTTTCCAGCGCCTGAAATTTTCCTTCCGGATTCTGGTCGGTCACCCGCTGCGATCCGCGCACCACGGTCAACGCCTTCAGAATCGCCTCGCGCGTTGCGCCCTCTGCGGCCAGTGCGCGCTGCGCAGGATCGCTCTTCTGCTCGGCAAGTCCAAGCAGGAGATGCTCCGTTGAAACGTAATCATCCTTGAAGTTCTGCGCCTCTTTTTGCGCCTGCTCCAGTACACGCTGCAAAGCATTGCCAATGCCAGGCTGTGCGCCGCCGCCGGAGACCTTTGGCAGCTTTTCCACAATCTTGTTGACCTCGAGCAGGAGCTTCTCTACCGGAGCGCCGATTTTTTCCAGCACCGGCACAACAATTCCTTCGCGGTCCTCGAGCAGCGAGGCCAGCAAATGCACCGGCAACGTCTCCGGATTCCCTAACTCCGCAGCATCACTTTGCGCGGCCTGTATAGCCTCCTGCGCCTTGACCGTAAATTTCTCCCAGCGAATGGCCATCTCTCACTCCTGAACCAACAAAATAAATTCAGCCCGACTGACGACAAGGATATTCCAACTCCTGCCGCCAGTCGGGCTTATTTGGGGAAGGGCATTTCATTTTGCATCCAAAACCGGAGCGCAGCCCACACGCCCGGTCTGGCTTTCCCGCATTAAGCCGCAGTCACCTTTGCCTCGACCGCCTTTTGCCCGCCAAGTGTCACCTTGATCTGTTTCGGTTTGGCCTCGGCTTTTTTGTCGAGAGTAAGGCGCAATACGCCCGACTCGTAATTCGCGGCCACGTTCTCTGTGTCCACGCTCGTCGGAAGGCTGAAGCTGCGGAAGAAGCTGCCATAGCGCCGCTCAATGCGGTGGAAGTTCTCTTCCTTTTCATCCTTCTCGAACTTGCGCTCGCCGCGAACGCTCAGCGTGTTGTTCTCGACGCGAATGTCCAGGTCTTCCTCGCGAATGCCGGGAACCTCCAGCTTCAGCACCACCTTGTGCTCGTCTTCATAGATATCAACCGCAGGCACAAAACTGGCAGCCGGCTCTGTGGCCTCGTTGCCATTCAGCTCATGGAAAAGCGAGTTCACGCGATTCTGTAAAGAAACTACCTCACGAAATGGATCCCAACGATAGAGTGTCATAGTCCGTTTCCTCCTGTTTGTTCTCTTAGAGCCGGAGTCTCTCTCCGCGCTCTTAGCGATCTGATGGAATAATAGCACAAACTATTCATAAAATCTGCTATTAATACACTCATATATTTATGATTTGTTTAACTTGTTGAAATTATTACCTTTCCCTTTACTCTCAGCGAGGAAAGGCCTCAACCTTTGGGGTTCATCAAACAGCAAAAGGCCCCCGCATTGAGCGGAGGCCTTTTGTTTTAAGCATCTTGCGGATTACTTCATGTTCCCGTTCTGATCCATTACGATGCCGCCGCCTGTCTTCTTTTCTGCGGCTGCTTCGTTGGCCTTGCGGGCTCCCATTGCCTTATCCTTCCAGGATTCGGCACTGGCTACAGCTTGTTTGCGAAGCTTGTCGTCTCCGCAGGCCATGTCGGCCTGACGGCGATAGACAAGGTTCAGATAGACCATGGCATCGTCATAATTCGGGCGATTATCAATAGCCTTTTGAAGATACTCAATTCCTTCGGCAACCAGATCGCTGTTCTCATTCTTGATGGTTGCACAAACCGGTTTCGGCATCTTGGCATTGCCTTGCCCGTCATCGGTAATCCCGATTGGAGTCAATGCTTTGAGGGTGTTTTCGTGGGCCAGCGTCCAATCAATCACGCCCACCGTATAGGCTGCCTCGGCATCCTTGGGATCCTCTTGCAGGACCTGCTTCTGCCACTTCTTTGCCTCTTCAAGATTCTTGATGTCGAAGTAAAGTGCGGCGATTCCCTTAAAGCTGGGAATGTCATGCGGATCCTTGGCAAGTACATCCTTGTAAATGGCGATGGCTTCGGTAGCCAGTTGAACATTCTGTTTGTCGTCGGAGCCCGGAATCACCTGCTGCATGTAAGCTGTTGCCAGATAGAGGCGGGCCATCGGTAGCGAGGGATCCAGTTGGACTGCATTCTGGAAGTGCGAAATCGCCGCATCGTACTTGGCGCTCTTGTATGCCTGCACTCCCTTGTTCAATTGATCGCGCGCCTGGAGGCGGTTGCATCCGGATAACAGACTCAGAGCCGCCAGTGCGGCTATTGCGAGTACCGGAAATCGTGCGCTTCGGACCATTCTGCTTTACTCTCCTTCATGTGCGCTCCGTACAATGTGGGCGCTCATCCATCCGTACATCGGCCTGCGGTGTATTTCTGTTTACCGCAAACCCAACCTTGGCATTCTAATTACCCTGCCGAAGCGTGAACCATGCTGCTCATCACGTCTCTTCGGCCATGCCAACTTACTTTTTTGCTTCCGGAGCAGTTTACCCAGTCTCTATCGGCGGGTTATGACTCTCTCCGTAGCTACCAAACAACTACAGTGTTCCGGCCTCTACAATGTTCCTGCTTCAACCTTGGGGGTCATCAATCCGATGCTGGTCACACCTGCCTGATGGCCGATGTCAATGACGTCGGCGATATCGGCAAAGTTCAGATCATCGTCACCCTTGACAAACATCACGCGCTCGGCGCGATTGGCGAAGATCGCCTGCAGCTTGGGCAGCAGATCGCTCTTGGAAACGTCATCCTGATTGATCTTGTAGCCCGGAATTCCTCCGCCCGGCCGATGCGTCACCTGCACCACGATGGTGCGGTCATTGTTCTGCTCCTGTTGCGCGTTCTTGGGCGGCTGGGGCACCAGAGCATCCAGTCCCTTCGGCGTAACCGGCACAATCACCATGAAGATGATCAACAGTACCAGCAGAACGTCAATCAGCGGCGTCACATTGATGTCAGACTGCGGACCACCACCACCACCAGTTGTCATTGACATTGCAAAATTCCTCGATTTCCCGAAATCTCTTGTAAATCTCTTCAGCCCTCTCGCGAGAACCGCAGAGAAACGGACTACTCTTCGCCGTTCTTGTGGTTCTTCTCCGTCAGCAGGCCAATCTGATCCACGCCGGCAGTACGCACACTGTCAATCGCATCGGTCACGGCGCCATACTTTGCCCGCGCATCGGCACGTACAAAAATCAGCTTGTTGGGCTTGTTCTCGAGCAGCGCGGAGACCTTTGTACCCAACTCAGAGACTGCCACCTTGTTCTGGCCCAGATACGTGCTTCCGTCGCGCGTAATGGCCACCACCACGGAGTCTTCCTTGTCTGCATCCGGCATCGCGGTCGGCTGGTCTGTCTTGGCCAGGTCCACGTTCACCTTGTTCTGCAGCATGGGCGTGATAACCATGAAGATGATCAGCAGCACCAGCATCACGTCCACCATCGGAGTGACGTTGATGTTCGAATTTACTTTTTTGCCTTCTTCTCTTTTTGCTTCTGACATAATCCGGACTCCAGGCCGCGCTTGCCGGCCTAACGAGCTCTTGAGGGGTTCACTTGCCAGACATCCACTTATGCGTTGCTGAAGTGCGCGCCAGCGATCTGCGCCCAGTTCACCCGCCCAAAGAGGAAGCAGCCCTCAAAGTTCTGCTCCCTCTTTGTTCGGAATTCCGCTCAGAGGACCTTGCCTGTTACAGATGCCGCAAAGCGCGATTAGCGCTTGTGGCTCTGCTTCAGGAAGTAGTCAATCAGCTCGCTCGACGAGTTATCCATCTCGACGTCGAAGGCTTCGACCTTGCCGGTGAAGTAGTTGAAGAACATAACGGCAGGAATCGCGACCAGAAGTCCGAAGGCCGTTGTTACGAGGGCCTCAGAAATACCGCCGGCGACTGCGCCGATGCCGGAGGTCTTCTGCGTGGCGATCTGCTGGAAGGCGTTGAGAATACCAACCACCGTTCCAAAGAGGCCGATAAAGGGTGCGGTAGACCCGATGGTCGCAAGACCGCCCAGGCCACGCTTCAGCTTGGCATGAACAATCGCTTCGGCACGATCAAGGGCGCGGTGTGCACTCTCGATCTGGTCTTCCGTGGTTCCCGGAGCATTCCGGAACTCGACCAGACCGGCGGTGACAACCTCGGCCAGGTGCGACTTCTTGTAACGATCGGCAACCTTTGCCGCCTCGTCCAGTTTGCCCTCGCGTAGCGCACCCGCAACCTTGGGGGCGAACTCGCGGCTGCCATTACGGGCAGCACGGTAATAAAACCAGCGGTCAAACATCACGGCCAGCGAATAGATGGACATGAAGAAAAGGAAAATGACCACACCACGGGCGAGCCAGCCCATGTTGCCCCACAAATCGAGAGGAGAAAAACCTACTGCCTTTTCCTCGTCGAACAGGAACATGCCTAAGGCTGCTGGATTTGCAGCAAAATGAGAGAGCTGAGCGAGAATCACTGAATCGTTCCTCCTGGCGGATTGTTTCTTGATTGTTTCGGTTACGCTGTCGGTCGTTTTTTGACCCACAGCTTGTTTTACATCATCCCCTACCGGAGTAGGGAAGGGATACTCCCCAAAAGTGTTGCTTGGTTATATCCCCTCGGCTTCGACTTCTGGCGATAACCTTTGGTTAGCCGCCCAGTGTGAACTTCACCGTAATCTGCGTCTGGACCTCGACAGGCTCTCCATTCAGAATGTACGGCTTGTAGCGCCATGTCTTGACAGCTTCCACGGCGTTCTGGACCAGCATTGCGTTGCCGCTGAGGACTTTGAGGCCCTCAATGGTTCCGGTCTTCGAAATGGTGGCTTCAATCACCACATCTCCCTGAATATGTGCAGCCTTTGCAATCGGCGGGTAAGGTGGCTGCGTCTTGACCAGAATCTGGCCGGCCATGACGCCCGAAGAGATCGGAATCGGCTTCTTGGGAGCCGGAGGCTTCGCCACAGGCACCGGGACATTACCCATTGAGCCCAGAATGCCGCCAATCACACCACCCGCAGAACCGCCGCCAAATCCATCCATGCCGGCAACGCCGCCGGAGGCAGGCGCAGCCTGCTCGCTGATCATCTTGATATCTTTGGGAATACGGGTCGGCGCAACCAGCTTGTCGTTAATCATCTGCGAGACGGCCTTGATGGCCTTGACAGGTGCCTGAGGCGGAGGTGGGGGCGGGGGCGGAGGCGGAGGAGGCGGGGCAACCAGCAGTGTTGCCATGGCCTGCTTGGGCAGCGCCTCGGGGTAGATCAGCGGAATCAGAATCATCGTCGCAAGAATCGCTCCGTTGATCGAGAAGGTCACGATCATCCAGAGCTTGCTCTTGGTTTTGATCCGTCCACCGGATTCCATCAATGAGTCTTCAAACATGGCCATCCCCATTCGGTGTAAATACTTACTCCCCTTAGACACCGCGCCAGCCGAATTTGTTCCCGGGTTTTGATTCCGGGCTGCATTTGCTAATTTGAGCGCTCTGGTCTGCAAAAGGACGGGAGTATTCAACCTATATCAGACTTCGATAACTCACTGCAATCTATGCTGCAAAAGTGATGCAATTTAGCGAAATCTCTCCCACAATTTGACATTTTTCGGCGGCGCTTCCGCAACCAAATTGATTTACCTCTGCCGAATTGCCGGGCCGTCCCTGTGCTTCGCAAAAAATTGATTCAGCCCCCCAGCGTGAACAGCACACTCACCTGCATCTGCACCTCGACCGGCTCTCCGTTGAGTACATAGGGCCGATACCGCCAACTTTTGACTGTATCCATCGCACCCGTAACCAGCATGGGATTCCCACTCACTACATGCATTCCTTCAATTGTGCCAGTCCTGGAGATGGTCACCTCCAGCACAACGATTCCCTGCACGTGAGCCGCCCGCGCAATCTGCGGATACACAGGATCCGGGCGATAGATTGCATAGCCAGCCATCACACCGTTTGAGACCTTCACCGGTTCGTGCCGAGTTGCAATACGTGGTGCCGGTGGCCTGCTATCCATTCCTGTTGGCCCGCCAAAGGGAATGCCAATGCCGGCAGGTCCAAAGTCTGCACCGGGGATTCCACCACCACCGCCGGGCGCTGTATCTACGGGCCCGTCATGAATCGTATGAATCAAGGGAATAGAATTTTTCGCAACAATCAACGGCATGGGATTCTGCACGAGGCCGCCTTTGCTGCTGCCATGATTTTGCGCAGCAGCAGCGGGTAATGCTGCGGGTGCTACCGGCGCAGGAGGCGTCACCAGAAGGTCTTTGAGAATCTGCCGTGGCAGCATCTCCGGATCGAGGAGTGGAACCAGAATCATCGTGCCGAGCACGCCTGCGTAGAAGGCGAGGGAAGCGAGCGTCCACCAATTGCTTCTGGTTTTGAAGCGACCACCGGATTCAACCAACGCATCTTCGAACATGGCCAGCCTCCAAGAGTGGATTCTGTTGCCAGTCCTATAGAGCCCATGCAGGATGGATTTGTTCCCGAATACACAATCATTTTCAAATGAACCACAAAAATGGGTGCCCCATCCTTCGCGCGTTTTGTGCGCGAAGGGTGGGAACCGAGAGAGCAGGCAGTAGTAAGCACTCAGACATTAAGGCATTTTCGGAATATGTGTAGATTTTTTGAGTGGGTTGCATGGTGGATTTTTCTTGAGAAAAAATTCACTTGAACAATTGCCTCCGGTGTATAGCAATTGGAGAACCGCTTTAGCGCACAATCTGGCAGCAGAAAAACTCGCTGAAGTTACTATAAAGCGTAAGAAGAGTCGAGACGTGTCAGGGCGCGACTTCAGTCGCGCCCTGACACTTGTTGCCACTCCCTGTGGAGTTTTTCCGCTGCCTGTTCATCCGCTACCAAAAGCAAAAAGGGCGCCGGAAGAATCCCGGCGCCCTTCGTCAAACAAAAGGAAACTATCCGCGTTTGGTTGAAGGCAACACAACCGCTTTGCCTTTCTTCTCGCGCCAGTTGGTATAAGCCACCAGCATCGGAGCCGCAACCGCGATGGAAGAGTAGGTTCCGATCAGAATTCCGATGACCAGCGCAAACGAGAAGCCATGCAGAACCTCGCCGCCAAACACATACAGCGAAAGCACCGTAAGGAAGGTCAATCCGGAGGTCAGCACCGTCCGGCTCAGCGTCTGGTTGATGCTGCGGTTCACCACATCAGCGAGAACCTCGCGACGGTTCAGTCGCAGATTTTCGCGGATACGGTCGAAGACAACGATGGTGTCATTCATCGAGTAACCGATCAGCGTCAGGATGGCTGCAATCACCGTCAGCGTAATCTCCTGATTGGTCAGCGAGAAGAAGCCGACCGTAATCAGCGTGTCGTGGAAGACCGCGACCACAGCCGCTGCGCCATAAATGAACTCGAAGCGGAACCAGAGGTAGATGAGCATTCCGGCCAGTGAGAAGAGGGTCGCCATCAGCGCCTGATGCTGCAACTGCGCGCCAACCTGCGGTCCAACAATCTCCACGTTGCGAACGGTGAAGCCGGAGAGCCACGCCGACTGCTCCAGGTCGCTGACGACCACCGGCTCCACAACGCCATTCAACTGGCTGAAGCTGTAAATCAATCCGCTGTTCTGCCTGTCGCGCAGGCTCAGAATCTTGTCGGCTGTCTGCGCATAGTGCGCGGTGGCTGCGTCGCCCTGTCCCAGCTTGAGCGGATCGTGCGCGGCCAGCAGTTCCGTGACTCTCTGCCGTCCCACCGTATCCAGGTCGAGTTTGTCGAGCTGCGGGTTCGTCGAGTAGGTTGCCTGCAAAGCAGACACAATCTTGGTGCGGCCCAGGTCCAGAGCCGACTCCGAGGTCTGGTTCAGCGCCAATCCAATGATGACCTCGTGATCCGCAGCCTTGCCGTAGGAGACAATGCGCGCATCGTGCTCGCCGATCTTATCCATCGAAGAGCGTATGCGGTTGACATTCGGCGCCTGCACAAACTTGACGTCAATCAGCGTGCCGCCCTTGAAGTCAACGCCCTTCGGGATACCGTGCCAAAAGAGCATGGAGAGAATACCCGCCACACTGAAGATGAGCGAAAAGCCGAGGAAGTACCACTTTTTCCCCAACCAATCAATGCTTACTTTTCCAAACAGTTCCACAGTTCTATGCCCCTTACTGTTCAATTCCAAATCTTGCTTGTTCTACCTCTGCCCGTCGCTTTGTCATTCCGCAGCGAAGCGGAGGAATCTGTTTCTCTTCCACAACTCCGGGTGCCCCACCCTTCGCGCTTTTTGCGAAGGGTGGGTTCACCGTTAAATCGAAATCTTCTGCCCGACCGTCTTGCCGTCCAGATGCGCGTCGAAGATTACACGCGACACAAAGACAGCCGTGAACAGGTTTGCCAGCAGACCAAAGGTCAGCGTAACGGCAAAGCCCTTCACCGGACCCGTTCCGAAGAGGAACAGGATGGCCGCAGAAACAATCGTTGTGACGTGCGTATCAATGATGGTGATCCAGGCATGGGCAAAGCCCTGTTGCACAGCAGCCACAGCCGCTTTGCCTTCGCGCAGTTCTTCGCGGATGCGCTCAAAGATCAGCACGTTGGAATCCACGCCCATACCAATCGTCAGAATGACTCCGGCGATACCGGGCAGCGTCAGCGTTGAATGGCTGAAGCCCATAAAGCCGAGCAGAATGACGAGGTTCAGGAACAAGGCCAGATCGGCATTGATGCCCGCGCCGCGGTAGTAGATCAGCATGAAGACCATCACAGCCAGCATTCCGGCAATCGCTGCCGTCACGCCCTGCTTGATGGAGTCGGCGCCGAGCGACGGTCCGACCGTGCGCTCTTCAAGGTAGTTGATGGAAGCGGGCAATGCACCGGTGCGCAGCATGAGCGAAAGATCGTCCGCCTGCTCCTTGGTAAAGCCGCCCGTGATGCGTCCCTGATCGCGAATGCCGCTCTGAATCGTCGCAACCTCTTTGACGGAGTTGTCCAGAACCACAGCCATGCGGCTCTGAATGTGCGAGCTGGTGTACTGATAGAAGCGGTCGCCCGCCTCGCCCGTCAGCACAAAGCTCACATCGGGACGACCATTCTCATCCTGCGAGGGGTCTGCGGAACGGAAGTCGCTGCCAGCAACCTCGCTGACCCGCTTGAGAACCCAGTAGGCGTCGCCGCCCTGTGCGCCAACCTGCCCGGAACCGCGAACCACCATCTGATCCGGTGGCACCGCGCCGCCGAGGGATTGCAGCGTCTCTGCTTCGCTGTTGAAGGGGCCGCTCTCGACGGCATGAATCTCCAGACGCGCCGTAGATTGAATAATGGACTTCACGCGATCCAGATCGTCCACGCCTGGCAGCTCGACCAGAATCTGATTCTCGCCCAGACCGTACTCCTGAATCACCGGCTCGCTGACGCCGAGCTTATCCACGCGCTCGCGGATGGTCTCAATCGCCTGCGTCACTGTGTGCTTCTGGATGGCCGTCAGCTCATTCGGCTTCATGGTCAGCGTCCAGCCGCCATCCGAGGTGCTCGACACGTCATACTGCGCCGAGTACTTGGCATTCAACTCGCTGCGGACATCCGTTGCCTTGGTGGCATCGGTTCCGGTCAGCTTGATGACCTGCGGAACAGTCGGATCCGGCTTGAAGACCTGTCCGACAGTGAGGCCGGCACTTTGAAAGTCCGACTGGATGCGGCGAATCGTGTTATCTGTATCTGCATTGACGGCGTCCTTCACCACCACTTGCAGAATCAGGTGAGCGCCGCCGCGCAAGTCCAGTCCCAGATGGATGCGATCAACCACGGAGGCTAAAAGATCCTTGGGAGTTGCGCCCTTTGGTATACCGATAATTCCGAAGAGAAATACCAGCAGAATTGCAACAATGGCGAGGGTTTTTCCTCGAAGGTTCTTACTCATAATCGTCTCAGTCTCTTCCGAAGCATTCTTGAATCAACTTCCCCGTGCCGTACAACTTGCTGAAAACTCAGAGTGGTCGGTAGTTTTGAAAGGTACGGGCTTTAGCCCGTACGTTAAGGACACACTGATCAAGGGCTTTAGCCCCTGAGGTATGCGTTTTTCAGTCCCGCCTACCGCACTCTCAATTTTCGCATTCCACAGGCCCGGTTCCGAACCAAAAGCGCCGCGCGAAGGGTTTACTCCTCAGTGCCTGCCGGGGTTACGGAGGCAATTGCTGTCTTTACAACTTCAATCCGCAGGCGATCCGGTGGAACCTGTAGTTGCAGTGTATCGTCCTTGACGGCGAGAATCGTTCCGCGAATTCCGCCTGTGGTTGTAACACGGTCACCGGCCTTCAGTTTGCCGAGCATCTCTGCCCAGGCCTTCTGCTTCTTCTGTTGCGGGCGAATCAGCAGAAAGTAAAAGACCACCACCATCAGCACCAGCGGTGCAAAGGTCATCAGCGGGCTGCCGCTGGGTCCCGGTGCTCCAAGCGCCAGAAAATTCAATCCATTCAGCACAAGCAATCCTTTCAAAATCCAAACCTGCAAACCCCTTCTGGAATCTCGTCCAAAAGAGAAAAGCCCACGGACATTTGCGGAAGGCCACACCCGTTTTGTAAGGGGGGCTCAAGTGAGGAGGGAACGACCAACAGAACCCAACTACCTGCTGCTTCCGAACGCTAAGCGATCGAGACAGTTCGCAACCCAGAGAACCGCCCCTGCGCAAAAAAGCACAGACACAGCCCATCCCGGGCTCCGTGAAAAGTCCTAATAGATAGGATACGCGGTCAAAGGGGGGTGTCAAGGCGATGGGGAGTGTTGTACCAATATAGAAAGTTCGCAGAACAGAAATTCTGTCAGAAATGTGTGCATGACTGACAAATCAAGAGAAACAAATATCTTTTTTGCTTGCATCTAAGCGAAGAAATGGTGAATATGGACTTGATCGCCAACAGACATCAAATTAGTTATGGTTGTAGTTACTAGGAGAGGATTGCATGCACATAAAGTCCTGTCATGAGCATCCATCTGAACGAACTCTGAGTGTCTCTGAAGAGGATATTGAATTCATATTCCGTGCATACGTGTCTGGGCTACCTTGGTCTGATTACCTGTTAAATCCAAGACGCCTTCGGGGAAGTGATTTCCTGATGCGCTGGTCTCAGGGCGTTTGGAGCGAAAATCGCCTTACGGATGCCGTAAATAAATCTGACGAATTTTTTGCTATTCCTTATGGGCCCAGCGGAGTAGCGCCAGACAATGACCCCAGAGCCTTTGAACTCTACTTTGAGCGCCTGGAAGAAGCGGGCCTCGGAAAGCTAAAGCGCCCCGATCTGCTTGTATTCAAGTCTGAACATAAAGCATCGGTGAACTCAATCGTAGAAGCGTTGGGAGGCTTGGCAGAGCTTCCCTTTACTAGGGAAGACAAACTGAGGCCTTTGCTGGATTTGGCTCTGGTCGCAGTTGAATGCGAAAACAGCCTCTGGGTTGCACGGAAAATGCCGAATTACGGCAAACCCCTTACGCCGCAGAAACGTATGGATGGGCAGAACGGTATGCCCAAAACAGCAGTTCTGCCAACCATCATCCTAAAAAAGGAAGATTTGGAACCGCTATCAAATTGGGAGAAGGAAAATCGTGTCCCCATTCATATCTGGCACGTCTTCTTCGATATGGCCTTCGGAATTTCTTTTCAAAGTGCCCTTGCTCTGTTTCATTCCGGGTTAATTCTCCCCACAGAGCAGACCTTTCAGGCTCCATCTGGGGCATCCAGCACAAAAACAATTTATAAAATCTATTACCATTACGCCTACGAACTGGGAACAGCAACATCCTCTCCTGATCTCAAGCCTGCTTATATCGAAGACAAGAATGGGCACATCCTTCCCTACGTTCGTTTTGAAGGCGGGGAATTATCTTTTTCGCTGGATGCATTCACGGTTTTGAAGAGCATCTCTGATGAAAAGGCCGGGGGCTGATATGTCGAGACACCAGAAGTTGCCAACTAAGTGGACTGAGCGGGAAAAGCTCCGCGAAAAAGGTCAGTTCTGGACTCCCATGTGGGTTGCTGAGGCCATGATCGCTTATGTGTCGCAGTCGAGCAGGGAGCGAATCTTTGACCCTGCGGTTGGTGCAGGGGTTTTCTTCCGCGCAGCCAGAAATGTTCTGGGACAAAATGTTGTTTTACAAGGCACAGAAATTGACCGGGATGCGCTCTCCTGTGGCAAGGACCTGGGATTAACTGCCGAGGATCTAAAGCATGTAGAGTTGCTTGATTTTATGGAACTCCCAGAAAGCAAAAAATTCCCTGCCGTAGTTGCAAACCCGCCGTATATCCGCCATCACCGGATTGCTTTAGATTACAAGGCCAAACTCAAGCTATTCTGCAAACAGCTAACCGGTTTTTCTTTGGATGGTCGGGCTGGCTTTCATATCTATTTTTTACTTAAGGCGCTCAGCCACCTTGAACAAAATGGCTCTTTGGCCTTCATTATGCCGGCAGACACCTGCGAGGGCGTTTTTTCTACACCTCTGTGGCAATGGATTACAAACAACTTCTGTCTGGATTACGTAGTTACATTCGCCCCGGAAGCTACTCCCTTCCCAGGCGTAGATACAAATGCCATCGTATTCTGCATTAGGAATACTCGCCCTGCAAGCCATTTCCAATGGATCAAGTGTCATCTGGAAGATGGGGAGTTTTTACGGAAAGCTTTGAGTGGCCAGCCTGCTCTTACCTCCAGTCTGATTGTTCATACACGCGAACTTAAGGAGGCTCTCCTGACTGGGTTGTCGCGCTCTTTCACGGAAGGGGAGGAAGAATCTGTTCCGCTTGGAAAAATTGCAAGAGTTGTTCGTGGCATTGCTACTGGTGCAAATGAATTCTTTTTCTTGACAGAAGCGGATGCAAAGGCAAAAAAAATCCCCGATTATTTTTTCAAGGACGCCGTCGGACGAACCCGTGACATTCAATCCAATGTGATTACACCGGAAGACCTCCGGCTCCTTAAGGCATCGGGAAGGCCTACTCGGCTCCTTGTCCTCAATGGTTACTCAGAAGATGAGCTTCCAGCCTCCGTAGTTAAGTATTTGCGTGAAGGAGAAAAGCTTAAATTTCACGAACGCGCTTTGATTCGCATGAGGAACCCTTGGTATCGAATGGAATCCAGAGAAGTACCGCCCTTTTTATTTGCGTATCTGGGAAGAAGAAGTGCGCGCTTCATTCGCAATACAGCAGGAGTTGTTCCTCTCACTGGATTTCTATGCGTTTATCCTCAAAATGATTTTGCCAATCGCATTGAATCTATCTGGGGCGTGTTGAATGATCCAAGAACCCTTGCCAATCTGAACAAAGTAGGTAAATCCTATGGTTCCGGTGCTATTAAAGTTGAACCAAGAAGTCTGGAAAAACTCCCGATTCCACTCTCTGTTCTTTCAGGACACGGAATTCAATTGCGGTTTGAATCTGACCCGGTTCAACTCCTGTTTCCTCAAAGTGCTTAAGCCAACTCCCCCCGCACTTTTTCCATCAACCCCAAATAGAACGCCAGATTATGCAGCGTATTCAGCGCGGCAGAGAGCGGCTCCTGCGCCACCATCAAATGTCTTAGATACGCCCTTGAATACCGCGCGCAAACCACACACTTGCACTGCGGGTCCAGCGGTTCCTGATCCTCAGCGTACTGTTTGTTCTTGATGTTGATGCGGCCCTTACTGGTGAACAGCAGCCCATGACGCGCGGCACGTGTCGGCAGAACGCAATCCATCATGTCCACGCCCATCCGCGCGAACTTCACAATCTCCTCCGGATAGCCGACACCCATCACATAGCGCGGCTTGTCTTTGGGAAGATATTCGAGCGTCGCAGCCACCATCTCCAGCGTCAGCTCCTGCGGCTCGCCAACGCTCAACCCGCCAATTGCGTAGCCGGGAAAGTCCATCTCCACCAGACGCTCCGCCGCCTCCCGACGCAGATGCTTGTGCATCCCGCCCTGCACAATCCCAAATAAATTCTGCGTGGCGCCACCAAGCTCCGTATGCCACGGAACCTCAGCAGCATGCGCCTCGAAGTGCGCCTTCGACCGCCGTGCCCAGCGCAGGGTCAACTCCAGCGACTCCCGCGCGCGCGCCTCATCTGCCGGGTACTCCATGCACTCGTCAAAGGCCATCAGAATATCCGCGCCCAGCGCAATCTGCACCTCCATGGAGTGCTCCGGCGAAAAAAAGTGCTTGCTCCCATCCAGATGCGAGCGGAACTCGACGCCTTCCTCTTTGAGCTTGCGCATCCCCGAAAGCGAAAAGACCTGAAAGCCGCCGGAATCAGTCAGCATGGCACGCGGCCAGCTTATAAATTTGTGCAACCCGCCCATGCGCCGCACAACTTCATGACCGGGGCGCAGATACAGGTGGTAAGTGTTGCCGAGAATGATCTCCGCGCCCAGCCGCTCCAACGCGTCCTGCGGAACAGTCTTGACGGTTCCTGCTGTCCCGACCGGCATAAACACAGGCGTCTGCACCTTGCGATGCGGCAGGCGCATCTCTGCACGCCGACCACCCTCCGCGCTGGTGCGTTGAATTGCGAACTCCATACTCAAAGCAATCTCATCTCAACTTTCAATGCTCTCCCTCAATTCTATTTGCCGCCTGCCCTAAAGCCGAACTACATCGCCATCCTCAACCGGCAACCGGGCCAGCAGTTCTGCAATCTCCACTCCCAGCGTCGGATGTAGCAGGAACGGCGCAATCTCCGCAAGCGGCAGCAGCGCAAACCGTCGCAGATGCAGGCGCGGATGAGGCAAGACCAATCTCGTGCTTGAACACACGACTCCCTCCATCAACAAAAGGTCCAGATCGAGAGTGCGCGGCCCGTTTGGGATGCAGAATTCGCGCTCGCGTCCATAGTTGCGTTCAATCGCCAGCAGCTTAAGCAGCAATTCCTCCGGTTGGAGAGCCGTTCTAAAAACCGCAGCAGCATTTACAAACTCGGGTTGTTCGGCAACGCTCACCGGCCGTGTCTTATACAAACTCGACAGGCGAAATTCCTCGCCCAGAGCAGAGAGTTCCTCTGCCGCTCGCCGGAGCGTTTCTGACGGTTCCCCGGCGCGGGAGGGAAGATTTGCTCCCATCCCAATCGCAGCCCATCGCATGATTTTGTCCTTCACCAGCACCGCCTCTCTGCATTTAGCATAACTGTATGCGCATTGCTTTTTTTGGCGGCAGCTTCGATCCGCCCCATCGCGGACATCTCGCTATTGCGAGGGCAGCCCGCAAGGCACTGCGGCTGGATGAGGTGTGGTTTGCGCCGGTTGGTCGGCAGCCTCTGCGCTCCGGGGCCACTGCCGACTACGCGGATCGCTGCGCCATGACGCAGCTTGCCATTCGCAATTCGCGTGGATTCCGCCTCTCTGAGCTTGATGCTCCGCAGCTCGGCAGCAAACCAAACTACACCGTAGACACACTCCTGCGTATTCGCGAAACGCTGAGGAAGCGGGATGAACTTTTTTTGCTGATCGGCGCGGATTCGCTGCTGACCCTGCCGCGCTGGCATCGCCCGGAGGAGATTCCCTTCCTTGCGCAGATGATTGTTGCTGCGCGTCCTGGCTTTGAGCTGCACGATCTTGCCGAAAGCCTGCCACGCGGCCTCTCTCTGACTGCTGCTGAAGAGCAGAAGACACCGGGACTGCTGACCTTTGCGCTCAGCGGCCCCAGCGGACAGCGTGCAAAGCTATCCCTGCTGCCGGATTTAGACGAGGATGTCTCTGCGACAGAGATACGCGCAGCGCTCGCCACCGGAGAGAATGCTGCGCATCTGCTTGGCGCGGCGGTTCTCCGATTTATCCGGCGTAACCATCTATACAACTCCAATTCATTGGCTACCGGCCCCACAAAGCGATAGGATTGAACAGCACTTATCCTCGGCATCTCAAGCGAGGGGGTGCTTCAAGGAGAGACTCGACCCGTTATGCCATCCCCATCTACTCGTCGTCTGGTTTTGGCCGCTGCTGCTGCTGCCGAAGATAAAAAAGCTGAAGACCTTCGCATTTTGGAGTTGGACCCGGTTGATTCCGGTCTGGCAGATTACTTCATCATATGCAGCGCCATGAGCGACCGTCAGGCCGTAGCCATCGCAGACGAGGTTGAGTACCGGCTCAAGCATGATTTTGGCGTCTATGCCAGTTCCGTCGAGGGCCGCAAGGTTGGCGAGTGGATTCTGCTCGACTACATTGATTTTGTGGTTCACGTCTTTGTCCGCGACAAGCGGGAGTTCTACGACATTGAGCGTCTGCGCAAGACGGCGCGCAATGTCACGCCGGGAGAGATTGAGACTTTGCTTCAGCCTGCCAGGGCACCCCGCCACGCCAGCAAGCCCGCAGCGAAGAAGGCGGCTCTGAAGGCCGCAGCACCGGCGGCAGCGAAGAAGGCGGCAAAGAAGGTCGCAAAGGCAGCTTCCGCGGCTGCAAAGACTCCGGCTAAAAAGGCTGTTGCGAAAAAAGCAGTGGCAAAGACTGCAAGCAAGAGGCCTGCTGCAAAGAAGGTCGCTGCAAAATCCGTCGCAAAGAAGCCAACCGTGAAAAAGGCAGCAAGCAAGAAGGCTATCCAGAAGCCTGCAAAGCCTGTGGTCAAGAAAACCGCAGCGAAAAAGAGCACGATCAAAAAGATTGTCAAAAAGGCGGGCAAGCGCAAGTAGCGCATTCGCTGCGTTGTAGTACAAAGACGCAGATTTTGCATCGTGCCCTCCCACCCATCGCGCAAAGAACACGCGAAGGATGGCGCATCCTCTTTTTCTATCCGGCTGGCTTTTTATACCGCAGTGCTGGCAAACAGCATCTTCCTAAACAGAGAGGCCGTGGCTTTCGCCACGGCCTCTCTTTGTTGGTTCCCGTTCTAGCTTAGAACTCAAAACGCAGAGCAAGCTGAACGTTACGACGCTCGTCTGCTGAGCTCTGGCTGTAGCCATTCGGAGTACCCTTTAACGCCTGAACAGCAGGGTAGTAGGTACCCGGAGCTATCGTACCATCTACGTATGCATTGAACTCGTTTGCATACAGGTTGTGGTGGTTGAGGACGTTGTAGAACTCGCCGCGCAACTGGATGTTGTAGCGGTCATTGATCTTGAAGTTCTTGTAAGTTCCAAGATCAATATTCCAGTTGTCCGGGCCATAGAACTGATCCTTCTCCATGCCTAAATTCTGATAACTGCCCTGCGAGGTAAAGGTCGGGAAGTTTTCGTACCCAGTGATCGGGTCGGCGTAGGTGTTGTGGACTGCAGCAGGAAGTGTTACGAAGTTGAATTGGTTCAGAATTCCCGTATTCACTGCATGCCCCTTGTACTGGAGTCCAGGGACAGCATTGATACGGTCACACATGTTTTCGTTGCCGTTGGTGCAGTCAAAGATTGTGTACGGAATGCCTGTTCTCCAGATGAAGATCGGCGCAAACTCCAAGCCGCCAGCAAGGGTCTGAACCAGATGGCTGGAGTGCTTGAACTCCAGGTATTTCGGCTTGTAGACGGCAGAAACAACCAGGCGCTGACGGGTGTCGTAGTCCGAGTTGCCGCGATCCAGGCCCGGGTTAAAGGGCTGGGTGTAGCCGACGTTGAAGTTGGCATTCGACTCGCTGAAGGTCGAGCTCAGGTCATCCAGCGCATGAGAGAAGGTGAAGTTGGCAGAGAGCTGTAGACCATACTTCTGGTAGTTGTTGTCCACCACTTTCAGGTTGACGCCGTTGTAGTAGCTGTCTGCATTTGCCTCACGCAGGTTGATATCTCCGTACTGGAGATTCAGACGATCGCCTTTCGTGACACCGGTCATACTGTCGCCAAGGTAAACATTACCGGCAAATTCCTCATTCTCATTTGCGATGGAGTAGAGGTGAATGCCGCGGGTTCCGGAGTACGCAATGGACGCCAGAACATTGGGCATAAACTCGTGCTCAATCGAAAGACTGTACTGGTGGTCATAGGCCGTCTTCATGTGCGGGTCAAGGGCGCGAAGCTCAACCGGTGGAATCGGCACCTTGGCACCGGGGTTTCCGGAGAGCGGAGCGTAGTTGTTTGTAGAAAGTGTCAACTGGCTGATGCCACCCTGATTCGAGACCAAGTCAACGACACCATAGTTTGGAGGATTGAACATCGCGTTGTAGGTAACGTTGCCAAAGTCGCGCTCGTAGCCGATTCCGTAGCCGCCGCGGATGGAGGTCTTGCCATCGCCAAAGAGGTCATAGGCAAAACCGATGCGGGGTGCATAGTTCTTCAGGGACTTGGCATAGAGGGCGTGAACCGGACTTGACGGTGCAGGCATGACAGAACCGTTGCGGATCTGCTGATAAACCGACGATCCGGAACCCAGATAGAAGTTCGTATCCAGATTGGGCTTGGTGTCGTGCTGTACGCCGTAGTACTCCCAGCGAAGGCCCAGGCTCAGAGTCAGCTTCGAAGTTGCCTTGAGCGTGTCCTGAATGTACCAGCTGCCGTCGTTGAAGGTGTTCTCATGTGTAAAGCTCGGAGGTCCGACCGGCAGGGTAATTTCGCAGGCAGGGGTCGGTGTCGTGTTCACCGGGCAGGGATAGTTGCCGCCGGGGTTGATGGCCACCGAATAAGAGTAGAGGTCACCGGCCTTGAGAGCATTCAGACCGCCTGCCTCGCCGTTTGAGAGAGAGCCTGCCTGCTCAACTGCATTCAGGTAAGCGCCAAAGGTGCGGTTATCACGAACCTGGAGGAAAGAACCGCCTACATGGAAATTGTGGCGTCCTCTGGTGTAGTTCAAATCCTCAACAACCTGATAGAGGTTCTGCGGGCCCTGAAAGGGAATCGCATCGCCTGGCTGCGTTGGCAGGTAACCAGGAAGCACAACCGGAAGTCCGGACACGGAATCCACGCTGGCTGCATTGCTGGCATAGAGGTAGAGACCTGGAACAACTCCTGCTGTGCCGATCGGTTGGCCACCATTCACGCGGCTGAAGGTCAGCTTGGTGCTGCTGGTAAGCTGCGAGCTGAAGGAGTGAGTAATTCCAACTGCCGCCGCCTGATCGTAGTCTGTGCTACCGGTGTTAAAGCCGTTGTATGGGCTCAACGAGTTCGTGCCAGAGAAGAAAGAATCCTTGTACGAATCGTAGCGGAAGTACAGATTCGTCCTGTCTGAGGGGTTGTAGTCAACGCGGTCAAAGGTAAACCAAGCGTTCACCGGGCTTCCCGCACCCGCATTAATGTTGGCTGCAACATTGACCTGCTCAAGAGGATTGGTGGTGAAGCCTGCAACGGGGAGGGTGCTGACAGCCGTTACGCCAGAGGCCAGATTTCCATAGGCAGCAAAGTAAGCCTTGGTGTTGGCGGCGCTCGACGCGATAAAGGCAGGAGTTGGAATTGCAAACTGCTCCTGACCGGTGCTGCGTACGCGATTCCATTCCGTGTTCGAAAAGAAGTAGAGCTTGTTCTTCAGAACGAAGGGAACGGCTCCGCCAAATGAATAGCCGAACTGGTTCTCTGTGAAGTGATCCGAGGGATTATTTGGTAATCCAGAGGCACGGTTCGTCCAGTTGGCCGCATCCTCATAGAAGGTGTTTGCGGCCAGTGCCGAGATGCGGTTGTATTCATAAACCGAACCATGGTACTTGTTGGTGCCGCCCCTGGTTATAAGGTTCACAACGCCGCCCGATGCGCGACCATACTCTGCCGTAAAGCCGTTGGTGATAACGCGGTACTCCTGTACCGAGTCCAGCGGGATATTCAGGCCCACAGCCTGAGTAAAGAGGTCAACGTTCTCAACACCATCCAGCAGAATATCTGTGCTCGCTGCGCGGGTGCCGCTGAAGGAGACACCCACGCCTCGCTGTGTGGAACCCTGCGGATCAGAGGCCACGTTGCCCGATAGCTCAACAAAATTGTAGGGGTCTCGGGTAAGAGAGGGGAGTTGGGTGATCTGCAGCGGTGTTACAACCTGCGAGACTTCCTGCGAGGTTGTATTGACCTCTGCGCCGGCATCCTCGCCGCTCACCAGAATCTCAGTGGTTGCACTCACACCGAGCTTTACATCCAGTGTCAGGTGTCCGCCGACCGTTACCAGCGCCGTGCTGGTCTTGCTGGCAAAACCGGTCGAGGCGACCGTCAGCCCATAAACACCCGGAGGAAGGTTCTGTATCAGATAGGTGCCGGAGGCTGAAGAAACCACCGTGCGCTCCAGACCCGTGTTCTTATTCTTGATTACAATCTTGGCGTTGGGAATTGCTGCGCCGCTTGGGTCAGCGACAAGTCCCGTAACGGTTCCTGTGTCTACCTGAGCATAGGCCGTCTTCGGTGTGAATGTCGTAAGCACGACACCTATACCAAGTGCCAGCACCAAAACAAGCGCGCCTACTCTGTTCCTGAAGGTCATTTTTACTCTCCTTGACATTTTGTTGCTGGGGGACTTTGAGACATCTCCACCAGATCGCATCAACTTCGTGCTTTGAGTGTGACCCGGATAAAAACGGTGTCTCCGGGCAGTCCGGCCTCTATCCAAAAAGCTAAAGAGGATACTTTTCTCTCAAGCCCCTGCAATTGGATAAATTCTTTCAGTCTCTTCCAATCTCCGAAGAGAGAAATCTTCCTGTTTTTGTTCGTTGCGGGAGTTACTGCTGCCCGCCCCCTGTTGCAACCTGCAAATCCTTCTCTACTCATTATCTGCAGACCGGGACTCGCTTTTGGCGACAACCCTGCCCACACTTCCGGAAGGAATTCAGTAGGAATATTGCATTTCTAGTGCCAAACTTAACCAAATGTTAATCTTAGGCTAAAGTACTCATTCAAAAAGTAATACGAATGCCAAACCTAAACCGATAAACCTATTTTCTACGTAAAATCATATATTGTCACCAGTTATTCATAATTCCTGTTCTTCCTTTTCGCCTTCTGGCGCCCACTTTGCTCTTATCCTGAACAACCCTCTTATAATGATGCGGGTACACCCATGAAGCTCTATCTTGCCAAGATTGACCGCAGCCTCCGTGGTGGGCTGCTGGACCCGGCCATCGAGGAGTATCGCTCGCGACTCGCAGCCTACTCGGAGCCGGAGTTGCTCGTCTTCAAATCCCCGAAGGCTATGACCGATTGGCTCGGCAAACAGCACCAGCGCATTACGCTGGTGCTGCTGGATTCCCGTGGCCGACAGTTCAGCTCAGAGGCTTTGGCGGAGTGGGTTGGCAAACAGCGCGATGAGGGCCAGCGTCCGATTCTGTTTGCGATTGGCCCCGCCGACGGCTGGACGGACCCTTTGCGCAAACAGGCCGATCTGCTGCTCTCTTTTGGTCCTATCACAATGACTCACGAGATGGCACGACTCTTGTTAGCCGAACAGCTCTACCGCGCATTTACAATCCTGGCAGGGCATCCCTACCATAGCGGACATTAACCGCATTCCCATCAGGAGAACCGTGACAGAAGCGCGCAAGGGACTCATCCTCATCAATACCGGACCAGGCAAGGGCAAGACCACTGCTGCTCTGGGCATCGCCTTCCGCGCCGTTGGCTACGGGATGAGGGTGCTCTTCCTGCAATTCCTCAAGGGTTCATGGCATACGGGCGAGCAGGATGCTGCGCACCTCTTCGGCGACAACTTCGTGATGAAGCAGTTGGGCCGCGGCTTTGTGAAGGTCGGCGGAGCGGAGACGGACCCCGAAGACCTGCGCATGGTGGAAGAGGCCTGGGCAGAAGCGAAGGCCGCAATTCTCTCCGGCGAGTGGGATTTGATTGTGCTCGACGAGATCAACTACGCCATCAGCTACGGAATGCTACCGCCGGAGCAGGTTGTGGAAACGCTGCTGGCGCGGCCAGAGATGCTGCATGTCATCCTGACGGGCCGCAGTGCGCACCCGTCGCTGGTTGCCATCGCCGACACCGTCACAGAGATGAAGCCGGTCAAGCACGCGTATGAGAAGGGAATTCTCGCGCAAAAGGGGATTGAGTACTAACGCGCTTGCTTGTTACTCCAACTTGAAATTTAAAGTAAATTTCACCGTGATCTGTGTCTGCACCTCAACAAGAACACCGTTCAGCAAGTATGGCTTGTATATCCACTTGCTCACCGCATCTTGAGCGGCTTTCGAAAGGCTTGGGTCTGGACTCGCAAGTACGCGCATATTGTGAATATGTCCATCCTTCCCGATCACAGCTTCTATAACAACATCTCCTGTTATGTGATTATCTTTTGCCCACAGTGGATAGGCTGGTTGTGTATTTGACAGAATCATCCCTGCCATGACACCGGAGGAAATGGGAATGGGCCGCTTCGCAACCTCAAATCTGTCAACCTTCTCAAGCGCTGCATCCGGTGCAAAATCTTCGTCGTCGAGATCTGACGCGCGGAGTGTTGTCACCTCAGAGCTGATAAGGTCTATGTTGTTTTGACTTATATCCAGCGCTACGGGCACGGAGCGTGACTGAAAGAGCCCAATTTTATTGCGTAAAATGTAACGTGATATATGCTCTATCGTTTCGCGCAACGTAACTTTATCGCTGCCAAAGCAATAGGTTGGATCAAAACCAAGATGCCTCTCGGAATCATTTCCCTTCGGCCTGTCGAGCATGATGCAATCCGCCTCAAAATTTCCCAAGGTTTTTTGGCGTAATTCTGGCTCGGTATCCTTATATTCCTTTTCGTCCGGCATGGGATGCACATACTGCCGCTCGACCAGTTCCAGCAACTCCGGAACAGGGTCAACTTTGGGAGTTTTAAAGAAGCCATTCTTGTTGGCGATCTGGGTCGCTGTATACGACGGGCTGGTATAGACGCGCTTCCAGAGCTTTGGCCCCGCCCACCACTCCTCCAGCGTTCCCTTTTCTGTGGGCTTGCCGCTGTCGTCATAAAGCTGGAAGTTGGCCTGAAGATGCCAAGGCTTTAGGGATGGATCGTCGAGCCGGGTCAGGTCGTTTGCCTTCTGCAAACGCGCCATCAGCGCCGCAGAATCCTCTGCTTGCGCAAACGAACTAAAGAGAGCAATCAGTAGAAGTACAGTCAAAACTCCACGCATTGGGCTTTCCTTTTTTTCGGAATCATACCATCCGCTATAAATCCCCAAAATAAATTCTTCCCCGCACCCCCATCTATCCCAACCCCCGCCACTCCTGCGATAATGGCAACGCACCCTTTGGGAGTCCCGACGCCTATGTCCTGGTTCAAACGTGAAGGCAGTGAGCCCGATCCAACGACAGACCCGCTCGTCACCGGCGAGCGCAGCGTCCGCACAGAAGGATTGTGGATCAAGTGCGATGGCTGTCGTCAGATTCTTTGGAAGGCCGACCTCGAGGCCAACCTCAACGTCTGCCCCAAGTGTGCGCGCCACTTCCGCATCAGTGCCCGCCAGCGTCTGGACATGCTGCTCGAACCCGGCTATACCCTCGTTGATGGCAACCTCTGTTCGACAGACCCGCTCCAGTTCACAGACATCAAGAGCTATCAATCGCGCCTGAGCAAGGCCAAGGCCTCCACCGGCCTGCTCGACGCCATCCTCAATGCCGAGGGACAGCTCGCACATCACGCCGTTATTGTTTCGGCTATGGAGTACGCGTTTATCGGCGGCAGCATGGGAGCAGTGGTTGGCGAAACCATTGCCCGCGCCATAGACCGCTCGCTGGCCACACGCAAGCCGCTCATCATCATCTCTGCCTCGGGCGGAGCGCGCATGATGGAAGGTGTCGCCAGCCTGATGCAACTGGCAAAAATCTCTGCCGGTCTGGCCAAGATGGACGATGAAGCCATTCCTTATCTCTGCGTCCTCACCGACCCGACCACCGGCGGCGTCACGGCCAGCTTCGCCATGCTTGGCGATCTGAACATTGCCGAGCCGGGCGCGCTCATCGGATTTGCCGGCCCTCGCGTGATTGAGCAGACCATCCGACAGAAGTTGCCGGAGGGCTTCCAGCGCAGCGAATTTTTGCTTGAGCATGGAATGCTGGATGCCGTGGTAGACCGTCGCGAGTTGAAGGCATTTTTGGTTCGCTCGCTCGACTTCATGCAGAACGAGCACGTATCGGCACGCTCTCAATAACCACCAGCCGTTGTTGTTTCACATCCTTCGCGCGTTTTTACGCGATAGGTAAGAGGCCTGAATACTGCCTCGCAAATAAATACGTTGAGGTGTCAAGTGAGAAATTCAAGACTTTTCCTTTTGGTTGTTTGTTTTCTTTTTACTGCATGGCTTCAGACACAGGCGCAACAGATACGCATCGCCCACGGCAAAGATGTTGTAGAGGTTGAAGCTGTGTCGGCGAACATCGTCCGCGTTCATGTTGAGCCGGTCGGCATCAGCACTCCGCGCACACCCGTGATGGACCCGGCACTGCTCCCGGATACTCCATCTGCTGCCCGGTTGGAGGAGTCCGTGTCATCAAAGACCCTCACCTCTGCTGTGATGCGCGTCGAAGTAAGTGATACCTCCAGCCTCACCCTCCAGATATTCGATGCACAAAATAAATTGCTCTTGAGCTTCGACGATCTCCTCGCAGCCGTTCACAACAATAAGCTAAGCATCTTGCAGAATGTGCAGGAAGATCTTTATGGAATGCGTGGGCTCCACATAACAAACAAAGGGGATGGAATCCTGCGCACGGGCGGTGCACAGATATCCGAAACCAAGATAGCCGCGGGCACTCAAGGCAATGGCGGCGCTCCCTTCTTCTTTACCAGGCGCTATGGAGTATTGGTGGATTCCGATGGCGGTAGCGTCCTCTCAAACGGCAAGTCCATTACATTCCAATCTCCCTCCCGGCCAGACGTGGAGTTTTTTGTCCTTGTAGGACCGCCGCTGAAGGTGATGGAAGGCCTCGCGCGCCTGGTTGGCCGGCCAGAGATGCCTCCCAAGTGGACGCTCGGTTTCCTGAATTCGCAGTGGGGCTCCACGGAGCAGGAGTGGCGCGACATTACGCAAACCTACAAGCAAAAACAAATTCCCATCAGCGGATACATTCTCGACTTTGATTGGAAGGCCTGGGGAGAAGACAACTACGGCGAGTGGCGCTGGAACAGCACCTCCGGGCCGGGAAATTTCTCTCCCAACAGCTTTCCCAATGGCGCCTCTGGCCTCTTTGCCGCTGACATGCTCAAGCAGGGAATTCATATCACTGGAATCCTCAAGCCCCGCATTCTTGTTAACAATGCAGACGGCTCTCCAACAAAGGCCTCACGTTACGCCACCGAGCATAACTTCTGGTACCCCAATGAGGTTCGCGAGGATGACTACGTCACGCATCGCCTTGCCGGCAACCTCGACTTTGCCAACCCGGAAGCGCGCCGCTGGTTCTGGGAGCATCTGATTCCAGCCTTCAAGGCAGGCGTCACCGGTTGGTGGAACGATGAAGCCGACTCCACCTCGAAGCTCATCTTCAATAATTTTGAACACTTCAACATGGCCCGCGCGCTCTACGACGGACAGCGCTCCACCTCCGACGAGAGAGTCTGGTCCATCAACCGGAATTATTATCTCGGCGCATCCCGTTACGGCTACGCAGAGTGGTCCGGCGACATTGACACCGGATTCCCAAGCATGGCTTACCAGCGTGCGCGCATGATTGCCGCGCTCGACATCGGCCTCCAGCACTGGAGCATGGATACAGGCGGTTTCCGCGGCAAACCTACGCCGGAAAACTATGCGCGCTGGGTCGAGTTTGCCACCTTCGTCCCGATAGATCGCGTTCACGGCGAGCATCACGTAAAGCGCCAGCCCTGGGTCTACGGCGACGTGGCAGAGGCCGCAGCAACCAAGGCTATCCGACTTCGCTATGAGTTGTTGCCCTACATCTACTCCAACGAACGCGTCGCTGCAGACACCGGCATCGGCATTGTGCGCCCCTTGTTCTGGGAGTTTCCCAAGGACGCAAAATCCGCAACAGAAACCCGCTCCTGGATGTTTGGCGATGCCCTGCTTGTCTCTCCGATTGTGGAAGAGGGAGCAACCACACATGCACTCTATCTGCCGCCCGGCGATTGGATTAACTATCAAACAGGCGCGCTGGTGGCCGGAGGCAAAGAGATTGAGGTTCCCGCCGATGCTGTGAACTGGCAGGATATTCCGATCTTCATCCGCAAGGGTTCGATACTTGTGCTTCATCCCGGCAAGTATGGGGAAGACTTGTCAGAAAAATCCTCGTTGATCTTTGATATCTTTCCATCCACTGAGCGCAAGGCGCAATTCACGCTCTACGACGATGACGGACACACTTATGCCTACGAAAAGGGCGAGTACTTCCGCCAGAAGATTTCCGTTGAGCAGAGTGCAAAGAGCATTCAGGTAACCATTGACCCGGCTGAAGGAAGCTTCAAGACAGCCATTCAGGGATACATGCTGCACTTCCATTGTGCCGAGTGTGGTGACATACAACCGGCAGGCGGATTAGTACAGTTCAAAACTATTGAGGAGCTACAACACTCCTCTGCAGCCGGATGGGTAAGGTTGCATGACAAGTACGGCCCGGAGCTCTTGATTCATCTTCCGCTGCCAATCAAAGAGGGCCAAACGCTTTCCATCCAATAATTTTTGCGTAAGCAGTCGCAGAGGGAGCGGGGGACTGTTGTTGTCTTTGTTGTTACGGAGGGAGCAGTGGGCTTGAAAGCCCACTGCTCCCTCCGCAAGAGCAAGTAAAATAAACCCATGTCTTACGCCTCGGCCCTTTCGAGCCTAGAAACTCTCAACGGAGAACTGCACGCAAAGCCCGGAGCGCCTCGCCGCAAATTCCGCCTTGATGAAATGCGTACACTCGCAGCATCCCTCGGCAATCCGGAGCGGCGTTTTCCCTCCATTCTGGTCGCCGGAACCAACGGGAAGGGAAGCACCTCGGCCACGCTGGCCTCTATCTTTGACGCCGCCGGTCTGCGCACCGGCCTCTACACCTCGCCGCATCTCTCGCGGGTAAACGAGCGCATTCGCATCGGAAATGCCGAAATCTCAGACGACGACTTTGCCGCTACCTACTTCCACGTGGACGACACGGCACAGGCCGCGCTGCTTGCCGGGCTGCTCCGCGCTATGCCCAGCTACTTTGAGGCTGTTACCGCAACAGCCTTCGATTACTTCGCACGCCAACAGGTCGAAATTGCACTGCTGGAAGTAGGAATGGGTGGCCGTCTGGATGCCACCAACATCGTCGAGCCGGAGATTTCCATCATCACAGACATCTCGCTCGATCACACCGAATGGCTCGGCAGCACCATCGCCGAAATCGCCAGCGAAAAGGCCGGAATCCTGCGCCCCAACGGCATCCTCGTCACCCTGCCTCAGCATCCGGAGGCCAACCGAGTTCTCGCAGAGCGCGCCATCGAACTGGGAGTCACAGCGATCAACGCTGCGGAATTTATGCCGCCGCCGGGCACCCCGGCCAACGAACCTTACACCGTCGTCTTCAACGGCGAGCAGATTCTTGTAGATTCACCGCTCCATGGAGTGCATCAGCATCGCAACGTGGCGCTGGCTTTGGCTGCTCTTTCCGCTATTTGTAACAAAAATAGTTACAATATCACGAAAGACCATATAGAACGCGGCATTCGCAACACTCGCTGGCCCGGAAGACTGGAGGAAATTCGCGTCCATTCACGGACAATCCTCCTGGATGTGGCCCATAATTCCGGTGGTGCCTGGGCTTTGCGCGCCGCTCTCAGCGCTCGCGCAGGCAGGCCGCGAACTCTCCTCTTCGGATGCCTGCGCGACAAGGCCTTTCTCGAAATGACGCAGATACTCTTTCCGCTCTTCGAACACGTCCTTGTCACCCCGGTCCACTCCACCCGCACCCTCACTCTGGAGGAGCTAAACTCCGCCGAATTGATGGCGGCAGGGGAGTACAGTGCCAAGGAGTACAGTGTTTGTACATCTCCGACCGAAGCCCTTGCGCTCGCCGGGAAGATCACTCCACCGGATGGGGAAATCGTCATCTGCGGATCGGTCTTTCTGGTTGGCGAGCTTCGCGCACTCCTCTTGAAAGAAGCAGGAAAGCAGCTATGAGTCGCCCGATTAAGCGTCCAAACCCGCTCCCCGCGCTCTACCGCTGGCGAACCAACCTGCTTCAGGCACCACTGTTTTGCCTGGGAACCATTTTTTGCGGCAGTCTATCTCTACTCTTTTCTCTCTGGGACAAAAACGGACATCAACAGCACGCCATTGCACGGCTCTGGGCCAGATTCAGCCTTCTGACCAGCTTTTCTCCGCTGCGCGTACTGGGCAAAGAGAACCTTGCCGCCTGTCCTGTTGCTGTATATGCCTCAAACCACACGTCTTATATGGATACGCCGGTTATCTTTCGGGCGCTGCCCTTCCAATTCTGTATTCTCGCCCGCACCCAACTCTGGGCAATCCCGTTTATTGGTTGGTATCTAAATCGGTCCGGACAGTTACCAATTGATACATCCAATCCCCGCGCTACAATCGCCAGCCTTGGCAACGCTGTGAAAATTCTCAAAAAGGGAATGTCCGTCTTCGTCTTTCCGGAGGGTGGCCGCACTCCCAATGGAAAGCTGAAGCCATTCCTGAGCGGTGCGGCTTTTCTGGCGATCCGAGCGCAGGTTCCGCTGGTTCCCATGGCTTTGCATGGAGTTTATGATCTGTTGCCGCAACACACGCATCACTTTTACCCCGGCAGGCTGACCCTCTCTGTCGGCAAGCCCATTCCAACCACGGGACTCAATCATCATGACGCTGAGGCTCTGACCGAGCAGCTTCGACAGGCGATTCAGGCCCTGTATGATGCCATAGAGGCACCTGCCACAGAGAGCATCGAAAGCACTGTCAGCGCCTGAGATTCCAATCCCTGTTTGAACGCGAGAGATCGAGTGAACACACCCCGCATCGCCATCCCCGAGCCCACCAGCTTCGACCCGGAGTACAACGGCCGTGCCCTGCCGCAGTATCTGCACGCCCTGAAATCGGCAGGAGCTACACCGATTCTGATTCCGCTGCATGAGTCACCGGCCCGCGTAGCCAAAATTCTGAGCACAACTACGGGTATCCTGTTGCCGGGAAGCCCCGCCGATCTGGAGCCGGAGAAGTACGGACAGCCGCGCGACCCAAATGCCGCCAATCCGGACACTCCCCGCGAGGCCGTGGATGAACTGCTTCTTCAGGATGCCTTTAACCTGCGCAAGCCGATCCTCGCCATCTGTTATGGTTGCCAGGCGATGAATGTCTGGCGCAATGGCAACCTGATTCAACATCTGACTACCTCTGTGAATCATCGTCCGGGACGCGAGATTCTGAACGCTCACCCGGCAAGGCTCGCTCCGGAAAGTCTGCTGGCAAAGCTTGCTGTGGGAGAGCTTGTTGGGGATTCGGTTCCGGTAAACTCCAGCCACCATCAGGCTCTGCTTGCCCCCGGCGATGGACTTCGGGTCACCGCGACCTGTCCCACCGATGGGACGATTGAGGCCGTGGAGTTGATCGAAGACCGCCAGTTTCTGCTGGGAATCCAGTGGCACCCGGAGCGCAGCTACCAAGCCAGCCCCTTTTCGCGCCGAATCTTCCAATCTTTTGTAAGCGCCGCCGCAGAGTGGCTGCCGGAACCCCCAACGGAGAACGCATGACGGTGGATGACACTACAGCAGTCCGGCTCAATGAGATTCTTGCAGAGGCCAGTCATCAGGCTTTAAATCCTGCCCTTGGCGAGCAATTTTCCCTCTACTACAAGCTTTACGAGCGCTGGAACCAGCACATCAACCTGAGCGCAATTCGCGATAAGGAAGGGGTTTTGCGGCGTCATTTTGCAGAATCTATTCTGGCCGCAGAGGTTGTGCCGGCAGAGGTAAAGACACTGTTGGATTTTGGCTCTGGTGCGGGGTTTCCCGGGATTCCTCTGGCTCTTTGTCGTCCGCAGATTGACGTAACACTGGCCGAGTCGCAGCTGAAGAAGGCCGGCTTTCTGCAAGAGGTGGTTCGCTCGCTCGGCCTGAGCGCAGAGGTTTTTTGTGGTCGGGCAGAGCATATTGGCAGGAGCTTCGATTGTGTGACCCTGCGCGCGGTAGACGACATGGACCGGGCCGTGAAGAACGCCGTCAAGCTGGCTGCGCCGGGGGGATGGCTCCTGATTCTGACAACTGAGGCGGATGCTGTTCGGTGGCCGAAGCTGGTGGAGGGGGTCGAGTGGCAAGAGTTGACACCCCTACGGATAGGGATTTCGACGCTTCCTTTACTAGGGCGCAAGAGTGGGGCTTAAGTCTTTGGCAATGGGATAGAATGTTCCACGTGGAACAATTCTCTTTTTGTTCGCCTTTATATTGTTTTGTCAGGACGCCCTGTTGGGGATAAACAGTAAAAATAGGAGGGGAAGAAAATAAGAAATGTTCCACGTGGAACATTATGAGGGGCTGATTCTGATTTTCTTTTGCTTTGCTCCCTTGCATCATTCTTCTTAAATTCAGCCACAATCTACCCCGCTTTCAATCAATTTTTAGGAAGTTTTCCACTTTTTTGCACCGATTTAGCTTCTGGAGCACTCATGGCTCCCTCATCCTAAAACTATGGCTCTGTGAGGCTTAGCTGCACCCGCATTCTGGTTGCACAAAGTTCTCCACATTTTTGTGGAAGTTGTGCACAGGTTTCCTCTGTTTCACTTTCTGCCCTAAACGATTACCCTTGCTGCACATGGGAATCATCTTTGGTGTTGTGAATCAGAAAGGCGGGGTCGGAAAGACCACGACCGCTATCAACCTCTCCGCCTCGCTGGCTCTGGAGGGAATGCGCATCCTTTTAATTGATTGCGACCCCCAGGCCAACACCACAGGAGGCCTCGGTTTTCCCCGCGATGACGAACGCGCCTCCATCTATGATGTCCTGCTTGGCGAGGTTCCGGCTGCCGCTGCCATCCTGCCGACTGAAATTGAGACGCTCAAACTCCTGCCGGGAAGCAAAAACCTGACCGGAGCCAACATTGAACTGGCTCAGGCAGAGCGGCGTGCGATGAGGCTCAAAGAAGCGCTCACGCCCATCAGGCCCGATTACGACTACATCCTGCTGGATTGCCCCCCGGCGCTGGATCTTTTAACGCTGAATTCCTTGGTGGCCAGCGACCGCCTGATTGTTCCGATACAGGCAGAGTACTTTGCGCTGGAGGGAATCAGCGAGCTTATCAGCAATCTGGAGCGCGTTCGCGAAGCCTTCAATCCGGAGTTGAATATCGAGGGCGTTCTGCTGACCATGTATGACGACCGCACAACTCTGGCGCAGCAGGTCACGGCGAATCTGCGGGAGTTCTTCCGCGATAAGCTCTTCAATACGGTGATTCCACGCAATATTCGCCTGGCGGAAGCTCCCAGCCACGGGAAGCCAGTGGCGCTGTATGACCCAAGATCGAAGGGCGCGGAGAGCTATTTCAACCTGGCCGTGGAGCTGCTGGAGCGGCATGGCGTAGTGAGTCCGCGAGAGATTGAACGCAAGGCTCAGAATAATAATTCGGAGACAAAAATCCGTTTCTGGCCTTACGTGTAGTTTTTTCAGGACGAAAGCCGCTCCTATTCAAAACAAATACGGCCTGGCAAGATGGACTTTCTTTTGTCCAAATGTACCAAACAACTTTCTGAAGGTAGAGGAAGCCAATGACTGCAACCACCACGGATATTTCCAAACGACGCGCACTCGGCAAAGGGCTCGATTCCCTGCTGCCGCGCACACAGGTTTCCGCTGCAAATCACGAAGAGGGCGGAAAGCCGCGCGAGATCAATATCGAACTGATTGATAAGAATCCCTATCAGACTCGATCTACCTTCGATGAGAAGCAGCTTGATGAGCTGGCCGGCTCCATTAAATCTTCCGGCGTGATTCAGCCGATTCTGGTTCGCCCGCAGCCGAATGGCCGCTTCCAACTGATTGCCGGCGAGCGCCGGTTGCTGGCCTCGAAGCGTGCAGAAAAGGCGACAATCCCTGCCATCCTGCGCATTGTCTCTGACGAGCAGGCGATGGAGATAACCATCATCGAGAACCTGCAACGTTCTGACCTGAATCCGATGGAACAGGCACATGCGTACGAGCGGCTCTCGAAGGAGTTCATGCTCACGCAGGATCAGATAGCGGTCAGGACCGGGAAGGATCGCAGTTCGATAACTAATTTCATGCGCCTGCTCAAACTGCCGCACTCGGTTCAAATCAGGATTGAGTCAGGGGTTTTGAGCTTCGGTCATGCAAAGGCTTTGCTGGCTCTGGAGACGGCAGAAGATGTCGAGCGGGCCGCGCAGAAGATTAGCAGCCTCTCGCTGAGTGTTCGCCAGACTGAGAATCTTATCCAGAACATGATGAACCCGGAGATGCGTGTTCGGCGTGTTGCAAAAGATGAGCCGGCGCTGGACCCAAATGTTCGAGCGGCGAAAGATCAGCTTCAGCAAGTGCTCGGATTGAAGGTCCAGATCGAAGACAAAAACGGACGCGGGAAGGTAATTATTGAGTACGCCCGACTGGAAGACTTTGATGCACTGATGGAGAAATTAACTAAGTAGTAAATAGGTTACTTACTGGTACACGGGCCGGGTCTGAGGACTCGGCCTATCTTTTTGCAATTTATTTTTTGCAAAAGCTCGATAGATAGATACCCGTATACCTGTTTGAAAAATAGGGAAAGAATTGCGAAGTGTGTAAGGATGGATACGCTGAAAGGTGCATGAATAAAGGGTTGGAACACTGTTTGCACAATTGGGATGGGTTTTCCTGCACAGGTTTTGAGGGGGGCTGTGGAGAGTGTGGCAAAGAGGTGCGGACAATTGGAGTTTTACCCTGGTTTTGCGGGTTATGCATGGAGTCCGGTACAGATTATAGAAATCTAAGACACTCTGAAAGGTGCGTCAATCAAGGGCTTTGACTATCTTTCCACTTTTGCAGTGTGAACTACTACTGCTGCTATTAAAGAAATCTAATTTTTTATTTTTTAGGAGCCGTCGTCGCGGGTGTTTGCTTTTGTACTGGTGGTTGAAGTTGGAAGGGCACAATTCCCGCGCTTTGCTTCTTTGCCGGCCTCAAAAACCCGTTGCTGGGGAAGTCACATAAAAGCCAATTTTTCCACGCGACCAAAGCACAGGAACTCACTACAATCAATGGATAGACAAGCGCGTGTTTCAAGAGTGAGTTACGGTGGTGTAAAGTGTCCACAACCACAAAGAGCGCTGGAGGAAGTGTCGAATGCCCGTCGCAAAAGAAGAGCAGGAAAAGACAGAGGGGGCTCAAATGGAGATCAGCATTAGCCGTGCCGATTTACTCAGGGAGCTGACAGCTACACAGAGCGTGGTAGAACGCAAGACAACCATTCCCATTCTTTCGAACTTTTTGCTGGAGGCAGATGCAGAAAAGCTGACCATCACAGCAACGGATCTGGACCAGAGCATACGGACCAGCGCAGTTGCCAAGGTGAAGAAGCCCGGTGCCTGCACGATTCCCGCGCGCAAGCTCTACGACTACATCAAGCTGCTGCCCGATGGTGATATCTCAATCAAGTTGCAGGAGAATCACTGGGTGCAGATTCGCGCTGGCCGCTCTAACACCAAGATGGTGGGTATGGCACGCGCAAATTATCCGCAGGTGCCGGAGTTTGTAGAGGCCGGACTGATTAAATTTCCTGCATCGGTTTTCAAGGCACTGATCGCGCGCACGATTTTTGCAATTTCGAATGAGGAGTCGCGCTACACACTCAACGGCGCACTGCTCATCCTCAAGGCCGAGTCGCTGGCCATGGTGGCGACGGATGGCCATCGCCTTTCCTTTGTGGAGAAGGTTGGCGAGAACTATGAGGGAGTGAGCGGTGAAAAGCGCATTCTGATTCCGCGCAAGGCTCTCTCAGAGTTGCAGTCTTTGCTGGCAAATACAGAAGCGGAGATCGTTGAATTTTCTGATGACGAGCACACACTCTTCTTTCGCCTGGGCCAGCGCGTACTGACATCGCGCAAACTGACGGGCCAATTCCCCAATTACGAGGCGGTGTTGCCGCGGGATAACACCAAGTTCGTAGTTGTGCGCACCTCGGATCTGAGCGCGAGCATTCAGCGCGTGGCACAGTTTGCCGATGAGCGCAGCGGAGCGGTGAAGTTGCGGCTGGAGCAGAACGAGCTGAAGATTTCCTCCTCTTCCACAGAGGCGGGTGAATCCGAGGACACCATCGAGACGCCGTACACGCACGACGCGATTGTGGTGGGCTTCAACTCAACTTACATTCTGGACTTCCTGAAAGCGATTGGCAGCGAAGGCGAGGTTCGGCTGGAGTTCAAGGACGCACAATCGGCTGGCCAGATGCGGCCGGAGGATCCGGAGAGTGAGTACAAGTATCGGTATATTTTGATGCCGATGCGAATCTGACAACACTAAGAATATTTTGTTGTGTGAAATACAGCATAAAGTGGCCAAACGGTCACTTTATGCTGTATTTCACAAGGAATAGATTCTGCAATACACTCTGTTTCAAAAAAGACCTTAAAAGAAACTGCCATTATTCAGAGTCGCTATGCGACTTCAGGCAGCGGGTCCGCTGTCAATGAGCGTGTTTCTTCTCTTCACTGACATAAGGGGCCTTGATCAGGATAAAGAAGGCGGCATCCAACCGCTTCAAGGCTTTTTCTAGCGTCAGGCCGTAAGACTGCGGATTCATAATCAGCATCACCGTGATGCCATGGAGCATGGCGAGGATCTGATGCAGTCGTTCGTCGAGGAGTTCTGTGGAACTCTTCTTCGGAAGACACAGGCTGAGGTTCTGGCGGAAGTACTGCATTGCCGGGGCGGAGCACGCATCGCGCATCTGCCTGGCCTGCTCATCCGGAGCGGCCTCCAAAAAGGTGAGCCGGTAGTGGTTCGGGTACTCGGATGAGCGCAGTACAAAGTGGCGTAGTGCCATGCGCAGGCGAGAACGGGGATCGGGCAGATGATCGAAGCGCTCGTGTAACTCGAGGGTGAACTGGCGATAAAGTTCGTGGCAGAGGTGGCGCATAAGCGCCTGCTTGTCAGGGAAGTGGCGATACATCGCCATTTGAGAACAGCCCGCTTCCTGAGCGATGCTGCGGATAGAGACCTGTTCGTAGTCATACGCGCCAAAGAGTCGGCTCGCAGCCTCCAACAACCGCTCGCGCAGTTCATCGCCCGCCTTAAAGCGACGGGATTCCATTTTTTGCCGGTCGAGCTTCAATCTTTGCTCCTGACTCGATCTTTCAATTCCAGACTATCCTTCGGACTTCTTGCGTACAGTATATACATTGTGTACACTGTAAACAATGACTTGTTTTCCAAATCCATATTTATTCTTCCGCAGGAGATTCTCTTCACTTTTAACCATTATGCTGCTGGTTGCCGGAGTGCCGGGAGCCAGGGCGCAGTGTGTGGGTCGGCTTAGCGATCTGCCAGAGGCGGCGCGTTGCACTGCCCACCACGATCTGCCTGTCCTGGCAGGGAAGGTTGATCCAGAGCGGGCTTATGCGCTCAGTGAGCTAATCGGAGTGGCGGAGTCCAGCAACCCGCGCACGCGCATAGCCTGGGAACAGGCGCGTCAGGCAGCCGAGGCCACCGGAGCAGTTCGCAGTGAGTATCTTCCGCATCTTGCCGGTCTGGCGGTGCTGGGCAACGAGAAGTTCATCAATCCCTTTCCGCGGCCACTGGCGCCACACGGTTACACAATGGTGGAGAATCCGTCTGCCGATGCCGGGCTGGCTGTCAGTTACACGATTCTCGATTTTGGCAGGCGACATGCCGCGCTGGAACATGCCCGGGCAATCGAACTTGCCGCAGCGGGGCGTTTTCAGCGGGAGAATCAAGAGGTAGCTTTTGGAGTGGTGACTGCCTATTACCGGCTGGTCAACGCTCAGGAGACGCTCACCGCCCGGGGCAGCATTCTGGAGATGGAGCGCGCCACGCAGGCCGCAGCCGAGGCGCAACTGGCCAATGGCCGCGCCACGCTGCCCGACGTACTTGACGCCAGAGCCGGAACCGCGCGCGCCGAATATGAGATGGAAGCCGCAATCGGAGAAGAGCAGGCAGCGCGAGTGAACCTGCGCGAGGCGGTGGGAGTTGAACCCTCCGATCAGATACGCATTCAAAGGCCAGCGGATCAGAATTTCTCCGATATGACCGACACGATCAGCGAACTCGTCGAGATTGCGCAAAAGGATCGTCCGGACCTTGCTGCGCTGGCAGAGCGTCTCCGTGGCAGCAGGGAGAACCTGAAGGCGGCGGAGAGCACTTATTGGCCTACCGTCGAGTTTGCGGGCAGGGGATCGGTGCAGGCGATATGGCCAACGGTCAGCAAGCAGGATGGTTCTGCGCTGGCCGATACGACGCAGTTTGTCTGGAATACCGGGGTGCGCATTCACTGGGACTTTTTCGATGGCGGATTGCGCCGATCCGAAGTGCTGACGCGGGCATCGGAGCAGCGCCAGGCCGCAGAAGAACTGCGAGCCCGTCAGGATGAGATCACGCGCGAGACCTGGATGGCCTTTGTACAGTACAAGACCGCGCTGCGCCAACGGCAGGCAGCACGGGCGTTGCTGACCGCCGCAGAGAGTTCGTACGCTTCTTCGCTCGACGCCTATCACTATGGCGTGAAGAGCCTGATTGATCTGGTTCATGCCGAGTCGCAACTGGCCGAGGCGCGGCTGGCCGATGTGCAGGCCCGCTCGGCGCTGCTGACAAGTGCCGCAAATCTCGGCTACACCACCGGAACACTTTTGCGGCAGGGACAAGAGCAAGCGCTTTCCACCGAGGTGCCCACGAAATGAAGATGACTCCCAAACTATACGTCGGCTGGGGATGGCTGTTGCCTGCGGTCTTTGCCTGCTGTTTTTTCAGTGGCTGCGCACGCGTTCCCGCAATTGATGTGGAGGGTTCCTTTCTGCCCTCGTGGATGCTTTGCCTGCTTCTCGGCAGTCTGGTCGCCATTGCCACGCATCTTTACGTACTTCGCCGCAGGTTGCAGCAGCGCGTGGCGCCGGCAATTATTTTTTATCCGAGTCTGGCAGTTGCATGTGCATGTCTGGTCTGGCTGTTGTTCTTTCGCTAGAGAATTTTCTGAATGGGAAAAGAAAAGGAGTTCATGGTGGAATCGCGTACGCCTTCGGGCCTGTTGAAAGAGCATCGGAGTGCATTCGTCGTGCTTTGCATCGCCTGTCTGTTGCTGCTCTGTGTGTATTGGAAGACGACGCGGCATCCACGCACCGATGATGCCAGCGTTCGGGCCAACTACATACAGTTTGAGCCCGAGGTAACAGGCCGCCTGATAGAACTGCACGTGCGCGATAACGCTTACGTTCAATCGGGAAGCGTGCTGTTTGTGATTGACCCGCGCCCTTATCAATACGCGCTCGATCAGGCACTGAGCGATCAGCAACTGCTGGAAGAGCAGATCGTGGACATGCAGCGGCACATTGCCGCAGAGACCAGCGCAGTACAGGCAGCACGAGCCGGAGTGGCCGGGTCCAAATCTCAGACAGAGAACACGGTCGAAAGCGTGGAAGCAGCCAACGCCGCCGTTACCCGTGCCCAGGCTTTCGTAAAGTCAATGGAGGCGCAGAAGATGTTGGCGGACAATAATCTTCATCGCATCGAGCCATTGCTGAGTAAGCAATATGTGACTCCCGAGCAGGTGGATGATGCTCGCACCAAAGCCAATGTAGCGAATCACAATGAGCAGGAGGCTCGCGCGGCGCTGGCGGAGGCGTTGGCGCAGCAGGCCCGCAGCCACTCGCAGCAGCGGGAGGCGACTGCCGGAGAGGTTGCCTCCGAAGCCCGACTGGCACAAAGCATCAACACGATTGACCGAATGGAGACACTGGAAGCGCAGCGGCCGGCACGAGCTGCGCGTGTTGCAGCCGCGCGCCTTGATCTGGAGCGCTGCATAGTGCATGCACCCTTCGATGGCTATGTGACCAATCTCAATATTTCGGAGGGAGAGATGGCCAAGCCAGGCGTTCCCCTTTTCACTTTGATAGACAACCGCAACTGGTATGTGATCGCCAACTATCGCGAGTCTGAGTTGAAGTACATCAACACTGGCCATCATGTTGATGTCTATTTGCTGGGCGTTCCTGCGCGGCGTTTCGATGGGGTTGTGGAGAGCATCGGCAACGGCGTGGTTCCGGACGATGCGAATGTCTCCGATGGCTTGCCGCAGATTGATCACACGCTGAACTGGGTGCATCTTGCGGCTCGTTTTCCGGTGCGCATCCGGGTGCAGAATCCCGATCAGGGACTCTTTCGAATGGGTGAAACCGCGATCAGTATTGTGAGATAAGCGCGTGACAGAGAGCATCGCCAAAACTTCAGGATGGCAGGAGCGGCTTCTGCAGGAACTTGCTCCCGCACATGGCCGCATGGCTGGTGCGCTACGTACTGCGGTCGCAGCCTCTGTGGCTGCGGTCGTGCTTCTCTACCTGCAGTTACCCATGATTACGCCCGGCCTGTACCTGATCTATCTGGTTTCCTACGATGTTCCATATCTCACGTTCAAGCGCAGTATGCAGGAGCTTGCCTCACAGGCTTTTGGTGTAGTGCTGGCCCTGCTTCTGGTGATTGTTACCGACAACGATCCGATGGCCCGCGTGCTGGGCATTGCCGCCTTCACTTTTCTTTCTGCATATCTGTTGAATGCCTGCACGGTGCGCGTGATGGCGATGAACCTCGGCATCTTTCCGGTACTCACACTCACGCTCTGGGAGCTGCATCGGCCGCCTGGACAACTGGTCTATTTCTCCTTTGCCCCAGTGATGACAGGTGCGTTGGCCATCGGATGCAAGATCGCGCTTGAATATCTCTTCACACGCCGCGATCCTTATCACGCACTGCAACTTGAGTTGCGTCAACGCCTGATCGCAGTGCAACGGCTCTTTGAATCTTTCGCCGCAGGAGCCGCATCTGATGTGCGCTCCACTGTAATGCGCGAGGTTACCCGCTATGCCTTTTCCGGCCAGGGAAAGATGGCTGCACTGGTGCAGGAATTACACACGGGGCCTCACCGGGAAACATCTCCAGGCGATCTTCCTCCTGCGTTGGTGCCGTTTGTGGCCCGTTTCCTCGACCTTGCCGCATCAATAGGAAGGCGAAAGCAAGGGGAGGTTTCCAGTGACCAGCGGCCTTATTTGCTTATCCTTGCGAAAAGAATCAAGGAACTTCTCCGGGGCCACCATCCTGAGGCAATGCAGCCGCGTATCCGTGCCGCCGGAGAAGCCGATCTCACCTTGCTGCAGATTGAACGCGATCTCGATAACATTGTCTCTCTGGCGCATGTCAATCATGCTGCGCTGCCAAAGAAGGCAACCATTGATCTACCGGGTGAGCCTAAGTCATGGTTTCGTGCGGATGCGCTCGATAACCCCGAATACATCGTCTATGCCGCCAAGCTCAGTCTCAGCGCGACGCTTTGTTACGTGCTCTACAACGCAATGGGATGGCCGGGAATCTCAACCGCAACTCTCACGGTGCTGGTTGCAGGTCTGAGCACTTCCGGAGCCACGAATCAGAAGATGCTTTTCCGCCTGATTGGTTCGCTGATCGGTGGTGTTCTTTTTGGCCTTGGCTGCCAGATTTTTGTATATCCAAACGCTTCTACAGAACTGCCGTTTCTGTTCTCTGTCTTTGCGGTCTCCTTCATGAGCGCGTGGATTGCGCGCGGCGCTCATCTTGGCTATGTGGGGATGCAGATGGTGTTCTCCTTCTATATGGTGGCCTTTCAGGAGTACATGACGCCGGTTGTTCCCGGCAGCGAGTTTGCACCGATCGCACTGCCTGTTCATGGTTTTACCGCGCCTTTGTCGCTGACTCAGGGACGCGATCGAGTTCTTGGTATTCTTCTGGCTCTTTTTGTCATGTGGATTGTCTTTCATCGCCTGCATCCACGGCGCTCGATTGATCGTATGCGACAGGGCTTTGCCAAACTTCTGCGGACATTGGCGATGCAGATCCGCGCTCTGCTGGAGCGCGATGCCGTGCGCGATGTGCAGTTGCGGGCGCAGGCGAACGATGCGCTTCTGGAGATACGCACGCTCGCGGAAGCGATTCCTTATGAACTCGATCAGGAGGTGGAGAGCGATCGCGCCCGGGCCGAGACGATTCAGGAGGCGATTACGCAGGCAGGCAGCCTCTTTCTGCATCTCAGTGCACTGTCGCAGTCCGAAGTGCCTGCTTCGCTTTACTCCGACTCTTTCTATGCCTTAACCGATGAGCTGCAGGAAATGGCGCAGGCGATTGATGAGGAGGATGCAGGGAAAGCAATCTGGAAAGGGAGTGCTGCGGAGAGTCTGTCTCATGCTATTGACGATCATTTGATCCAGAATGCTTTGGCGACCTATCTCTCATTGCGCAGACTCTGTGCTGTCATGGTGACAAAGGAGAGTTCTACGCGCGAGTGAATATCCATGAGAACATAGGCACCCTGGTTCAGGAGCAGGAAGAAAATGGCATTTATTGTTGACAGAAGGGCCTGAAACTTTCATAAGTTTGTAATATTGAGGCCATTCAACCATAAGATAGGTATAAAAACCCAGGGATAGCCTGTGTTATCTCCAAAAGGTAGTGCCTGAAAGCGCTTCGAGGCACTATGCTTAATAATTGACGACTGAACATCGTGGGGACAAAATAACAAAGATGAAGATTTTACAATTTATGTACAAAGCTACTCCCGGCGGAGTTGCGTTGGGGTTGCTGTTCGTACTTGGATTGACAGCAAATGCACAACAAAGTCTTACGTGGGAGCAGTTAAAGGCTAAGTTTGAGGCATCGAATCCTGTGCTTCAGGCGGATGCTTTGAACGTTGCAGAGATGAAGGCGGCAGAGATTACAGCTTATCTGCGGCCCAACCCGCAATTTACCCTGACCGCCGATGGAACGCAGATTGCCCCTCATGACGGCGTATGGTCTCCTTTGTCAGGCACCTTTTATCAGCCTAATTTCAGCTATCTTCACGAACGCGAGCATAAGCGGGAACTACGTCGGCAAAGCGCCAAAGAAGGAACGCAGATTGCCACCTCGCAACACGAGGATCTTGAACGAAATCTTGTTTTCAATTTGAGAACGCTTTTTATCCAGACCCTTGAGGCGAAGGCTGTCCTTGAGCTTGCCAAGGCTGATCTGGAGTACTACGACAAAATTATCAAGATCAGTCAGGAGCGGTACAAGACAGGCGATATTGCGCAGATTGATCTGGATCGGATCGAGTTGCTGCGAGTGCAGTATGAGACCGAGATTCAGACGGCGATTGTGAATCTGCGCACCGCAAAAATCCAACTCCTGCAAATGCTGGACGAAAGAACACCGATTGATCAGTTCGACGTGCAGGGAGAGTACGACTTCACAGAGCAATTGCAGTCACTTGATGATCTGCACAAGATTGCCCTCGACAATCGTCCCGATCTGAGGGCCGCGCTGGAGGCAATTCAGCAGGCAGACACCAACCACAAGCTGGCCGTCTCCAACGGTTCCACGGACCCGACCTTTGGCGCGTGGTACACCTACAACAGCTCGAACAACAACCCGAATGCCCTGCAAACACTGGGACTGAGCGTGAATATTCCCTTGCGCGTCTTCGACCGGAATCAAGGGGAAAAGCAGCGCACGCTGATTGACATTGATCGCAACAAGCAATTGAGCGAGGCAGCGCGGGCAGAGGTCTTCAGCGACGTGGATTCGTCATACGAACAGGTGCGCAGCAACATTGAACTGCTCAAACCCTACAAGGCGAAGTATCGCGATCAGGCAACTCGAGTGCGGGATACGGTGACATTTGCTTATCAGCAGGGCGGAGCATCGCTGATGGATTTTCTGAATGCGCAAAGTGATTACCGGGTTGTTCAACTGGCCTATCTGCAACTGATTGGCTCCTACTTAACGGCTGCCGGCCAATTGAATCTGTCTGTAGGGCGCGAGGTGATCCAATGAAAAATAAATCCATTTTGTTTCTGACGAGTTTCTTTCTTGTCAGCCTCTCGATGGTGGCGTGCAAAAAAGCTTCCAATCCGGAGGATGGAGCACCACCCGCTGCGCAGGTCATCAAGGCCGGCGATCCAAGCCTGGTATCCGTTGATAATGCGGATCAATTTGCGCTGATTGCGGCAGAAAAGCTGGAAGCTCCCACACGGTTGAAGGTAACCGGCTCCGTCTTGCCGGACATCAGCCGCGAGGTTCCGGTCATCTCGCTTGCCAATGGCCGGGTTATAGAGATTAAAGCTCGTCTTGACGATCACGTGAAGAAGGGCGAATTGCTGCTGAAGGTTCAAAGTCCCGACATCACCAATGCATTCGACACATATTTAAAGGCTGTGAATGACGAGCAACTTGCCAATAAGGCCTACGAGCGTGCGAAGAAACTCTATGAGCATGGAGCCATCTCGCAAAGCATGCTGGAGCAGGCCGAGGACTCCGAGCGGGATGCGGAAGCAGACAAGAAAGCATCCGAAGAACAACTGAACACACTGGGCGTTGACAAGCATCATCCCAGCAGTATTGTCCCTGTTTATGCGCCTATCAGCGGTGTGATCGTGGCGCAGAATGTTACCAATGCGGCTGCGCTCGGGGCAAGTTTGTCGGGATCGCCGACAGCTTTTACAATCGCTGATCTTTCGCGCGTATGGATCGTCTGCGATGTCTACGAAAATGACATCCCGAAGATCGCTCTTGGGCAGAGCGCGCAGATTCAGGTCAATGCTTATCCTGATAAAACGCTTACCGGACGTGTCAGCGATATTGGTCCGGTTTTAGATCCGAATCTGCGTACGGCCAAGGTCCGCATCGAGGTTGCAAATCCCGGCCTGCTGCGGCTTGGCATGTATGTGAACGCAACGATTGAGAGCAAAAACAAGGAATCGTACGCCGTTGTTCCTGCCGCTGCCATTCTGCACCTGCATGACCGCGACTGGGTTTACATCCCTGCGGGCGGCAAGCAGTTCAAGCGCGTAGAGGTTGCCGCCGGAGAGATGTTGTCCGGAAAAAGGCAGCAGATTTTATCCGGAATCGCGCCGGGCCAGCAGGTGGTATCGAATGTACTTCAACTCGAATCCACGCTGGAGGCTCAATGATCCGGCACGTCGTGGATTTTGCACTCAAGAACCGTCTGCTGGTTGTGACGGTTGCAGTGCTGCTGTTTGCCTGGGGAGCGGTTTCCTTTCATAACCTTCCGGTGGAAGCCTATCCGGACGTAGCAAACAATTATGTAGATGTCATTGCGCAGTGGCCGGGAATCTCTGCCGAACAGGTTGAGCAGCAGGTTACGGTTCCGCTGGAAAGTGTGATGAATGGAATCCCGGGTGTCGTCCACGTGCGCTCGTGGTCGCTGTTTGGACTGTCAACGGTGGAGATGGTCTTCGGGGAAGAGACAACGAACTTCGAGAACCGCGAACATGTGCTGGAACGGCTCTCGCAAGTGACCCTGCCGACGGGCGTAGTTCCGCAGATGGGAACAGACTGGAGTCCGGTTGGACAAATCTATTTCTATACGCTGCACAGTACAAATCCTGAATACGATGTGATGAATCTGAAGTCGCTGGAAACCTGGGTAGTCGAGAAAAATCTGAAGTCCGTACCCGGCGTTCCCGACACAAATCCCTTTGGCGGTCCGACGCGGGAGTATCAGGTGCGCGTTGATCCCGACAAGCTTGTTTCCTACGGACTGAGCCTTGCGCAGGTTGAGCAACAGCTTACAAATAATAATGCGAATGCGGGCGGCAGCTTTATTGAGGCCGGGATGCAGCAGATTAATGTCACCGAGATGGGTCTGGTCAGGGATCTCAAGGACATTGAGAATACCGTGATTACAACCAGAACCGGCACGGCAATTCGAATCAAGGATATTGCCGTGGTGGAGCAGGGGCCCATGATCCGGCTCGGCCAGTTCGGCGAATCCCTCCATCGCGAGGATGGAAAAATTGTAGATAACGAGGATGCGGTCTCAGGAATTGTAGTGCTGCAAAAGGGCGCAGATGCGGAACCGGTGCTGGAAGGCATCCATCAAAAGGTCAAGGAGTTAAACGATCACATCCTGCCGCAGGGCGTGAAGATCGTTCCATTTATTGATCGAAGCGACCTGATGCATTTTACAACTCACACCGTGCTGCACAACCTGGGCGAGGGAATCGTGCTGGTGGTGCTGATACTGTTGCTCTTTCTCGGCAACGTCCGCGGTGCAATTATTGTTGCCATCACGATTCCATTTTCATTGCTCTTTGCCGCCATCTGCCTAGATCTGAAGCATATTCCCGCCAACCTGCTTTCGCTGGGCGCGCTTGATTTCGGCATGGTGGTGGATGGCGCAGTGGTGATGGTCGAGAACATCATTCGGCATCTCTCGCACAAGCAGAATCCATCGCCGCCGGCTCAGAAGATTCGCGAGGCGGCACACGAAGTTCAAAGGCCCGTCTTCTACGCCATCCTGATTATTATTACGGCCTATCTGCCGATCTTTACCTTGCAGTCAGTCGAGGGGCGACTCTTCAAGCCGATGGCGTGGACGGTTGCATTCGCGCTGCTGGGTGCCCTGCTCTTCTCGATGATTATTGCTCCGGTGCTGGCCAGCCTGTTGTTTCACAAGGGCGCAAATGAATGGACAAATCCCGCGCTGGCCTATCTTACAAAGCACTACCGGAGCGCTGTTACCTGGGCCATTCATCATCGCAGCCTTACGGTAAGCACCGGCGTTGTGAGTTTTGTGCTGGCAATCTATCTGGCCTTCAGCGGCGTGATTGGTTCAGAATTCCTGCCGCATCTGGATGAGGGTGCATTGTGGGTTCGCGGAACACTGGCGCAAAGCACCGGACCGACGGAGGGGATTCGCGTTTCGAATGAGGCAAGAATCCTGTTGTGCTCCTTTCCGGAGGCGACGCAGTGTACGAGTCAGACCGGGCGTCCGGATGATGGAACCGATCATAGCGGCTTTTACAACACGGAATATTTTGTTGGTTTGAAGCCGAAGGATAAGTGGCGTCCCGTCTTTCATCAGAACAAGGATGAATTGATTGCTGCGATGACAGAGGAGCTTCAAACAAAAATTCCCGGTGTGGTCTGGGGATTTTCGCAACCCATCGAAGACAACATGGAAGAGGCTGTCAGCGGTGTGAAGGGCGAGATGGCCACCAAGGTTTACGGCAGCGATCTGCATGTGCTCGAAGCCAAAGCGACAGAGATTGCCGCAGTAATGAATCAGGTGAAAGGGATTGCCGACCTTGGAGTTTTTCAGGTGACAGGGCAACCCAATCTGAATTTTGTGGTGGATCGCGAGAAAGCTGCGCGCTATCAGATCAACGTGGCCGACGTTCAGGATGCAATTCAGACAGCGGTCGGCGGCAATGCTCTCACCCAGGTTCTGAAGGGGGAAGAGAGTTACAACCTTGTGATGCGTTACCTTCCCCAATACCGGGATACCAAAGAGGCAATCAAAAACATCCGCCTGCTGTCGCCCTCCGGGGAACGGGTTTCACTGGACCAGCTTTGCAAGGTTCAGGAGGCGGATCAGGGATCTGAAATCTATCGCGAAAACAACCAGCGATATGTCGCCATCAAGTACAGCGTACGCGGGCGAGCGCTTGGCGATACCGTGAAAGAAGCGATTCAGCGGGTGAACGATAAGATCAAGCTGCCGCGCGGATACCATCTTGGATGGGAGGGCGAGTTCCAGAGCGAGGTGCGTGCAGAGGCACGGATGCTCTTCATCGTCCCGATAACGGTCCTGCTGATCTTCATGATTCTGTACATGATGTTCAAGTCGCTGAAGTGGGCCGTTCTGATTATTGCCAACGTGGCGATGGCATGTATCGGAGGTCTGCTGGCATTGCTGATAACCCATACAAACTTCAGCGTATCGTCCGAGGTTGGACTGCTTGCGCTCTTCGGTGTCGCGGTGCAGACGGGTGTCATTATGCTTGAATACATCAATCAACTGCGCGCCAGCGGTCGCACCGTTGAGGACTCTGCCGTTGAGGGAGCGGTGCTGAGACTGCGCCCCATCATGATGACAATGCTGGTTGCTACCCTTGGTCTGTTGCCGGCAGCCATGTCTCACGGCATCGGTTCCGACTCGCAAAGACCCTTTGCCATCGTCATTGTTGGCGGGCTGATTGCAGATCTGATCATGAGTGTCTTCCTGCTGCCTACTCTGTATGTATGGGTTGCCAGGGAGCACGATATTCTTCCTGTTCGCGAACCGGACTTTGACGCAGCCCAGTGAAGAGGCTTCCTTGAGGGATGGAACAGCCTTCAAAATTAACTACAAAGACCGCAGCCTGTTCAGGCCTGCTTGCCGCCGGTGATGTAGGCGTGGAGATGCTCGATGGTGGCCTGCTGCTCCGTGATGACAAAGTTAACCAGATCGCCGATCGAGATGATGCCGACCACCTGATCCTTGTCCAGAACAGGCAGATGCCGAATGCGCTGATTGGTGACAATCTCCATGCACTCGCCGATGGTGTGCTCCGGCGTGATGGTGAGGACCGGGGTGCTCATAATCTCTGCGACGGTGGTCTCGCGGGATGAGCGGCCCTCCAGAACAACCTTGCGGGCATAATCGCGCTCGCTGAACATGCCGACCAGACGGGAACCGTCCATGACCGGCAGAGCGCCAACACTCTTCTCTGCCATTTTTTCCAGCGCGACATACACGGAGTCAGTGGGAGAAACAGACCACAGGGTCGCAGGCTTGTTCCGGAGCAGCGTCTGAATTCGGGTGGAGTATTCACTCATGGGGATGACCTCAGAGCTGAATCTTATGGAGGAAAAAGGAAAAGAGTCAAAGGAAATATTTGAATTGGCAGGGCAGGCAACTTCTACTCGGTTCCGTGGTGCAGCCAGGCCAGCAACTGCTGCATCTCTACCGGAGAGAAACGGCCGGCAAATGGCGGCATCAGGCCCTTTCCCTCCAGCAGGATGCGACGAACCTGATCGTCCGTGGCCGGAGTTCCGCTGGGGAGGGTCTGGTTCGCAAAAACATGATGCAGGCTGGGGGGAATCTTCCTGAGGCCAAGATCGTTCTCTTCGTGGCAGTGTGCGCAGCTACGGTTGTACAGGTGCTGGCCGGCAGCCTCGTCCTCGGTAAGCGGTGGAGGGGATTTTTTGCATCCTACAGAGAGCATGGCCGCCAGTGCAAGGACGGCTGTTGCTGATTTACGCACGCTCACGGCTCTGCTCGCGACGCCCGGCAATCCAGGCCCAGACGATGACAGCCAACAGAACAGAATCGCGTATCAGGGCTCCGGGTCCGACGCGCTCCGAGACGCCAATCAGGCAACCGCAATCAATCTGCAGACCGCGCTGCCATGCCCACGCAATCACAATGAGAAAGGCAACCGTCATCAGGCCTGTCAGGATGAGAGCCGATTGCGTCCAGCGCTTCAGCAGCAACAGCGCACCCAGCGTCAGTTCGATAAGGATGACAAGGAGCGCGGTAATCGCCAGCAGGCGGATGGGAACCATCTGGTAGCTGCTGAGTTGCTCCAAAAAGGCAGCCGGATTGATGGCCTTCGAGATGCCTGTAATAGCAAAGACCAGCCCGACAACCACGCACAAAACCCGATAGAGCGGAAGGCTCCTCAACTTCTCCATCAACATGTTTACTGCCCCAGTCCAATGGATTGCGGAATCTCGCGTCCCTCGGCAAAAGCTGTCAGGATTTCGCGCTCGGCAACTTCGTCTTTTTCGCCGATCTGCACGTAAGTGATCAGTCCCTGCTCATTCACAAAAAATACGGCCGGTACGGTTTGGATGCCGAGCTTGGCTGCCAAAGGATAGGTTCCAAGGTAGATCAGGCCGGTCATCCCCGTGGCATTGCCAAAGTCGAGCGATTCCTCTTTGATTCCGGTGGAGGCGAGTACGATTTTGAATTTCCCGGCGAATTCAGGTTGCAGGGCATGGAGCAGGTCGGCCTCTTTGCGGCAGTGCGGGCAACTCGGCTTAAAGATGACAAAGACGGTTTTGTGTCCCTTAATGGCGTTGAGGTTTAGCTCGGCAGGGCCATCCGGCTTGTCGGAGACGGCCTGAAGCGAAAATTCGGGGAAGGCTCCGCCGGTGGTTGCAGAACCGGGCGAGGTAACGGGAGCAGTTTGAGACGCAGGCGTGGAATCGCCGTGGAGAAGCTTCCATCCGGCAAAGCCGACCAGCATGGCGACAACAAAGACAGCCGCCGTAGCGGGCAGAGAGAGGCGCTTCTTGCCTGTTGCAGTGTTAGCAGTCTTCTTCAAAAGGAATTCCTCCAGCGCTTGTGCCTGGAAATAGAATACCTTGGCACTTCGATTCTGCGGAGTCTGATTATGGATGGATTTGTGCTGCGGGCTTCTGTGCAGAGAAGGAACGCAGGTAATGTACCAGTGCCCAGACATCTTCATCCTTGGCGCGCTGATCCTCGGCAGGCATATTTGCATAGCCGGTGCGGATAATGTAGAAAAGATCGCCATCCGTGCTATTTTTGAGCGACTCCGGGTTGCGGTAATCTTTGAGGACAAATTTTGCCGAGACCGCCAACTCCCCCTTGCCATCGCCCTTGGTGCCATGACACATGGCGCAATCCAGAGCGTAAATCTTTTTGGCTCTGGCGATACTCTCGTCCGTTAATTTGATGGGATTCGTGCGCTGAGATGCTTTTGGTGGAATGACAAGCGGTGCCGGAGCGGCCTGAGCCTTCTCTGGTGTGTCCTGTATGGGAGTACCAAGTGCAGAGTAGCCGGTAACCGCCAATACCATTGCCAGAACAGTGCTTGCCAATTTGAACATGATCGCCTCCCGTGCGCGTGCGAGCGGATGCAGGCGGGTCTTTTGAGGCTATTACCACCGGCACCTGCTGCGCGGGATGAATCTTACTCCCTCCGGGAAGGAATTGCGTAGTTCTCTCTTACAGGCGGCAGATTAACAGCTCGCGCTCGTAGATCATCTCCGGTGGCAGATGGTCGTGGAGGCGAAGGAACAACTCCTCGTGTTGGATAACTTCGTTGCGCCACTGGGCCTTGTCAACAAGTTGCAACTCTTCAAAACGCTCGCGCGGAAAGTCGAGGCCGGACCACTCAATGTCTTCATAGCTGGGGGTCCAGCCGATGGGTGTTTCCTTTGCAAAGGCGCGGCCATGAACACGATCCACAATCCACTTGAGGACGCGCATGTTCTGGCTGAAACCGGGCCAGAGAAATTTGCCATCGGCTCCCTTGCGGAACCAGTTGACATGAAAAACACGCGGCGTGATGGAAAGATGACGCTGCATCCTGATCCAGTGCCGGAAGTAATCGCCCATGTGGTAGCCGCAGAAGGGAAGCATCGCCATGGGGTCGCGGCGGACGTTACCGACGGCTCCGGCAGCGGCTGCCGTGGTCTCCGAACCCATGGTGGCGCCGGTGTAAACACCGGAGCTCCAGTTGAAGGACTGATAGACGAGCGGCATGGTAGTGGAGCGGCGACCGCCAAAGATGAAGGCGCTGATGGGGACGCCCTCCGGCGACTCCCAATCCGGATCGAGCATCGGGCACTGGGATGCGGGTGCGGCAAAGCGTCCATTGGGATGTGCAGCAAGACGATGTTCGCGTTCGCCGATGGCCGGGGTCCAGTGCTCGCCGCGCCAGTCAAGGCACTCCTGTGGCGGCTCCTTGGTCATGCCCTCCCACCAGACGCCGCCCTCAGGAGTGAGCGCGACATTGGTGAAGAGGGTGTTGCGGTGCAGGGTGGTCATGGCGTTGCGGTTGGTCTCGTTACTGGTTCCGGGCGCTACGCCAAAGAAGCCAGCTTCTGGGTTGATGGCGCGCAACTGGCCATCCTTGCCGACGCGAATCCACGCAATGTCATCGCCGACGGTCCAGAGCTTCCATCCGTCAAAACCCTCCGGGGGAATCATCATGGCGAAGTTGGTTTTGCCGCAGGCGGAGGGGAAGGCAGCAGCAACGTAGGTTTTCTCTCCTTTGGGCGATTCGGCGCCGAGGATGAGCATGTGTTCGGCCATCCAGCCCTCGTCGTGGGCGATGTTCGAGGCAATACGCAGGGCTAAACACTTCTTACCGAGCAGTGCGTTGCCGCCATAACCGGAGCCATAGCTCCATATTTCCCGCGTCTCCGGGAAGTGGACAATGTACTTTTCGTCGTTGCACGGCCACGCTACATCCTGCTCTCCGGGTGCGAGCGGCGCACCGACCGAGTGGACGCAGGGGACAACGCGCTTCTCGCCCTTGTCAATTTCTGCAAGGACGGGCAGGCCGATGCGCGTCATGATTCTCATGCTGACAACAACGTACGGAGAGTCGGTGAGTTCGACGCCGATGCGCGAGAACTCCGAGCCGACCGGGCCCATCGAATAGGGAAGTACGTACAGGGTCCGTCCGCGCATGGAGCCCTGAAAGAGCTGCTTGAGCCTGTGACGCATGGCAACAGGGTCTTCCCAATTATTGGTGGGGCCGGCGTTCTCCTTTGAGAGCGAGCAAATAAACGTGCGTTCTTCGACGCGGGCCACATCCTTCGGGTCAGAGCGGGCAAGAAAGCATCCCGGCCACTCATCTTGATTCAGGCGGGTAAATGTACCAGCCTCTACAAGCTGGTTGCACAGGGCTTCGTTCTCGGCCTCAGAGCCATCCACCCAGTGGATAGCGGCGGGCTGAGTAAGTTCAGCAATCTTTTCTACCCAGCGAATAAGATGCGTGTTGGTCGTCAGCGCCTGCCCGGCGGCTGCAACGGTTGCCATAGGTTCTCCTTGATTTCATACATCCTACCTTGTTTATTCACCGCTCGCGACGAGGAATTTAATCAGGAGCCGGAATTATGCAGGCGAGGAAGAGGGGAAGAAAGAGCGAAAAAGAATCTATACGAAAAGAGCGAGCCGGATTGAGGAGCGGCGTGGAGGAATCCTTTATATGTAACTTATTTTGTTACAAATTCTAAAAAGAGCCTTTTTTTACTCCACAATCAGGTTTTCGACATCAATCATGAGGAGAGTTCCCAGCTCCTCAAGGCGCTTGTCCCATTCCTCCCGCTCGTTCTTGTCGAGAATTGCCAGCGACTGCGCCGAGTTGCGGTAAATGTCGTACCAGATGTTCTGCGCCTGCCACAGGTTCAGTTCAAAGGGCAGCTCTCTGAGGATGCGTGCCATGTTGGCTGCGGCCTCCAGCGTATCCAGCGAGCCGCGACTGGCCTGAAGTTCAACCATGGCGCGCTTCATGCGTTGATCGGCCAGAAAGCTGAGGTTGACCGTCTCCAGTTCGACGCCGTCCCCGGCTGCAAGCGAGAGCAGAGAGCGCAGCTTGGCCAGATCAATCGGGTCTGCCTCCAGCGTGCGGCGGATACCGGAGTTGATGGCAAAACTCGCAGCCAAAGCCAGCGCAGGAGGCTTGGGCAAGCCGCTCTGGTTCAGGTAGTGCAGCAGGTTGGCGTGGTCATCGTAGATGGTGCTCAGCGAATTCTCAATCACCCACAGGGTCGAATTCAGAATCAGTTGCGTGATGCGCCGCTGTTCATCCGTAAAGAGAGACTTGAGCGAGTAGGCAACATGACCGAAGGTTCGGTCGAGCAGGCGGATAACCTCGGGAAAATCTGCCAGCGCGACAAAGCTCTTTGCAGAGGCGGTGAATATCTCGAAGGGGGATTCAAAGTCGGGCGTCCATGGCTTTACGGCTGCGGTGATGTTGTGGTCGCCAAAGTGCAGGACGGCAAAGATAAAGTCTCCGGCTGTTTCCGTAATGCGCGAGGCAACATGGATGCGCCCAACGGAAAGCCTGCCTCGGCCCGAGGTGTAAATCTCGTAAAAGCTGCGCTGCACCTCGTAGCAGAAGAGATCAGCCTTCTCCGGATAGGGCGAGAAGACCGCGCTGATGGCGTAGTGGGCTGCCACCTGTTCGAGCGCGATGGTCAACTGGCTGACCTTCTTTTCGAAGACCTGCCGCCCATTGCCGCATTCGGGAAGATTGCTCTGCGCCGCCTCAAGCGTTTTCAGGAAGGCTTCGCGGATTGGAAGGATTTGATCGCCGAAGAGCCGTGCGCCAAGTTGCAGGACGCGGCCCGCGTAGGCAAGAATCTGCACCGTCTCAATACCGGAGATGTCGTCAAAGAACCAGCCGCAGCTTGTATACATCAACTGGGCGTGGCGCTGTATCTCCATCAGTTGCAGAGCCTGCTTGCGCTCCTCTGGTGCGAGCGTGTGCGTGCAGTGCTCCTGAAAGAACTCATCAATCTGCGCCGTGAGTTCGCCATTCAGCAGATGGGTTGAGCGCAACAGAATAATGCGAATATAGGCATCGCGCGCCGACCAGAGATCCTTGAAGAGTCCGGCGCCAAACTCTTCCGAGAGCGGAAGAACGGCATCGCGCAACTGGTCGAGGGAGTCCCGCAAAGGCTTGCGCCAGCGCTGGTTCCAGCCTGCGCGGCCACCGTTGCAGCCACAATTGGAGCGCCAGCGCTCCACGCCATGCTGGCAGGACCATGAGCTGTTTTCTACAATCTGCACCTCCCATTCGGGAGGGAATTGAGCGAGGAATTCTCCGTAATTGGTCAGCGTGATTTCAGGGTCGCGATCCAGCAGTTGCAGTGCATAGGCCAGAGCCATCTCCCCGTGGCGATGGTGGTGGCCGTAGCTTTCGCCGTCGGTTGCAACGTGTGCCAGTTGCGGCTTGTCGCTGTTGGAGCGGAAGGTACTTTTGAGTCGCGCGGCAAAATTCTCTCCGCTGTTGAGCAGCCCTTCAAAGGCAATGGCCCGCGAGGCGGGACCGTCATAAAAGAAGATGGCGATGCTCAAAGAATCCGAAAAGCGCAGCAGATACGGATGCGTTGTATCAACGCCGGCATTTGGCGTCTCCTGCCAGTTGCCTCCGGCCAGGGCGCGAACCCGCGCGGCCTGATGCGGTGCAAGGACGGTAAAGCGGATTCCCTCTTCGGCAAGGATGCGCAGGGATGCGGTGTCGGCAGCGGTTTCTGAGAGCCACATTCCCTCCGGCTTGATGCCGTAGCGCTGCTCGTAGTCGGCAATGCCCCAGCGAACCTGTGTCCGCTTGTCGCGTTCGTTGGCCAGCGGCAGGATGATGTGGTTGTAAACCTGCGCCATAGCCGAACTGTGTCCGCTAAAGCGCTCGCGGCTGCGGAGTTCGCCATCGAGCAATTTGCGATAGGCGCGCTGAGCCTTTTCTTCAAGCCAACTCAGCAGAGTGGGACCGAAGTTAAAGCTCATTCGCGCATAGTTATTGACGATGCGGACAATCTGATTCTTGCTGTTGACCAGTCGTGCCGCGCCGTTGGTGGCATAGCACTCTGCGCAGATGCGCTCATTCCAATCGTGATAGGGGGCGGCGGAGTCCTGTGTTTCCACGACCTCGAGCCAGGGGTTCTCTCTCGGCGGCTGGTAGAAATGGCCGTGAATGGTGACATAGTGCTTCGAACTGGCCAAGTGGACTCTCTCCTCAATTTCTATTCTATGGGAGAGAAGCAGTTGGGACTTGATTCGCTGGAAATGGATTCCCGATGTGGGTTATGGAAGCTCTGCACAAGTCCTTCTCTTAATGCCCTGACACTTGTTGCTTTCTCACGTTGAGTATTTCCGAAGCCTGTTAAGTTGTGCCCTGACACATGGCACTATGAAAAAAGATTTGTTCAGAGCCTCCTTAAATGCGGATTAAGCGCGACCGGAGGATGGCTTTGCTTTGGCCAGATCGCAGGCGCGCCACAGATACCACGACGCCACGCTCGACCACGGCTGCCAGCGCTTGCCGCGCTTCAGAATTACATCCGGCTTGGGCAGATCGCTCGGCTCCACTTTTTTGGCGGGAGACAGGCGCTGGAAGGTAAGCGCAAATCCCTTGCGAATTCCATAATCCGTTACCGGTAAAACATTCGGGCGACCAAGGCGGAAGATAAGCAGCATCTCTACGGTCCATTGCCCGACACCGCGAACCTCCACAAGCCGCTCGATGATCTCCCGGTCCTCCATGCGGCGTATCTGCGCCAGAGTGGGGACAGTGTTGTCGAGCGTCTTTGCGGCCAGGTCGCGCAGGGCCTTCTGCTTGTTGGCGCTCAATCCGGCGGCGCGCAGAATCTCTTCCGGGGTTGCCAGCAACTGCTCCGGCTGCGGATGCACTGACCCATAGTGGGATTTCAGACGGTTCAGAATGGCCTCAGCGGCCTTGCCATGAATTTGCTGGTAGACGATGGACTCCGAAAGGGCTTCAAATGGTGAGAGTTGGCTGGACAGAGTCAGCGTGAAGGGCCCTACGCGATTCATCAGTCGGCCCAGAACCGGGTCAGCTGCGCGGAGTTCTTCACAGGCTTGTACAGTGTTATAGCGGACAGAACGATGGCCGTTGGTCATAGAATTATGAGTTTACAGGGAGACGAGCATGATTCCTCGTGGGCAGGCAGGATTTTTAGTGAGCGGCAAAGAGTGGAAGGACGGAACTGGACTTGAAGTTCGTTCTCCATGGGACCAGAAACTGGTTGGTACAGTCACCATCGCCACACGCAATGAAGCGCGCCACGCCGTTGATGGGCTAACCGCCAGCTTCCGCAAGACGCGAGTGCTGCCCTCCCATGCGCGGCAACAGATTTTGCTGAATATGGCCACGCAGGTTGCCGCACAGGCCGATGCCTTTGTGCGCGTGATTGTGGCCGAGGCCGGCAAGCCGGTGGTAGCAGCGCGGATTGAGGTTGAGCGCACGCTCTCCGTTCTGCGGACGGCTGCGGAAGAGTCTCTGCGTCTGGGTGGCGAGGTTCTGCCGCTGGACCTGACGCCGGGCAACAATGGCCGTTGGGGAATGCTGAGGCGCTTCCCTATTGGGCCAATTCTGGCGGTGACGCCCTTCAATTACCCATTGCTGCTGGTTGCGCACAAACTGGCTCCGGCGATTGCGGCGGGATGTCCAATTTTGATTAAGCCTTCGCCGCAGGCTCCTTATGCTGCGTTGGCGCTGGCAAAGATTGCAATTGCCGCCGGATGGCCGGAAGAGGCGATTGCCGTAACGCCGCTGGCGAATGAGGACACAGCCTGGCTGGCAGAGAAAGAGGAGCGGCTCAAGCTGCTCAGTTTTACCGGCAGTGCCAGTGTGGGCTGGCAGCTCAAGGCCAGGTCGGGGCGCAAGCGGGTGGTGCTGGAGATGGGCGGAAACTCCGCCATGATCGTCCACAGCGACTGGCGCGATCTGGATCTGGCAGCGGCCAAGGCTGCGGCAGGTGCCTTTGGATATGCCGGGCAAAGCTGCATCAGTGTGCAGCGGATCTTTGTCGAGCGGGATATTTACCAGACGTTTCTATGGAAGGTGGTCGAGCGTGCAGAAAAGCTGACGCTGGGCGACCCGGCTCTGGAGAATACCGAGGTTGGCCCTCTGGTCCGTCCCGGCGAGGCCGAGCGCGTCGAAAAATGGATTCAGGAGGCGGTCTCCGAGGGTGCAAAGCTGGTGACCGGCGGAACACGCGTCGGTTCGCTGGTAGCTCCGACGGTGCTGACCGGAACCAAGGCCTCAATGAAGATTCGCGCAGAAGAGGTTTTTGGGCCGGTGGTGACGATTGAGCCCTACGAGGAGTTCGAGCAGGCCCTGAGCGAGGTGAATCACTCTCGTTTTGGTTTGCAGGCAGGCTTGTTTACGCGGAATATTGACCGGATTCTGGAGGCATACGAGCAGTTGGAGGTAGGCGCGGTGTTGGTGGGCGAGTCGCCCAGTTGGCGCATGGACCCGATGCCCTTTGGCGGCACGCGCGAGAGCGGAATGGGTCGCGAAGGAGTGCGCTGGGCCATGGAAGAGATGACCGAGCCAAGACTGCTGGCCGTTGCCGGGAAGATTTATCGCTAAGGAAACTCGGGAATCTACTTCTTCGACAACCGTGCTTCCAGGTTTTCCAGAGCGTCACAGGCGGTTTTTAACCCGTTCTCTTTAGCGAGAATGGCGGCGGCTTGTTTAGCTTTCAATTCATAGCGGGGATTGTTGAGCAGCCTGCGCAGGCTGCGGACGACGCGCGCCGGCGTGTACTTTTGGCGGCGCAGAACCAAACCCGCTCCCAGACGCTGAACTCTGCGTGCATTGTCGGGCTGGTCGTGACTGTAGGGCATCACCAGGCTGGGAATTCCGGCGCGCAGAGCCTGTGCCGTGGTGCCGACTCCGCCCTGATGGACAACGATTTTTGCGCGCGGGAAGAGCGTTGTGAAGGGCGCAAACTGGGTGACATAAATATTGGACGAGAGCGAAAAATTGGGAACGTTGCGCGGGTCTTTGCCAACCAGCAAAATAGCTCGAACGCCAAGTTTTTCAGCGGCGCGGGCCGAGTAATCGTAGAAGCTGCCCGCAGTCAGGCTGGCTGCTGAACCGAGGGTGAAGACGATGGGTGGCTCTCCCGCAGCAAGAAACTCCTCAAGCTCGGGCGCGAGTGCAAGATCGCCAATCTGCCCGTCAAAGTAGACAAAGCCGGATTGCAGGACATTGGGCGGCCAATCCGGCTGCGGTTTCCCCAAAATATGGGAAAAGAGCGCCAGAACCAGATTCGGCGAGTGCTTGGCGACAAAAAGCGGATTTGGTCCCTTAGGCAGTCCCAGTTCTGCGCGGAGTTTGTAGATGGGCTCCGGCCATTTGCGCGAGATGTAACGCGCCAGCCGTTGAATGACGTGCCCCATTCCCGGCAGCAGGGCCTCGGCCTTGGCCACACGCGGGAACATGGGTAGAGCGGGCGGGTCGTAGGCAGAAAAAAAGCTGATGGGAGCCAGCAGATAGCTGGCCCATGGAATGCCAGTGATCTCGGCGACAAGGGGCGCGGCGTAAACCAGTTCGCCGGAGAGCATCAAATCCGCGCCGCCCTCGGCGGTAACGGCTGCAAGCAGATCGTCGTAGGTCTCGCGCAGCACAGGAAAGAGGAAGTTGCAGAGACCGCGCTCGGTTCCCTTGCGGATGTCGTAAATCATCTCGGCAAGGCGCGAATCGGTAGCAGTCATGAAGGGGCGTATGGGATGGTGCGCAATCCCGAACTGTTCCAGATAGGGCGCGTAGAGGCTCTGAATGGCCATGACAGGCGTATGGCCGCGTCGCTTGAGTTCAATGGCGAGGGCGATGAGCGGATTGATGTCGCCCATGGTGCCGATATTCGTCAGGATAATTCGCAACGGTCTGGACATGGCTATCCCTCTGATTGTATTGCAGGAGACAGACTTACGGCATATTCGGAAACGCTTTACGGAAATATCAACCTTTCAGAGGTGCGATGCGGGAAAACCTGGTATGGAAGCTCTGAACAAGTCCATGCTCGTCATGTTCTTGTGTCAGGGCACGACTTCAGTCGTGCCCTGACACAAAGCAAGTTGCAACAGAGGCAATGCGCTACAAAAAAGAACTTGTTCAGAGCTTCTCTGGGAACTTCACATCACAACAGTACATTTGCGATCCGGATTCTTGAGGGAATCCGCTGGAGCGGCAACCGGTAGATACAACCTGGACGGATGCTTCTCGTCTTGCCAGATCGTCTGCGTCGCCGTCTGAAAATCTTTGGGTTTTGCCTGCAGGATGCTTGGCACAAACCTCTGAGGGTTGCGGTCGTAAAGCGGGAACCATGTGCTCTGAACTTCAACCACGATGGTGTGTCCCTTCCTGAAGACGTGATCAATATCGTGAAGGCTGAATTTATATTCGTAAGGCTTGTTCGGTTCGAGCGGCGCAGGTTTGTCAAAGCCATCGCGATAACGGGCGCGAAAGATTTCTGCATTCGTAATTAATTGGTAGCCGCGCATCTTTGGGTCGGGATCGTCATCGGGATATTGGTCAATCAGTTTGACGATCCAGTCTGCATCGCTTCCGGTGGTGGATGCAAAGATGTCTGCGGTGACTTCGCCGGTCACGGTCAGGTCGAGATCAGATGTTGCACTCCAGCGGGCTACGTCCTTGCGATCCGCAACAAATCTTTGATCTGCAACAAGCCACGTATACCACTCGGAACCTTCACTGTAAGTAGGCTGGATGGGACGCTCCCGGTAAGGAACCGGATTGGCCGGGTCTGATATCCAATCAACCTTGCCGCTGGCCTGCTGCATAGATTGCCGATGCCTCAAGTTAAAAATCGCACTACATGGATATACTTGAGGAAACTCAAGCGAGTGGTCTGCCATCAGATTGATCCCAAGGGTTCGCGTCCCGGTTGGCGGAAAGTGTTCGTAACGCTGCCACATGTTGCTGCCGGTCTGGAAGCTGGCCGTATTCTTCAAATCGAAGCCGGGTTTGTCCTTCAGGTAAAACGCGAAGAATGGCGCTTCCATCTGCTCGCGGAATTCCTTGCCTATCGGCTCGCCGTATTGCAGCGCTCCCAGATGCCGCGTGGTTGCTGCCCAACTGCCATGACGCCACGGACCCAGTACTAAAAAGTTTTTGTGCGTGTCTGCGGCTTCCAGACGCTTGTACTCCTCCTGCGGGCCGTACATGTCCTCCTGATCGTAGAAGCCGCCGACGGTCAGCGTTGGCACGGTGACTTTGGTGAGCCACTGCGCAACGCCTCGTGCTTGCCAGTACTGGTCATAGGCGGGGTGTTCAAGGAAGCCGCGAAAGGTCGGCAGATTGGGCGAGCCGCTCTTTTTTGCTGCTGCCAAAAACGAGCCAGCCTTGAGAAAGTAATCGTAGCCGTCAACATTTTTCCCATAGCTGACCTCGCCGCTTTCTTTACTGCGTTCCATGGCGAGCGTGTAGTCGTAGCCGTAGCTTTGGCGGAAGGCTCCGTTATGGAAGAAGTCGTCGCCGAGCCAGACATCAATCATGGGAGCCTGCGGGCTGATGGCTTTGACGACTGCGGGCGGATCAATACCGGCCATCATCGCAAGAAAGCCGGGATAGCTGGTGCCGACAAATCCCACGCGCCCGTTATTGCCGGGAATGTGCGCTACCAGCCACTCTGCTGTGTCGCTGGCGTCGGTGCTTTCGTCTACAGCTTTGGGGTCTTTATGGTTGGCGAGGGGGCGCATCATGACGAACTCGCCCTCAGATTTGTAACGACCGCGAATGTCCTGCGCCACGTACAGGTATCCCTCCTGAGCCAGTTGTGAACGGCCAGTATGGAAGCTCTGCATGGTAGTGCCCTCAACGCCGTAGGGAGTGCGCTGGATGAGGAATGGCAGTGGTGTTTTGATGCCGACAGGACGCAGTAAAACCGTGTGCAGGCGAACGCCGTCCCGCATGGGAATCATGAACTCTTCGCGCGTGTACGGCAGAAAGCTGTGCGGGACGGGCGGGCCAATACGGAGGAATTTTTCTTCTTCGATGTCGAGTGCAACGGCCTGCGATTTGTCGTTGAGTTCGAAGCGCAGGTAGATTCCATTGTCCGCCTGCAGGAGCGATGGGTTGAGCACGCGCAGGGGGCTGGGCGGCATGGCCTCTGTTTCAAGCTGGAGTTGGCCATTGCGATTGAAAACGTTGTAGGTGGTATCCGGATCGGAGGGGTCACGGTACTGCCCGGCAAGCGCATCGCGCTCTGGATTCGATAGCTGGATTTGCTGCGCGTTAAGGGCTGGCAGCAGGAGAAAAAGCGAGAGGAAGAAAATACGTTTTGCCAGATTCATGCGTGCTCCGGATAGAACGACTCGATATCCAGTGTAATTTCGCGTACTCCCACCCATGCGGCAAAAACAAATACACCGCAAGGATGGGGCACCCACTTTGTTACAACAACAAGCGCTCTAATATCTGGCAGTTTGTCTCTTGCCGCTAATGTTTGTGATCGTGCGAGGAGTGAGGATGCGCGTCCTCTTCGCCGGGGAGTTGGCAGCCGTGAACCGCAGCTTCGCAGCCATCCAACTCGAATTGCACCGTTGTGTGGTGAATGCGAAATTGCTTGTGCAGGAGGCAGTTGATTTCTTCCAGAATCACGTTGCTCGCAGAGGGCGGAATGTCTGCAATCGTGATGTGGCAACTGATGGCGTTGGTGCTGGAACCCAGGCTCCATGCATGAAGGTCGTGAACATCTTCGACGCCGGGAATCTGCTGCATGGCCTCGCGCATGGCCGCAAGCGAGAGCCCGCGCGGTGTTCCCTCCAGCAGGATGTTGGCTGTCTCGCGCACAATTCCATACGACGACCACAGGATGAGGGCAGAGATAAGCAGCGAGAGAGCCGGGTCAATCCACTCGATTCCGGTAAAGAAGATGGCCGCGCCGCCAAGGATGACCGCAGCCGTCGAAAGGGTGTCGCCAAGCATGTGCAGAAAAACGCTGCGGAGGTTGAGGTCGTGCGACATCCGGCTGAGCAGCAGAGCAATAGCGCCATTCATCACGACTCCGGCGGCAGCGACGACCATCATGATTCGCGGCTGCACGGCGACGGGAGCCGCGAGGCGGTGGAAGGCTTCAACCGCCAGCCAGACGCTGAGCACGACAAGCGCCAGTGCGTTGACGAATGCGGCGAGGACGCCCGCTCGCTGGTAGCCGTAGGTTTTGCGCTCGTTGGCAGGGCGCGATTGCAGATAGACGGCCAGAAAACTGAGTCCGAGCGCAAAAAAGTCGGAGAGGTTGTGCCCGGCCTCAGAGAGCAATGCCAGCGAATTGGCGCGGATGCCCGCCAGAGCCGTCAGCAGAACGTAGGCAAAGGTGGCCACAAGCGAGAATTGGAGGATTCGCTGGGTGCGCCGATTGCCGGGTGTGGCGTGCATGTGCATGGGTCAAGAATACCCTAGTGGGGTATGGAACAGAGAGGGGATGGGGCGATTTTGTACCGGTGCCGCTAGCCGCCGGCAGCTTTTGTCTGGGAGATGCGGGTATGAAGGCCGGTCCAGTTTTCTGCTACCACGATGCTGTTGTAAGGATTGTGGGGCAGATAGCGGACGGTGCATTGCAGGCCGGGTTGCAGCAGATCGGGCTCCTGCGAGATGGGCAACAGGCCTATTTCCTGCGAGCACTCGTAGATTACGCCGGCAATCTCATACTGGTAAACGATGAGGATTTGTGTGCGGCCGGGGGCGTTGGCATGAGGTGGCTGCTCGTAAAGGTCAATGACCGATCCATCCACAAGACGTCCGCTACGGACTAACAGCGCACGACGGCGAGCCTCGACCGCATCCGGATTCGGCTTGCGCTGCAGGATGATAAGCACGGCGGCAAGAATAGCTACCAGCCCGATACTCATCAGTGCGAGGTTTTGCGGATCCAGAATGAATTTTATGTTCATGCGCTTCTGTGCAGGGTGCCCCTGTGATGAGGATACCGCAAAGGCCGGTGTGACGGCGTAAGGTAGCATTCCTGCGTTGCCCGGATTTGAAAATCGCGCAAAAATGCTCTCAAAAAGCCTATACTCAGCGTTGCATGAATAGAAAATCTCTCACTCTGAAGGATGCGGGAAGTGCTGCTGCCGGTCGCGCTCGGATTCGCTCGACGACGGTAATTTGCATTCGCCGCGAGGGCAAAGTAGTGATGGCCGCCGATGGCCAGGTCACTCTGGGCGACAGCGTTCTAAAGCACTCCGCGAAAAAGATTCGCAGGCTCTATCAGGACAAGATTCTGGCGGGCTTTGCCGGGTCAACCGCAGATGCGTTTTCGCTCTTCGGGCGCTTTGAAACCAAGCTGGAGCAGTTTGCAGGGAACCTGAGCCGCGCCGCTGTCGAACTGGCCAAGGACTGGCGCACCGACAAGATGCTGCGCTCGCTGGAGGCTCTGCTGATCGTTGCCGACCAGACGCAGATATTCCTCATCAGCGGCAATGGCGACGTGATTGATCCCGATGACAATATGGCAGCGATTGGCTCCGGCGGAAGCTATGCGATTGCTGCGGCGCGAGCTCTGATGCAGAACACGGAGCTTGATGCGCGCTCGATTGCCGAAAAAGCAATGCACATTGCCGGGGAAATCTGCATCTACACCAATGACCGCATCACGATTGAGGAGCTGAGCGCCTAACGATGGCTATTTATTTACCGGGAACCGCTGAGGACCAACTGCTGGCGCTGGAAGACCTGACGCCACGCGAGATTGTGGTCGAGCTCGACAAGCACGTTGTAGGACAGGCTGCGGCCAAGCGCGCCGTTGCCATCGCACTGCGCAACCGTATGCGTCGCCAGAAGCTTCCGCCCGATATCGCCGACGAAATCATGCCCAAGAACATCATCATGATCGGGCCGACCGGCGTGGGCAAAACCGAGATTGCGCGTCGTCTGGCCAGGCTGACCAATTCGCCCTTTCTCAAGGTTGAGGCGAGCAAGTTTACAGAGGTTGGCTACGTCGGGCGCGACGTGGAATCCATGATTCGCGATCTGGTAGAGATTGCCATTGAGATGGTCCGCGAGGAGCGTCTGGAAGAGGTTGAGGACAAGGCTGAACTCAATGCAGAGGAGCGGCTGCTCGATCTGCTGTTGCCGCCTCCACCGGTCGCGCCTGCTGCAACCGCGGCGGAAGGCAGCAATGTAATTACGATTGCGGCGGCATCTACCGAGAGTCACGAGCGCACCCGCGAGAAGCTGCGCCAGCAGTTCCGCGATGGCAAGATGGATGACCGCATGGTCGAGATGGATGTTCGCGAACGCAATGCGCCGAACTTCGAGATCATCAGCGGGCAAAGTCCGGAGGAGATTGAAGGAAGCATCAAGGAGATGCTGCCGAACATCTTTGGCGCGCGCACCAAAAAGCGCAAGATGAAGGTGGCCGAGGCCTTCGAGTATCTGGTGCAGGAGGAAGAGGGTCGCCTGATTGACATGGATCAGGTGACGCGGCTTGCCGTCGAGCGCGTTGAGAACGCTGGCATTGTCTTTCTCGATGAGATTGACAAGATTGCCGGACGTGAAGGCGGGCATGGTCCCGATGTAAGCCGCGAAGGTGTGCAGCGCGACATTCTTCCCATTGTCGAAGGAACAACCGTCAGCACACGTTACGGAATGATTCGCACCGACTACATTCTGTTTATTGCGGCGGGTGCCTTCCATGTTTCCAAGCCGAGCGATCTGATTCCGGAGTTGCAGGGACGTTTTCCGATTCGCGTGGAGTTGCAGTCGCTGACGGTTGAAGACTTCCTGAAAATTCTGACTGAGCCGAAGTCGTCGCTCACAAAGCAGTACACGGCGTTGCTTGGGACCGAAGAGATCAAACTGGAGTTTGCGCCGGATGCCCTGCGTGAGATGGCGGAGTTTGCCTTCCGCGTGAATGAGAATACGGAGAACATCGGCGCGCGTCGTCTGCACACGATTATGGAGCGGGTGCTTGATGAGGTCAGCTTTCTGGCGCCTGATCTGGCGAAGGCTCGCGCAGGTGACCCCGTGGATGCGGCTTTGGCGGCGCTTCCGCTGGTGGAGCGCGAGGTGGGCGGCAGCACAGAGAAGGTCTTCCTCATCACCGCCGATTATGTGCGGCAGATGGTCGCCGGAATTGTGAAGAATCAGGATTTGAGCCGGTACATTCTTTAGTGCGGAGGCAGGCAATGGCAAAGACACATCCTCACCACAGCATCAGTTACATCGAGTTCAACGTGCCGAGCGTGGAGACTGCACGAGCTTTCTACGGCAAGGTCTTTGGTTGGAGCTTTGTGGACTACGGCCCGGATTACATCAGTTTTTCCGGACCGACGGTCAATGGCGGATTCACAACCGGCACGGCAGGCAGTCCGGGAGTGCTGGTGGTTCTCTACTCTGCTGCGCTGGAGAAGACGCGCGATGCAATCGCTGCCGCAGGTGGTTCAATCACCAAGGACATCTTCGATTTTCCCGGTGGGCGACGCTTCGAGTTTCTTGATCCCTGCGGGAATACGCTGGCCGTGTGGAGCGAGTAGGGTCCGCGCACGGCAAACATTCTGCGTTCCCACCCTTCGCGATAAGGCCGCGAAGGATGGGACTGCACAAAATTATATTGTCAGAGACTTAGCAGCAAAAATGCCTAGTTTGCAGCAACACCCAACTCAACCAGACGTTTGGCCAACAATGCTTCCAGCTTTTCCAGCGCGGCGCTGAAGCCCTCGATGCCTTCCTTCAGCTTGTCGCTGGCCATGCGGTCGGCGGCGTGGAGAGCGAAGAAGCTGTCCTCGTCCACCTCAATCTTGTGGATGTTCATTGCCGCAGCCTTGCTGGCGTCCAGTTTCAGTTCCAGCACACCTTCCGTCGCCTGCAACTCGTTGAGCAGTGCGGGGCTGATGGTGAGCAGGTCGCATCCGGCCAACTCGATAATCTCGCCGGAGTTGCGGAAGCTCGCTCCCATCACCTGCGTCTTGTAGCCGAACTTCTTGTAGTAGTTGTATACCTTGGTCACCGACTGCACGCCGGGGTCTTCTGCGCCAGTGTATTCGCGACCGGTGTCCTTCTTGTACCAGTCAAGGATGCGTCCCACGAAAGGCGAGATGAGCGTGACGCCCGCCTCGGCTGCGGCCACAGCCTGATGCAGGCCAAAGAGCAGCGTCAGATTGCAGTGGATGCCTTCCTTCTCCAGAACCTCTGCGGCGCGGATGCCCTGCCAGGTGGAAGCAATCTTGATGAGGATGCGCTCGCGGCCAATTCCTGCTGCGTCGTACTGCGCAATAATCTCGTGCGCCTGCTTGATGGTGGCGGTAGTGTCATAGCTGAGGCGGGCGTCAACTTCTGTCGAAACGCGTCCGGGAATGATGGAGAGAATCTTTTTGCCGAAGCTGACGGCGAGTTGCTTGAAGGCAAGGTTGGCAACCGTCGCATCGCTGGCCGTGGGGCCCAGCTTCTTGCGGGCATCCAGAAGTGTCTCATCCACGATGGGCTGGTACTGCGGCATCTGTGCGGCGGCGGTAATCAGCGATGGATTGGTGGTTGCATCCTGCGGGTGAAGCTTTTCGATGGCTTCAATGTCGCCCGTGTCGGCAACGATGACCGTAATCTTGCGGAGTTGTTCAAGCAGTGTAGACATTGTGTTCTCTTTCTCCAGCACGTTGAGTGCGGGGATTCTGCTCCCGCTCGGCATATCCATTTTACCGAACTTTACGCAGTGGTATTGGGACAAGGGTTCACGATGAGGGAGTTTTGTAGTTGTTGTTACAGCTATTTACCCGGCAAACAAGGAGAGACAGCCTACACAACGGGATTGGACAGTGTTCCGATGCCGGGAATCGTAACCTCAACGCGGTCGCCGGGATGGATAGGGCCTACACCGGCCGGGGTTCCGGTGGCGAGCAGGTCGCCGGGTTCCAGAGTCATGAATGCGGAGATGTATCGCAACAACTCCGGAATCGGGAAGATCAAATCTGCTGATGAACCACGCTGCCGCAGATCGCCGTTGAGGCGCGTTTCTACGGTTACGGGTGTTGTGGTTGGGTCAAGCGAGGTGCTGACGACGGGGCCGACCGGGCAGAAGGTGTCAAAACCTTTGGCGCGCGTCCACTGGCCATCCTTCTTTTGCAGGTCACGGGCAGAGATGTCGTTGACGATGGTGTAACCGTGAATAGATTCGCGCGCATCCTCACTGGCTTGCAGGTTGCGGAGGCGCCTGCCAATCACAATCGCCAGTTCGCCCTCGTAGTCCACGCGCTCGGAGATAGCCGGCCGCTCAATGGCAGCGCCGGGAGCTAGCAGCGACGAAACAGGCTTGAAGAAGAGCAGCGGTTCGGTTGGGATGTCGTTGCCCATCTCGGCGGCATGGTCGCGATAGTTGCGGCCTACACAGATAATCTTTCCCGGTTCAACGGGCGGCAGCAACGGAGCAAGTGCAAGCGGGATGGCCTCCATCGGTGTGCCGGCGAATGTTTCAGTGCGCCAGGGTGCAGCAGAGAGCAGACGCTCAACCCAGAGTTGCCCGCAGCGTTCGACAACCTCTGCATAGGCGGGGCCGGATTCGGTTTTGATTCTGCAATAGAGCATGGGTTCCTCGATTACTGCAACTCTGCTGAGATGCCTGCTGAGCGCGCGCTTTCGTTGCCGCTGAAATCAATGGCGGAGACGGCGTACTTCACCTCTCCCGCAGGCGGAGCCAGATCGCGCCATGCCGGGCCGGGCAAGGGCTTGTCTCCGCTGACGCGCTGCCACTTTTCACCATTCCTGCTGCGATAGACAAAGTAACCCGCCAGATCGGGCTCGGTGTTGGGGGTCCAGCTCAGGTCGAGCGAGCGCTCGGTGTTGTTGGCGATGGCGACCAGACCCTCCGGCGGATTCGGCGGAAAAACATCCCTGGTATCAACGCGAATGGGCTGCGATGTGAGCCCGGCCAGATCAACCGGGTTGCCGTCCAGCGTGAGGCGGTCCAGAAACTCGGCTGTGTAACTGTAGATGCGGTCGGGCAGGGCGCTTGCGTCCAGTGCCTGAGGCTTGTTTGCAATCGGGGCAATCAGTTCTGTCTCTGCCGGTTCCTTGCTGTTGAAGTCGCTGCCGTTGTTGCGAGGGTTGGCAGAAGCTTCCTTTTGAACGAGGGTGCGATGAAGACGGAGCTTGCTCTCTGTGTTGATATTGTTTTGTTGCCAGCGGAAGAGGACTCCGTTTGATTGCGGCGTTGCGGTGAGGTTTGCGATAGGCGGCGGAGCTGCTCCGGCAGCGGAATAAGCCTCATTCGAGAAGCCGACGGAGCGGCCGCTGCGGTTGCGCACCTCGACAAAATAAGTCAGCATTCGTGCCGGGCCAACGGTCAGTTCCGGCGGCAGAGTCTCGCGGAAGCTGGCTTCTGCACCGGGGTCAAAACTGAGGTCGGCGATGGTTTGGCAGCCGCCATTGAGCGGGCGTCGGCAAAGGTGTACAGCGAGCGGGCCTTTCAGCAGAAGCTTGTCGGTATTGCGGCGCGGCATGGTCCAGGTGAGCGTGACCGTATTGCCGCTGCGTGCGGCGGCCAGATTCAGAACCTGATCGGGCAGGTTGAGCGAGGGCGGCTGAGGCGAGCCGGGCGAGCCGCAGCCCGCAGCAAAAACGAGGGTTGCCGCAAGAGCCAGAATGCCGCGCTGAGAGCTGGAGTTCATTGACTTTGAGTCTAAATGGTTGGATGGGAAATTTTGTTGCAACAATCCCAACAGAGGCAGGATTCAGTAAGATGATTGCACCGCGGAATGAATCCAGAGAACCGAGGACATCGCAATATCAACTCCTCAGCAAGAGAGGGAGGCCCTGTTCGGAATCTGTGAATTAGTCCGACCATTCCTGAGGAGCGTATAAAGATGAACACTCTTGCCAGCTACACAATCCCAGATGCGGGAAAGTCAGTATTGCTCACCATCGACGTGCAGAAGGATTTCACAGAGGCAGATGGCACTTCTCCAATACCAGGAACAAAGAGCTGTACGCGGGCAATGAAGCAAATTCTGGAAGCCTACCGAAGAAATAATCTACCTATCGTTCATGTAATTCGGCTTTATAAGACCGATGGTACGAATGCCGATCTTTGCCGACGCGCTAGCATTGAGAGCGGCAAGCGAATTGTGGAGCCGAACAGCAGCGGGGCGGAACTGGTTGAAGAGTTCAAACTCGCCGCGAACCTCAGGATGGATGCCCATGCTCTCCTTGCCGGAGAGATACAGCAAATCGGCGAGCGAGAATGGCTGATGTACAAGCCTCGTTGGGATGCGTTTCACAACACACCACTGGAGGAACATTTACGGTCTCTAAAGGTCACGACCGTGGTGATTGTGGGATGCAATTTTCCCAATTGCCCGCGTTCGACGGCCTATGGGGCCAGCATGCGCGATTTTCGCGTTGCTCTCGTGAGGGATGCAATATCGGGGATCTACGAGCGCGGCCTCCAGGAGTTGATGAACATTGCGGTCGAGACTCCGACGGTAGAGGAATGGATAAGAGAGCTGGATGGCGCGTCTTCTTCTATCGCGGCCCAACATTCATAGGCATAGACTGCGGAATGGAAGAGTTTCAACCCTCTAGCCGAGGATTTGCTTGAGCGCCACGGATAAAATCGGCGCCTCAAATCGAAATCCCGCTTCGGCCAGCCGTTGCGGAATGGCTCGTGTGCTTGCCAGCAGAGCTTCGTCGGCCATCTCTCCAAAGGCCAGACGCAGGGCAAAAGCAGGCACGGGAAAAACAGCAGGACGATGAACGGCCTTTGCCAGTTCGCGCGTGAACTCGGCATTTGTAACCGGAGCAGGAGCGACCAGATTCAGCGGGCCGGAGAGTGTCGCGTTGTCGGCCGCAAAAAGAACAGCGCGAACAAGATCATCGAGCGCAATCCAGCTCATCCACTGCCTGCCGTTGCCGATGGGCCCGCCCAGCCCCAGTCGGAAGACCGGCAGCAATCTGGCCAGAGCCCCCTCTGCGTGGCCACCGATCATGCCGAGAACAACTCCGAAGCGCAGATGCACAACGCGAATCCCGGCTGCAATGGCTGGCTCGGCGGCATCCTCCCACTGCTGACAGAGCTCTGGGAAGTAGCCGGAGCCGACGGCCGATTGCTCGGTAAGGAGTTCATCGCCCCGGTTGCCGTAAAAGCCTGTGGCCGAGGCAACCAGCAGAACCTGCGGCCTCTGCGGCAGTGCGGCGAGTGCTTTGGCAAGACGTGCTGTGCTCTCGACGCGGCTCTGACGCATCTCTGATTTGTATGCGTTGGTCCAGCGATGAGCGGCGATGTTCGCGCCGGAGAGATGAATGACCGCACGCAACCCCGCAGGATCTGCCGTAGAGAGAGAATCCAAAACCAGTTCGCGGTCAGATTGCGGTTCTCGGCGGACGAGCTGCTTCCAGCCAATCCTCTGCCCGCTGAGCGAGCGGCAAATGGCCTTGCCGATCATTCCAGAGGCACCGCTGAGGAGGTATTCTGACGAACCTGTTTCAGAGATGGTCATTGCTCTTTGCTCCTGCATTCGTACTTGCGAAGTAGCGTAAACCCCGGTGGAAGTTTTAGTAATACGGGAATATATTGAAGTGTTAACAACAAAATCGGGAATAGTATTTCTGTTCCCATCCTCACAGTCGCTTCCCTGTGAAGGAGGAAGAAGGAAACCATACCATGATTCAGAAACCGCTGCCAAAGGAAGAACTTCCTCAAAATCAGATTGATCCCAGCTCGGCAGAGAACTTTATCGCTGAAAAGCGGATAGGGGAGCGCATCAAGCGGCTGCGACTGAAGAAGTCCATGGGATTGGTGGAACTGGGCAGGCATACCGGCCTCTCTGCCAGTTTTCTCTCGCAACTGGAGACCGGGCGAGTCGTACCAACACTGCGCAACCTGGCGCGAATAGCGATGGTCTTTTCCAAGGATCTGAGCTACTTCTTTGAGACGGAGCCGCATACGCTTTTCCGCCACCATCGCAAAAAGGAGCGGGTAAAGCTGCCGCAGACCGGTGTTGACGATCCTACTTATTTCTTTGAAAGTCTCGGCTACTTGGTTGCGGATCGGATTATGGACCCCTACTATGCCGAGTTCATTCCTCTGAAGATGAATCAGGAGGTTCGCAGGCACGTTCATCCGGGATATGAGTTTTTATACCTGCTGGAAGGCGATCTGGAGATTCGGCACAACGAGCAGGAGTATGCGGTCGAGCAGGGAGACGCGATCTATTTTGATGCAAGCTCACCGCATGGATATCGTTGCATCGGCAGGGTTCCTGCATTAGCGATTATCGTGACCATGCATCAGCCTCCGGTGGCACAGCCGATGATGGGATTGCGTCCGTTGGGTGCAAATATTGGGAGTCATGCAAAAAACGCAGCCGCATTTGCCGGGACCAGGCCGCTGGGGTAAGAGCGCTCCCATTCATTTCCTTAAAGCAAAAGGGCAGCCCAGGCGGCTGCCCTTTTTATGAAGTGCGATTCTTTCAGTCTGCAACAGCCTCCAGAGACTCTTCGCACTCGCCGTCGTTGATGGGGAAGTATGCGTTGCGCACATACTGCTCCACCATGCGGTTGGTGTTGAAGAAGGAGCCGTTGAAGACAATCGTGGTGCGCATCAGATTGGCCCAGCCTTCGCGGTTGGCATAGAGCGGAACCACAGCCGCTTCCAGCTTGCGATAGAGATTCTGTGCCTCGGCATCGTCCGAGTCGCCATCCTCAATCGCCCATCCGGTCACGCCCTCGATGCAGCCCTCAATCCACCATCCATCCAGAATGGAAAGACTGGGAACGCCATTGAGCGCTGCCTTCATGCCGCTCGTTCCGGAGGCCTCATAGGGGCGGCGCGGCGTGTTCAGCCAGACATCTACGCCGGAGGTCAGCAGAGCGCCCAACTCCCAGTCGTAGTTCTCGATGTAGTGGATCTGAAGCAGTTCGTTGGAGTACTGCTTCGCCTTTTCAATGACGTTGTGGATGATTGCCTTGCCCGGATCGTCAGCCGGATGAGCCTTGCCGCCATAGAGAATCTGAATGCCGCCGGATTTCTTCGCAATGGCAAGCAGACGCTCCGGATCGGTAAAGAGCATGTCGGCGCGCTTATAGGTAGCAGCGCGACGGGCAAATCCAAGCGTAAGCAGCGAGGGATTCAGCTCAAAGCCGGCGCGGCGCTTGATTTCCTCGAAGAGAGCGTGTTTGGCCTCGGCGTGGCAGGCGGCAATCTGTGTTGCGGGAACCTCGAAGAGGTTGCGCAGTTGCAGGTTGTCCTGACGCCAGTTGGGAATCGTCGCGCTGAAGAGTTCAGTAAAAGGCTCTGAGGTCCAGGTGCGGGCATGAACTCCGTTGGTGATGGAGTTGATGCGGTACTGCGGAAACATCTCGCGGGAGACCTTGCCGTGCTGGAGTGCTACACCATTGACGTAGCGCGAAAAACGCAGCGCAATATAGGTCACATTCAACAGGCCTTCGTGATGACAGCCAAGGTGCTCAAGCACGTCAGCGCGACTCTGCCCCAGAATGCGGCTGGACTGCTCCGGCGTAAAACGGTCGTGTCCGGCAGGAACCGGCGTGTGTGTGGTGAAGACGCAGAGTTCGCGCACCGCAGCCACATCGCGCTCGGTAGTGGATTCCAGAGTGCGGGAACCCACCTGACGCTCCAGCAGATAGAGCGCAAGCAGTGCGGCATGGCCCTCATTCTGGTGGTAGACGCCGACATCAAGGCCGAGAGCGCCAAGCATCTGTGCGCCGCCAATGCCGAGGATGGTCTCCTGTGCCAGACGATAGTTGGTGTCGCCGCCGTAAAGGTGATCGGTGAGCGAACGGTCACGGGGATCGTTTTCCTCAAGGTCACTGTCAAGCAGATAGATGGGGATGATGTGACCGTTGATGCCGGTCAGATCGTAGCGCCATGCACGGAGAACAACCGGACGGCCTTCGACGATTACCGTGACGCGCGGCAACTCTTCGGTACAGAACTCCTGCGCGCTCCACGGCTGATCCTGCTCGTGCTGAAGGCCATTCGCGTCAATTGTCTGCTTGAAGTAGCCCTTGTTGTGGACCAATGTTACCGCAACCAGATGAACGCCTAAATCTGCTGCTGAACGCAGGGTATCGCCCGCCAGCACTCCCAATCCGCCGGAGTAGGTGGGCATCGCCGGGTGAATGGCGATCTCCATGCTGAAGTACGCAACAAGAGGATCTGTTTCCGGGAAGGCACTGCGCGAGTGCAAACGATCAAAAGTTGCCATTTGGCCTAGTATCTCCTTGTTCTACCCAGTGGTTCGTTCTGACCGGAAATGCTTTTCTCCGTGCCGTTGAGTCCATATGGGCGCACTGTACCATTGCGCACGAGTCTCATATCGGCGTGGAATGCATCTGGAACAGGTGGTCTGGCCACTTTCCAAGTTTAACAAGGGTTCTCTTCGGATGACATAAGGAAATCCAAAAAATAGCTGCGGCCAGATGGCCTTTCGGTGGGATAAAAGCCGCACAAAAAGCGAATCTGGCCGCAGGTTGTTGTATCGAAAGACGATTACAGTCGTGCGCCAGCCTCACACAAAACCTCGGAATTGATGAGATGCGCACCATCCGAGGCGTGGGTGAGGTGAATTTGTGGCTTGATGCCCGTCTTTTCCTCATAGAGGGCGCCAATTTTGGCAGCAAACTCGGCAGCAAACTTCTGGTGGACCAGATTGATCGTGCATCCGCCCCATCCACCGCCGGTCAGGCGAGCGCCCACCAGGCCGGGCAGCGTGTTTGCCAGCTCAACCAGCAGATCAGCCTCCGGGCAACTTGCTTCAAAGTCATCCCGGTAGCTGCGGTGAGCGTCGGCCATCAGCCTTCCCACTTCAACCAGGTCGCCTTTGCCAAGTGCTTTGGTGGCAAGCTGGGCGCGAAGCGAGTCGCTGATGACGTGCTTTGCACGGCGCAGCACATGCTCCGGCATCTCGTTGCCCCAGCGGTCAAGATCCTCAAGGGTTGCATCGCGCAGCCGGACGATCTCCGGGCGATGGGTACGCAGAATGTCTGCTGCCTGCTCCACCTCTTTGCGGCGCGTAGGGTAATCGCCGCCGACAATGGAGTGCTTCTTCATGGTGTTGACGATGACCAGCGCGATATCGTGAGGAATCGGCGCCAGTTTGAACTCCAGCGAGCGGCAGTCGAGCAGCATGGCGGAATCGGCCTTGCCGTTTGCGGAGATGAACTGATCCATGATGCCGCAGCTTGAACCGACAAACTCGTTCTCTGCCTTCTGGCAGAGCAGAGCCACTTCGGGGCCGGTAAGGGACTGCGGAACCAGTGAAAGAACAGCGGTTGCAGTGGCAACCTCCAGCGATGCCGAGGAACTCAGTCCGGAGCCGAGCGGCACGTCGCCCCAGATCGTGAGGCTGAAGGCCGGAATCTGAATGCCGCGCTCGGCCAGCTTGGCCAGCACGCCCAGGGGATAATCGGACCAGTGGCTCGAACTGGTTTTGGGCAGCGCGTTCAAGGGCCAACTGCGCTCTTCGTCAAAGTTAACGGCATGAATCACAATCTGACCATCCGAGCGCGGAGAAATGGTGGCCAGCGTGGCAAAGTCAATTGCCACCGGCATCACAAAGCCATCGGCGTAGTCGGTGTGCTCGCCGATCAGGTTGACGCGGCCGGGAGCAACGGCAATGTCGGGCTGAATTTTGAAGCGGTCAAAGTGCAGTTTGCTGAGTTCGGTTTTGTTGAGCATGGATCAGAGCCTTTCAACGGTTAATTTGATGGTCCAGCGATCCCATTCGCCGGGTGCAAGACTGCGAGCCTGTCTCAAAGTGCTCGCCAGCGAATCGCCGATGCCGGAGCAGGGCTCTATCGCAATACAGTATTGGCGTTTGGCAGCACCCTGCGGCCATCCGCCGTAACAGAGCCAGAGCCCGAGAATCGGGCTGACACTGGTGTCGAACTCAAGACGCAGCTTCAGTCCGATCGAAGGCCGCTCCAGAGTGCAGGAGCGCTCAGAGAGCACATTGGTAAAGAGCTTGTCGCCGGTGTTGTCCGCATAAGCACCGGCCAGGCTGAGGTCAACCTTCCCGCCATTTGCCAAAGGCGCAATCGGCCAGGGAATCCGGCTTCCCGGCTTGCCCAGGCGATCTCCTGCCGAGCCCTCCAGCGTCAGTTCGTGAACCTCATCGGGAAGAATCAGCCTATCGCCCTCTGCAACCTGAAAGAGCGGATGCGCCGACCACAGATAAGGGACGCGTTCCTGACTGTGGTTATGGAGGGAGTAGCTCATGCGCAGTACGTTGTCCGTAACGGTGGTCGTGCGATCAACAAGCAGCGGAAGAGAGCTTGTTTTGCCGCGAAGGATAAGTTGCTCGGAGGTGGCGGAAAGTATTGTCCAGGGCGCTCGCCAAAGGTCGCCGTGATCGGGGATGGCGACGCTCTTGCCCTGCGATTGAAGCTCGCAGGCAGCAACCGAGGGCAGACAATCATCCCAGCCGCTGGCATCGCTCTCTTCAAATTTCATCTCTGGAGTGCGTTCTGTGTAGGGCAGCAAGGGCTGCTGTAACAACTCGTGTCCGTCAAAGGTGATAGAGGCGACCTTGCCGCCAATCTCCGGGAGGATGGTTGCCAGAAGCGAGTCCATGGAGCCGAGAGAAACGGAGTCGGGTTGCTCCTTGTGTGGGATAACGTTTTCCCCGGTGAATGCTTTCATCCCGGCCTTCCTTTCATTGTCTACAGGTCGAGCGTCTGGGTTATGCGATCAACAATCCGAGAAACCCATAGTTCGTGTTCGGGTTTCATCATAACCGAACGTAAGCAGAGTATCGTGTTTACTTCCTTCTCGCCAGTCCATTGGTCACAGGGGAAGGCCTGACGCGGCATTTGGAACAGAGCCAGATGCAGACCCTCGGCAGCGCAGCGGTCAAAGGCCAGTTGAGCCAGACGGGAGGATTCGCCGGGGAAATCGCTGCGAATGGCAGCGACAACAATATCAAGTTCCGGTGCAAACGGGAGAACAAAGCATCCGGATTCAGAGAGTTGCGCGTGCAGAGCCAGCGCGGCGCGACGGCAGGCGGCCAGACCCTGCGCAAATTCCCCTCCATGGACAAGCGGAAGCAATCGTTGCGTGGCCCAAAGCGCGACAGCCGAGGCTCCGGCCCGCGAGCACTCCAGGCTGATCTCGCCCAGATGCAACTCCTTTGAGGTGAAGTAGGTATAGGGCGAATCGTGTTTGTAGAGGCGGCCCACCTCCGGATCGCGGAAGAGAATCGAGCCGCATCCATAAGGTTGCAGGCCGTGTTTATGCGGGTCCACAACAATGGAATCCGCCTGAGGGATGCAGGCAAAGGCTTTGCGGGCAGGTTCGTCCAACTGATCCGGGATGAGTCGGAAGTAACCGCCATAGGCAGCGTCCACATGGATGCGGAAGCCATATTTGTGCTGGAGTTCGAGGATGCCGTCGAGCGGATCAACGGCTCCGCAGCCAGTGGTGCCAAGCGTTGCGACAACCGTGCCTACGCCGCCGAGTTTGAGACGCTCTTCAAGGATATTGAGGTCCATGCGCCCGGTGGCGTCGGCGGCAATTGTCTCAAAAGGCAGCCGCAGAGCATGGGAGATGCGGCTGTGCGTATAGTGCGCCTCCGTGGAGGCGAGAATGCTTGCCTCTGGCCGCAATTGCCCTGCAACCCAGAGCGCCTCCAGATTGGCGAAGGTTCCGCCGCTGGTGAGGTGGCCCAGATGCTGCTTGCCCCAGCCAAACATGCGGGCTATCTCCGCGACGGCCTCTATCTCCATTTGCGAGCTGGCGCGTCCGCCATCACGTGCATGGTTGTTGGGGTTGATGGCCATGGCCAGCGCATAGGCAGCGCGGGCGATGGGGTGCGGTGGCCTGAGCATCTGTCCCGCGTAGAGCGGATGGAAGTACGGATAGTTGTCGCTCATGCGGTTGGCGACTTCCGCGAGAATCTGATCCGTATTTTGATCCCATTCGGGCGTGACAGGGGTTGGGTTTTCCGGATTTTCGGTGGCCAGAGAGCCAAAGCCATCTTCGAGGCGTCGGAAGCCGGATTCGAGGAGTCGCAGCAGAGCCTGATTGTCGTCGTGAAGACTCATGAGCAGGAAGAATAGCACCGGAGAGGGGTGATTTGGAGATCATGACGGTGCGAGGCCGCAGAGAAAACCCGGTAAAACCCTGTAAAACAGGAGGTTAGGCGTTCCGATATGGCAATTCAAGTACCACTTTGGCTCGGAAGCTCATTTTTTGCTTGTTGTTTGCAGAGCGGGTGCTATGCTTATCACAGCGTTAGATCAGGACCGGTAAGAGCAGCATCTCGCACCGCAGCAAGTTTCTGCCAGTTGTAACCCCGATTCACTCCAGCGCAATTCAATCAACAGGATACGCATCAAAATGGAACAAGGTACTGTGAAGTGGTTTAATGACGCGAAGGGCTTCGGCTTTATTTCGCGCCAGAATGGCGAGGATGTGTTTGTTCACTACTCGGCGATCAACGCGAATGGATTCAAGAGCCTTCAGGAAGGCCAGGCTGTTCAGTTCAATGTGGTCAAGGGACCCAAGGGCTGGCAGGCTGCCGACGTTCAGCCCCTGTAGTCCACTACAGGTAAGCGGAACACAACTGAAGTAGCTCGAAGCAAGTACTTCCAACACGGGCCGAAGAGGTTAACCCCTCTTCGGCCCGTGTTGTTTGTTCTAGGGCGTGTCATCAAACCTGGTGTGGCAGCGCCGGGAGCCAATTTTTCTGAGTTTTAGGAGTGAGGAGAGACAGATACCGGGTGTATCTTAGCGACGAACGACGACAAAATCAGGAAAATTGGCCCCGGATTTTCGCTCGCAACGCTGCTCGCACCAAATTTGATGACACGCCTAGGGCTTTGACTACTTGGAGAAAATCTCTTGCTTCTGATCGAGCGTATGCTGGGTTTCGGATGCTTTTTCCGCCGCCTTATCCGCTAACTTGTTGAGCCGCTTGTCGGTCTCGGAGGCCGCCGTTTCGGAAGTTTTGACTTGTGAAGCTTCTTTATGCTGTTTCTTTCAGGGTGGTATGTCATTTGTGTGCAGATACCTCTACCGTATTGGATGCGGCTCCCAGTACTTCGACTGTTAAAGGATGCATTTAGATTGAGCAGTATCGAACACACCAAAGCCACAAAATCAGGGTGCAACAGGTACTCTCCTCTGGTTGAATTTCGCGACCGGGAAATCATGAATGGCTCAAAGAACATAATTTTCAAAATGGGAAAATATCAAAATGTGGAACAAACCCACTAGACGGTGATTAGCATCACGCGATAAGCTGTGAATGCTGAAAACTGTTGATAGTACAGGCATCCCCCGGAGGCTGAGAGGCTTCAAAACCTCAGGGCTCGGAGTTCGTTCTCTCTGATTCACTGCTGTCACACTCTGATCCGGGAAGAGCCAGAACTTCAACAAAAATAAGCAGAAATATTTGCAGGAGGCGGTTCCTCCCCCTTGCAATCCTCTGCTGGGTACTATATTCATTTTTTTCGGGGATTTTTTCCTTTGGGCTTTTTTTTGCCTCGAAAAATCCCTTTGTACACAACTGCTGTGACCACTGTCACAGAAACCGGTGTCCCGAGGAAGCAGGGAAGCACGCATGGCGCAGATTTTTGACCGAAGCTCAAACGCACTTGCCCGTGCGAGCCTGGTCCTGACCGGATTGATTGTGATTGTTCTTGGCGTTACGCTCGACCAGTTACAGCGCTCTCCCTGGGTGACGCGGCAGGGCCAGCGTGCCGACCAGCCCATCCCCTTCAGCCATAAGCATCACGTCATGGGGCTGGGCGTGCAGTGCCAGTACTGTCACATCACGGTAGAGAAGTCGAGCTACGCCGGCATTCCCCCGACCAAGACCTGTATCAACTGTCATGCACAGATATGGACCAACGCCAATCTGCTGGAACCTGTCCGCACAAGCTGGATGACCGGCAAATCCATTCCCTGGATCAAGATTCACGACCTTCCTGATTACGTCTACTTCAACCACGAGATTCATGTGAATAAGGGCCTGGGCTGCTCCACCTGCCATGGCCGCGTGGATCAGATGCCGCTGATGTACGCGCAGAACACCTTGCAGATGGAGTGGTGTCTAGATTGCCATCGCAATCCGAGTAAAAATCTGCGGCCAACCGGCGAGATTTACAACATGGCGTGGACCAGCCCGTCAGAGGATAAGCCGGTATGGTGTGCAAGCAGCGGCACAGTAATCGGAACACCGACAGCGCAAACAGTCAGTTGCACCACCAGCAATCCGGAGACAAAGAATGCTCAACTGGCGCAGCTTGAGAGTGCTCCAATGGGAGCTCTGAGCGATGCGCCGAAGTTGCCCGTACAGTTGAGTTACGCAAAATTCACCAATCAGGATGCGCTGGGCAAATTTCTGACGGTGCAATACCACATCCGCACACCGAAGGATCTGGCAAGCTGCGAGGTGTGCCACCGATGAGCAAGAAGAACGCGAACAGGACAGAGCAAAGTATGACCCTTGCAGAGCTTCGGGCAAAGCTTGAGACGCAGAAGGGCAAACGCTACTGGCGCAGCGTGGATGAGCTGGCCGATACGCCGGAGTTTCAGGCCGCAGTAGCGCAAGAGTTCCCGGAGCAGGCATCGGAGTGGATTGATTCTGCATCGCGGCGCAGCTTCCTCAAGCTGATGGGCGCGTCGCTGGCGATGGCAGGAATGGCCGGCTGCACCAAGCAGCCGGAGGAGCCGATCTATCCCTACGTCAAGCAGCCTGAGGATTTGGTTCTCGGCAGGCCGATGTACTTTGCAACGGCACATCCTTTTACGACGGGCGCAATTCCGCTGCTGGTCAAGAGCGATGCCTTCCGTCCCATCAAGGTGGATGGGAACCCGGAGCATCCAGCGGTCAAGGGATCGTCGGACCCGTACACGCAGGGAACGCTGCTGGACCTTTACGACCCGGACCGCGCGCAGCATGTGACGCATCGCGGCGAAGTAAGCGAATTTGCAGAGTTCCAAAGCGCATTTCGCACCAGGCTGGCGCAGGCACAGGCGGATGGCGGAAAGGGAATTTATTTTCTCTCAACAGGAGTGACCTCGCCGACTCTGGCGCGGCAATGGAATGAAGCAACCAAAATTTATCCGAACATACAGGGCTTTGCATATGACGCAGTGAATCGCGATGTAGCCCGCACGGCGCTGCCGGAGAATGATGTTCAGTACGTGCTTGGCGATGCCGATGTAATTCTTTCGCTCGATGCGGATTTTCTTTCCGGCGCCGGCTTCCCCGGCTTTCATCAGTTAGCGCGTGAGTACGCAGAGCGCCGCAAGCTGGACGGCAAGCCGATGAACCGCCTCTATTCTGTTGAGACGGCAACGACGACCACGGGCCTGAAGGCTGACCATCGTTTGGTTTTGCGTGCCAGTGAGCTTCCCGCATTTGCTGCGGAGTTAGCGGCACTTCTTGGCGTGGATGCACCTAAGGCTCCGGCCTATAACTGGAGCGCCGAGCAGAAGAGATTTCTCGCCGCAGTTGCAAAGGATTTGAAGGCGAAGGCCGGCAAGAGTGTTGTGATTCCCGGCGAGCAATCGAACCCGGCAACCTATGCACTGGCGCTCAAGATTAATGAGGCGCTGGGCAATGTCGGCAAAACAATCTTCTATACCGATACGGTGAACGCCTTCCCACTGGTGCAGGGGGAGCAGCTCAAACAACTGGTCAGTGATATTCACGCAGGCAAGGTGGATTGGCTGATCATCCTTGGCGGCAATCCCATCTATACGGTCCCGGCGGATTTGGAGTTTGCAGCGGCGCTCGCGAAGGTTCCGACGATTGCCTATCTCACAACGCATCAGGATGAGACGGCAGAGATTTCGCACTGGACCATCAACGCTGCACATTACCTGGAGTCGTGGTCGGACGCGCGCGCCTATGACGGCTCGGTGACGATTGTGCAGCCCTTGATTGATCCGCTCTACGGTGGCAAGACGGCGCATGACATTGTTCAGTTGATGCTGAATGATCCGGGTACATCGGCCTATCAGGCGGTGCGCACGACGTGGCTGTCGGTAGTGAAGGATGAGGCGGGTTGGCGCAAGGCTCTGCATCAGGGATGGATCGGGGGCACGGCCTTCGAGAAGAAAACGGAAGCGAAGATTGTGCTTCCGACTTTTATCCCCGCGCCAAGCAAGAAAGATGCGCTCGAAGTTGTATTCCGTCCCGATGCAAATATTTATGACGGGCGTTGGTCGAATGTGGGCTGGCTGCAGGAGTTGCCGAAGCCGGTTACGAATCTGAGTTGGGACAACGCTGTGCTGGTCAGCTTTGATACGCTGGGCAAGCTCGGTATCGCAGAGCAGGACATATTAGAGATTCAGTACGGCGGCAAAAAAGTTACGGCTCCGGTGTTGATGATGCCGGGACTGGCCGACAATACGCTGCTGGTGCATCTTGGCTACGGACGCACGAAGGCCGGACGACTTGGCTCCGGCGCGGGCTTTAATGCGTATCTGATTCGTCCCAGCGCGGGACAGAACTTTATCTCCGGTGCAGCGGCGAAGAAGGTGGATGGCATCTGGGCCTTTGCAGTCACCAAGAGCCATTACCTTGACCAGCGCAGCAAATTATTTGGTGGCGACGGTTCCGGCACGCATTCGCTGGAAGGCAACGAGGCCGAGGATCGCGGCATTATTCGCTCGGCGACGCTTGAGGAGTTCGAGCGGAATCCGAACTTTGCGCACGAAGGGGAGATGCGCGACACGCCCGACAAAGACACGACACTCTTCCCCAACTGGGATTACGAAAAGAGCAACTACGGTCAATTGCAGAATGCCTGGGGCATGGCGATTGACATGAACTCCTGCATTGGCTGTAACGCCTGCATCGTCGGCTGCTATGCGGAGAACAACATTGCAGTGGTCGGCAAGCAGCAGGTGCGGATTGGCCGCAATATGCAGTGGCTGCGCATTGATACCTATTTCGAGGGCGATCTGCACGCGCCCAAAGCGCACTTCCAGCCGATGGCCTGCCAACACTGCGAGAATGCGCCCTGCGAGCAGGTGTGCCCGGTGGGCGCGACGGTGCATACGCCGGAGGGCCTGAACGCGATGGTCTATAACCGCTGCGTTGGGACGCGCTACTGCTCGAACAATTGCCCGTACAAGGTGCGCAGATTCAACTTCCTGCTCTACTCCGATTACGAGACGGAGAGCCTGAAGTTGCAGCGCAATCCGGATGTTTCGGTGCGCTCGCGCGGCGTGATGGAGAAGTGCAGCTACTGCGTGCAGCGCATCTCTGCGGCAAAGATTGAGGCCGACAAAGAGAACCGTCCCATTCGCGATGGAGAAATTGTGACGGCATGCCAGCAGGCCTGCCCGACCAGTGCGATTACCTTCGGCAACCTCAATGACAAGACCAGCAAAGTAACCAGACTGAAGCAGCAGAAGAGAAATTATCAGGTGCTTGCCGATGTGAATACTCGCCCGCGCACGACGTATGTGGCTGGCGTGGTAAACCCGAATCCTGAACTTAATGAGGCGCCCGTAGAGCACGCGCCGGGGAAGGGCGCATAGATGGCTACCAAACCTGTAAAGGTCAGCGACCCGTTGATTGATCCCGCGACCGGCGAGTATCGCGTCATTGCGCCAGGGCACACCTTCCGCTCCATCACGGAAAAAATCTCGCGCATTGTTTTAACGAATCAAACGCCGCTCGGCTGGTTCGCCATCTTCAGCATTGGCGGTGCCATCGCCACAGGACTTCTGGTTGCAGTGACGTGGCTCTTCCTGAAGGGCACCGGCATCTGGGCCATTACGCAGCCGGTCGCGTGGGGCTTTGCGATTATCAATTTTGTGTGGTGGATCGGCATTGGCCATGCCGGTACGCTGATCTCCGCAATTCTGCTGCTCTTCAAGCAGAGCTGGCGCAACTCCATCAACCGCTTTGCAGAGGCGATGACGATTTTTGCTGTCGTCTGCGCCGGTATGTTTCCGCTGCTGCATGTAGGGCGTCCATGGCTGGGCTACTGGCTGTTGCCTTATCCCAACACAATGAATGTGTGGCCACAGTTCCGCTCGCCGCTGCTGTGGGATGTCTTTGCCGTCTCTACCTACGCGACGATTTCGGTTGTCTTCTGGTACATCGGACTGGTGCCTGACCTTGGCACCATGCGCGATCGCGCGCAGACAAAATTCGCCAAGTACGCCTTTGGGCTTTTCTCGCTTGGCTGGCGCGGTTCGGTGCGCCACTGGATGCGTTACGAGACAGCATCGCTGCTGCTGGCGGGATTGGCAACGCCGCTGGTGCTCTCTGTTCACACCGTCATCAGCTTTGACTTCGCTGTGGCTGCGCTGCCTGGCTGGCACACGACCATCTTCCCGCCGTACTTTGTTGCGGGCGCAATCTACTCCGGCTTTGCGATGGTGATTACTCTCGCCATTCCCATTCGCAAGTTCTATCACCTTGAAGACATGATTACCGAGCGGCATCTGGACAACATGGGCAAGGTGATGCTGGCGACGGGATTCATCGTGGCCTACGGGTACGGCATGGAGGTCTTCATGGCGTGGTACTCGGCCTCGAAGTGGGAATCCTTCATGATGTGGAACCGTATGTTCGGGCCGATGGGCTGGGCCTACTGGATTCTGATTCTGACCAACCTTGCGTTGCCGCTGACCACGCTCTGGTCGCGCAGGCTCCGGGTCAACACGATTTATCTGTTTCTGATTTCGCTGGTCATCAACACGGGCATGTGGTTCGAGCGCTTCGTGATTGTTGTGACCAGTCTCTATCGCGATTACCTGCCCTCAAGCTGGGGAACCTATCGCGCAACCAAGTGGGATTACATGACGTACTTCGGAACCATCGGGTTATTTACAGCGCTCTTCCTGTTGTTTGTGCGCTTCCTGCCTATGGTTCCCATGTCTGAGATTCGCATCTTGCTGCCGCAGTCCAAGGTGAAAGCGGCGACGACGACGGAGGCAGGAGACTGATGCCGGTTCGCGAAGGAATCTACGGCCTGCTGGCCGAATTCGACACGGTGGAAGAACTGGTCCACGCGGCAGAGAGCGCGTATGGCGCAGGATGGCGCAGGCTGGATTGCTACACGCCCTACCCCTGCGAAGAGGCGGCAGAGGCCATCGGCTTCCACAAGAACAAGGTTCCTCTCATTACGCTGATTGGCGGCCTGATGGGGCTGGCGGCGATGTTTTTGCTGGAGACGTGGATCTCCGTATGGGCCTATCCGCTTAACATCGGCGGACGCCCGCTCTACAGTTGGCCGGCGTTTATTGTTCCCGCCTACGAGTGGACGATTCTTTTTGCAGGACTTTCGGCGGCCTTCGGAATGCTGGCGATGAACGGGCTTCCGTCGCTGTATCATCCGCTCTTCAATGCGGAGAACTTTTCGACGGGCGCGACCAGCGACAAATTCTTTCTGTGCCTTGAGGCCGACGATCCAAAGTTCTCGGTTACAGAGAGCAAAGCATTTCTTGAGGGACTCGGTCCCGTATCCGTGGTCGAGGTGGAGTACTAGCCATGAAGCAAGCCCGCACAACCCGCCTCGTTCTTTCACTCGCCGCAACTGCGCTTGCGCTGATGACCACAGGCTGCCGTCAGGATATGCAGGATCAGCCCAAGTTTGTTCCGCAGCGCGGGAGCGATTTCTTCGCCGACCATCGTTCGGCTCGTTCGCAGGCTGTGAACACAATTGCGCGCGGACAGCTTCGGGAAGATCGCTTCTTCTACACCGGTCTGGTGGAAGGCACGAACGGATACAGGACGGAGAAGGATGAACTTCCCTTTGCGGTGACTCCGGCGGTGCTTGCACGCGGACAGGAGCGCTTCAATATTTACTGCGCGCCCTGCCACTCGCGCGTAGGCAATGGTCTGGGAGCAATTGTGGAACGCGGCTACAAGACCGCAGGAAACCTGATGGATCAGGTGCATCAGGCGCAGCCGCTGAGCCACTATTTTGTTGTGATGACAAATGGTTTTAACGCCATGCCGGATTACGCAACACAGTTGACGCCGGTGGATCGCTGGGCCGTTGCGGCCTACATCCGCGCATTGCAACTGAGCCAAAACGCGACGCTGAAAGATGTACCGAGCGGAGCAAAGGTTGAAGACCTGAAGGCAATTGCCGTCCGGCAGGGATTGCCAGCCGAGTTTGCCGCGCCGTGGCAGATTCCGAAAACGGCGGCGCATCCCATGCCTGCGGACCCAAGGCAGGGCACGCCGGGAATGGCTCCCTCGTATCCGCAGCCTGATTTGAAGTATCCGGTGCAGGCCGTACCGAGCGCGATGCAGAACACAAACCAAAAACCGGCCAGCGGCAACGCAACCACGCCGCAGGGCGCACACTAAGGACGCAGGAAGACATGGCTCACGCACAACACGCCAAGACGCTGCCCCAGGACCTGAGCGCCCCAGCCGCTGTACATGGCTGGAGGAGCTGGGCGCTGGTTGCCGGCCTGCTATTTACGGCTCTGGCCGCGCTTTTTGCTGTGCTCAACAACGCGCACAACGAAGCCTATACGGTGGATCATCTGCTGCGCAGTTGGCTGCTTGGCTTCATGCTTACTTTTGGTCTTTCTGTCGGCGGACTGGCGCTGCTGATGGTGCAGTACGTTACCGGCGGCAAGTGGGGATTGCTGCTGCGTCGCCTGCTGGAAGCGATGAGCCGCACGCTGCCGCTGGTGTTTCTCTTCTACGTTGTGATTGCGCTGAATCTGAAAAAGCTCTATCTGTGGGCATCGGTCAGCGATGTGGCCGATGCACTGCGCAGCGGCCACATCAATGAAACAGAGGCGCACGCGATTAGCTTCAAGCGCCCGATGCTGAATCCGGAGACTTCGATCATCGTGTCGGTGGTTCTCTTTCTCATCTGGGGATTTTACGTCTGGCATCTGAACCGGCTTGGGCTCAGGCGCGATGCCGATAAGGAAGGCAACACGCACTACTGGCAGAAGAAGTTTGAGAACATCAGCGGCCCCGGCATTATTATTTATGCGCTGACCATGTCGGCGGGCTCTATCTACTGGGTAATGTCGCTGGATGTTACGTGGTACTCATCGGTGTATGGACTGCTCTTTCTGGTGGGTCAGGGTTATTCGGTGCTTGCGTTTTCAATTGCAGTGGCGATAGCGCTTTCAAAGTACGAGCCCTTCAAAACAATTTTGCGCACTACCGAGCAGCACGACCTCGGAAAGTTCACCTTTGCATTTGTGATGCTGAATATTTATCTGGCCTTCTCGCAGTTCCTTATTATCTGGTCGGGAAATTCGCCGGAAGAGATTCCCTGGTATATTGCGCGCTTCAACGGCGGCTGGGGCTACATCATCACGCTGGATTTTATCTTCCACTGGCTGATTCCCTTTTCGCTCCTGCTCTCTCGCGACCTCAAGCGCAACAAGCGTCGCCTGTTTGCAGTCTGCATGTGGATGCTTTTTGCCAGAGCCTTCGATCTCTTCTGGCTCATCGAGCCGAACTTCAAGGACGCAGCCGCAAATCTGCACTTCACCTGGGGGATTCTTGAGTACGTCGCTGTTCCCGGCGCGATGCTGAGCTTCTGGCTGGCCTACTTCTTTACGCAGTTGATGTCGCGACCTGTGGTTGCGACGAACGACCCGCATCTGGCGGAGATTCTGGAGCCGGAACATGCAGCCTGACGAGCACAACAAAACGCCGAAGGAGAATCCCGGCTACGAAACCAGTGACGCCAACGTTCCCGGCGTGGCTGTCTTTTTGACCGCGCTGGTACTGTGTCTGATCGTCTTCTTCGTTTTTTGCTACGGCATGGGCAAGGTGATTAACTACGCTCTCGAAAAACGCGACGGCCCCACCGATCACTGGCACCAGCAGGTAGATACCAAGGCGCTCGGCAACATGGCTACCAGCCCTGAGATGCAGCAGAAGCTGGCCGAGATGACGCAGCGCTTCCCCACACCGCGCCTGCAGACAGACGACGGCAATCAGGATGTTGCCGACCTTCATGCGCGCGAAGACCTGCTGCTGGAGAACTACAGTTGGGTGAACGAATCCGAGGGGCGAGTAAGAATTCCGATTGATGTGGCGATGCAGTTGATTGCCGAGCGCGGGCTTCCCGTTACTACGCCATCGGCAATCAGCGAGCCATTGCTGACCGGCGAAGCAAAGCCGGAGATTACAGTTCCGCTGACCAATGGATTTGCTCGCACCGCGTACGAACAGGAACAGTTGGAAGTGGCGCGCAAAGTGAATCCTCCGGCCAAACCGGAAACCAAACCGGAAGATTGTTGCAGCGTACGGCACTAACAAAATTTTTCCAAACGAGAAGAAGAAAGGAGGAGCGATGAAAAACAACATGAAAATATTGGCGATGGCGCTGGGTCTGCTCCTGCCTGCACTTCCTCTTGCCGCACAGGTAAGCGCTCCGGGCGAGAAGAGCATCGGTGTGCAGAACACAACGCTGCCTGCCATTCTGAACAAGGTGACCATTACGCAGCGGCTCAATCAGATGTTGCCGCTGGCCGCTCCCTTCAAGGATGAGACCGGAGCAGATGTACACATTGGCGATTACTTCAACAAGAAGAAGCCCGCAATTCTGGCGCTGGTTTACTTCCAGTGTCCGATGCTCTGCTCGGAAGAGTTGAATGGCCTGAGCAGCGCGCTGCAAATGGTGAATCTGAAGCCCGGCAAAGACTTCGACATCATTGTTGTGAGCATTGATCCGAGCGAAGGCCCGGAGCTGGCAGCGGCAAAAAAACGCAGCTACGTAAAGCGCTACGGGCATCCGGAGAGCGCGTCGGGATGGCACTTCCTCACCGGCAAGGAACCGGAGATTGAAGCCATGGCCCGCAGCACCGGCTTTGGCTATCTGAAGATTGAAGGTCCTGATGGCAAGCTGAATCAGTATGCCCATGCCAGTGCCATTCAAATCGTTACGCCGGAGGGACGCATCGCGCAGTACTACATGGGCGTGGAGTACTCGCCCAAAGACCTGCGACTGGGATTGGTGGAGGCTTCCGGCAATCGGATTGGCACGCCGGTAGACAACATTCTGACGTACTGCTACCACTACGATCCGAAGGTGAATCGCCACAGCCTCATCGTGGCGCGGGTGGTGCAACTGGGTGGGGGATTGACCGTCCTCACGCTGGGTAGTTTCATGCTGGTCATGTTCCGCCGCGATGTAAAGAACGGTCGGAAGGCGCAAACCGGAACAAAGGTGGACGGATAGGGAATGTCGCACATCAGCCCTGTACTTTGGCAGTTTCTTGAGAAGTGGTTGGCCAACTCTTCGCTGTTTCCGGCGGAGGCGTCAACCATTGCGCCTTACACCGATGCGCTCTACTTCTTTCTGATTCTCATCAGTCTTATAGGCCTGGTGATTGTTGCGCTGCTGGTGGGAACCTTCTCGGTACTCTACAACAAGCGCCGTCATCCGGTCGCCGTGCAGATTGAAGGTTCGACGCTGCTGGAAGCTACCTGGACGATCATTCCGCTGGGACTCTTTCTGATTGCATTTGTCTGGGGCGCGCTGCTCTACTTCCGCATCTACAACCCGCCGCCGAATGCAATGAACATCTACATCGTAGGCAAGCAGTGGATGTGGAAGGCCGAGCATCCCGGCGGCCAGCACGAGATCAATGCGCTGCATATTCCGATTGGCCGTCCGATTCAGCTAACGCTCATCTCGCAGGATGTGTTTCACAGCTTCTCGATTCCTGCCTTCCGCGTAAAGCGCGAAGCGATTCCCGGTCGCTACACGACGGTGTGGTTTCAGGCAACCAAGGTGGGCAGCTATCACCTCTTCTGCACGCAGTACTGCGGCACGGCCCACTCTGCGATGATCGGCGAGATCATTGTGCAGACGCCGGAGGATTATCAGGCATGGCTGGCGAGTTCCGTCAGCGGCGCATCGCTGGCGCAGAATGGCGAGCGGCTTTTTGCCACGCTTAGTTGCAACGCCTGCCACAATGCGAATCCGGATTCGCGCGGGCCAAGCCTTGCGAATGTTTACGGCTCCAAATTGCAATTGGTAACCGGCGGCTCGGTGCAGGTGGATGACGGCTATCTGCGCGATGCGATTCTGAATCCATCCATGCACGTCACCGCAGGTTACGCGCCGATTATGCCGACCTATCAGGGGCAGATCAGCGAAGAGGGAATCATCTCGCTGGTTGAGTACATCAAGACACTCGATTCCAATTACCGTGTGCAGCAAACGCTGAACACAACCGAGATTCAGAATCAGAAGCAGGCACCGGCGACGGCGCCAGGAACAACGGTGAAGCCATGAGTAGCGCAGCGACGCCAGAGCAGGAACTGACCCTGCCCAAACGGAATTTCTACAACACGGAATATGGCCTGCTGAGCTGGCTGCTGACCGGCGATCACAAGCGTATCGCCATGCTCTATCTGTTCTCCATTACATTTTTCTTTTTTGTTGGCGGCGCAATGGCGGGCCTCATTCGTCTGGAACTGCTGACGCCGTTGCCGGACCTGATGGCCTCCGATACCTACAACAAGGTCTTTACGCTGCACGGCATTGTGATGATCTTCCTCTTTCTGGTGCCTTCGGTTCCGGCAACGCTGGGGAATTTTCTGATACCGATCATGATCGGCGCCAAAGACCTGGCCTTCCCGAAGATCAATCTGCTGAGCTGGTATCTCTACATTGCCGGTGCCTCCTGCTTTGTGATTTCGATGGTGAACGGCGGCGTGGATACAGGCTGGACCTTCACCACTCCACTTTCCACGCATTACGTAAATACGAATGTGTTGACGACGGGTATCGGCGTCTTCATTGCCGGATTCAGTTCCGTATTTACAGGATTAAATTTCATTGTCACCATTCACCGGATGCGTGCGCCGGGGATGACGTGGTTCCGGCTGCCGCTGTTTGTGTGGGCCAATTACGCGGCTTCGATTTTGATGGTGTTGGGAACGCCGGTGCTGGCGATTGCGATTGTGCTGGTTGCACTGGAGCGCGCCTTCGGCATCGGCGTCTTCGATCCGACCAAGGGCGGCGACCCGCTGCTCTTCCAGCATCTCTTCTGGTTCTACTCGCACCCGGCTGTGTACATCATGATTTTGCCGGGGATGGGAGTTATCTCCGAGGTCATCAGCACCTTCAGCCGCAAGCGTGTCTTCGGCTATGCGGCGGTTGCATTTTCGTCGGTGGCAATTGCGGTCTTCGGATTTTTTGTCTGGGCGCACCACATGTACATCATGGGTTTGTCGAATTACTCGGCGCTGGTGTTTTCGCTGCTGACGATGCTGGTCGCGGTTCCCTCGGCCATCAAAATCTTCAACTGGAGCGCGACGCTTTATAAAGGCTCCATCAGTTTTGATACGCCAATGCTCTATGCCTTCGGCTTTATTGGCCTGTTTACAATTGGCGGATTAACAGGCGTCTTTCTCGGCTCGCTGGGAACGGACATTCATCTGACAGAGACCTACTTCATTGTGGCGCACTTCCACTTTGTAATGGTCGGAGGAATGCTGATGGCCTTCCTCGCGGGCATTCACTTCTGGTGGCCCAAGATGACAGGCCGCATGTATCCCGAGGGGCTTTCGAAGGTTGCAGCGGTAATTACCTTTGTAGGATTCATCTTCACATTTTTCCCGCAGTTCATTCTTGGCTATCTGGGGATGCCGCGCCGTTATCATGCGTATCCGCCGGAGTTTCAGGTGCTCAATGTGCTTTCGACTGCGGGGGCAACGGTGCTTGGTATCGGCTATCTGATCCCGATTCTGTATCTGGCGTGGTCGGTCAAATACGGCAAGGTTGCAGGCAGCAATCCATGGAATGCAACCGGGCTGGAGTGGCAGATTCAATCGCCGCCGCTGACGGAAAATTTCACCGAAATACCTGAGGTGGATCATGAAGCCTACGACTACGAGTGGCTGGAACACAAGAACAGGCAAGAGGTGAAGAGCATTGGATAGCCCAGTAATTCCAACGCCACCAACTCCGGCAGTGGAGCAGGCAGCACACGCTGCGCACCCGGCCCATCTGCGCCACCACTTTGAAACCGTCGAGCAGCAGAAGGAGGCCGCCAGCTTTGGCATGTGGCTCTTCCTGCTGACGGAGATCATGTTTTTCGGCGGGATGTTTGCCGCCTATCTGATTTATCGCAACTGGTACTTTGCGGCCTTTGCGGATGCGTCGAAGACGCTCTCCATTTGGCTTGGCGGCATCAACACGCTGGTGCTGATTACTTCCAGCTTCACCATGGCGATGGGCGTCTGGTGCGCAGAGACGCGCCGCCGCAGGGGACTGGTGCTCTCGCTTGCGCTGACTATCCTGCTTGGCATCAGCTTTCTCGGCATCAAGTACAACGAGTACAGCGAGAAGTTTGAGAAGCATCACGTGCCCGGTGCAAGCTTCAGCGTTGAGACCTTTGTCAATCCGACAGCCGATGAAATGAAGAACGAAAAGATTGTGGCGCTGGCTCCGGATTTGGCTGCCAAGACAGAGATTTACTTTTCGCTCTACTTCGCCATGACCGGAATGCACGCACTGCATATGGTGATCGGAATCGGAATTCTCACGGTACTGTTAATTAAGGCGTGGGGAGGCGCATACACCAACGGACACATGACAACGATTGAAAACTTCGGCCTCTACTGGCACTTTGTGGACATTGTGTGGATATTCCTCTTCCCGCTGCTCTACCTGATCAGCCGACACGTATAAAAAGGAGCGCAGAGTGACAACGATTGACGAACATCACGAGCACCACATCGTCAGCCCCAAAGTATATGCAGTGATCTTTGGGATACTGCTGCTTGGTACTGCGCTGACCGTGTGGGCGGCCTTCACGGAGATGGGATGGCTCAATCCTGTAGTTGCGATTGCGATAGCCTGCGTCAAGGCGACGCTGGTGATTCTCTACTTCATGCACATCCGCTACAGTTCCACGCTGATGAAGCTGACGGTCTGCGCTGGATTTTTTACCTTCATGATTCTCATCGGGATGGTGATGACGGATTACATCAGCCGCGCATGGGGCTTGTGGTAAAGCCAACACGTAGAAAATGTGAGGCAGCCCGATTGGGCTGCCTTTTGTTTCTTGAAACGCATAGCATCAAATTATGAGCGAACAGGACGTGCTGAAGAACATGTCAGAAAATCTTCGCTGCTTCGCCGATGATCCCCGCGTACTGGTGCGGCGGGGTGGAGAGCCGCGTCGCGATGGGCGCGCGGTTGTTTACTGGATGCAGCGAGCGCAGCGGGCACTGGACAATCCGGCGCTTGAACTCGCCATCAAAGTTGCGAATGAGCTTGGATTGCCTGTGGTGGTTTTCTTCTCGGTGATTCCGAATTATCCCAATGCAAATCTGCGGCACTATCACTTTATGCAGCAGGGATTGCGCGATGTAGCTGCGGACCTGACCGAGCGCGGCATCCGGTTTGTGGTGCGCTGCTGGCCGCAGAATACGCTCGATGAACTGCTCACTGATGTGGATGCGGCCCTCGTGATTGGCGACGAAAATCCATGCCGCGAGCCGGAACGCTGGCGGCAGGTGCTGGCAACAAAGCTGCAAATTCCCTACTGGACGGTGGATGCGGATGTGGTGGTTCCATCGCGCATTTTCGGGAAGAGTTTTTTCATGTTGCAGCACTTTCGTCCGAAGCTGGCCACAGAGATGCCTCACTTCCTCCATCGCCCACGTCCTGTCAAGCCGCTCTATGCGTGGAAGAGCAAACTGCGGAGCGATTCGCTTGAGGGGGATTTGACAGCAGGATTCAAGCAGCTTGATCGCAGCATTGGGCCAGTGGATTCCTTTACCGGCGGAACTCATGCCGCGCTCAAATTGCTGCGCAGCTTTGTCGAGAAAAAACTCGCAACCTACGACGCGGATCGCAACCGGCCTGAGGTAGATGGGACCAGCCGCATGTCTCCGTATCTGCACTTCGGAAATATCTCTCCGATTACGATTGTTGTCGCGGTAGACAAGGCTCTCGCTGCTGGCAGGGTAATTCAGGCGACACGCGACCGTTATGTTGAGGAGTTGGTTGGCTGGCGCGAGCTTGCAGTGCTCTTTGTGGAGCACAACCCGAATTACGACAGTTGGGAGTGCGCCGAGCCGTGGGCGCGAAAATCGCTCACCGAGCATGTTGCCGATCCGCGCCCCTGGGTCTATTCACTGGCGCAGTTTGAACGCGCTGAGACGCACGACGAGCTTTGGAATGCCTGCCAGATGCAGATGGTTCGCTTTGGATGGATGCACAATTACCTGCGGATGTTCTGGGCGAAGAAAATCCTTGAGTGGAGCGCGAGTCCTGCTGCGGCCTTCGAAATTGCCGTGATTCTGAACGACAAATATCAGCTTGATGGGCGCGATCCGAATGGGTATGCGGGGATTGCCTGGGCCGTTGTCGGCAAGCATGATCGCCCGTGGTTCAATCGCCCTGTCTTTGGGCTGGTGCGCTCGATGACCAGCGCGTCTACCGCGAAAAAGTTCGACGCAAAGCGATATATCCGGAATGTGCGGGATGGGCTTCCCTTTGGTTGACTCTCGGATTTGGTATCGTTGAAGAGGAACGCTTGTGCTTTGAAGACGGCGATCCGGTCTGGATTGTATAAGCGATGGCTCGATATCTGATTACCGGGGTGGCCGGCTTCATCGGTTCCTCGCTGGCACATGAACTGGTTGCGCGCGGAGAAACAGTGCGCGGCATAGACAACTTCCTTACAGGACGCCGCGAAAATATTGCGCTGTTGCTGGATCGCATGGACTTCCGCGAAGCCGACCTGCGCGATGCCACTGCCATGCTCGATGCGACGAAGGATGTGGACTACATTCTGCATCAGGGCGCGCTGCCCTCGGTTCCTCGCTCGGTGGAGGATCCCCGTACCAGCCATGAATGCAACATCAACGGCACGCTGAATCTGCTGGAAGGCGCGCGGGCGGCGAAGGTGAAGCGCGTTGTATATGCCGCATCCTCTTCGGCCTACGGAAACCTGCCGGGAATGCCGCGCGTGGAGACGATGCCGACTGCGCCCATCTCTCCCTATGCGGTACAGAAGCTCTCCTGCGAACTTTATCTGCAAAGTTATTGGCGCGTTTACGGACTGGAAACAGTCTGCCTGCGCTACTTCAACATCTTTGGCCCGCGACAGGCGCCGGACTCGCCCTACAGCGGAGTGCTGGCGCGCTTTGCGCTGCAACTGCTCAGCGGCGAGCAGCCCACCATCTTCGGCAATGGCGAGCAGGGGCGCGACTTCACCTACATCGCGAATGTGGTTGCTGCGAATCTGGCGGCGGCAGTAGCTCCGGCAGAGAAGGTTGCGGGACGCGTCTTCAACATTGCATGTGGTGGACGTCACACGTTGAACAAGGTCTTCGCAACCATGGCCGCGTTGACGGGTTATAAAGGACAGCCCAACTATGGTCCTCCGAGAGCCGGCGATGTAATGGATTCGCAGGCCGACATCTCTGCCGCGCACGAGGCTTTTGGATATGAGCCGCTGGTCGGCTTTGAAGAGGGTTTGCGCCTCACGGTTGAGTGGTACAAGGAAACGCTGGCTGAAAAAGCCGCAGCAAAATAATCAGATTTTTTGAGAGAAGGTTTTTAGCATGACGAGCGTGAAGTTAACGACAGCAGGACTTGAGCAGTGGCTGGAGCGGGTGGAGAAGCGCGAGCTGCGCATTGGCATTATCGGCCTCGGCTATGTTGGATTGCCGCTGGTGCTGCTGCTGAGTGAAGAGCGCTTCCATGTGATTGGCTTTGATATTGACACCACCAAGGTCGAGAAGCTCAACAACGGCCAGTCCTACATTCACCGCATAGAGACGACGCACATTCGCGCCGCGCAGCAGAGCGGATTCGAGGCCACCAGCGACTTCCGGCGCATTGCCGAGGTGGATGCAATTCTCATCTGCGTTCCCACACCGCTCAGCGAGCATCACACGCCGGAGATGAGCTACATCGAATCCACCATCAGCGCGATTTCGCCCTATCTGCGTGCCGGTCAACTGGTGGTTCTGGAGAGCACGACCTATCCCGGCACCACGGAAGAAATAATTGTTCCTGCGATTGAAGCAGCCGGCCAGAGAGTAGTCCGCGCGGGCGTTGCGCCGAGCGCAGGCGTGATGGTTGCCTTCAGTCCGGAGCGCGAAGACCCGGGCAACCTGAAGGTGAATCGTCGCGACATTCCCAAGGTGATTGGCGGCATTGAGATCTCTGCAACCTCTGCCGGAGCGGCTGTTTACAACACCATCTTCAAGCGCGTGGTTCCCGTCTCCAGCCCTGCTGCGGCAGAGATGACCAAGCTACTTGAGAATATTTACCGCTGCGTCAACATTGCGCTGGTGAATGAACTCAAGCTGCTGGCGCTGAAAATGGGGATTGATATCTGGGAGGTAATTGACGCCGCCTCCACCAAGCCTTTTGGCTTCCAGCCTTTTTATCCGGGACCAGGCCTGGGCGGACACTGCATTCCGATTGATCCTTTTTATCTGAGTTGGAAGGCGAAGGAGTATGACTTCAGCACGCGCTTCATCGAGCTTGCCGGCGAGGTGAATGAGGCCATGCCGTATCACGTGGTGGCGAGTGTTTCGCGCGCGTTGAACGAGCATAAGAAGCCGCTGAATGGATCGAAGATTCTGGTGCTGGGCCTGGCTTATAAAAAGGATGTGGACGATCTGCGTGAGTCGCCATCGCTGACCATCATCGAGCGTTTGCAGACTCTCGGAGCCGTGGTCAGCTACAACGATCCTTTTTTCCCGACGGTGGGACACGGGCGTCACTATCATCTGGATTTGACCTCGCAGCCGCTCGACAACCTCGGCGCATGGGATTGCGTGCTGATTGTGACCGACCACTCCAGCTATGACTACGCGCGGATTGTGGCGGAGTCTCAGTTGGTGGTAGACAGCCGCAACGCGACCAAGGGAATTCAATCGGAGAAGATTCTGCGCTGCTAGCAGCGATTAGCCCGGTCTATCTGGATATTGTCATTCCGCAGCGTAGCGGAGGAATCTGCTTCTCTAGCAAAAAAGCAGATTCCTCTGCTACGCTGCGGAATGACAAACATGAGTGGGGAAGACCAAATCTGGCTGGGCTGCCGCTGCCCTTTGGGTTGTGCGTTCAGGTACTGGTTTTTGTAAATTCATCAAATTCAGGTAGTTTTTTGCGCTGTTGAGCGGAAATGAGCGTAAATTGTTGTTCATATTGTCCCTGCGGTGGATTGCGTCTTGAAGTAGATAGAGATTTTTGGGGTATCCGGTCTACTTTGAGCGCGATTTGCCGGTGCTTCGGTGTGTGCCTTCCCTTTTAATTTTCAGGCCATGCCGGGCGGCGGGGATTAACGATAGGAGAACCATCCCCCATGAAGAAGCTTGCGCGCGCGTTTTGTACTTTAGTGAGATTTGATTCGTCATCGCTCAAAACCGGCTTGCGGTTCAGTTTGGTTCTGTTCGTAGGCTTGCTCTGCGGCGGCGCGGTTCTCTCCGCACAGACGAACTTGGGTTCGATTGCCATAGGCAGCTCTGCATCTGCCACGGTGACGCTTACTTTGGGAGCGAGCGGCACCATTGTTGCGCCAGTTGTGATGACGCAGGGTGCGACAGGACTCGACTTTACGGATGCTGGGACTGGCACATGCACTACAAATGGCACCAGCTATAGCTACTCCAGCGGAGCAACCTGCACGGTGGTGGTGAATTTTTCGCCGCTCCATCCGGGGCAACGCATGGGTGGTGTTCAACTGCTGAGCAGCACTGGCAATGTGGTTGCTGCGGCGAGTATCTATGGCACTGGTGTTGGGCCGCAAGTTACCTATAGCCCCGGTACATTGAGCACGCTGAGCAGTGGATTCAACTGGCCTACCGGTATTGCGACGGACAGCAGCGGGAATGTCTACATTGCCGATTCTGATAACAACGCAGTGAAGGAAATTTTGTCTGTGGGAGGGGTCATCACGGCCAGCCCGACGATCCTTACGCTGGGAAGCGGATTCAATCATCCATTGGGCGTTGCAGTAGACGGAAGTGGGAATGTCTATGTTGCAGATTTCTATAATAATGCGGTGAAGGAGATTTTGTCCGTGGGAGGGGTCATCCCGGTCAGTCCGACCATACTTACGCTTGGTAGCGGATTCGCTGGTCCTAGCGGTGTTGCGGTGGATGCCAGCGGGAATGTCTATGTCGCCGATTCCAACAGCACTGCTGTAAAGAAGATAGTTGCAGTGGGCGGGGTTATCCCGACCAGCCCGACCATACTTACGCTTGGTAGCGGATTCGCTGGTCCTAGCGGTGTTGCGGTGGACGCCAGCGGGAATATCTATGTCGCCGATACCAACAACAGTGCTGTAAAGAAGATAGTTGCAGTGGGCGGGGTTATCCCGACCAGCCCAACCATCCAGACGCTGGGTAGTGGATTCGACATGCCTTGTGGGGTTGCGGTAGACATCAGCGGCAATGTCTATGTTGCCGATACTAACAACGGTGCGGTGAAAGAGATTGTGGCAGTGGGAGGGGTCATTCCGGCCACTCCGACGATCCTGACGCTGGGCAGCGGCTTATACGAACCTTACGATGTCGCGGTGGACAGCACCGGGAACATTTACTCTGGTGACGTGCCGACAGGAGTGAATGAGTTCAATTATGCAACTCCCCCAACACTGACTTTTGCCACGCCAACAAGGGTAGATTTGACGGACATTACCGATGGCGCACAAACTGTGACAATTAACAATATAGGCAATGCGAGCCTGCTTTTTGCACTGCCAACAACAGGGTATAATCCCAGCTTTTCGAACGACTTTATTTATGATGTCGCCAGCACCTGTCCGCAGTTGAATGCGGGCAGCTCGGCATACTCGTTGGCCCCCGGCGCAAGCTGCACCTACGCGGTGGACTTTACGCCTGTTTCCTTGGGTATAATCTACGGTTCCCTGAATCTGACTAATAGTGCGATGACTACACATACTGTAACTCTCAAAGGAAGTAGTGTGGCAACCTATAGCTCGACAACTGTTATGAGCTCATCAGCGACAACAGTCACACCCAATAAGCCTTTGACACTTACAGGGACCGTTACTGGCACTGCCGGAGTAAATCCGACCGGGATTGTTACTTTCTATGCAACTCTTTCAGGGGGTATTAAGCAGGCGCTCGGCACTGCAAGCCTTACACCAAGCGGAAGTGCAAATGGTGTAGCAAACTATGTGTGGACACCTTCTACTAGTGGGACATACAGCCTGACGGCCAATTACGGTGGCGATACTAATTTCAGTTCATCGAGTTCTAGTGCAATTAGTGTCACGGGAACATATCTAAATCCTACGGTTACTTTAACCCCAGTCGTTGCGAATATTCTTCCCTCGCAGGCGTTGTCCGTTACGATTACAGTCAGTGGCAGTGCAACAGCACCAACTGGAACCGTAACCTTGGTCGGAGGAAGTTATACTTCTGCGGCCATAACACTAGTGAACAGCGCTGCAACCATCGTCATTCCAGCAGGCTCTCTTTCAGTTGGTTACGACACTCCTCTTATAGTTACCTATACGCCAGACTTTGCCAGCAGCACAACCTACAATTCAGCGACAGGATTGGTTTACGAATCGGTGGGAATTGTTACAACAATCGCTTTTGTTTCACCATCACAATTCCTTATATATGGCTCTCCTTATACGTTAACAGCGCAGGTTACTGCGGCAGACGGTAGCATACCAACCGGTACAGTCTCCTTTTTTTTCTATGGTGGATACACGTTGGGTACAGCCGTACTGAACAATGGTATTGCAACCCTCACAGTAACTGTTCCAGCTGAAATTAGCGTCTACGACAATCAACCTTTATACGCATTGTATAACGGCAATAATACCTATGTTTTTTCCCACGTCACAGGCGGAGCTCAAGTAGTTGACCCTACTACTACGACAATTACGGCAACACCAAACCCGGCGGCGTATGGACAGGCAGTAACCATCACTGCAATAGTTGGTTGCGATGCACCACAAATTTCGGAGTACAGTGGCGGATATCTAGAAATTCTGGACAATTCGGTGTTTGTTAATTCTTGTTCAGCGTTTGATTTCATTGATCGCGGGGAATATTCAGGATGCACAAGTATAGGTAACCTGACCACAATTATTACTCCAGGAACTTACGGCCCTCAGCTATCGATTGGTGTGAATACGCTAACGGCAAACTTCACAGCCAGTGGTGCTTGTGCTTCCTCGAGCGCCACCACCACACTGATTGTGAATGGCGGGCCAAATCCTACAACTACTACCTTGACCACCTCCGCGACCAATGTAATCCCGAATCAACCGTTAACACTGACGGCGACGGTTGCAGGCAGTGGCTCAACACCAACCGGCACAGTCACCTTCTCCTCCACCTCAACCGGACAGACTCAGGGAGTGTTGGGGAAAGCATCTCTGGTAAATGGTGTTGCCACTTATTCTGGCTTGGTATGGGTCGGAGTGGATTCCATTACGGCCAGCTATAGCGGCGATCCAAACTTCTCCGCCTCCACCTCGAATGCGGTTACAGTAACCAATGCATCGGTGAACGGCAAGATTCAATTCAACTGGCCCTTCCTGAATTGGGCGCAGCCGGTTGCTTATGGAGTCAGTACTACTCCGTGGCCGGTGACGCTGACCAATCTAACAGGTGTGACGATTCCCGCGCCGAACCTTAGCTTGTCGGGAAGCATTGCTCCGAATTTGCAGTTCTCCGGCAGCACTTGCGGCGCTGCGATTCCGCAGGGGCAGTCGTGCACCTTTGGCGTTATTTTTGCGCCGACGACTGGCGGAACACCTACAGGAACACTGCTCGCAGGAACGCTGACGGCGACTGCTTCAACCTATACTGCAACGCTTCCAGTCAGCGGCGTGGCGCAATCGAGTGCGCTGAGCTTCAACTGGCCCTTCCTGAACTTTACGCCGACGTTTGCGGTTGGCTCGGTTTCTCCGGCGTGGCCGGTGACGATGACGAATCAGTCGGGCACATCAACGACAGTGAACGACATCAACTTCAGCGATGCCAGCTTTACACTCTCCAATGACAACTGCACCGGGCAGACACTTGCGGCGGGGGCTAGCTGCATGTTCTCGGTACTCTTTTCGCCGATCAGCGCGGACATTACGCAAGGCGGAACGAATGTAATCAGCGGGACAATGACCGCATCGGGGAATTCCGGCGCGGTGACTGGAGCGCTGACGGTTGGTGGATGGGGCGGGGCGAGTGGTTACACAATCAACTGGAATCAGGATCAGCAGGCCGGAGTGAGCACGATAGACTTTGGTCCGCAGAACACCGCGAATGTGACCAGCGGGCCTTGGCCGATTACGGTTTACAACAACACTTCTACGGTAGAGACGCTGACGCTTGCGCCTAGCTTGTCCGTGTTTACGACAGGGCAATCGAACTGCACCAATGTGGCTGCGGGTGGGGCTTGCACATTCAATCTGTACTTCACGCCGACGGCGGTGCAGCATTATCAAGGGACGCTGACCATCACCGGCAGCGTGAGCGGAAGCTATACCTTCAACACATGGGGACAGGCGATCCATTAGCGGGAGAATTGCCGAGCCCGGGGCTGAAGTCCAACACTGCTCCCTCCGTTTTGAAACTGTTCAGAGTGGGGCGCAAGAATGTATGTGTTAAAGGGAAAAATAGCCGGAAAACAGCGTAATTGGGCGGGCTGATAGAGAGTTGATGGCAAGTGGAGTTATAAAAATTGCTCATTCTAAAGTAATTGCTTGCAAAGAATTCCATTAGGTTCAAAAATGTATTTGTTTTCCACAACGGAACGGAGCCACCTCTCCGCGTACTTAAGACGAACCGCAACACCCTGCACTCTGCATAAATAAACCCTGGAACGGCTTTGTCCTCCGATGAGGATATTGGGGTTTGTGCGTGCGGTTTCCGAAACACAATTGGATATTGGTTGGCCTCCTGGCCGGGGGAATAACTGTCGCTCTGTCGCTCGATGCCCAGAGCACGCGGCAGACGATTGCGCTTCCAAAGACACAGGGGATGGCTACGCCCGCAGAGCGCCTCTCCGCGCTCAGGCGGCGGGCGCTGCTTGCTGCAACCAGTGCCAAAGCACAAAGAATCGGCATCGCGGCGCACCTGCAACCGATGGTCGGGTCGCAGACCGCCGGTTGGCAGCCGGTGGGGCCGATGCAGGTGGGCACGGCAAATTATGGATTGGTGACCGGACGCATCACCTCCATTGCACTTGATCCCTCGGACGCAACCGGAAACCGCGTCTTTGCGGGAACCAATGCGGGCGGCGTCTGGGGCTCGACGAATGCAGCTTCCGGTGCCGCGGTTTTTACTCCGCTGACGGATACGCCTGCCGCGCTTGCAGGGGATGCGGAGGCCTCCATCAGTATTGGCGCGGTGAGCGTGCAGCCCGGCGGCACAGGTGTCATTCTGGCCGGTACAGGAGATACAAATAACGCACCCGACTCCTATCTGGGAACAGGAATTCTGCGCTCGACGGATAACGGCGCTACCTGGCAACTGATTTCGGAATCGAGCGACGCAGAGTACGGGCCTTACTCGAACCACTCCTTTCTGGGGCTCGGCTTCTCCGGCTTTGCATGGAGCACGACGAATCCCCAATTTGTTGTGGCAGCGCTGGCAAGTTCCACTGAGGCATCGCTGGTGAATGGCGTCCAGTCGTCGGCCAGCGTGATGGGGATTTATTACTCGTCGGATGCCGGGGCGACCTGGCAACTGGCGACGATTCAGGACAGCGCCGGGCAGGAGATTGAAGGCCCGGACATGGACTTCAGCGGCTGGACCGGCAATGCCGTGACGGCTGTGGTGTGGAATCCGATTCGCAAAGCATTTTTTGCGGCGGTGCAATACCACGGCTACTACGAATCCACCGACGGGGTTACGTGGACGCGCCTGAGTTCGCAGCCGGGCAGCGGCCTGACCACTAGCAATTGCCCGAAGAATTACGGGAGCATTGGATCGTCTGCCTGTCCCATCTTTCGCGGCGCACTTGCGGTTCAGCCTGTGACGGGAGACCTCTTTGCGCTGACTGTGAACCTGACCAATGAGGATCAGGGACTGTGGCAGGACAAGTGTGCGCTGACCAGCGGAAAATGCGCATCGAACACCGTCTCTTTTGCGCAGAAGATTTCTACGACTGCGCTGGATCAGGCCGGAGTAATTGCTTCGGGCGGCTTCAATCTGGTGCTGGCTGCCGCTCCTACCCAGCAGGACACGCTTCTCTATGTGGGCGAGACGGACCTGTGGCGCTGCTCGATTGCCGCCAGTTGCGCGTGGAGAAATACAACCAATGCGACTACCTGCTTCAGCGGCGGAGTAGCACCGGCGCAACATGCAATTGCATGGGATGCCACATCGCCGACGCTAATGTACTTTGGCAACGAGGGCGGGCTGTGGCGTTCGAGCGATGGCGTGGCAGAGACGGGCTCCGTATGCGCAGCGACCGACGCAAGCCACTTTACAAATCTGAATGGATCGCTTGGCTCGCTGGCGATGGTGGTGAATTTTGCACAGAGCCCGACGACGGCAGGATTTTATCTTGCCGGACTGAATGAACTTGGTTCCATTGCGGGGAACTCGAGTATCTGGTCGCAGGTGCTGACCGGTGAGGCCGGCCCGGTGGCAATGGATGCGAACACGTCCTCGCTCTGGTACACGGAGAGCGGTCCCGGTATCGGGATTCATCAATGCACTGCGGGGACGCTCTGCTACGCAAGCGGCTTTGGCGCGACGGCTGTCATTGGTGCTGCGCAGACGGAGAGCGATGGAATCTCAATGTCTGCTCCTGCGCCTTTTCTGCTTGACCCCGCAGATACAACGGAAGTGCTGGTGGGCTCATGTCGCGTGTGGCGCGGCAAGGCCAGCGGTGCAGGATGGAGCGCGTCAAACGCAATCAGCCCAATGCTCGATGGCATTACAGAGAGTTCCTGCAACGGCAACGCATGGATACGCTCGCTGGCTGCGGCTCCTGCTGCAATTCCAAATACCGAGTACTACTACGTTGGCATGGCAGGAGTATCCGACGGCGGCGGAACAGTTGCCGGGCATATCATTCGCGGATGGTGGACCGGCAGCAGCGCAACCTGGACGGATATCGCAAAAAATCCAGTTACCAACGACACGAATGGATTCAATCCGGCAGGCTTTGCTGTCTCGTCGCTTTATGCTGATCCATCGGATGCGAGCGGCCAGACGCTCTATGCAACGATTGAAGGCTTTTCCGGGAATGGCAGCTATGTACCGCTGGTTTATCAAACGAAAAATGGCGGTGCATCGTGGCTGAATCTGAGTTCGAATCTGCCGGATACGCCAGCGACTGCGGTGGTAGTGGACCCGCTGGATCCGAATACGGTTTATATCGCGCTGCTGAACGGGGTTTATTCAACGCGGGCCATTAGCAGTTGTGCGGTGCAGGGGGAAAACTGCTGGACGCTGATGGGAACCGGACTGCCCTATGCGCCAGTGACATCCTTGTCTGCGCGCGCACTTGGCGGCAGCTACACGCTGACAGCAGCAACCTACGGGCGCGGATTGTGGTCGGTGCCGTTGCTCTCGACGCCCGCCTCTGTTACGACGATGAGCGTGTCCCCGGCATCGCTTGGCTTTCCAAATGTAGCGACAGGCCAGGCCAGCGCCGCGCTCCCGATCACGATAACGAATACGGGAAGCATTCCGCTGGTGGTGGCGAGCGTCGCGGTGACGGGCGCATTCAGCGAGACAGATAATTGTCAGGGAGTTTCTGTTGCGGTCGGTGCCGGTTGCACGATTGAAGTGATTTTTTCGCCTACGGCAACGGGCGCGCTCACAGGTACGCTGGCGCTGACAGCAAATATTTCCGGCGGCCCCGTGACGGTTGCGCTCAGCGGTACAGGAGTGCTTCCCGCAGCGCTTTCTGTGCTTCCCGGCTCACTCAGCTTTGGCTCGATTGTGGTGGGGCAGAGCGCCGCAGTACAAAATCTTACCGTCGCAAATACCGGCGGAGCATCGCTCGCGCTTTCGGCGATTTCGATGAGCGGCAGCGGCTTTCTGCTCACGTCGAATAGCTGCGGAGCCACGCTGGCTGCTCAGTCAAGCTGCACGCTCTCGGTTGTATTTACACCGACTGCATCGGGCGCAGCAAGCGGGCTGGCCACGATTACGAGCAGCGCCGCGACAGCAACCATTCCGCTTGCAGGCACTGGAGCCAATCCGGCTACGGACACACTTTCGACTGCATCGTTGAGCTTTGGCAGCGTAGTGGTGGGCAGCGTAAGTGCTGCGCAGAGTGTGACCGTGACAAACAGCGGGGATCTCTCGCTGAACCTGATCTCGGTAGCGACGAGCGGAGATTTTCAGACAACAAACAATTGCGGAGCAACGCTTGCAGCTCATTCCAGTTGCTCGCTTGCAGTAAGTTTTTCGCCGACAACCACAAGCGCAGAGAGTGGCGTGCTGACGCTGACCGATGCCAACGGCAGCAAAACAATTGCACTCAGCGGGACAGGTCTGGCTCCTGCGGTCTTTGCCGCACAGCCCACGCAGTTAGTGTTTGCAGCAACGCAGGTTGGATTGACCGGCGCCGTATTGACGGTGACAGTGACAAACACAGGAGGCGTTGCGCTGCTCAATCCGACAGCCGCGATTGTGGGGGATTTTTCACTCCAGTCCACGACATGCGGCGCAATGATTGCAGCCGGGGGCAACTGTGTATATGCGCTGAGCTTTACGCCGACGGTAGTTGGCCAGCGCGCGGGATCGCTGACCCTGACCAGTTTGTCGGTGGCATCGCCGCTGGTGGTTTCGCTCAGCGGGACCGGTCTGGCGCCTGCGGCTTTTGCGGTCACGCCTGCACAGTTGAATTTCTCGGCAACACAGGTTGGGCTGTCGAGCGCAGTGCTCTCGGAGACGGTAACAAACTCCGGCGGAGTGTCACTGCTCAATCCAACAGCGACAATCGCGGGGGATTTTGTGCAGCAATCCACAACCTGCGGTGCTGCAATTGCAGCCGGTGCAAGCTGCACGATCACTATCCTCTTTACGCCGACCGCAGCGGGCATCAGAACAGGAACACTGACGCTGACGAGTTCTTCTGTGACGGGATCGTCGGTGATTTCGCTCTCCGGCGTGGGACTTGCTCCGGCAGCCTTCGCGGTTTCACCGGCGCAGTTGAGCTTTGCGGCCACGCAGGTTGGATTGCTGACAGCAGCATTGTCGCTGACGGTGACAAACTCCGGCGGAGTAGTGTTGCTCAATCCTGCGGCTACGGTTGAGGGTGATTTCAGCATTACGGCCAACACCTGCGGCGCAACAATTGCGGCGGGAGTAAATTGCACAATCACGATACTGTTTTCGCCGACAGCAACGGGCATCAGAACAGGAACACTGACGCTGTCGAGTCCATCAGGAACGACGCTTACAGTTCCGCTCTCCGGCGTGGGCCTTGCCCCTGCGTCCTTTGCTGCAGCACCAGCGCAGTTGAATTTTGCGGCGACTCAGGTCGGACTCACCAGCGCGGCAATGACGGTGACAGTGACCAATGCCGGCGGAGTTGACCTGCTGAATCCGACGGCTGTGGTTTCAGGCGATTTCAGTATCGCTGCCAATACCTGCGGCGCAACGATTGCAGCCGCAGGCTACTGCACAATCACAATTCAATTTCTGCCGGCAATCGCAGGCAATCGAACAGGAACGCTGACGCTGTCGAGTACATCGGTGTCTAGCGCGCTCTTGATTCCGCTCTCCAGCGTGGGCCTTGTGCCTGCGTCCTTTGCTGCAGCACCAGCGCAGTTGAGTTTTGCAGCGACTCAGGTTGGAGTCACAATCTCGGCGATGATGGTGACGGTAACAAACTCAGGCGGCGTTGCATTGCTGAATCCTTCGGCGGCGATTTCAGGCGATTTCAGCATTGCATCAAACACCTGCGGCGCAACAATTGCAGCCGGAGCTAACTGCACAATTGCCATCCTGTTTACGCCGAGTGCAGCGGGAAGCAGAACAGGCACACTGACACTGACGAGTGCGTCGGTGGCTTCTCCGCTCCCGGTTCCTCTTGCAGGTACAGGGCTGGCTCCTGCTGCAATTTCTCTCACTCCCACGCAGTTGAGTTTTGCAGCCACACCCATCGGAGAGACCAGTGCTGCTCAATCAATCACGGTGACGGACTCTGGCGGCGTCGCGCTGCAGAATCCGGCGGCGACAGTGAGCGGCGACTTTGTGCTGCAATCTTCAACTTGTGGCGCAACGCTTGCTGCCGGCGCAGGCTGCACCATTGCGATTGCTTTTTCGCCAACTCTCGCCGGAGCCCGCAGCGGCAGCGTAACGCTGAGCGGAGCAGGCGTTGCCTCTGCGATGATTGCACTGAGCGGAAACGGTTTGACCGCTGCATCGCTGAGTACGGCTCCGCAGAGTTTGAGTTTTGCTGCGCAGCCGATTGGAGCGACGGAGAGTGCGCAGACCGTCACCATTACAAATAACGGAGGCGCAGCACTGACCGGGCTGGTGCTTGCTGCCAGCGGAGATTTCGCCATCACGAATAATAGTTGTGGCTCGATGCTTGCCGGTGGCAGCAGTTGCAGCGTTGCTGTCAGCTTTACGCCAACCGCTTCAGGAATTCGTTCGGGCGGATTGAGTATTGCTCCGACCGCAGTGGTGGTTCCGCTCTCTGGCGTGGGCCTGACGGCTGCTGCTTTGAACGCTTCCCCACAGAACCTGAGCTTTAGCGCGACGGTGATTGGCAGTGCCTCCAGCGCGCAGGTCGTCACGCTGACAAATACCGGCGGAGCAACGCTGACAGGCTTAAGCCTCGCTATCAGTGGCGACTTTGCAATTCTAAGCACCACCTGCGGCACCGCACTTGCCGGCGGCGCAAGCTGCACGGCAGCGATCAACTTTTCGCCGACGGTAATCGGGAACAGCAGTGGAACGCTGGCCGCCAACAGCGCTACAACAGCCGCAGTCGTAACACTGACCGGTGCCGGCCTTACGCCCGCTTCGCTTACGCTGACCCCGCAGACACTCGCCTTCAGCTCGATCCTGATCGGCTCAACCACCGCAGCGCAGACGGTGACAGCAACCAACACCGGCGGTGCAAGTCTGAGTGGGATGACTCTTTCCATCACAGGGGACTATGTAATCAACAGCAGTACCTGCGGCTCGACGCTTGCCGGCGGTGCAAGCTGCACCGTCGCGGTCAGTTTTACGCCGACACAGTCCGGCAGCAGAGCGGGCACACTGAGTATTGCCAGTGCCGCATCCACACAACAGACGGCACTGAGCGGGATTGGTCTGACGCCCGCTGCCGTCAGTATTACACCGCAGAGCCTTGTATTCGCAGCGCAGCAGGTGGGCAGCAGTTCCGGTGTGCAAACGCTGATGATAAGCAACACCGGCGGCGCAAATCTGACCGGACTCAGCATTGTGGTGAGTGAAGAGTTTGCAATCTCCGGCAACAACTGCGGAGCGAACCTTGCTGGTGGCGCAAGCTGCAATCTCTCCGTCAGCTTTACTCCGAGCGGCGCCGGGATTCGCTCCGGCAGTTTGAGCCTGCTCAGTATTGCACCGACGGTGGTGGTTCCGCTGACGGGTACAGGGCTGACGGCTGCGTCTCTGACGGTTGCGCCGCTCAATCTTAGTTTTGGTACGGTGCAGCTTGGTGCAACCTCCAGCACGCAGATAGTAACCCTGACCAATCCCGGAGGCGAGCCGCTTTCAGTATTGAGCCTTGCGGTGAGCGGAGATTATTCTCTTGCAAACAACACATGCGCCACGACGCTCGCCGGCGGCGCAAGCTGCACGGTTGCTGTCGGCTTTACTCCAACGGCTGCGGGAAGCCGTGCCGGCGCAATCAACATCGGCAGCAGCGCCGGTTCTGCGGCAGTTTCACTCTCGGGAACAGGAGTGGCAGCCGCATCGCTCAGCGTATCGCCACTCGCGCTTGATTTTGGCACGGTGCTGCTGGGAGCAACTGCGGCGGCGCAAACCATCACGCTCACAAATTCCGGCGGCGTTGCCTTCCAGAGCCTGACGCTCGGCATCACCGGCGATTATGCAATTGCAAGCTCAACCTGTGGCCTGGCGGTTGCAGCCAACAGCAGTTGCGTAGTCGGCGTGAGCTTTACGCCAACGCTTTCCGGCTCGCGCGGCGGCGCACTGACAATCACAGGCGGTTCGCCTGCCGCCAATTTTACGATTACGCTCAGCGGCGCGGGGATTCTCAACGGCGCATTTTCTCTTTCGACGCAAAGTCTCAGCTTCGGTCAGATTGCGGTCGGAAGCACCAGTGCGTCCCAGACGGTGACGATTACCAACAGCGGCGGTCTGGCGCTTTCCGGTCTTGTTTTTACAATCGCAACGCCCTATGTGCTGACAGCAAATACCTGCGGCACAACGCTCAGCGCCGGGGCCGGTTGCGCTGTATCTATAGAGTATTCCCCGACGGTTGCCGGAGCGGCGAGTGCTGCGCTTGCCCTTGCTGCTGCAACACCTGTGACCAGTGCGAGTATTGTGCTCAACGGCGCGGGCGTGGACTTTACGCTGGCTGCGAGCGGCACCAATTCGGCGGCCATCCTGACCGGGCAGACCGCAACCTATCAGCTAAACCTGACGCCACTTGGCGGCATGACGGGTAGCTTTGCGTTTACCTGTACGGGAGCGCCTGCCAACGCAACCTGTGTTGCAAATCCAAATCCGGTCAGCATCACCGGTTCAAACTCGGCGACGATCGGGATTGCGGTTGCCACCGGACTCAATGCTGCTGCACCCATTCCTGGATTCTTTCCGGCGAAGCCTGCGGTGCTTTCCTGTTTATTGTTGCTCGGCGCGGTTCCACTTTTTGCCGCGCGCAAATTCAGACGCTCGCGATTGAAAGCACTGCAATTGCTTGCTGTACTCCTGCTGGCCCTGCTGCCAGTTTTTGGGACGGGCTGCGGTGTCAGCATCAAGGGTGGAAATACCGCCAGTGGCACCGCTCCGGGTGGGAACGCAGGAACTCCGATTGGCAGCTATACGCTCAGCGTGACGGCTACCTCCGGTGGAATTACGCACTCGACCACGCTCCAGCTTGTTGTGAATTGAACTGCTCTAACAATGGGCCAGAATGAAACTGTATCCACACGCAGAACAGAAACGGAATCTGCCCGCAACAAACCTCGCAAATACTGACAAATCGCACCTCCGGAAGCGTTAAGACTGAAGGAGCAATTAAATTGTCTGCAACCACAATCAGAAACTGGATGAAAACGATGCGACTTCTCCTGTTCCGCTGCAAGACTATCTGTATCCTCGCAGGCCTTCTGCTCCCTGCACATCTCCTGCTTCCGGCGCAGAGCACGATGCCGGATCCGCTGCGTTCGCTGCTTTCGCCGACGCTTCCGTCCTCCCCGGTCTCGGATGGTTCGGTACAGTTGCCGGGCAGCAGCGCAGCGGCGAGCGGCGAGGCTTCGCTGAACAACGGAAGCAACGGAGCGTATGTTGATCCGGCACTGATAGCGACGCACGATACGCAGGCGATTCACGCGGCTCCCACGACCATGACGGAGTTTGAGCAACTGGTATCGAATGCAATGGGAGTGCAGCCGGGGCGCTTTGGCCGCAGCCTGTTTACCTCCGAGACCACCACCTACGCGCCCACCGACGATACGCCTCTGCCTGCGGGAGCAAAGATTGCCTCCGGCGATGAGTTGATGGTGCGCATATGGGGTCAGTTGAGCTTCAACGGCCATCTGACGGTGGACCGCTCCGGTGCAATTTTTGTTCCGCAGTTGGGAAGGATTCAGGTGGCGGGTCTGATCTGGGATCAGATTGAAGAGGAGATGCGCCGCCAGACTGCGCGCCTCTTTCGCAATTTTGAAGTGAGCGTGACACCGGGCCGTTTGCACTCGATTCGCATTTATGTGCTGGGTCAGGCAGCGCGACCGGGTAGCTATACCGTCAGTTCGCTCAGCACACTGGTTTCTGCATTGTTTGTTACCGGTGGTCCGGCGGCAAGCGGCACGCTGCGAAAAATTGAGCTGCGTCGCGATGGCCGCACGCTGACGACGCTCGACCTCTACGATCTGCTGCTGAAGGCGGACAAGAGCCGCGATCTTCCCCTGCTCTCCGGGGACGTAATTTATATCCCGCATGTGGGGCCAGAGGTTGCCGTTCTGGGCAGCGTGAAGACTCCGGCTATTTACGAACTAAAGGGAGGCGAAACACTTGGCGATGCGCTTACGCTTGCCGGTGGCCCGGAGAGCACGGCCGATAACGAGGGCCTGACCCTCGAACGCATCACCGAAAAAAAGCAGCGTGAAACCTTAAGGCTCACGCTCGACGATGCAGCGCGTGCCATCGTGCTGTTCGAGGGCGATATCTTCCATCTTGCACCGATGGGATTGGGCTATGACCGCACGGTGACTTTGCGCGGGAATGTCGCCAACCCCGGTCGTTACAGTTGGCATCCGGGGATGCGCCTGAGCGAGTTGATGCCGGAGCGCGAAGCTCTGGTGACGCGCAACTACTGGCAGCATCGCAACCGCCTCGGTGTGCCGGTGCCGATGATTGAAAGCGAGAAGGTTTCCTCCACGGGAGCGGGGAAAGCCTTGACCGGAGGAACGCACAAAAAGGAATCGGGTCTGGTTCCGGCGAATGAGGAGTTGAGTGCAAATGCCATTGCACCAGCCGCCGAAGAGAATCCTACAGCAAGTGAATCGGCACAGGCAGAGACGATTGAGGTGAAACTGGCCGCGCCGGAGATTGACTGGGCCTATGCCGTCATCGAACGGATGGATGCTGGGACGCTGCGCAATCAACTGCTTCCCTTCAGTCCCGGAAAACTGGTGCTCGACAAAGACCGCTCCCAGGATCTGGAGTTGGAAGCGGGCGACGTGGTTACGCTCTTTTCGCAAAAGGATATTCGCGTGCCACAGGCGCAGCAGACAAAGTATGTGCGCGTGGAGGGCGAGGTAGTTCACGCCGGAGTCTACACGCTTGAACCCGGCGAGACGCTTCGGCAACTGGTGAAGCGCGCCGGTGGAACGACGGAGGAGGCATACCTCTATGGCGCAGAGTTTACCCGCGAGAGTGTTCGTCAGTTGCAACAGCAACGGATGGAGGAGTACTCCCGCAGCCTCAGTCTGGAGATGGAGCACGCGGCCATCAAAAATTCGCTCTCTGCCGGAGGCATTGCGGGAACACCGCAGACACAGTTGAAGAGCCAGACCGAGGAGCAGTTGGCGCGCCTGCACAGCATCCATGCCAGCGGGCGGATTGTGCTGCACATGGAGCCGACAAGCCAGGGCGCGGAGGCCCTGCCGGAGATTCCGCTGGAGGATGGTGATGTGCTGGTGGTCCCTCCGCGTCCGGCTGTGGTGAATGTGATTGGCTCGGTCTACAACCAGAATGCTTTTCTCTTTGCAGAGAACAGGCGCGCCGGGGATTATCTCAGGTTGGCCGGGAATCCTGGCCGCATAGCCGACCGCAGCCACCTTTTCCTGATTCGCGCCGATGGTTCCGTGGTGAGCCGCGCCGAGCATCGTGAGTTTGCCTCGCTGCCCATCTACCCCGGTGACACACTGGTGGTTCCGGAGCGGCTGCTCAAAGGAAGCGGCACGCGCGCTGTGCTGGACTGGGCGATGCTCTTCTCCCAGGTGTCCTTGGGAGCGGCGGCTATCAACGTGCTGCGGTAATTGCCGGAAAGGAGAAAGTTCATGTCTGCCGCTCAAACGCACGAGCCGCTTTTTCCAGCGGAGCCGATTGCATTCAATCCAATGCCGGAGACTCAGGCAATCGATGGCTCCCTCCTTGAGATTGCCATCACCGTTCTGCGTCATCGCGGGATTGTGCTTGCAACAACGGGAGTGCTGACACTGGCCACGCTGGTCGTGATGTTGCTGCTGCCCAATACCTACACGGCTGAGGTGCTGCTGCTGCCGCCGGATTCCGCGCAGTCCTCCGCGCAGGTGCTGCTGGGGCAGTTGAGCCCGCTGGTTACGCTGGCCGGTGGTTCAACGCTGAAGAGCCCGGTCGAGATGTATGGCGCGCTGGCAGCGAGTACGACGATTGAAAGCGCGCTGGTGAATCGCTTCCATCTGAAGGATGTTTATGGATGCAAATTCTCAATTGACGCAATGCGCGAACTGAACAGTGCCACACGATTGAAGCCGATGCTCAAGGAGGGGCTGCTCGATATCCGAGTAACGGATCAGGATCCGCAGCGTGCTGCGGCTCTCGCAAATGGATACGCCGAAGAGATGGCCGCAGTGACCACGCGGATGGCTGTCCATGATGGCGAAGTCCGTATGCAGTTTTATGGCGCACAGCTCAAAGAGGCAAGAGCGGAGCTGGCGGAATCGGAGGAGAATCTCCAGCGGGTTCAGGAGAAGACGGGAATCGTGGATATCGGTACAGAGACCCGCGTTGCAATTCAGACGGTTTCCGACCTGCGCGCACAGATTGCAGCGCATCAGGTGGAGATTGCATCCATGGGAGCATGGGCCACGGCAGACAATCCGCAGCATCGTGCAGCAGAGCAGCAACTCGCAGCGTTGCGCGCGCAGTTGGCCAGAGCAACTCTGAACGCGCCCGACAAGGAGACAGGAGTTACAAAGTCGCAGATACCGGAAGAGGGTGCGGAGTATCTGCGCGCCTATCGCGAGTTGACCTATCAGGAGGCCTTCAACGAGGCGCTGGAAAGGCAGTATGAAGCGGCTCGCATGGATGCCGCGCGTGTCTCCAGCGTGGTGCAGGTTCTTTCCCCGGCCATCGCGCCGGAGCGAAAATCCGGGCCCCAGCGAACGCTCTTTGTGCTGGGCGCAATGCTTGTCGGAGTGCTGTTTTCGTCGTTGGGGATTGTGCTCTGCGATGGCCTCAAACGCACTCTCTCTACCGAGCCGATCAAGAGCCGTGCAGCAGAGATCCATAGGTTGCTCGGCTTCCATCCGGCAGCGACGGCGCAGACGAAGAATCTCTAACGAAACGCACTTCAAACAAAGGAAGGGTGCATGCAGATGGTTGCATTCAACAAGGGAATCATGGCCGGTGTTTACGGGCCGCTGAGCGGTGCGGAGCAAGCAATGGCCTTCGAGGACAGCGGGCTGCGCAGTATGCGCTGCGAGGGTGGAGTGCGGAGGTTGCAGGAGCCGACGCTGGCGGAGTTGGCGACGCGAGATCGTGAGATGCCGAGCATTACGCTCATCGTTGCCACGCGCAATGCAGCGCGCACTTTGCCGCAGGCGCTTCAATCCATATGGGATCAGCAGGAGCCGCGCGTAGAGGTGATTGTGATTGATGCAGCCTCGACCGACTCAACCCTGTCGCTGCTCTATGGCGCCAATGACCGGATTGATTACTGGCTGAGCGAGCCGGATGAGGGAATCTATGATGCGTGGAACAAAGGGCTCGCCGAGGCTCATGGCGAGTGGATTGGATTTCTCGGCAGTGATGACCGTCTGCTTCCCGGTGCTCTCAGCGCCTATCGCGATGCGATCCGGAGCGGCGATCCGGAGCTTGAGTACCTGAGTTCGCGCATTCGCAAGACATCCGCTTCCGGCAGGTCGCGCATTCACGGGCAGCCGTGGGCGTGGACAAACTTCCGGCGCTGGATGACAGTTGCGCATCCCGGCTCGCTGCATCATCGCTCGCTCTTTGCCGAACTTGGCTGCTTCAATCCCTGCTATCGCAGCGCCGGAGACTACGAACTGCTGTTGCGCGCCGGTATCACGCTTCGTGCCGGATTTCTGAACCGCGTGACAGCCACCATGCAGTCGGGCGGCATCTCCGATTCGATTCTTTCCCTGCGCGAAACCTTCCGTGCGCAAATCCAGACGCGCTCCCTTGGGCTCGCGGATGCACTGCGCGAAAGAGCTGTTGCAACCGCAAAGTTCTACGGCCGCAGAGCAATTCATCTATGAGTTCCGCCGCAGATTGCACGACAGCGCTCAAACAGGAGGCCATGTCGGCACCCTCGGTTCAGGACTGGATTCTGCACTCGACGCTCTTTGGAATCTTTACCGCAGACCTGGCGCTCTCGACTGGAATTGATCTGCGGATTTATGAATTGCTGTTTCCCTTCAACCTTGCGCTGATGCTGGCGATGGCGCCTCTGAGGGTTCCCCGGCAGCTTTACTGGCTCTCGCTGGCACTTGCGGCAAGCGGGCTGCTCGGCATTCTGCGAGAGACGGATACCTGGGCGCTCTTTCTCAAGCAGCTTATCGGGATTTTTGTTCTGATGCTCTACGCAGCGAATGTGATCTTTCGCGAAGCGGAATTGGCGCACGACAGCAATCGCGGCATGGACAGGCTCTTTACCGGATACCTGCGCTGGTCGGTTGCTGTCACATGGATAGGTTTTGCGCAGTGCCTTGTGCAGAGCATCCTTCACCATCATTTTTTTCGACTGCAATCCATCTTTTCCGAGCCGGCGCATTACTCAATGGCGGTGGTTCCGGCCTGGTACTGGATTGCGTGGCGCTTTCTGCACGAGCGCACGAGCGATGCTCTGGGACAGCCGAAGCGCCCGGAGCGGCGCAGCTTTCTGGTGCTCTCGTCGGGAATGATACTCTCCTGTTCCTCGCTGGGAATTCTGGCGGTTGCTCTCGGCATTCTTCTGCTGGTCAGGTGCCGCAAGTCCACAATGATTGCTGTGGCACTCTCTCTCTTTGCTTTGCTGACGCTGCTTTTTTCCACCTCGGAGTTCTTTCGCGTTCGCGTGGCAGACACCTATCTGGCGATTGAAAGCTCCGATGTTTCCAATACCAATGAGAGTACCTACGCGCTGGTCTCAAACCTGCTAGTGACAGAGCGGGTTTTTGCCCTGCACCCTTTGACCGGCAACGGGATCGGTTCGCATCGCCTCTCGCACGATATTTACGTGTGGGATGTGCCAGGAGTGGAGGCATTCTTTGCAACCGGGCGCAGGATTGACCGCCTCAATGCAGACGATGCCGCCTCAATGGCCTCGCGGCTCATCTCAGAGACAGGGCTGATCGGGCTTGCCGTGGTGCTGCTGCTGACAGCGCGTTACTACGTCTGGCAGGGAGGGCGCAGGCAGGCCTTTGCCAACGCCATGTTGTTGAGTATCTTTTGCAGATTGCTGCGCGGCGGGCATTACTTCCCTGCCGATGGCTGTTTTTTTGTTGCCTTCTATGGGATGAATTCTATAGCAGCACGCACAAGCAAACTTCTTCCAGTGCCAGACACTGCGCGATAATCCTGTTGCGATGGAAGGATGCTTTCCTTTGCCCGGGAAATGCCTTTCGCGCCCTGCCGTTCTATACTCGAATCTTAGGAACTCACTCTCAGGGGCAAGACCGCTGCATGGGAGTTCTCTCTGAAAAAGGAGTCTGGGAATGTCGGAACTGGTTACGGTAGAACAGGTGCGTCGCGTCGCCGAACTGGCTCATCTGGAGCTGGCTGAGGGCGAAGAGACCGCCATGCAACGCGACCTCAATGCCATCCTTGGCTATGTTGCCGAGTTGGGCGAACTGAATACCTCTGCCGTTGAGCCGCTTGAGCAGGTCAATGAGCTGCTGGAAGCCGTTGCCAATCCATCGCTGCGCGCCGACACGGTGACTCCGTCGCTGGATCGCGCGACCGTTCTTGCCGGTGCTCCTGAGGCCAACAACAGCTTCTTCAAAGTGCCCAAGGTTATCGAGCGCTAGTACCGTGACCGCTTGAATTTGTACGAATGTGGGTGCCCCATCCTTTCTACAGCCTCATCGTGGAAAGGGTGGGAAAGCACAAAATCATACGGTCAAAGAACTAGTTTTTACCCACACATTTTTTTGACAGGCAAATTTATGACGACTGCTCCGCACACGATTGCTTCCGTACGCAAACAAATTGCCGCGCGAACCCTGACGGCCACGGCTCTTGCCGAGGAGTACTTCAAGCGCATTGCCGCGAAGAACTCCGATCTGAACATCTACCTCTCGCTTACGCGGGAGCGCGCTCTGGCGCAGGCGGCAAAGACCGACGCACTGGCCGCTGCCGGCGATCCGCTGCCTCCGCTTGCCGGTGTTCCGGTGGGCATCAAGGATGTGCTGGTTTTGCAGGGCGCTCCTGCCACGGCAGGCTCAAAGATTCTCGAAAATTTTCATCCGCCCTACGATGCAACCACGGTCGAGCGTCTTGATGCAGCGGGAGCGGTCTTTCTCGGCAAGCTGAACTGCGACGAGTTTGCGATGGGCTCTTCGAATGAGAACTCCGCCTATGGCCCGGTCAAAAATCCTGTTGCGACCGACCACGTTCCCGGCGGCTCCAGCGGCGGCTCGGCTGCGGCAGTTGCTGCCGACCTTGCCGTGGTTACGCTGGGCAGCGATACCGGCGGCTCCATCCGCCAGCCGGCCAGCTTTTGCGGAGTGGTCGGCCTTCTGCCCACTTACAGCCGCGTTTCGCGCTACGGTTTGATTGCCTTTGCTTCCTCGCTGGATCGCGTTGGTCCCTTCGCAAACAATGTGCGCGATGCGGCTGTGGTCCTCGGTGTTATCTCCGGTCACGATGCGCACGACGCCACCAGTTCCAATCAGCCGGTGCCGGATTATGTTGCCGCGCTCGACAAACCCGTTGCGGGAATGAAGATTGGCGTTCCTGCCGAGTATTTTGGCGAGGGGCTTGATCCGGAGGTTCGTGCCGCAATCGAAAAGGGCCTCGACGATCTGCGCAAGGCCGGCTGCACCGTAGTTCCGGTCAGCCTGCCGACCACGCGTTACGCAATTCCCACCTACTATCTGGTGGCCACGGCGGAGGCCAGCGCAAATCTGGCTCGCTTTGATGGAGTGCGCTACGGCTATCGCTCGCCCGACGCAAAAAATTTATCGGAGATGTATCGCAAATCGCGCGACCACGCCTTTGGAGCCGAGGTCAAGCGCCGCATTCTGCTTGGCACCTACGCGCTCAGTGCGGGCTATTACGATGCCTATTATCTGAAGGCGCAGAAGGTTCGCCGTCTGCTGGCCGAGGAGTACCTGCGCGCCTTTGCGCAGGTGGACGCCATTGTGACCCCCGTTGCGCCAACGCCCGCCTTCAAGCTCGGCGAAAAAACCGCTGATCCGATGGCGATGTATCTTGCCGACATCTACACGGTGACGGCGAGCCTTGCCGGAATTTGCGGTATCAGCGTTCCCTGTGGCGCGTCGAAGGCTGGCCTGCCCATCGGCATGCAGATTCTGGGGCCGCACTTTGGCGAGCGGGCAATTCTGCGCGTCGCTCAGGCAGTTGAAGCCGCACAGGCATAGGCACATGCTGAAGCCTGAAGCGGTAGAAGCAGCGAGAAGTGTCAGGGCACGACTTCAGTCGTGCCGTTCAAACGCAAATCGTACCCGGCTTTAGCCACTGTTGAAATCTAACCTGTTGAAAAATGCGATCAGACACTGAAGCCCATCATTTTTTACTCGTCTTGCGGCACGACTGAAGTCGTGCCCTGACACTTGTTGCCCCTTTCCGTTGAGTTTTTCGCATCCTGTGAAACCCGCACTCTTCAACTTCCGAAACATATGCGATAGCCCTGTACGGAACTCGAAACCAGCGCTCTGAATCGCCATTCAGAGCGCTGGTTTCCTCCGGCGTATACTCTCGAAAGAACGGGTAGCATCCTGAGGTTTCGGAGCTGCACTGGAGAAGAAATATGAGCGCAACTTGTCATGGGGGCTCGGAGCCCCGACAATTCCCCACGGCCCTTCCGGCCAAGATCACAATCCCGTATTTGCAGGCAAAAAAGCATAAGGGCGAGCGCATCAGTGCGCTGACCGCCTACGACTACGCCACTGCGCGACTGGCCGATGAGGCCGGCATCGAACTACTGCTGGTCGGCGACTCGCTGGCGCAGGTTGTGCTGGGATACGATTCAACGCTTCCGGTCAGCGTGGAAGAGATGTTGCATCACTCTCGTGCGGTTCGTCGCGGCCTGGAGCGTGCCCTGCTGGTTGTTGATATGCCCTTTGGCAGCTACCATGCCGGGGTGGACGCGGCGCTGGAAAACGCAATTCGATTTGTGAAGGAGGGTGGAGCCGAAGCCGTCAAGATTGAAGGCGCGCGAAGCTCTCTGGTCGAGCGCATGACGCAATCGGAGATTCCCGTTGTCGCGCACCTTGGCCTTACGCCGCAGAGTGTGAATCGCATGGGAGGCTATCGCGTGCAGGCGCGCACGATTGAGACTGGCCAGCAACTCCTTGATGATGCGCTGGCGCTTGAGGGCGCAGGGGCGGCGATGGTGGTGCTGGAAGGTATTCCGCGCGAACTGGCCGAGCGCGTGACGGCAGCGCTGGCGATTCCGACGATTGGCATTGGCGCCGGGCCTGCCTGCGACGGGCAGATTCTGGTCTTCCACGATCTGGTGAATCTGAGCTTTGCACCGGCAGCAAAATTTGTACGCCGCTACTGCGATGCAGCAACCATGATGCGCGACGCGATGGTCTCTTATCGCACCGATGTGGAGCGCGGCGATTTTCCTAACGATGCCGAGAGCTACCACGCAGCGGCCATGCATCCCGTAGCAAGGAAGGCCTGATTTTGCTGATTCTTAAAACGACGGCAGAGTTGCACAGGTGGTCTCGCGCTCAACGTGCGGCAGGGCTTCCAGTTGGTCTGGTGCCGACGATGGGCGCGCTCCACGCCGGGCATCGTTCCCTGATGGACTGTGCGGTTGCGGCGAAGGATTCGGTGGTAGCCAGCATCTTTGTCAACCCCACGCAGTTTGGGCCGAATGAGGATTATGCCCTCTATCCACGCACCTTTGAGGCAGATTGCGAGCTTCTGCAATCGGCGGGGGTGGCGGCTGTTTTTTCACCGGAGGTTGAAGAGATGTTTCCGGCAGGCGCGACCACATACGTAGATGTCGGCCCGCTCAGCGAGCATCTCGACGGAGCCTCGCGCCCCGGGCATTTTCGCGGAGTAGCGACGATTGTCTCCAAACTGCTGATTGCCGCAGAACCAGATCGCGCCTACTTTGGGCAAAAGGATGCAGCGCAGGTGGCCGTTCTGCGCAAGCTTGTCGGCGAGATGGGATTTTTTACAGAACTGGTTATCTGTCCCATTGTGCGCGAGGCCGACGGAATGGCTCTGAGTTCGCGCAATGCGTATCTGAGCGCGAGCGAACGCAAACAGGCTCTGGCGCTGAGCGCTGCAATTCGGCGCGTGGAGGCCGTCTTTGCCGGGGGAGAGCGCTCGGCAAGAGTGCTGGAAGAGGCTGCACGAGAGGTATTGGCAACGGAGCCGGAGGTGGTTGTCGAATACGCTCAGGCTGTGGATTGGGCGACGCTTGAGCCGGTTGTGCAGGCTTTGCCGGGAACGCTCTTTGCGATTGCAGCGCGGGTGGGCTCGACGCGGCTGATTGACAATGCAATTCTCTGCGAGAGAGGGTGAATTTGCTTTTCCCCGCCCCCGCCCCCCCCCATTTGCAACAAAATCTCTCAAAAGTCTGCCGGAAATGCCTCAATCCCTCCCCGCCGATGCCGCGCCCATTTACCATAGAGACTGGTAGCTCAGGATCAAAGCAAACATGCTCCTGACCCGATAAGAGGTTGAACTCCTTTGCCTGAAATTCAGAATCCCAATCAGCAGGGCTCTGGCGGCAGCGGCGATTTCCGCTCCGTCATGACCATTACGGTTGTCTTTGTAGCCATCTTCCTGCTCGTGCAGCAGTTCATGAGCAAGAAGGATGAGCACGCGACGCCAGCCTCGCAGCCCGCTCAAACGGCTCAAAGCCAGCCGGTAGCGCAACAGCAGCCCGGCCAGCAGACAGCCGGTACGCCTTATCTTCCGACCGCTGCTGCTGCTCCCACGGCAAGTACTCCGGCCGCTGCACCGGCCCTCCCGGCGATTGTTGCAGCCAGCGAATCGCAGGTCGTTGTCGAGAATGAGCTTTACCGCATCACCTTCAGCAATCGCGGTGCCGAGGTCAAGCAGTGGATTCTGAAGAAGTATAAGGACAGCAACGGCAAGCCCTTTGACCTGGTCAATCAGGCTGCGGCGCAAAAGTTCGGCTATCCGCTCTCGCTCTTTACCTACGATGCCAACCTGCGCTCGCAGTTGAACAATCTTCTCTATGTGCCCTCGGCGGCCACGCTGACCGCACCCGGAACCCTAACCTTCCGCTATCGCGAGGGTGGTTTCGATGTAACCAAGAGCTTCCGCTTTGATTCCACATATCTTCTCCATGCCGACTACGAAGTCAGGTTGAACGGCCTGCCCGTCACCAGCCTGCTGGCGTGGCCGGGCGGCCTTGGCGATCAGGTGGTGCAGGCGAACTTTGCTGCAGGGCAGTTTGTCTCTCTTCTGGGCGGCAAAAACGATACTACCCGCGCCAAGAGCCTGATTAACGGAGCTACCTTCAATCAGAGCTACGATTATGCCGGGGTCGGCGACCTCTACTTCGAAGCCATCTTCCTGCCGGATTCGCCCGACAATACACTGTTTGTCACCTTCAACAACAGCATGGACGCGCCGCGCGACCCGCACAATCTGAGCGGCCAGCATGACCCGACCAACGTCATCGGAGCGGCGGCAGGCGACCAGCGCGGAACCAGCCATCTGCGCCTTTTTGCCGGTCCCAAGCAGCTTGATGTGCTTGCCAATGTCCACGCGCTCGGTGGAGCAACGCTTGAGCCGACCGTGCAATTCGGCTGGCTCACCATTATTGCCAAGCCGCTCTTTCTGGGACTGCGCTGGGTCTACAACATCCCCGGAATTGGCAGTTGGGGTCTGGCGATTATCATCGTGACCACCATCTTCAATCTGGCCATGCTCCCGACGCGCCTGATGATGATGAAGAGCTCGCTGAAGATGTCGCGCATCCAGCCGCAGATGGACGCCATCAAGGCCCGCTACAAGAACATGAAGGTCACTGATCCCAGGCGTCAGAACATGAATCAGGAGATATTTGCGCTGCAAAAGAAGGAAGGTATCAACATGTTCGGCGGATGCCTGCCCATGCTGGTACAGATGCCGCTCTTCTTCGCCTTCTATCGCGTGCTGGCAAATGTGATTGAGCTGCGCCAGTCGCACTGGGGATGGTTGCCTGATCTGGCTGTGCCCGACCCCTATTACATCCTGCCCATCATCATCATTGTCTGCATGTTCCTGGTGCAGTTCCTTACGCCGCCCTCGCCCGGAATGGACCCGGCGCAGCAGCGCATGATGGCCTTCATGATGCCGGCAATCTTCGGCTTCTCGATGATTAACTTTGCATCAGGACTGGCACTTTACTGGGGCACTGGACAGGTCATCAATCTGGTGATGCAGGTCTTCATCAACCGTTCGAAGATGGGCCGCGAAATGCGCCGTCTGGCCGCCAGCCGCTCCAGGCAAAAGGCTACGGGCAAGATCATCAACGCCCGCAGGTAGTTTTTGCGGGGTTCAAACACAAAGGGCATTCTCCAGCGGAGGATGCCCTTTGTGCGTAACGGAAAATGTCAGGCCGTAATGCCCGGAATCAGCGGCTTGGGAACAAGCTCTCCATTATTCAGGGCGATGGATTCCTTATGCGCCCGCACCGAAAACTCGTGAGCGCGTCTGGACATCTCCTGAGCGGTGGCGTGGTCTCCCTTGCCGTGTGCCTCTGCTGCCACTGCATGGGCGTGTGCTGCCTGCCGGTGCAACTCTTCTGCTCGGTTATGATAGCTCTCTTTCGTGGCGTTCTCCTGTCCTCCGGATTCGGTTCTTCAGGTTTGGCGGCCTTGAATCCGTCGCAGCTCTTGCAGGAGTATTCTCCCACCATTTGTCTGTGTGCGCTGTGCAATCCGGCACAGTCCTTCCAGAAAGGGGCAGAGTGCAGATTGAATCCGCACCGCCTGCTTCGCCCGCAGGAGTTATCCTTACCTCAGCCGTAAATGACCGACTTCGCACAATCCCTAAAGGCACAGGCCGATATCGTCAAGATCATCGGGGAGTACGTGCGTCTGCGCAAAACCGGTGCGCAAAACTACTCCGGCCTCTGCCCCTTCCATAAAGAGAAGTCCCCGTCCTTCAGCGTGCAGCAGGTCAAGCAGTTCTATCACTGCTTCGGCTGCGGGCAATCCGGTGATGTTTTTCGCTTTATCGAACGCATCGAAAATGTCAGCTTTCCGGAGGCCGTCCGCATTGTTGCCGGCAAGTGTGGCGTCGCCATGCCCAAGCGGGAGTTCAACTCGCCGGAAGAGGCCGCAGAGAGCCGTCAGCGCGGACGCCTCCTCGACCTGCACGAGGCCGCCACGACATGGTTCGAAGAGCAGTTGCAGACACCGGAGGGCGCCACCGCCCGCAGCTACCTTGCTGGCCGCGGACTCAAGCCGGAAGGCATTGCCAAATTCCGCATCGGTTACGCGCCCGACAACTTCAACACCCTGCGCGATTATCTGCGCAAGCTGCCCAACGTGGATGAGGAGCTACTTCGCGCCAGCGGTATCTTCAGTTGGAAGGAGCAGGAGGATGGCTCGCCGGGGCCGATTTATGCGCGCTTCCGCAAGCGCGTCATGTTCCCGATTGCGAATGAGGCGGGCCGCGTCATCGCCTTTACGGCGCGTACGCTCGACACCGGCGACAAGGCTGGCCCCAAGTACATGAATTCGCCGGAGACGCTGCTCTACTCCAAGGGGCAGGTTCTCTTCAATCTGGATAAGGCCAAATCGGCCATCCGAGCCAACAAAGCCGCACTGCTGGTCGAAGGGCAGATGGACTGCATCACCGTCTTCCTTGCCGGAATCCAGAGCGTGATTGCGACCAGCGGAACCGCTTTTACCGAGGCGCAGGTTGGGCTGCTGCGTCGCCATACCGATCAGGTTTACGTCAATTTTGACCCGGACACCGCCGGAGCCAACGCTGCCGAAAAGTCTATTGCCCTGCTGACAGAAGAGGGTTTCAGCATCAAGATCATCACGCTGGAGGACGGCCTGGACCCGGATCGCTTTGTGCGCGAGCGCGGGCTGGAGGCTTACACTCAGGCCATCAAATCAGCCCGCCGCCAGTCGGATTACCTCATTGAGCGTGCGCGTCTGCTCTTTCCCGGCTACTCGGCGGATATCAAGGTGAAGGCCGTCAATTTTCTGCTGCCGCACATCCGTCGTATTCCCAACAAGATGCAGCGCGACCAGTTTGCCGCAGACGCCGCGCAGAAGCTCGGTATTGATTCCGCTGTTCTGCGCGAGGAGCTGCGTCAGGCTGCCCTCAAGCGCCGCGAATCAATCGTCAACCGTCCCAGCCAGCTCACCGAGGTGGACCGCACGCTCATCCGCGCCCTGGCGATGCCGCAGGGCGACCCGGCCAGAACCCTCGTCGAAGAGCGCCTGCAGGAGCGCCCGGACGACTTTGCCGGACTTGCCAGCTTTAACGCGCTGCTGGCTCTGGCCCGTCGCGGCAAACTGGACGCCGTTCCCGCCACAGAGGAGGCCGGCGAGGAGCAGCAGGCCCATGTAGCCCGTATCTTAATGGAAGACCGCCATGAAATAACTGAAAAAGAGGCTTCCGGAGCGCTCCTCACCCTTCAGATTCAAGCACTTGAGCACCAGCGTCGCCAGTTGATGGCCGAGTTGAGCGACGCCGAAAAACAGGGCGACTGGGCAACTCTTGCCACCATCACCCAGCAAAAACAGAATGCCGACCGGGAACTTCGACGCCTGCATGAACTGGAAGAGGCTGCAGAAAACTGATAATGTAATTCAATTGAATTACATTATCATGCGTATGAATTACAATCGTATTGGAGGGTTTTCCCATGCCTGCAAATGCTCTGGTTCAAACGCGAATTGATGCGGATGTAAAAGAACGTGCTGCTTTGGTTCTGGCGGAGGCTGGAATGAGTGTCTCTGAGGCGGTTCGCATCCTGCTGACACGTACTGCAAACGAGGGTGCTCTTCCGTTTACGCTTGCTACGGATGCCGCCGCACACGACGCATGGTTCCGCGCCCGAGTGCAGGAGGCGCTGGATGATCCGCGCCCGGACATACCGCACGAGGAGATAAAATCTCGTATCGCCAAGCGTCGTGCGAATGCCTTGTTGAAAGCTGAAGAATAAACTATGCAGATTGTCTGGTCTTCGCGCGCATCCTCTGATCTCGATAAGATTTACGAACTCATCGCCGCAAATAACAGGAGGGCGCAGCGACTATGGACGATAGAATCCAGTCTCACGTGGAGATGCTGGACAAATTTCCTCAGTTGGGCCGCCCTGGCCGCATAGAGGATACACGGGAATTGGTTATACCTCATACGCCATATATCGCTACATACCGCATATCATCTACGACCGTGAGGATATTGCGTGTACTGCACGGTGCCCAACAGTGGCCGAACGATATTCCATAAAATCCACTTCCTGAACCCTTTTCCCCTGCAAAAGCGTCTAAATATCAAGGAGTTGGCACCCGCTCCGCGACGAAAATTCCCGGCAAATTTCCCGGAATAGCCTGTGGATGTGCTAAACTCAGTCATAATGACGGACATGCGTCCACTTTGCCCACCTTTGAGCTAAGCTCGCCGGGCGCGCCTGATTGGCCGAGACTGCATCGCGTCCTGACTCCGACGACAAAAATTTAGCTCGCACCCGTGCGCGCGAAGGGCGGCATTTACTTGGCCATGGAAGAAGAAGAGAAGTTTGACGACGAATTAGACAAAATGCTGGATACCGGCAAGGAGAAAGGTTACCTCACTTATCACGAGGTCAACGATCTTCTCCCCGGTGACATGCACAGCCCCGACGATCTTGATGATCTCATCACCACCATCGGCACGCAGGGCATTGATCTGCTTGATACGGCACCCAAGTTCGACAAGGAAGATGAGGCCGAAGAGGGCGAAGACGTAGAGCTGGACCTGACCCCCGGCACTCTGGAAAAAACCAACGATCCCGTCCGCATGTATCTGCGCGAGATGGGCACTGTACCGTTGCTCACCCGCGAAGGCGAAGTCGAAATCGCCAAGCGCATTGAGCGCGGACAGCTTCGCGTCCTTAAGGCTATTTCGCGCTCTCCGATTGTCATTCGCGAGATTGTTGCACTCGGCGAAGACCTCAAGCGCGGCGTACGCAATGTAAAAGAAGTGGTTATCTTCGACGAAGAGGAACTGACTGAAGAGGTCGTTCAAAATCGCGTCAAGGCAACCGCATCCCGCATTGAAGCGCTGAACAAGCACCTCAAAAAGGTTTTCGCGCTTGAAGACAAGCTCGGCACGCTTACAGCCAAAACCAAGGCTAAGGAAGCGCGCAAGACCCGCTGGCTGATTGCACGCGAAAAGGTCTTTGTCTCGCGTATTGTTCGCGAGTTGAAGTACACCAACCAGGAGCGCAAGCGCCTTCTGGACAAGGTGAACAAGACCGTTGACAACATGCGCACACTCGAGCGCCAGATCCGCACGCTCGACACCAAGCATGATGCCAGCAAGAGCGAAGAGCTTCGCAAGGAGTACCGTCGCCAGCAAAAGAACTGCAAAATTGATCTCGAAAAGCTGGAGGCCGAGGTCGGCGTAGGCGTTGCCGAAGTCAAGCGCACACAGCGCGAGATGATTCAGGGCGACATGGACGCCGAGCAGGCCAAGCGCGAACTCATCGAGGCTAACCTTCGACTTGTTGTGTCCATCGCGAAGAAGTACACCAATCGCGGATTGCAGTTCCTCGACCTGATTCAGGAGGGCAACATCGGCCTGATGAAGGCTGTGGACAAGTTCGAATATCGTCGCGGCTACAAATTCTCGACCTATGCGACCTGGTGGATTCGTCAGGCAATTACCCGCGCCATTGCTGATCAGGCGCGCACCATCCGCATTCCTGTCCACATGATCGAGACCATCAACAAGCTCATTCGCACTTCGCGCCAGTTGGTGCAGGAGATGGGCCGCGAACCGTCCAGCGAAGAGATTGCCAAGCGCATGGACATCCCGGTAGCGAAGGTTCGCAAGGTGCTCAAGATTGCGCAGGAGCCTATCTCGCTCGAGACTCCAATCGGCGAGGAAGAGGATTCGCATCTTGGCGACTTCATCGAAGATCGCGGCGCAGTTTCGCCCTCTGATGCCGTTATCAGCGTCAATCTCAAGGAGTACACCTCGCAGGTTCTGCGCACCCTGACGCCGCGCGAAGAGCGTGTTATCAAGATGCGCTTTGGACTCGAAGACGGCAGCGAGCACACGCTGGAAGAGGTCGGACAGAGCTTCCAGGTAACGCGCGAACGCATTCGCCAGATAGAGGCGAAGGCCCTGCGCAAGCTGCGTCATCCGTCGCGTTCGCGCAAGTTGCGGGCGTTTGTCGAAGGCGTCAAGGAAATGTAACAACGAAAGCAAGCAAGAAATGTAACTGAATTTGTTACAAATACAACAAAAGGCCGGTCATTGCATAAGATGACCGGCCTTTTGATTTGTCCTTCGTAAGCACCATCCCCAAAATGGGTGCCCCATTCTTCGCGCGTTCTGTGCGCGAAGGGTGGGAAGGAACAGTAGTTTGCAGCGCAAAAAAGCAACAGCAGAATTCTTCGCTTCGCTACGAAATGACAAACAGAGTGCTGCGGAATTACAAATCAAAAATCAAACGTGAAAAATAGAAATAACAATCTGAATCCTTGGTCAATCCGCCCGAGTCAGAATATTCTGACGACATGAATGCCGCCGATGCTCTATCTCAACCCATGCTCATCTGGCAACCGAAGATGGCTCCTGGCCTGGCGGAATACTCTAAGGAAGCTCTGAACAAGTCTTGGTGTGCATTGTTTTGAAAGGGCGCGGTTTTAACCGCGCCGCTTGCCGGGTAAATTAACTTCTGGGCTTCAGCCCCTGAGGGAATGTATTTTCAATGACTTACATTCCCTCGGCGGCTAAAGCCGAACCCTTTGATTGTGCGTCCATGGCGGGGCTGAAAGCCCCGCCCTTTCAAAACATCGCAAGAGCGGAACTTGTTCAGAGCTTCCTAAGCCTGTAGTAGTTCCACCAATAGATTCGGTTGCGCCATCAGCCACGCAATCTCTCTTTGATTGAAGGCAACCGCAGGAACCGGCCCGCTCAGCAGCATCGCGCCCTGCTCGGTCAGGTGCTTGATGGCGGCTTGAATATCCGGAACCTCGTAGCAAATATGATATGCACCGCCGCCTTTTTTGAGCGTGCGGTTTACCGGGGAATCAGGACCGAGAGGCGCAACCAGTTCAATCACCATATCCTCTCCGCCGCGACTCAAAAAACACACGGAGACCTTTTGAATCGGGTCATCGAAGGGCCCCGATACAAGCTCATATCCAAATTGATTGCGATAGACCGGAATAGATTTCTCCAGTTCCGGGACTGCAACTCCAAGATGGTGAAAGTGAAATGGATTCATCTTCAAATGCCTCGCTTCTGATTAAACCATTCAGTGCAGTCTTATGTCAGAACTTGAAGTAGAGAAAGGCCTGTGTCTGTCCGGCAAAGAAGAGGCTCAGCAGGCACAGCAATCCAGTTGCCACGGCCCACGCATAATTTGGCTTCCAGCGAAGCCAGCGCAGAGCAGGCTGTTCAAAGAGTTGCGTTGGCGACTCGCCGAGGATCTCCTGTGTATTGGGCAGGAACCAGACGATTGGATAGAGCACAAGCAGGTAAAGTGTGAATGCAACCGGATGCCCAGCACCATGCCAGCCATGTTTTCCGAAAAGATCGGCCAGATAGTACATCGCAGCCGGCACCGATTCTGAGCGAAAGATGGCGAAGCCCAAAATCACAGAGAGATAAGTGAGTCCCACCGAAAATGGGCGCAGCAATCTTCCAAAGAATTGGTCCACGCGCGCACGTATCGGAAAAACGCGCCAAGTCGGATAGATGCAGAGATAGCATCCATGCACCAATCCGAAGAGTGCGTACTGCAATCCCGCTCCGTGCCAGACGCCGATGGCCAGCATGGTGAGCAGCGTCGGCAGCGCCAGCACAACAAAAAATCCCGATGGAGTGGCGAGTGCCTTGCGTCCGATAACTTTGCCGCTCTTCATGCGATGGCGATTGATGCTGATGGAGATTGGGTTATAGAGATAGCCATTGAGAAAACGTGTCAACGACATGTGCCAGCACTTCCAGAAGTCGGTAATGTTGGTTGCCTTCAGCGGCGAGTTGAAGTTATACGGATAGCGGAATCCGAAGATGCGTGCCAGACCGATGGCCATATCGGTGTAGCCGGAAAAATCAAAGTAGAGTTGCATGCTGTACATCAACAGGCCAAGCCATGCGGAGAGTGCATCAAGGTGCTGAAAATTGCTGAAGGCTGCATTGGGAACATCTGCAATGCCGTCTGCGATGAGCAGTTTTTTTGCCAGGCCCAGTGTGAACCAGGTAAAGCCCAGCAGCATATCATCCGCATTCAGGCGCAGGCTGCGCTCCGGTGCAAGCTGCGGCATAATCTCCTTGTGGTTGACGATGGGGCCGCTGATGAGGTGCGGAAAGAAGCTGACAAAGAAGCTGTAATTCAGCAGGGAAGCCGGTTCGGCTGTGCCCTGCGATATATCCACCATGTAGCCAATCTGCAAAAAGGTGAAGAAGCTGATGCCAAGCGGCAGCGCCAGCGCTGGCAACTGAAATCCAATGACGCCGTTACGGTGCAGGGACTGCGTGATGGCCGGCAGATATTTATAGAACGCAAGCAGACCGAGATTGAGCGCCAGGCTCATCCAGAATAGAAAGCTTCCGAGCCGTGTCTCGCGAGTGCGGGCCAGCGCCAGGCCAAGCAGATAGTTAAAGAGGATGGAGCCGAGCAGCAGCAATACAAATCGCGGACTGGTGTAGCCGTAGAAAAATAGGGAAGCAGCAATCAGCCAGAGCAGCGATGCTCTGCGGCCAAAACGGCTCAGCAGCCGATAGCCGATAAGAACAGTCGGGAGAAAGTAGAGAAGAAAGACGCCGGAAACGAACAGCATTCTGTGGGACTTCCTCCGATGGCTTTAGTTGCCGAGTTTGCTTTGAATCAGGCTGACCAGATGGCCGACATTTTGCAGGGATTCGAGTTCCGTAGTCTTGAACTTGATGCCGAAGCGCTGCTCAACCGAGAGAATAAGGTTGATGTGGTTGAAGGAGTCCCACCCATCCACATCCTTGGCCGACATCTCGGCGGTTGGAACCAGATTCGGTTCATCGAAAACATCCTGAAAAATCTCAGTGAGCTGGCTGTAAATCTCTTCGCTGGTCAAGTGTACCTTCCACGAGTTGAATGTTCACGTTGTAGGGCGTGTATGCGGCGAGGTCAAGTGTCCACCCGGTTACGCCATCCTCAGTTGCAGAGAGTTCCGTAAAGCCGAGCCGCTGATAGTGCTCGCGCACCATGCTGTTTTTTGCCGAGGGAATGTATTCGCCAATCAGCTCGACAGCGCCCATCTTTTTTGCCTGCGCTACCAGCAGATCGAGTGTAGCTTCCTCCACCTTGCGGCCAAGCACTCGGCAGCTCATCAGCCATGTATCAATGTACAGGACGCCGGGCGAGCTTTCGCGCGCAATCAGCACGGCAATCATCCCATTGTCGCCGTAGCGGTCCAGCAGGCGCAGTTGCAGCGTCAGGCATTTGGGATCAGCGGCAATTTCCTTTGCCTGTTCCTCGGTGTAGCGGCGCGTGGCCAGATTGAACTGGTTGCTTTTGTTGATAAGCTGCACAATGCGCGGCAGCCCAACGGCATCAAAGGGAGCCCAGAGCATCTGCATCTTCAGTCCATCGAGATAGCCGGCGAGGTCGGTGGTTTCGTTGCGCAGGCTCTCGCGCTCCATATTGGCGCGGTATTGCTGATTGCGCTCCTTGTCCTCATCGGTCAGGCTCAGGCCTTCGAAGTATCCGCCTCGCGCGATAGCCAATTCATACAGCGCCGGGTCTTCCGGCATCTCCGGCACAGAAACCATCGGCAGTTCCTGCCGCACCAGATTGCGCTCAAAGGGATTGTCGTCTGCAAAGACCAGAGAGTCGAGGCCAATGTTCAAAGTCTTGGCGATGTGGCGGAGGTTGGTGGCCTTGTCCTGCCAGTTGGCGACAAAACAGGCAATATCCTTCAGGCGCAGATGCATCTCCGGATGGCTTTCGAAGGGCAGCTTTGCATTGGCCTCGTCATTTTTGGAGCAGACGGCAAGAATCACGCCGCGCTGGCCGAGCCGCCTGGCATATTGCTGGAAGCCGACAAATGCCTCGCCGACAGCGTTGTTCTGGCCGAGCGCAATGCCTTCGAGTCCGTCGTCGCCAATTACTCCACCCCAGAGCGTGTTGTCGAGATCGAGGACAAGGCATTTTGCAGAGAGTCCGCGAATTGCGCCAAGCAGACGCGCAACCTCTTCGCCGTATTCAGGCGACTGAATCGGATTCACCTCCTGCTTGGAGCGATACCAGAGCGCAGGGTCGAACCATGCCCTCAATCCATCGGCCAACACCAAAGAATCCAGCGCCAGCAGCGGAATGCGTTCTGCCGCAGCCTCTTCGCGCAGATGCTGATTGAGCGTGGAGATAAGCGAGGCAGGCGAACCGGGGTAGAGGTGCTCCTGATTGCCGAGCAGCGGAGCAAACGCGGGCAGGACCGTCTGTTGAATCAGCGTAGCTCCGAGGTTGGTGCGGGCCAGTTGCCAACAGGAGCGCAGCAGGCTCATGCACTCGTCTACGGAGCGGCCTGCCAAATCCACGGCGTGATGCGCGTCGAGCGCAAGCAGAACAAAATCCGGCTTAAAGCGATAAAGCCCGGAAGCGGGATCGGAGAGTTCCTGCAAATAGCTGCCGTAGTGGCCCTCGTAGGTCTCGATCAGGAAGCCCCGGCGCAGCGCACCCACACGGATGGCCGGCAGCAGATGGGTCATGGTGCAGGAGCCGAGAAGCGCAAGGCGAATCGTCGGAGTGCGATTCAGTTTTGCTTTTGCTTCGAGGCTCAGCGTTGCCAGAGCGCGGTCGAGCTTGATCGTTTGCAGAAAGTCAATGTCAGCACTCGCCAACTGTCGCAGCGTCGCTCCAATCTCCTCTGCGGGAGCCTTTCGCGCCTGTTGGAGTCGTGTGCTCCAGTCTGCAAATTTTGGAAACCACCACAAGCTCATCTCACGACCTGAAGAATGGAATCAAAGTATATCCATCATATCGGTATCAGCCGAAACCCGACACGGAAGCCATCCCGGATAGACTATTCCGGCCTGAGGAGAGGATATTTACCATGAGAAGTGATCCGCATCACTGAGAGTATTTGCTGCCCAGTGTCTCCTCAAAATAAGTATGAAAGCAGCAGGAAGGTTTTGCGTTCAGATTCTCGTTTTGTCCATGCTCTGCTGGACCTCAGCGGCCTTTGCCGCCGAGAAGCCAACGGCTCAGGATTGCCTGTCCTGTCACTCTGACAAAGACATGCAGGACGCCAACGGGCACAGCATCACCGTGGACGGCAAGCAGTTTGGCGACAGCATCCATGGCAGCCAGCAATGCACGGATTGCCACGCGGACATCAAAGGCTATCCCCATCCTGACCACATTGCGCCCGTGCAGTGCAGCACCTGCCATGCCGATCAGCAATCGCAGATTGGCGACAGCATCCACGCCAAGGCCTCCGATCAGCCCTGCACCGGTTGCCACGGCGACGCCCACAAAATTTTTCCCAAGGATGACAAGCGCTCTACCGTCTATCCGCTGAACATCCCGCGCACCTGCGGCACCTGTCACGGCAATGCGGACAAGGCCAAAAAGTTCGGCATGTCGAACGTCTATCCGCTCTACATGGACTCGATTCACGGTTACGCGGTCAGCAAAGAGGGTCTGTTGGTGGCGGCCAATTGCCAAAGCTGCCATCAGTCGCACCACATCCTTAGCCATAAAGACCCGCTCAGCCCCACCTTCAAGGCCAATGTTCCAAAAACATGCGGAAGCTGCCACTCCAGCATTGACACGGAATACGAGGGCGGAATGCACGGCAAGGCCGTCGCCGCTGGCAACATGAAGGCTCCGGTCTGTTCGGATTGCCACACGGCTCACGCCATTTTGCAGCCGACGGAAGCCTCTTTCCGTATGCAGTCCACGCCAATCTGCGGCTCCTGCCACAAGGACAAGCTTTCCACCTATCAGGACACCTTCCACTCGCAACTGGGAGCGCTGGGCGGCTATGTGCAGACGGCGCGTTGCTGGGATTGTCACGGAGCGCACGAGATTTTGCCCGCCTCTGATCCCAACTCGCCGGTCAACAAGAAGAATCTGGTCAAGACCTGCGGCAAGTGTCATGAGGGTGCCAACGAGAGCTTTGTCCAGTACCAGCCTCATGCCAACGCCCACGACCGCAAGCTGAATCCGGCCCTGTATTTTATCCGGCTGTTTATGAACCTGTTGCTGGTCGGAACACTGACCTTCTTCGTGATTCACACGATTCTATGGCTGTTGCGGGCACGGTACGACCAGATGAAGAAACACAAGTCTGAAGGAGAAAAGAATGCCTGATCTGAACCCGAAGGCACCGGGAAGCAGTGAGCAAAACCGCAGGGAACCAAACCACGCGGAGGGCCGGTATTTTCAGCGCTTCACGCGGGGGCAGCGGTATCTTCATGCCACGCTGTTTACCACTTTTCTCGGACTCGCGGCGACGGGCCTGCCGATGCGTTTCAGCGAGAGCCTTTGGGCTCGCGCTCTGGCAAAGGGTGTCGGCGGATTCGGAGCCATTCTCTTCTTTCACAAGCTCTGCGCCATTGTCCTGACCCTTGCGTTTCTGCTTCACGTCAAAGATATCTTTACCCGTGCGTGGATTCATCGCGAAAAGGGAGTCTTTTGGGGGCCGACCTCCATGGTCGCCAACTGGAAGGATGTCAAGGACCTGTACGGGCATCTGCGCTGGTTTGTGGGACTGGGGCCAAGGCCGCAGTTTGAGCGCTACGCCTATTGGGAGAAGTTCGATTACTGGGCGGTTTTCTGGGGAATGATCGTGATTGGCTTTTCCGGCTATGCGATGTGGTTTGCCCCGTTCTTTGCGCACTTCCTGCCCGGGTGGGCGCTCAATGCCGTGCTGGTGATTCACAGTGAAGAGGGATTGCTTGCGATTCTCTTTATCTTCTCGATTCACTTCGTCAACACGCATCTGCGTCCGGACAGCTTCCCGATGGACATGGTGATCTTCACCGGCGTCGAGAGCGAGAAGGAGTTCAAGGAGAAGCGTCCGCTGGAATATGCGCGTCTTGCCAAAGAGGGAAAGCTGGAAGCAAAGCTGGCAGAGGCTCCGCAGACCTGGCAGATTAATTTCTCGAAGGTGATTGGATTTACCGCCATCTTCATTGGCCTGCTGCTTCTGGTCCTGACGCTGAGCGTTTACTTCCTGCGGTAAGCAGGATTTTTGTAGCTGTCTTGTGTGTCGTTGCTTTGAAGAAAAGGGTTCGGCTTAGGCCGTACCCTTTTCATTTGCTTTTGCATCCAAAGTTGGCATCAGCGACGCATTTAGGTAGGCCGGGGATTTATCCCTGGCAATTAACATCACAAAAGAAGGCGGGACTTTAGGGAAGCTCTGAACAAGTCTTGGTGTGCAGTGTTTTGAAAGGGCGCGGTTTTAACCGCGCCGCTTGCCGGGTAAATTAACTTCTGGGCTTCAGCCCCTGAGGGAATGTATTTTCAATGACTTGCATTCCCTCGGCGGCTAAAGCCGAACCCTTTGATTGTGCGTCCCCGGCGGGGCTGAAAGCCCCGCCCTTTCAAAACATCGCAAGAGTGGAACTTGTTCAGAGCTTCCTTAGAGCATTTTTACTGTTGCTGTAAGGTATTTGGCAGCATCCCCGTGAAAAATTGTCATCCCGTCGGGAGCAACGCGACCAGAGGGATATGCTGTTGAGGACGAGCGCAGTGGAAGAAAAGCAGATCCCTCCAGTCCCTGAGGTATGCATTTGCTCTTTCAAATGCTCACATCGTCGCTGAAGCCTGACCATAAAATCCATCGCTCATTTGAATCGCAACCCCGCTTTCAATGCGCCCTCACGTGCGCCAAATCACATTTACATGAAGTGATCAATATCACTGAGACTATTCCTTGCCAAGCGTCTCCTCTACTGTATGAAACCAGCGGGAAAGCTGTGCCTCAAGGCTCTGATTTTGTCTATGCTCTTGTGTTCCTGTGCAGCTTTTGCTGCGCACAAGCCCAAGGATCAGGATTGCCTTGCCTGTCACTCTGATCCGACGCTGGCCAAGGACGTGGACGGCAAAGCCGTCAGCCTGTCGGTTGATGGCGATAAATTAAAGCACTCCATTCATGGCGGCATGCTCAGTTGCGTGGATTGCCACAAGGATGTCACCACCTCTCCGCACGACAAAACGCCGGCAAAGGTCTCCTGCAAAGATTGTCACGCCGATGCCGATGCAGCCTATCAGCACAGCGCTCACTCCAGACCGAGCAAGACAGGCGGCACAGCCGCAACCTGCGTGGATTGTCACGGCGGCCCGCATGGGATTCTGCCATCGAGCGACCCCAAATCGCTGGTCAATCACGCCAACATCCCCACTACCTGCGGGCGCTGTCATGGACAGAAGTTCCTGATGGAGTCCAATGGGGAAAGCTCGCAGCCCTTTGTCTCCTATCAGGAGAGCGTTCACGGCCGGGCGGTCGAGAATGGCTCCAAAACGGCAGCGGTCTGTACGGATTGCCACGGCAGCCACGCCATTTTGCCGGCCAACAACCAGCAATCCTCCATCTTCAAATTCAACATTCCCGCCACCTGCGGCAAGTGCCACCAGCAGGTCAGGGATGTTTTCATGCAGAGCATTCACGGACAGGCCATCACCAAAGGCAATGGACTTGCCCCCGTCTGTACGGATTGCCACGGCATCCACACCATCAAGAATCCGGTTGACCCTAAATCTTCCGTCTCTGAGCAGAATGTGGCCAGCACCACCTGCGCGCATTGTCACGAAGGCGTGCAGCTTTCGCAGGAACTGGGCGTAGCCGGAAGCCGCATCTCCACCTATCTGGACAGCTATCACGGACTGGCTTCGAAGGGCGGCTCGGTGGTGGTTGCCAATTGTGCCAGTTGCCACGGGGTTCACAACATTCTGCCATCCAGTGACCCGCGCTCGACCATCAACAAGGCCAATCTGGATGCAACCTGCGGCCAGTGCCACAAGGGCGTGACGCAGAAGTTCACCCTGAACAAGGTTCACATGGGCGGCGGACAGGCCAAAGATGCCGGTTCGATTGCCGTTCACTGGATTCGCCTCATCTATATCTGGCTGATTGTGGTGGTCATCAGTGGAATGGCTCTGCACAACATCATCCTGTGGCGCGGCAAGGCTCTGGCCCGTCGCCGTGCGCGGGTGCAGACCGTCGAGCGGATGTCCCGCAGCCAGCGCTGGCAGCATCTGACATTGCTTATCAGCTTTATCGTGCTTGTCATTACAGGTTTTGCGCTCAAGTATCCGGACTCGTGGTTTGCGCACAGGCTGGGAATGGGCGAAAACCTGCGCGGCATCATCCATCGCATTGCGGGCGTAATTCTGATTGCGGCTGGCATCTATCACGTTGTTTATGTTGCGATTACGCGGGAGGGCCGCAAGCTGCTCCGCGATCTGGTCCCGGTGCCAAGGGATGCCGCGGATGTGGTCGGAACCATGAGCCATTCGCTGGGACTGACCCGCAAGAAGCCGCAGTATGGCCGCTTCAACTACGCGGAAAAGGCCGAGTACTGGGCGCTGGTCTGGGGAACGGCGCTGATGGCTGCAACGGGAATCATGTTGTGGGCCAAGGTTCTCTTTGGGAACCTGCTGGATCGCTGGTGGCTCGATGCTGCCACTGCCGTCCACTTCTACGAGGCAATTCTGGCGACGCTGGCAATCATTGTCTGGCATCTGTATCAGGTGCTCTTCGATCCCGATGTCTACCCGATGAACTGGGCGTGGTGGGATGGCCGCATGTCGGTCAAACACTATCGCGAGGAGCACGGGCTGGATACGGAGACGCTGGCCGAAGCCGACACAAAGTCCGGAAAAAGTACGCCGGAGGTTGAACCCCCGCAACAATAACTAACAGAATCAAAGGGTTGTAAGAACAGATTCACAGAAACGAGAGGAGAAGTTATGAAGTTTCGCATTGCATGTTGTTCCGCAGCAGTTCTTTTTGCAGTAACCGCCGCCCCGGTCTGGGCGCAGCAGGGTGCCGACCTGTTCAAGGCAAATCATTGTGCGATGTGCCACGGCGATCAGGGACAGGGCAAGCCCCCCATGGCTCCTAAAATTGCCGGAACCGCCAAGACAGAGGCCGCAATTGTGACCCTGCTGACCACCGGCGGCGGCAAAAAAGCTCCGCACACTGCGGCCATCAAGGGACTGACAGCTGATCAGGCAAAGACGCTAGCGGCTTACGTAAAGTCGCTTAAGTAAATAGCAGCGCGAGCTGCGCTTGCGATTCTTTCCTTTGGAATTCTCCAAGTGCCGATGAAGCCACTGCCTCTCTGGGGCAGTAACAGGCATGGTGCCGCGGTATTGGCGTGTCCAAAAGCTAGTATTTTTCGGTACAGGTATTCGCAATGCGACAAGATTGCTGAGAGTACAGCCGAGCAATAAAAGATGGCCCGTGTCCACCCTTTGGGCATGGGCCATTTCTATATCAGGAGAGAGATGCAGAGTATAGGAAAATACTATCCGGCTGAGCTATCGGGATTGGCGAATTAAGTCCTTTATTATCAACTAAAAAAAGAAGCATAACGAATCCGGGGTTACCGGATAGGTTATTACGATTCAACAACTTGTACATTCAGTAAACAGCAGAGAGTCTTCCTTTTCGGTGGTAGGGACGCAAAGGAAATGTTTCCCCGGCGAATATCGAAAAGTCCATAAATTGCGGCATTTTTCACATTGTCTATTTAGATTAGCAAAGCGTAATGTTCGACCCGGTTGGGCCTTTTGCGGATAGCGACGGGCCAAATGCGCCTAAGGAGTCAGCGATGCGTCGTCATAATGGAATTCCGTCAATCTTTGATCGTCCAAACACTTTGCCTTTGATGGTGCGAGGCATCGGTTTGGCTGCGCTTTTTGTTGTTGGCATGCTGATGTCTGTTCCGGCCTTTGGCCAGAGCCAGATTTCCTACATCATTCCGCAGGTTGTGCAGAACATCGGCAACGGAACAAATGGTTCTGTTTCGACAGTATTTACTTCTGCATATCTCACCGGAGTTTTGGTAGACAACGTAAACCCGACGGTGACTACGGGTACGGCTGCGGGTGTGTTTACTGCGGGCCAGGTCTACATCATGGATGAAGGTGACCATGTGATCCAGGCCTTCAATCCGGCGACGAATACCATGGCTGTCTGGATGGGAAACACAGGTGGCGCCTGTACTGGCGGAAAGAATTCCTACGGAGATGGCTGCCCGCTCTCGTATGCTACCGGCTCTCAGATTTATGCGATGGCCGAAGATAGTCAGGGCAACATCTATCTGGCTGACCCGGGTCATACAAAAATCAGTGTGGTGATTGGCGCAAACGGCGCAGGAACGGTGCTGACCTCACTTTTGACCGCACTCGGTATTTCTGCCAATACCAGTCTGAGCGGGTTGTCTGCCGGCACTTACGCTCCCGGTTACATGTATGAAATACTTGGCGGCGGCCTGTATACAGTCGGTACAACCGCAGGATATTACTGCTCTACCGGTACCGCGACAGGTTCAGGAGCCGTATCGGTTGATACTCTCGGAGATGGTTGCCTGGCAACACAGATAGCGCACACCAGCGCAAGCGCACCGCGCGGCATTGCAGTGGATAGTTACGGCAATATTTACTTCAATGATTATGCAGGCCTTGCTGTCCGCATGATTATTGCGAACCCGTACGGGTTGAATGTTTATGGAACAACGTACCCGCAGGGAACCGTGATTGCAATCGGCGGTCTTGGGAAATGGGGTGGCAGCACAGTAACGGGCACGGCGGTTGGTTCGGTAAACGGCTTCTGCTCCGGGACAAGCGGCCCTACCATGAGCGACACGGCAGGCGATGGATGCCTGGGAAATCAGATTGCTCTGGGGATTACAGGAAGCAGTTATCCGTGGGGTGTTGCCTCTGATTCAGCCGGAAACGTCTACTTTGATGATACATATCAGCTCGAAGCGCCTTCTGGAGGCGGCACGTCCGTAACCCACGGACTGATTCGCAAACTAACACCTTCTGCTGCACCGACAGGTGGAACTTCCGGCAACCCACCAGCCCTCACGTATACGACCTCTCTGGTCGTAGGTCTGGCACCGGGCGGAACAAACACAATCTGCTCGCAGAAGTATTCAACCGATGGAGATGGTTGTCCTGGAACTACATTCAATGTTTACAACCCACGCGGACTCTCTATTGATGCAGCAGGAAATCTGTACTTTGGGAGTTATGGAGATACGTCAACGCACCGCTATGATCCACTCACCGGGGATGTCAATCTGGTTGCGGGAATAAACAGCGGTTACGCCTCCATGCCGACCTCAGGGGGTTACTGTGCGTATGAGTCTGCTGCTGCGTACTATTCCGCATCCCCAAAGGCTCAGGATAGCTATGGACTTGGTTGCGCCAGTATCGAATTGTATATTCACCAGGAACAGGCACAGGTTGGTGTTGATTTACAGGGCAATGCCTATATCCCCAACAGTGGGGTTGGTGTTGTTCATAAGGTATCCATGATTCCAACCTTCCCAACCACAGCTTTGGGAAGTAGCTCTTCCATCCCGGTCAATGTTCTGGTCAATGATGGCAATACGGAATATCCACTGGCCACCACACCGTTTGCCGTGGCGGATTCAAATGAGTTTTCCATCTCTTGGAATTCGGACGCGAGTTCCTTTGTTGGTGTTGGAACCGGTGCCTGCATCAGCCAGAACAACGTTGCCAGTGGCAATCTTATCGGACTCAACAGCTCTGGAAGTTTTTGCCAACTGACTGCGACCTTCACGCCGACGCTTCCAGGTGTCAGGACAACGGCACTCAAGGTCACAGACAAACACGAGGGTTACACGACCAACCTGCCCATGGTAGGTTACGCAACAGCACCGGCAGTCGCCTTTGATGCAGGATCTTCTTCAACGGTGAGTGGTAGCAGCGGCAGTTATGGCACCTCTGGCGTAGCAGTTGATACCGCCGGAAATTTGTACTTCTCAGATGCAAGTGGAAACCAGGTCGTCAAGGTAACGAGCGGTGCGGCAACGACAGTATCGAGCACCGGACTGACCTCTCCGAGTTCCATCACTGTTGCGGGTAATGGCGATCTCTATGTTGCAGATTCATCCCACATCTTCCAGATACCTGCGACGGGAAGCACATGGGGATACACCTTCCCGACGGGAGATACGATTGGTCAGGTTGCTCTGTCCAGTTCCGTCTCTTCGCCCAAGGGCATGGCGGTTGATAAAATCGGCGACCTCTTCGTAGCCGATACCGGTAACAACCGCATCCTGGAATTTCCGACGGACCTGGGAATCCCCGCCTCGATCACTGCAACTACTGCAACCACGCCGAAGGTACTGAACATCTCTGGCGTTACAGTAGCCAGCCCTGCCGGAATAGCAGTGGATGGCAGCGGCAACCTTTACTTTGCCAACAACGGCAGCGCAATCATCAAGGTTCCTTCCGCTTCTGCTGGAGCGGTTACAACCCTGACGGGAACAACGGTTGTCTCCGGGCTTGCTAACATTGTTGGCTTGACGGCAGATGCAGCAGGCGACGTCTATTACACAGAGAGCAGCGGCACGGTCGGCGTTGTTTACGCAGGAGGCTCAACCGCAACAACACTTTATTCCAGCGGTCTGTCGCAGCCGGAAGGTATCACGATTGACGGCAGCGGCAATCTGTATGTCGCGGATCAGGGCGCTCACGATGTTGTTGAGTTCCTGCGCGCGGCTCCCAGTTACAACTTCACGCCCAACAGCACCACGGTGAATGTCGGCAGCAGCGGCACGGCACAGACCCTCACCGTCAGTAATATTGGAAATTCCAGTACTGCTCTGTCGGTTTCGGCTGTTGCAGGCAGCGATACGACGGACTTCTCATTTGCTTCCGGTTCGGGCAACGGTTGCAGCACCCCGCCTTACACGCTGGCCTCTGGTGTTGCCTGCACCTACACGGCCAACTTCACACCAAAATCCGGCGGATCGTTGACAGATAATGTCAGCATCACCAGCAATACACTCTACGCGCTTGCCTCTTCTACGGTTTCGACAATTGGGCTGTCTGGAACCGGCAATGTTAGCTTGTCCTCTCAGACGATCACCTTCACGGCGCCGGCGACGCCTGTTACTTACGGTGCCTCGGCAGTGACGCTGGTCGCCACAGCCTCCTCCAGTCTGACAGTTGCCTTCACCATTGACAGCAGTTCGACCTCTGGCGCATGTTCCGTCAGTGGCACGACGTTGACCTTTACCGGCGCGGGCAACTGCGTGATTGATGCAAACCAGGCTGGCAATGGCAGTTACTCCGCAGCGCCCCAGGTACAGAATACCGTTGTCATCAATCAGGCCACGCAGACCATCACCGGCTTTGCACCGCCTTCGACGTACACCTACGGCAGCGGCACGATTTCGCTGAGCGCAACCGGCGGAGCATCGGGCGTCTCGGTTGTCTACTCGGTTGACGGAGCATCCACGGCCACCG